>PVMK01114039.1_pt1 | contig 28869 bp, 30 predicted proteins | sample 1853481 | NCBI WGS metagenome assembly PVMK01 (sample SAMN08533507, study PRJNA380276) | Marine sediment metagenome, whole genome shotgun sequencing project.
TCCCACTTTACGATTGGTTTCTGCCCAGTACTTTTCCCGCACCTTGCGGCGCAGTACTTTGCCCACTACGCTAACCGGGAGTTCAGCGACCACATCAATAGTCTTGGGTGTCTTGTAGCCGCCCAGTGCACTACGCACATGCTCCCGTAATTTATCGGGAGTGACGGTTTCGCCCTCCTTCAGCATGACCTCAGCATGTAGTGCCTCCCCCCACTCTTCGTGCGGTTTACCCACCACGGCGGACATGAATACGGCCGGATGACTGTTGATCACCGCTTCCACCTCATTGGCATAAATATTGAAGCCGCCGCTGATAATCATGTCTTTCTTGCGATCGACAATGTAGATAAATCCCTGCTCGTCCATGCGACCCAGGTCACCGGATTTCCAGAAGCCGTCCTGGAACTCGCTGGCAGTCTGTTCAGGACTGCCAAAATACCCCAGTGCAATGGCCCTGGAGCGCAGCCATATTTCACCGGTCTCGCCCCGCGCCACCGGGTTGCCATCATCGTCCATAATCTGTACTTCGACGCCGGGAGCGGGGCGACCGGCGGAAGCGAGATGTGAATCGTCGGCGAAATTTTCGATCAGGTGATCGGCCTTACTCATGGACAAAGCCACGCCGGCATGTTCTGTGGAACCATATATCTGGATAAAGATATTGCCAAAGGTCGCCTGCAACTCGGCCAGCTTGCTGGGGCTCATGGGAGCCGCCCCATAGAACACGCTCTCCATGCTTGCCAGTTGCCGCGGTGTGGATTCATCCATGGTAAGTAAACGGTACAACAGGGTCGGCACCAACATGGCCATATTGATCTTTTCCCTGGCCACATTGGCACACCAGGCATCGAGATCGGGGGCATTCATGGTCACGGTGCAACCACCCTTGAACAGGGTCGGCAGCACCAGCATGCCGCTGCCGTGCGTAATCGGTGCCAGGTGCAGCATTCGGCTGTGCGGACTCCAGACCGGATCCGGCAGGGCATAAAAGCTGTCCCTGCACATCAACCAGTTGTCTATGCTGTACATGGCGCACTTGCCGCGACCGGTGGTGCCGCCGGTGAACCTGAGAATCATCAGGTCCTGGCGATCGTCATGCGTGACGTTCGGGTTGCTGTCGTCCACACCCTCCAGCAAATCCCAGAAGTAATGCACACCGGGATAATCCTTCTCGGGCTTGTCCATACTGACAATAGTCACCTGGCGAGTCCGCAACATGTCATAGTGACTTTCCAGCAGATCCGCCTCCAGGAACACAACCTTGGCATCAACTGTATCGACCTGGTAGCTGTGATCCTCCAGGCTGTCGCGATAATTGGTGTAACAGGCGGCAGCTTCCCCCTTCATCGCGGTAAAAAAGTGCAGCAGGGAAGCGTTGTCGTTATCGAGAATGTTTACCCAGTAATCACCACAGTGCAGGTCCAGCTTCTGCCGCATCATATTGACGATGCGATTGGTCAGCAGATGAAACTCCCGAAAGCTGTAACGCCGGTCGCGCTCGATATTGACCAGTGCCTCCCGGTCACCGTAGGCATCCGCCAGGCGCTCGCTGATTGTGCTGAAGTTCATTTTCACGTTGCTATTCCTCGATCTGTGCAAGATGTTGAAACCAGTGTAGTCAATGCTTTGGCATCGCACATGGCCTGACAATCATGTTTGTTGACCCTACCAGCCACAAACTTTGCGGCAGATCCTTTCGATCACATCCGCCCCCAGAGGATAAAATGCCCCCACCGGGGTCGTGTGCCACCGCAGTAACGATATCCGGCAGGGCAGATTCGGGAATATCGTGACGGGCTGAAGTTCTGTGGATGTCCCATCTCGTCCATCAGGCCGCGAATCACCGCGGCTGTCTCCAGCACAATGGCTTTCGGATCAGACGCCTGGACACCAAACGTGTCTTTCAACCTGGCGGCGACCGGCAGATAAAATTCAGGCATCTCCTCCAGCACGGTGGGCAGGAAAACCGCGTTGGCCTCACCGTGGTGTATGTGAAACAGGGCGCCGATGGCATGGGCAAAGTTGTGCACCGGTGCGGCGCCAAAATCCGCCTGCACCGCGTTACAGGCCATGGCACTGGCGTTCAGCATGTTCTGGCGCGCCATCAGGTCCTGGCCGTTGGCGACAGCCCGCGGCAGATTGTCCACAATAAGCTTCGCGCTGGCCGTGGCGTGGGCCAGGCCAAAGTGCATTGATGCGTGGGTGCGCCATGCTTTCTATGGCATGGGTCAGGGCGTCCATTCCAGTGGCCGCGGTCAGCATGGGCGGCAGGCCCGTCGTCATATGAGCATCCAGGACCGCTATATCGGCCTCGAGGTAGTGACTGAATATCAGGTGCTTGATGCCCAGGGCCCTTGTTGTACACCACCGCGCCAAAGGTCAATTCCGCACCGGTGCCCGGCCGTGGTAGGCACGGCGATATGTGGCACCCCCATGTACTCTACTTCCGGCCAGTTCATCAACTTTCACTGGTGATTTCAGCAGTTCACTGACACTGCCTACTTTTTTGTGCATGGGCCATCTTGAGCAGTTTGACACTGTCCAGGACGCTGCCACCACCTACCGCCAATAATGCGTCAGCCGCAGTTTCCCGGGCCATTTTCAGTGCATCATCGATGCAAGCGGATTCCGCATCGGGCGCGGTATCGGTAAATATTCCCACCAGTTTGGGGCCTCCGGGCATACGCTTGTCGTCAAATATCCCGGCGATCTGGTCGACGATGCCGGCATCCTTCAAGCCCTTGTCACTTACCAGCAGTATGCGCCGGGCCCCGAGGCCGCTGAACAGCCCGGGAAGACGAACCACAGTACCCGGTCCCCCATGGACCATGGTCCGCTGCCAATATTGAAATGCACCTGTACTGGACATATCTTTCACCCTCTCAATTAATTAAATATTGGTCTCAGGCACCGCGATGGATCAGTCCAAAGAAGGACTTGGCATCGGGGTCGGTCTCAAAACTGGTCATATAGTTCTTGGTTTCCAGGTAGGATTCCATGGAGGCGACGTTGATCTCGCGGCCATAGCCACTGTGCTTGGTGCCACCAAATGACATATCACTGGTCAGCGCGTGCCATTCGTTGATCCACACTGTGCCCGCTTCCAGCCTGTGCGCCAGCGCCTGGGCGGCAATGGGGTCGCCTGTCCATATCCCCGCCGACAGGCCATAAAGGCTGTCATTGGCCATGCTGATCGCCTCTTCCACATCCGAGTACTTGATGACCGACAGTACGGGGCCGAAGATCTCCTCCTGGTAAATACGCATATCCGGGGTGACACCGGTAAAGATGGTAGGGCTTTATGAACAATCCACCCTCAAACCCCGGGCACTTCCATAGGTCCACCGCCGCAGGCCAGGGTGGCGCCCTCGGCCTCGGCAGTTTCGATGTAACCCAGCACTCGCTCATAGTGCTCCCGGTACGCCATGGGCCCCAGGGTGACCTCGGGGTCAAGGGGACTGCCGCCCTTGAGGGCCTTGGCCAATTCCACCATGCGGTCTACCACCTCATCGTGGATGGACTCGTGCAGGAACAGGCGGGTGCCAGACACACAGATCTGTCCTGCACCCAGCAGGAAAGCATAGGTCGCCCCCCTGGCCGTCAACTCAATAGGGGCATCCGGCAAGACAATACCCGGCCCCTTGCCACCCAACTCCAGCGTGACGCGCTTCATGGTGTCCGCCGCCATCTTCTGGATAAAACAGCCCGTCCTGGTGGAGCCGGTAAAGGAAATCTTGGCCACATCCGGATGGGACGACAAGGCGGCACCGGCCTCATTGCCGCGGCCGGTCACCACATTGATCACACCCGGCGGCACCAGGGGCTGGATTAGCTCAACAGCTCTCACCACCGCCAGGGAAGCCGTTTCGGCGGGCTTGATGATCACCGTATTGCCCGCCGCAATAGCGGGCAGTAATTTCAGAAACGACAGGAATAAAGGGCCATTCCAGGCCGTGATGAGACCGCACACACCCAGGGGCTGCTTGACGATTTTGACATCGTGCGCTTCCGGGATCGTGCGCACGGGCGGATATTCCACAAAGCTGTAGTCCTCCAGGTTCTCCGCGAAAGTCTGGATAAACTGCAGCACCCCGGGCAGGTCGAATGCCATCAGGCGGCTCGCTGAAAGCCCGGTGCAACTGGCCTCAAGGCCAATAAGCTCTTCCAGGTTGGCGCCGATCACCAGCCCTATTTGTCCGATGATCGCCGCCCGCTCACTGGTGGAGGTCTCTTTCCAGGTGGCGAATGCCTGTTTGGCGGCCGCGACGGCAATATCGACGTCTTCGGCGCCACCGGCGGCCCCGCGGCCGGCCAACTCACCGGTGGCGGGGTCGATCAGATCGATGGTTTGGCCGGATACCGCGCCAACCAGCTCGCCGTTTATTACATGGGTCTGCATGGGGATGTTCACGCTATCTACTCCCTTACTGGAATGTCTGGTCAATGAATGATCAGCATAGACCGATTTGACAGGGTCGACTTGGCTCAACGATCTGTTTACCCTACTGAACGGCCAAACTGACAGGCGCAAGGGACAAATGGGGAGGTCACAGATGTCCAACACCACAAAATCAAGATTAGCACTGTGGATCAGTGGCAGTTACCGGTGTTTTTCCTGAATTCCGCGCCGAATCAAGGGAATAAACAAATGAACCAGAAGAAACCTGACAACAGTCCCACAACCATCGGCTCCTACGGCCTGGCTATACAAAAAGCACTGGAGGCGAACGGCTACGATACGGCGGGTATTTTTGCCGCGGCAGGCATAGACCACGTACCCTCCAACGACCCGTTGCAGCGACTTAGCACTGCGGAGGTTGCCGCCTTGTTCCGCGAGTGCGTAAAAATCACTGGCAACCCTGCGGTAGGCCTGACGGTGGCAAGGTTTATGCATCCCTCTGCCCTGCACGCACTGGGGTATTCCCTGCTGGCCAGTTCCACCTTGCGCGATTGCTGCGAGCGAGTTCTCAACTATTTTCGCCTGGCCAGTGAACAGGGGGAGGTCCGTATCTCCGAGGAAGGTGAGCGGTTTTGCATCTCATTCCATTCTCTTTCTGATAGCCTGGCATTTGAAACCATAGATTGCTGGCATGCCTTCCTGGTGCGGCTGTTCCGATTACTCTACAGGCCTGATTTCGCACCTGTCGCGGTAAACCTGGCGAGACCCTGCCCCCCCTGGATACGAGGACCAGTACCAAAAAAGCTTTCACGCCCCGGTCACCTTCGATGCGCCCTACTGTGAAATTTGCCTGGACCGGGCGATTGTGGATGAGCCATTGATGGGCGGCAACCGCGAAATCGCTCACCAGAACGATCGCATTATCGAGGAGTACCTGGCGGCCATGGATAAGGCCGATATCATCGCGCGGGTAAAACAAATCATCATCCAGACTCTGTCATCCGGAAACTGCAACAAGCAACGCGTCGCCAGTGAAATGGCAATGAGCCCCAGCGCCCTGCAACAGAAGTTGGCGCAGCGCAATTCCAGCTTCCAGGACCTGCTCAACCAGGTGCGGCAATCACTGGCCCTGGCCTACATGGAACAGGCCCGTGTCAGCATCACCGAGATGAGTTTCATGCTCGGATTTTCGGACACCAGTAGTTTTACCCGGGCCTTTCGCCGCTGGACAGGGAAGTCCCCCAGAGACTACAGGCAAACCCTGGGCATGGAACACTAAATCGATGAACTGAGCGCCCCTGCTATTGCAGCACTAATGCCTTGCGGGCATCGATGACATTGCCACTATTAACGCAGCGCAAGTCACTCCGTTCCCAGATGCTGCGACAGCAATTGTGGGTGCAGATAAACAATAACTTCATGTCAGTGCTTACCAAGTTCACGCAGAATCTCTTGTGTGTGCTCACCCTTGCCGGGCACACGGCCGGCAGACGTACTGGTCCTGCTGAACTTGGGCGCGGGAGACGGTTGCATCTGTCCATCGACCTCGACGAAGTTCTTCCTTGCTATATTGTGCGGGTGCCGCTGAGCCTCGGGCAGACTCAGGACTGGTGCAAAACAGACATCGCTGCCTTCGAGCAGGTCGCACCACTGCTGGCGAGTGCGGGACTTGAACAGGCGCTCCATGGATTTGCGTGCGCGAGGCCACGCTTGTTGGTCGAATTGATTCGCGAAGTCCGGGTCGTCCTGTAGTTGGCATTTTTCCAGTAGTTCATGATAGAAGGCAGGCTCCAGTGAGCCCACCGTCACGTATTCGCCATCGGCGCATTCGAAGGCCTGGTACCAGGGAGCTCCACCTGAAAACAGGCTGCTATCGCGAGGCTCGCTCAACAGGCCGGCTCCGCGCATCGAGGCCATAAGCGTCATCATATACGCTGCCCCATCGGTAATGGCGGCATCGACGACCTGGCCCTCACCACTACTACGCGCATGCAGCAATGCCGCCATAATGCCGATGGCAAGTGTCATCGCGCCACCGGCCACATCGCCGACCACCGTTGGCGGTGTAAACGGGGCCTCACCCGCGTGCCCGGTATAGTACAGCGCGCCCGACAGGGCGATATAGTTGATGTCATGCCCGGCAGTACTGGCCAGCGGGCCAGTCTGGCCCCAGCCGGTCATACGCCCATAGACCAGCGCAGGGTTTACCGCGAGGCACACTTCCGGACCCAACCCCAGCCGTTCCATGACACCGGGCCGGAACCCTTCTATCAGTACGTCGGCGCTGTCGACGAGTTGCAGCACGGTAGCCACCGACTCCGCCTCCTTCAGGTCCAGTGCTATGGATTTCTTGCTCCGTTTGTAAAACGCGGTATTGCCCGCAATTTGAGCTTCCACCTCGGGGGCATTGGGATTCCTCGACTGGCGTTCCACCAGAATAACCTCAGCTCCCAGGTCGGCCAGGATCATGCCGCAACAGGGAGCGGGCCCGATTCCCGCAATCTCAACTACACGTACACCATCAAGTGGACCCATAATAACTCCTCGTACAATCAGATTTATAGAAACCCGGCGCACCAGGCCGCTGCCCTTTAAAACGTAATAATAGTAGCGCTATAGCCTCCCCGCCCGCCCATTTCATCATTTTACTTGCCCCAACGGGCAAGCGATCCAGGTTTCTACGATCCATGAGATTCAAATTGATGCTGAGCCCGCGCCTGCAATAGTGACCCAAAATCAGTTTGTTCGTAAGGACAAGAGTCTTGATGGTAATGGCAAGTCTTTATCACACAGAACAGAGACTATAGACTTTTCACCCGGGTAATTATTTATGGCCAGTATTCGAGCAGGTCTACTGCGTTTGGGCTTGCGCCTGTTTGTCCGCTCCAAATGGCAGGAGGACCTCGACATCAACCATATACGGCGGGCCGTGGGTCGTGTGGACAGCCTGTTCAAGCACACACCCCGAGGAGTGGATGTAACAGACATTGACGTGGGCGGTGTCCCCTGCCAGTGGATAACACCGCACAGCGGCGAGACCAATAAGGTTCTGTATTACATTCACGGCGGCGCATTCTCCATTAACATGCCCCGAACCTATGCCCACTTCGCCGCCGAAATGGGCAGGTTATTGCATGCACGGGTGCTGCTTGTAGACTATCGACTGGCACCGGAACACCCTTTCCCCGCCGCACCCCAGGACTGCCTCAACGTCTATCGCTGGCTATTACAGCAGCCGGGCGTGGAATCCGGCCGCGTTGTTATTGCGGGCGACTCGGCGGGAGGCAACCTGACACTGGTAACCCTGTTGCTGGCCAAGCAGGCGGGCTTACCTCTGCCTGCCGCAGCCTGGGCACTATCCCCCGGTCTGAACTGTAATTTCTTCGACGACGGCGTACTCCACGCGGATGAGGTGGACCCCATGTTCACCCATCAGGCCCTGCATATGATGTCGGATTATTTTGGCGACGCTGACCGGAATGACTGGCGCCTCTCTCCGGTGTTTGGTGACCTCGAAGGATTGCCACCAATACTGATAGAGGCGGGTGAACGGGAGATGCTGCGCAACCAGCCAGGCCTGTTTGCCGTCCCGGCCCGGGCTGCGGGGGTAGAGGTGCAGGACAAGATCTGGCGAGGCATGGTCCACGTGTTCCAGATATTCCCCTTCCTCCCGGAGGCCAGACTGGCGCGAAACCAGGCCGCCAAATTCCTGGCCAGCCAGATGTGGCACTAGGTCGCCTGGACCAATGAAGAGGAGCGCGATGCGTCGCTGGCACAGGGATACAGGGCGCAGTTGGAGAGGGTTCTGGCTGATGACGTTCTCAGCCGGGAAAACCTGAATTCGTTTATATACAGTGGGGCCGCTATGCTTAAGGCCCTGGAGGTTAACGGCTACGATGCCGCGGGTATTTTCGCGGCTGGAAGTTGCGCTCCACTGAAAAACCATTAAACTACCGCACATCGCTGCTTTGCAGTTTGGGGAGATTACTGTTTTACCTTCAGGCAAGTATCCGAATTTCAGTTCCAGAGCCAACACCCCGACAGCCTTTCCAATGGAGATAAACATGAAGAAACGGACACTGATAGCCGCTGCCTGCGTCCTGGTGGGCTGCTCCAGTTCTCCTACCCTTGAGATATCGACGCCCAAATCAGTGGTGCTGGGCAATACAAAATCCGACCAGACGGTAGTAAATCTCAAAATGGCCGAAGCCGAATGTCAAAAATATGACAGGCACGCCGTGGCGATAGGGACCAACAATAAGGACAAGACAGCGAGTTTCGAGTGTAAAGACTAAGTCAGCTACGGGTCATAGTCGCTGACCCGGCCCCCACCAAGCCCTCAACGGGATGCATATACTGCGCTGCCACCAACTGCCTGGCCGACGTTGCCGTATTGAAAGACGGTTTGAATGAACTCCTGTCAGGACACTGATCTATCTGAATATTGCGCTACACTTATCTTGAACAAACCTTAGTCGAAGGAAATTCAATGTCAGTTGTAGCGGAAACGCCCGCCCCCCCTTACTACGCCGTCATTTTCACCTCGCTCAGAACCGAGGAAGATGACGGGTACGGTGCAATGGCCGAGAAAATGGTCGAGCTCGCTGCCGTACAACCCGGATTTATCGGCGTGGAGTCTGCACACGAAAGCCTGGGCATTACGGTTTCCTACTGGACAGACCTGGAATCCATCAAAAGCTGGAAGGCGAATACCGAACACCTGGAAGCCCAGAGCCTGGGGCGTGAACGGTGGTATTCGAGCTACAAAACACGAATCGCAATCAGCGCGTCGCCGCCTTTGAAATACTGATGAAATTGAGTGAGCTGCAACAAATCGTGTTTCACCATTACTATGACAAGGACACCCGGGACAAGGGGAACCCGCGCACAGGGTGGATTTACGTACTGACCATCCGCGACCTGTCTCGCCTTATGCCAACTCGCCTGCACCAGGATACCGACAATTTACTGGAAGTCTGGAAAAATAACTGGGAAGGGCTGGAAGACGATAAAGCCAGTGTCGATGCCATCCTGGACGGCATCGAACACACCCGGACCCAGATGCTCAGTCTGCTGCAATCACTGGAGTGAGGCTTTTATTTTATTCAACACGGTATCAGGCACAACTCCAACAAGACACGGATCTTAAAAGATTACAGCTATAAAAATTCGGCAGGCAACGACAAGCGATTGTGCAGCCATACTGCACTTTATTCGCGAACTGGCCGATTATGAAAAAGCGCTGCCCGAAGCGGTGGCGACAGAAAACGATCTACAGGCCGCACTGTTTGGCTCAAACCCAAATGCCTTTGCCCTGATATGTACAATCGATGATACGCCCGTTGGCTTCGCGCTCTATTTCTTCAATTTCTCTACCTGGCTCGGTAAGAACGGCCTTTTCCTTGAAGATCTTTACGTCTCGCCCGAATACAGAGGTAGTGGTGCGGGAAAGGCGCTATTAAAACACCTGGCGAAGATTGCCGTAGACCAGCAGTGCGGTCGTTTCGAATGGAATGTTCTGGACTGGAATACGCCGGCCATAGATTTTTATGAATCCTTTGGCGCCGAACCGTTACACGAATGGGTGGGATACCGCCTGACCGGGGAGGCGCTCAAGCGCTTTGCTGCGGGTGACTGACCGCTACCTTGGGAGGCTGCCGCAGATACCCATAGTGCCTTGAGCAAGTAATTGGGTATTGTGTCCCCGTAACTCCTTCCCGCGCAGCCGGGATAGTACTTGCAGTCCCTTACCCTTGTTGCTGAACTTCCATGCCATGAAACTCTCGTTGTTGGTAATCTCGCCCAGGTACTGGTGGATTATGCGCTATAGTTTAGTTTGAGCAATTTCTGAGGAGGAGAACGCATGACAATCAAGAGACAAACCCTGGAACGCGAGTTCTTCCGTATGTTGAACCGCGTAGTGGAGCCGGCGGTGCGTAAAGGCGTGGGTTCGCCGCGTTTTGTACCCGGGGGACTCATTGTGCTGGAAACCACCGGATTCAAGACCGGCACTCTGCGGCGCACGCCATTGACCGCGACGCGCCTGCAGGGGCATGTGTTTATCAGCACCTTTCGCGGAGAGCGCTCGTTCTGGCTGAAAAACCTGCAAAAACAGCCTCGTGTCAGCTATTACCTGGCCGGAAAGCCCCACCAGGCCAAGGCCTTTGTATTGATGCCGGGCAAACGCTACCACCGCCCCAAATCCCTGCCGCGGTCCATCGGCAGGATCACCGATTTCCTGGCACCCTATACCCGTGCCGGCTGGGCCTTTGCGGTGTTGGCACCGGTTAAATCGAAAAACGCTAAAAAGAAATCCAGCCGCAGATTGGCCTGCCCCGCGTGAGTATTCAATCACCCAGAAGAAAATGTTGAGGAATATTGAAACGCTGTGACAGCGCCTTGATCTGGCGCAGGTTGATGTTTCGCTTGCCGTTCAGAATCTCACTCACGATTCCCTGCGAGCCAAGTTCTGGAAGGTCAGACTGCGAGAGTTCATACTGGTCCATCAGACTGCGGATGATTGCAGCAGGCGAACCCCCAGCGGTCTCACCGATTGGCCAGCGCGTTTCGGCATAATCCGCTAGCGCATCGCCCAGCAATGCCTCAAACCACAGCATGGCCTGGGCCTCATCGCTGACAACTGTTTCAACACCAGCCTCATCCGGCAAGACAGCCAGAATGGATTCATAAAGCGCCAGCCCATGCTCATAATCCTCATCGGACCGGATGCCCGATAAGAGAGGCGACATCCCCAGCAGCCTGGCTATCGCGGCAATAATCTTCCTGGTTTCCGTGCGGAATTGTGGGGCGACCATACTCCAATCAATTGCCACACTCATGATATGCTCTCCTTTAATCCCCGTAGCTGAATTCATCGTATTCTTTGTGACTACCCAGGAGATAGACATATACCCGCTGCCCTGCAACCTGGAGAACGCAGATCATCCTCAGCCCCCTGCGCCCACCGACATCCAGCCGGTAACAATTTGACCGGCCAGGATATCTCTCCAGACTGGGCAACAACCTCTTCAACTCACTCGAGTTCCGGGGAGATATCGATTGCAAGGACTCCCGCAAAGCCTCTATTGCTTTCCTGTGCTTCGGGAAACGCCTGGCAGCAACGCCGAACACTTTGGGGTTGATTATCCTCACATGGAGCCTCACCAGCAATATCTATTTATGAGATATTAAAAATCTCATATTCGAGATATCGTATACCTTGCAACATCATTTTTCCAGATCACAAGTCACCCAAATGTCACCAATTACGACCAGCTCGTAATTGTTTTGCTGGTACTTTAGACAACCGGCTCTAAATCAATCGCATGAGACGCACAGAATGGCGGGCAATCAAGTCAACTTTTCCCGTAAATGCCCCCAAAATAGAGGCCTTTTCTTGAGCCAGATCAAAGATTCGGGAAATTCCCCTTAACAAACACTATATATGGTATCTTATCGCGTAATATATCCAACATATAGTAACCAATAAGAATTTATGCGAGTGTCCCTAATGCCCAATATCCGCCCCTTCCCCTCCCCCATTAACACGGCCCAACTATTAAGGGGTAAGCTATGAGCACAATGACTACAGAAGCAAAATTACCATTGACCGCGGAAAGCGAGTGGCAGGTGGTCAGTATTGACGTCCTGCGCGAGAAGTATGCGAAGGGCCCGGAGCAGGATCTTGATGGCCCCGAGATGGTGCATGCCATCCGTACGCGTGTCGCCAGGGCGCTTGCTGAGCAAGAAGATAACCCGAATAACTTCACTCCCGTATTCCTTGAAGCCCTGGAAGCGGGCTTCATCCCCGGTGGCCGCATCAACAGCGCCGCGGGCACCGATATCAAGAAGGTCACACTGATAAACTGTTTTGTGCAGCCGGTCGGGGACTCCATTTCCGGCACCGTGGATGGCAAGACAGGCATCTACCACGCTCTGCGCGATGCAGCGGAGACCATGCGCCGTGGCGGCGGTGTCGGTTACGACTTCAGTTCCATCCGTCCCGCTGGTGCCAAAGTGAAGGGCACTGCCAGCTCCGCCTCAGGCCCTGTTTCGTACATGCATGTCTTTGATCAGTCCTGCTCTACCGTTGAATCCGCCGGATCCCGCCGCGGCGCCCAGATGGGCGTTCTGCGTTGCGATCACCCCGATATTCTGGCGTTCATCGAGGCCAAGGGTAAATCCGGCAAACTAAATAATTTCAACATCTCCGTAGGCATCACGGATGAGTTCATGGAAGCGGTGATCAACGATTCACCCTTTGAACTGGTACATGGCGTCGAGTCGAACGATACGTTGCGTGCAGAAGGAGCGTACAGGCGCGACGACGGCAAGTGGGTCTATGCCAGGATCGACCCCAGGGAAGTCTGGGATGCCATCATGAAGAATACCTACAACGCCGCCGAACCAGGCGTTCTGTTCCTGGATCGCATCAATCAGGAGAACAACCTCCATTACTGCGAAATAATCGAAGCGACCAATCCCTGCGGCGAAATTCCCATCCCTGATTACGGCTGCTGCTGCCTGGGCTCTTTCAACCTGTGCGCCTTCGCCACCGATGTGTTCACCGACCAGGCCGCCTTCGATTTCGACCGTTACTGCAAAGAAGTGAAGGTCGCAGTCCGAATGCTGGACAACGTGCTTGATGCAACCGCATGGCCCTTACCGCAGCAGCAGAAGGAAGCCGCTGGCAAACGCCGCATCGGTTTGGGGTACACGGGCCTGGGCGATGTACTGATAATGCTGGGGCTGCGCTATGACAGCCAGGAAGGCCGTGATTTTGCCGCTGATCTGACCCGCCGTATGCGTGACGCCGCTTACGAGGCATCCATCGACCTGGCTATAGAGAAGGGTGCCTTCCCAAAATTTGACGCCGAAAAGTTTCTGAACAGCGGTATGGCCAAGCGCCTGCCCAAAGACATTCGCACCAGGATCAAAAAGCACGGTATACGCAACAGCCACCTGCTTTCCATAGCACCGACTGGTACCATTTCACTGGCTTTCGCCGACAATTGCTCCAATGGTCTTGAGCCTGCGTTCTCCTGGTTCTACAAGCGTAAGAAGCGTGAAGCGGATGGTTCCAGCACCGAGTACATGGTTGAAGACCACGCGTACCGGCAGTACCGCCTGAAGGGCGGCGATCTCGACAACCTGCCCGAGCAGTTCGTCAGCGCCCTGGATATCAGTGCTAACGACCACATGCTCATGCAGGCGGCTATCCAGCCGTACATCTGTGCCTCTATTTCAAAAACAGTCAACGTACCTGCGGACTATCCGTTCCAACAGTTCCAGGATATCTATATTAATGCGTGGAAGAACGGCCTGAAAGGGATCACTACCTACCGCCCCAATGCTATCATCGGCAGTGTACTGTCCGTTGAAGACAGCGCTGAGAAGCCTCAGGATTTGGATCAGTCCGAACCTGATCGCAAGCTGCACATTACCGAAACACCCGAGATTGCGCTGGCCACCCTGCGCTGGGCGCATCGCCCCAGTTTCGCTGGCGGCACGCCTTCCATCACCTACCTGATCGACAATCCCGAACATCGTTTTGCCGTGTTCGTGGGCCACATCGAAAATGGTACCAACCACCCCTTCGAGGTCTGGGTCAACGGCGAGAATACGCCTCGCGGCATGGGCGCCCTGGCCAAAAACCTGTCGATGGACATGCGCAGCGAGGACCGCGAATGGCTCAAGATCAAGTTAAACTCACTGTCCAAAACCCCGACCATACCCTTTCAAATGACCATGCCAAGTGGCGATAAGGAAATTGTACCCGGTTCCGTCAGTGCTCTGGCGCGGCTGGTGAGTCACCGCTGCCGGGAACTGGGTGTTTTTGACCTTTGCGAAAATCAGCCAAGCCCGCTGGTCGATGCCATGTTCTCCCGCAAGGAGCCGAAATCCGGCGTAGACGGCACACTGTCCTGGACCGTTGATGTGAACAATCCGGCTACTGGCGATGACTTCGCGCTATTTCTTAAAGAGTGCGTCCTGCCTGACGGTTCCCACCGCCCCTACAGTGTGTGGTTGTCCGGTGTGTACCCACTGGAGTTCAACGGCCTGACCAAGAGCCTGAGTCTGGATATGCGGGTGCTTGACCCCGCCTGGATAGGCAAGAAGCTGCGTGGCCTGAAAGATCTGACAGAGCCGCAGGGTGACTTCTTCGCCCGGACCCCCGGTAGCGAAAAACAGTCCATACAACCCAGCACCGTGGCGTACATAGCGCGTCTGCTGATCCATCGTTATAACATGCTGGGCATCCTGGATGCGGACGGCTATCCGATCAAGGAACTGGGTATGCTGAAAGAGGCTGGCAAGGCGCCCGAGGTTGAAAAGGTAGTGAACATTCAGTTGGTGGGTAAAATTTGTGAGGAGTGTAGTGTTCCCGCAGTCATCAAGCGCGATGGTTGTGATTTCTGCACAGCTTGTGGACACATAGGCGCTTGCGGTTAACCACGGCGCCCAGGGTTATTCACCCACCGCCGTAACTTGAGGCAAAAGCATAACTTCCGCGGGAACGTCCACAACGACGCGATTTCTGCCTTCTTTCTTGGCCCTGAACAGTGCCTCATCGGCGCGGCCGAGCCACCCCTGACGGCCTTCACTGCGTTGTAGCTCGGCGATGCCGAAGGACGTGGTGAGACGTATATCTGAGACAAAGGTGTTATGTTCAATGAGTCGGCGCAATTTCTCAGCCAGTTTGGTCGCACCCTCCGACCCTGTGTGCTCAGCTATGACAATGAACTCTTCTCCGCCGTAACGATATAAAGTTTCAGTGGGATGGGTTTTGAGCAGGAAAAACGATGCTGTCAGAGCGGGGTATGCCCAGTAGATTTGACCGTTGCCCAGCAAAAATATAGAGCCCAGTGCTGCCACCGTGAATATCAGGCTTATAGCTATCCCCGGAACACGGGTTGCCCGCGTGAAATACACATGCAGAAACAACCCCAGCATGACGCAAACAATACTGGTGTCCAACAATGCCGCCGGCCACTGTTCATACCGCAGCCGCATAATCGCAAATGGCGAGACCGTTACGGCGAGAGCCAACGGGCGAACTCCAACACTCTAGCCCTAAGTTAAGCAGGCCCAGTATAAACCCGCTATTCACCCAAAGACCATAAGCAAGCAGTAGTGTTCTGGGCTGTTATCCGTGTGAAAAAGCTACTTGACCAGAGAATTACCAGGTAAAGCAGGAACTTAGCTTCGTTCACACCCTTTAGCGGACAATTCAGCCATCGCACTGCCGCCAGTACTCGTCCAGCAAGCGGCCCACTGTATTGGGCACCACCAGGTGGGCCGCATACCAGGTGTGCAGGCAGCGAATACGCTTGAAGTCCGCAATGCCGCCAATACCCTTGCTGGCGAACACTTCGCTAAAGTTGAGCTCGACCAGCCGCTGGCGAATTTTCGGCATCATATAGTCCTCTCGCAATGCGATATGCGCCCGATGATCTTCTCGCATGCTGTCCTGTAGCTGCGGGTCCGCATCGATGCGTTGCTGCAACTGCTTGATAAGCCCGGTCGCCTCTACCTGATCTATGCGATAGCAAAGGTCCGGGTCCAGCAGCCAGAACAGGGTGGGGAAAGGTTTGTCATCCACCAGGGAGGCGACGCGTATCACCATGGGCTGGCCATCGGGGCGCGCCATGGCGATCTCTTCCAGTCCGCGGGGTTGCCTGCCAAGCAGTGATGCGACCTGGGCAATGGCTTCGGATGTGAGGGTCAAGAATGGGGTCTTGTCTTTGACTAGTGGTGCATGAATTCTACGCGAAGCCCTCCCGGTTGGCAGCAGGGAATTTGACAAAAAACCCCAACCCCTCTAAAGTCCCGTCCGTACCAGGTGCCCACTGCTGTGACTTCGGTTACCGCTGGGTGGGTTAAAGGGGAAGTGTGGAATGGCTGATTCTTGAGACGAAAGCCAAATCCACCGCTGCCCCCGCAACGGTATGCAGTCTACGACTGTGAGCCCGACACCTGCCTGGTCATGCGCAACGATGGAGCGGAGGGCTTCATTTGAGGTTGCTCAATGCCCACCGGCTATGGCTTTTTCATACCTGACGGCATTGCGTTCCCTGATCCCCTCCCTCAGTCGCCACTGTTTTTTTTGGCCATTGAGGACACCACATGAACAAGCTTTTATTACGCCCCGCACTGGCGCTGGTCACGGCTGTCTCTATGCAGGTAACTGCCGAGAGCCAGATAACTGCCCAGAGCCAAACAACCGCCCAGAGCGATATCAAGACCGACAATAAACTGGAAGAGGTCATCGTGACCTCTTCGCGCATAGAGATGCCCCTGCGCCAGGTTGGCACCTCGGTGTCAGTCATCACCCAACAGGAAATCGTGCAGCGGGGCTTTAACTCCCTGTACGACGTACTGCGCAGCCAACCGTCGGTGGCAGTGAGCAATCCCGGCGGCGCGGGCAACGCGACCTCCCTGCGCATTCGCGGTGAAGAGGGCTATCGCACCCTTATCCTGCTCGATGGCATCGACATCTCCGATACCTCGGCGCCGCAGGTCGGCCCACGGGTCGAGCACTTACTCAGCTCAGGTATCGCACGGGTCGAGATTCTGCGCGGACCACAGGGCCTGATGTACGGTGCGGATGCCGGCGGCGTCATCAACATCTCCACCATCGCACCCCGGGAAGGCCTGGGCGGCGAAGTCGCCGCCGAAGGCGGGCGTTATGGCTCGCAACAGTTCGCGGGCAACCTCGGGGGCGGTAATGACACGGTAGATTTCAATCTGTCGGCATCTGATTTCGAGACAGATGGTTTCAATGCCCGCACTACCGACACCGTACTGCGAGACGACGACGGCTACGACAACACCACTGTACACGGGCGCCTTGGCTGGAACGCCAACGACGACCTGCGTGTGGAACTGGTAGCGCGCGATGTCGATGGCACCAACGAATTCGACAGCTGCTTTACCGTGGACACCTTCGCCCCTACCGACAACTGCAAGGACGAGTACGAGCAGCAGGCCTGGCGGGCACAAGCAGATTACACTATCGGCCACTTCAGCCACCGGGTTTTCTATAGCGACAGCGATACCGATCGTCATTTTTATGCTGACGGGGCATCCAGTTTTAGAGCGAAAGGCAGCCTGGAACGCAGCGGCTACCTGGGTAGCTTCAGCGCTGGCGACTCACTGCGCCTGGTCTACGGTGTGGACCTGGAAAACGAGTCTATCGACGACGGTAGCTTCGACACCGACCGGGACCAGCAGGGCTACTACCTCGAGTACCAGGGCGGATTCAGTGACAAAGTATTCGTCACCGCCGGGGCACGCTATGATGACAACGACGATTTCGGCACTCACACCTCTTACCGTGTCAGCGGTGCCTACCTGATCGACCTGTCCAGCGGCGAACTGAAGCTCAAAGCGACCTACGGAACCGGCTTTCGCGCCCCCAGCCTGTATGAAATTTCCTACAACAATGGGCCTTTTGCCTACCCTCCCGCCGCCGGCACGAATCTGTCCGAGGAAAAGAGCGATGGCTATGACATCGGCGCCTCCTGGACAACGGAATCAGGCCTTTACCTGGAGGCCGTCTACTTCGACCAGACCATCAGCGACGAAATTTATTTCGACCTGATCTCATTTTCCGGTTATTTGCAGAGCAGCGGAGACTCACAGTCCAGTGGAGTTGAACTGATAGCCGAGTGGCCATTGCTGGACACCCTGTCCCTCACCGGCAACTACACCTACAACGACACCGATACCAATGCGGGTTCTGCCCGGGCCTTTCGTCCCGAACACCTGGGCAACCTGGGACTCAGCTGGAGTCCCCTGGCGGACCGGCTGGTACTGGGGTTGAATGTGCGCCTGTCACGGGATGCACAGGATGTGGACGGCAGCAGTCTGGACGACTATGAGCTGGTCGATATCAACGCCAGTTTCCTGATCGCGCGCGGGCTGGAGCTGTACGGCCGAGTGGAAAATGTACTGGATGAGGACTATGAAGAGATTCCCACTTACAATACCAGTGGCGCCGCCGCCTATGCCGGGCTGCGCTATTCCTTTTAGGGTGTGTTGGGAGTTACAGGATGAGTGACAGCAACAGCGACAGTAAAAAAGACGCCAAACACAAGGCGGCCATGGCAAAGCAAAAGGCCCGCGTGGACGCCAGTATCGAAGCTGCCGATGACCAGCGCGGCGTCGCCATCCTGCTCACCGGCAATGGCAAGGGCAAAACCAGTTCCGCCTTTGGCATGGTGATGCGCGCGCTGGGCTATGGTCACAAAGTGGGCGTGGTGCAATTTATCAAGGGCGAACAGCTGTCCGGCGAAGAAATTTACTTGCGGGAACAATGCCCCCAGGTGGATTTTTACCAGATGGGTACCGGTTTTACCTGGGACACCCAGGACCGCAGTGGTGACATTGCCGCGGCCATAAAAACCTGGGCGGTGGCCAAACCCATGTTGCAGGACGCCAGCTACAACCTGGTAGTACTGGACGAGCTGACCTATATGATCGCTTACGACTACCTGCCGGAGGAAGACATCATCCGCGCCATCCGCGAGCGGCCCGCCGGGCAGAGCGTGGTCGTTACCGGTCGCGGCGGCGGCGCGGCCCTGCAGGCCGTGATGGACACGGTATCGGAAGTCAAGGAGATCAAGCACGCCTTCAAGGCCGGCATTATGGCGCGCAAAGGCGTCGATTATTAAACCGGCCCCTACCTCGCAGCGTCAGCGGCGCGCGCACTACCTTATCGCCATTCTGGTAACCATCCTGCCTTGTGCTATGGCTGTCGCTCTGTCCAGTGGTGCGGTCAGCCTTTCTTTCAGCGACGTTGGCAGCGGCTTACTCGACACGCTGCTCGGCACACAATCAGACAAAGGCTACAGCCAGGCGGCTGTTATCATCGGGCAAATACGCCTGCCCCGGGTATTACTGGCAGCGGTAATGGGCGCCACCCTGGCCATGAGCGGTGCCGCCATGCAGGGCCTGTTCCGCAACCCCCTGGCAGACCCGTCACTGATTGGCGTAACCGCCGGGGCATCACTGGGCGCCGCGCTGGTTATCGTGACCGGTGGCAGTCTGCTGCAGGGCTACATGGGGCTCACCCTGGTTTCTGCCGGTGCGTTTATCGGTGGTGTGATCGCTGTGCTGTTTGTGTACCGCCTGGCCACCTCCGCCAATGGCACATCGGTGGCTACCATGTTACTCGCCGGTATCGCGATCACCGCCTTTGCCGGAGCAGTGGGAAGCCTGCTGGAGTTTTTCGCCGACAACGACATGCTGCGACGCATCAGCCTGTGGAAAATGGGGGGGCTGGACGGCGCCAACTACCCTCGCCTGTTACTGGCATCGATCGTAAGCGGCGCCTTACTTATAGTGCTGCCACGCTACGCCGGCGCGCTTAATGCCCTGTTGCTGGGCGAGTCCGAGGCGCGTCACCTGGGTATTAACGTGGACAGTGTAAAAGTGGCATTGATTACCTGGGTGGCTATCGGCGTGGGTACCTCGGTGGCCATAGTGGGCACTATCGCCTTCGTGGGTCTGGTGGTGCCCCATATGGTGCGCATGCTGGCCGGGCCGGATCACCGTTATCTGTTGCCCGCCTCGGCTCTGGCCGGTGCTTTACTGCTGGTGGTTGCCGACACTCTGGCGCGGGTGCTGGTGGCTCCTACTGAACTACCTGTGGGTGTTATCACTGCCATCATAGGTGTGCCTTTCTTTATCTCTTTGCTACGTAACCGCCATCATTATGGGATGCAATCATGAGTAGGATTGGGAGTCCCCCGAGCTGCCGGTATGGGGTTTGCCCTTCCAGGACACGCCGTGAATACATCCATGTAGGCTTGGTTCGCGCGTCCTTGCGCTCAACAGTCCTGCAAGGGCAAACCCCATACCTGCAACTCTCCATCGTTAATATGAATCGGGTACAGCCATGAGCGTATTGGAGTTGTGCCAGATCAGTGCCTCGCCCTGGGGGCCGGCGCTGCTGGACGATATCAATATCAGTCTGGAACCCGGTAATATTCTCGGGCTGGCGGGTCCCAACGGCGCGGGCAAGTCCAGTCTGTTGAAACTGATCGCCGGTGATATTCAAAGCAGCGGCGGTGAACTGACATTGGGGGGCCACCAACTGGGGCACTGGACGCCGCAACAACGTGCCCGGCGTCTGGCTTTCCTGCCGCAGATGTCCCTGCTCAGCTTTCCCTATACGGTGGAAGAGGTGGTATTGCTGGGTCGCACGCCGCACGCCAGTGGCAGTGAGGCAGACCGGGTAATTCTGGAGCGGGTATTAGAACTGACCGACACGCTGGACTTGCGACACAGGCTTTATACGCAATTGTCCGGCGGTGAGAGACAACGCACGCAACTGGCCCGGGTCTTTGCCCAGGTATGGGGCGAGGAATCGCTGGCCGGGAAGTTATTGCTGTTGGACGAACCCACCTCGGCCCTGGACCTGGCCCACCAGCAGCAGATGCTGGCTGCAGTGCAACTGCTGGCCAGGCGCGGTTGCGCGGTGGTGCTGGCGATACACGACCTGAACCTGGCGGCCAGCATTGCCGATACGGTGCTGGTGCTGGACCGCGGGCGGCAAGTCGCCCTGGGATCGCCACAGCAGGTATTCACGCCGTCACTATTCAAAGAAGTGTTCCAGGTTGACGTCATCGTCAGCAGCCACCCGCAACAGGGTTTTCCCCTGATTATTCCGCAGCGATCGATGCTTTGATCAAGCAGTACCTCACCTTTGTAACTATCTTTGTACTGGCCATCCCCGCCAGCGCAGTTACCGTGCAGGACTTCGCCGGGCGCGAGGTGACGCTGGCGCAGCCGGCCCGGCGTATTGTGGCGCTGGCCCCGCACATCGTTGAAAACCTCTACAGTGCAGGCGCCGGCGATCGCCTGGTTGGCGTGGTGAGCTATAGCAATTATCCGGCGCGCGCAGTCGAAATACCCCGGGTGGGCTCCGCCACCGCTTTCAGCATGGAGCAAATTGTGGCCCTGCGACCCGACCTGGTGGTCATGTGGGGCTCGGGTAATGGTATGCAAACGCTGACACAACTACAGGAGCTCGGCATCCCGGTGTATGTCAGCGAACTGCGGCGGCTGTCCGATGTGCCCGACAGTATCCGCCGGCTGGGCCAACTCACCGGCACATCCGCGGTCAGCGAGCGCGAGGCCCTGCGCATCGAGGGAGAATTAAACGCACTGCAAAACCGCTACATCGGCCGGAAGCAGTTGGGCGTGTTCTACCAGATATGGAACGAGCCCCTGCAAACTGTCAACGGTGAGCACCTGATCAGTCAGGTGATCGCCCTGTGCGGCGGCCGCAACATCTTTCAGCGATGCCAGTTCTCTGGCACCGAGAATCAGCATCGAGTCGGTGTTGCTGCGCGACCCGGATGCCATCGTCGCCAGCGGCATGGGTGAGGCCCGTCCCGAGTGGCTGGACCAATGGCGCAGTTACCCTTCTCTATTGGCAGTGCGCAACGACGCGTTATTTTTTATCAACCCGGACCACGTACAACGGCCCACTGCCCGGGTCTTGCTGGGCGCGGGGCGCCTGTGCCGGCAGCTGGATACGTCTGCGCTAGCGCACCTCGCGCTTATCACCCCACTGATCGACCGCGTAGGTGTATACCACGTCGGTACTGGAATTCAGGGCGGTTTCGGTGGAGTCCTGGATGACACTGATGATAAAGCCCACCGCCACCACCTGCATCGCCACATCCAGCGATATGCCAAACAGGGAGCAGGCCAGGGGAATCAGCAGCAGACTGCCCGACGGCACGCCACTGGCGCCGCAGGCGGACAGAGCGGCGATCACGCACAACACCAGCGCCGTGACAAAAGAGACTTCTATACCCAGCGTATTGGCCGCCGCCAGGGTGAGGACGGTAATGGTGATGGCCGCGCGCGGCCATATTGACTGTCGCACCTATGGGGATCGTCACCGTGTAAAGCTCTTCGCTGATACCCAGCTTTTTGGCCAGGTTGAGGTTTACCGGAATATTCGCCGCCGAACTGCGGGTGAAAAATGCGGTGACCCCCGACTCCTCCAGGCATCTGAATATCACAGGATAAGGGTTGCTGCCGGTGATCACATAAACAATAGCCGGGATTCACCACCAGCGCCATCACCAGCATTGCGCTGACCAGCAAAATCGCCAGGCTGGCATAACTGGCCAGGGCAGCCAGCCCTACCGTGGCCACGGTGTAGCAGACCAGTCCAAAAATGCCCAGGGGCGCCAGCCGGATAACATAGCGAACAATATTGCTCACCCCGTCGGCCACGGTCTGCAAATGCGCCTTGAAACTGTCGGACGCCTTACGAAAACTCACCCCCAGCAGAATGGCCCAGGTCAGGCAGCCCAGAAAGTTACCCTGGAGCAGGGCGTTTACCGGGTTGTCGATTAACTTGAACAGCACATCGGTCAACACCGCGGTCACATCCACCGGCGGACTGCCTTGCGCCACATCGGTCAGGGTAATGGTCTGGGGAAATAACTGACTCATTAGCAGGGCGACCAGCGCGGCGCAGACCGTGCCCACCAGGTACAACACAATGGCCGCCATAGTTTTGCGCCCGTCGTGGCCGGTCTCATGCTTGTTGGCAATGGCCGACATAACCAGTACCAACACCAACAGTGGTGCTACCGCCTTGAGCATTCCTACAAATAGCTGCCCGAAGATGCCGAGGGTTTCTGCGATACCGGGCAGAACCACACCCACCACGGCGCCCAACGCGACCCCGATAAGGATCTGCGGTACCAGTCCCAGCTTCAGAATATTCATTCGCGTCCCCACCTGTTTTTTTGTTGTTGTCCGCTATCAAGTGTAGCGTAATGAATAAATTACGCTACAACCGCAAACGAATGTACGAAGGCAGGTGAGGGCGTGGGGTTCCAACCGAAGTGGGTATAGAGCACCGAGGGTCGCGGATCAACGGCCGGCCAATTGCCCTCCATCCACACTGTATAACTGGCCGCTGATCCAGTTCCCCTGGTCGGAACACAGGTAGGCCACCATGTTGCCGATATCGGCCGGGTCACCGGCTCGCTTGAGGGGAATATAGGAATCGACAATGCCCGCCCACTGTTCCTCGGACAGGTCGTCCAGGCGCGAGGTCATCACGTTGCGCCACACCTCGGGGCTGACATCGACCACCGCCGCCCCATGGCTCGCACTTCCTCGGCCACCGATTCTATATGGCGCCAGCCGGCCGCTTTTTCTTCCTGGGGGTAATGCTCCGGTGAACGACCGCTGCCGGTCACCACGATATCGCAGCCTCCCGCGGCCAGTGCCTGGGCAATACCGCGACCTATGCTGCGCATTCTTCCCGCGCCGGTTATCACCGCCACCCTGCCCTCCAGTCCTTTCAATGTTAGTGCCCTTGGCTTATCTCCTCGCTGCGATTCATCAGCGGCAATTTATCACGTCACAAACCATTTTTGTCTTCCATAAAAAAAAGCCCTACATAAAAGTGCCGGGTGTTTGAGATTGCATACCGGGCTTTAGCTCGAAACGAAACGCTAGAAGGTATAGCTCACCATGCCGTACCAGAAGGCACCGCCAGTACCAGAGGGAGTGGATTCCCACGGGTATTGGAAGTTACCGCGCGTACACGCGCCGGCCGGCGACGTATGTTGCCAACACCTGGTTATTCCAGATGTCCTGCTCCGGCACTTCAAAGTAATTGTCCCGCACCAGAATAAAATCGGCGTAATAGCCGGGCAGCAAGCGGCCGATCACCTTTTCCTGATGGGCCGCGTAAGCGGCTCCCTCGGTAAAAATACTGAGCGCCTCATCTCGGGTCAGCTTTTCCTGCGGTAACCAACCACCGGAGGGCTGGTTGTCCTGGCTTTGACGGGTAACTGCCGCGTGCAGGCCAAAGAAGGGATTGGGAGACTCTACCGGAAAGTCGGAGCCGCCGGCGACAACAGCTTTGGCATTCAGCAATTTGCGCCAGGCGTAGGCTCCGGCCAGCCGGTCATTGCCGAGGCGATCGCCGGCCATATTCTTGTCGCTGGTGGCGTGGGTGGGCTGCACCGAGGCGATCACACCCAGTTCCGCGAAGCGGGGAATATCCTGCACGCGGATGATCTGTGCGTGCTCATCGCTGTAGTCTTCAAACAGGGCGGCACCACGCGAGCCCAGCGCGCCATCCGTTGATATTTTCACGCTGCGAATATCGAGCATATGCTGAGGGTCAATTATTGGCCCCCGCCTCAGGTAAGCATCGTTCTCCGGGTCCCTCACGTCCAGTAGGGGATAGACCCGGATAGTCAATTGCCCCTTATCTCGCATCGACTGAAAGGCCCTGACCTGCTGGGCTTTTGCTGTGGCATCGTGTACCGAGGTCAGTCCGTAGGCTGCCAGGTCCTGTAGCGCAACTTTCTCGTACTGTTCCATGCGCGCATCCGTCATGGGTGGTATCACGCTAAACACCAAATTCATGGCATTGTCGATCAGTATGCCTGTAGCTACACCCTGGTCGTTGCACGGAATCTGCTTCACTGGGGCTACCCACGAGGTTAACGGAACTGAGGAGGCGACCATGGTTCAAAATATGCCCGTGTGCATCGATCAGCCCGGGCAAGAGGGTGGCACCCGCGCCGTCGTTGCGCTTTGTGGCTGTACTACCGGCGACAGTGTCTGCGTTATAGTGCAGCGTGGTACCGATCTCAGTTTCTCCGTGTAGCAGCGCCCGGAATGTGGCCATGACTCCACGGTAATCAGGCAACAAGCCCGAGTGCAGGTTGATTACCCCGTGCCGGGGAATAGCAATAACGCGATCTTTGAGTATTCCGCCGTAGCGTATGCAGATGACCAAGTCTGGTGAACTGGCGGCCAGGGTTGCCAGTCCTCCCTCACTGTTAATCTGGTTCAGCACTGTTATGGGTGATGCAGCGAACTGCGCTAACTGAGAAAAACTATAGAGACCATTACCCGACCGGCACCGATCCAGGGAGGGAAACAGAATATCGTTGAACAGGGTTTGCTCAAAAAATTTGAGCATACGCAGAGGCTCGGGCAAGTCCGTACCAGAGCCAACCCGGCTGGACAGGAACACCTGCAACTGGTGGTGTTGACTCAGGCGAGGCAGTAGCTGGTTGAGTGCCAGATTGCTGGCGAGATCGCGGTTTGCCAGCAGCGTTATTTTCATACGCGCATGCCCGGCTGGGTGATCCGCGCACCTTGTTGGTCAGTGCCCGGGCTCATGTGCTGATTGAACGCCGTAGCAGCGGAGGAATATCCTCCATCGACTCCCCTTCATTTTCCAGCTGCGCCGCCATTTCCTGCAAGGCCGGCCCCAACTGCGGCTTGACCTCCTCAGGGCGCAGAGGCTCACCACACTCGCTACAGGCCAGCGTTGGCCGGGTTTTCATGCCGCAGGACTGGTGAATATATTCCAGCGGCGCACCTTCACCCTTGTCCATCCACTCATCGCCCCAGCGGGAAAGACTCATCAGCACGGGATAGAGCCCCAGGCCCTTGCGGGTCAGACGGTATTCGTAACGCAGGGGACGCTCGTTGTAGGGCACCTTCACCAAGACACCCTGCTCCACCAACTTCCCCAATCGCTCGGACAGGCGGTGACGGGTAATACCCAGGTTACTCTGGAACTGGTCGAAGCGCCGGGTACCCAGAAAGGCGTCGCGCATGATCAGCATGGTCCAGCGCTCGCCCACCACGGACAGCGCCCTGGCCACCGAGCAGACCTGTTTATCAATATCGTTCCAACGCATAAAGTTTCCGCTACTGTCATACAGCCCAGACAAAAGGTTCAGGCAAAATGTACCACATTCGTTCCGATTTGGAACCATCTACGTTGTGATGGAGGCACTGACCCGAGTGGCATTTACTTAAACGATACCAGGTATGTTGCGTAAGTCCCGCTGCGCGGTGAGGAGCGGGGTTTCGGCGTCCGGCGGGGGTGGTTTTACTTCGCTTGCTTAGGGCGGGGCATGCGCCGCGAAGCAAAGCCACCCCCACCGGCCACCTTGTTACGTGCCACGATTCTCAAATTATGGGGATGGTTAGACCCCATAATTCGAAATCGAAAAAAAGGGCAGACTTTCATCTGCCCTTTTTACGAGAAGCTTCTACCTAGAAATCGTAGGAAACTCCGGCATACCAATAAGCCCCGTTAAAGCCGAAGGGCGCTGAGCGGCGAGAGTATTTAAATACCCCCGGGCTGTCGACTATGATATTGCCCCCCGGTGAATCTTCGAGGGTACCGCCCCGGCTGTTGCCGATTTCGTTCTTATCCGGAAACTCGTCGAAGACGTTGTTGCCGCCGATGGTAAAACCCAACCCGTTGTCAAACGTGTATCTGGCCAGCAGGTCAGTCACGTACACCGCATCAAAATCCTGTCGTCCGCTGTCTACCACGGTGTACTCACCAAAGCGGTTGACGGAAAGGTTGAACATAAAGTTGTTGAACGTGTAGTTACCGGTCAGGTTAACGCGATCTTCCGGCTGCCACTCTTCGATAATGGAAATGTCCTGGGTGCTAAACACCTTGCCGGGATCTACCGCCGACAAGCCTCCCGAGGTGTAAATATCGGTGACATCCGTTTCGGTGTGGTTCCCCGCCAAGGTGATATCCAGATTACCGCCGAACAATTCAATCCCCGCATAGGTCATTATAAGGTCAAAACCTTCGGTTTCAGTATCTGCCGCATTAAGGAAGAACTGGGCCCCGGTGATGCCCAGGGAATCAAGGGCATCGCCCAGATTTCCGCTAGGGTCAGCATCGGCTTTCAATGAACTGCTTAGAACAATGCGGTCATCGATCTCGATATAGTAGTAATCAAGGGTAATGCTCAGCTGATCCAGAGGATTCCAGGCGAAACCGACGCTATAGTTATCCGATGTCTCCTCCTTCAGAGTTGGGATGCCAATCGACTTGGCAAGGTCACTATCGTTCCTGAACGTGCCCAGAACCTCCAGAATCTGTGGTCCGCCCGGGTCGTCGGAATTAGTTTTGAATTGCGTACTGACATTATTGAAGTACTGCTGCTGCATCGACGGCGCCCGGAAACCGGTGCTCACCGAAGCACGGAGACGGAAATTATCGGTGACAGCCCAGTTACCCGCTACTTTGAAATTGGTCGTGTCGCCAAAGTCATCATAGTCGTCGTAACGCACCGCAGCGCTCAACAACACATTACTGGTAAACTCGTATTCACCGTCGATATAAGCAGAGTAAACATCCCGATCCTCATCGACGGCTAATTCCGGTGGTATGCCTGGGAAGCCCTGTATCCCACCGTCGGCATCCTGTGGATATAGCGACGTTCTATCGTCCGCCGTGTCAAAATCCTCATAGGAATAGGGTTTGCCGGGCTTGACCTTGTACTCATCCTCACGATATTCAAAACCAACCGCCAGAGCCAAATCACCGAATTGCTGATGAAAATCCAGGTCAAAGGTTTGTAAATTCAGCTCCAGTTTATAGGCGTCGGCAGCTCTTGGGATAGTTGAACGAATTTCATCATCGCTTAAACCTTCACCAAAGCGCAGGAAATTGATGAAAGAATAGTTGGCGGAGTTCTTAACCTCGTAGTCTATCTGGTTGTTGCCGTTAGTATAGGAAACGTCCATTCCCAAGCCACTGGCAAAATCCATGCGATACCCCACATCGACGGAATAGTCATCGATTTTAGAGTTGATCTTGGGCAAAAAACCGTCAGGGACAAGAGCCTGACCATCCTCCAACCAAGCATCCATCGCCCGTCTAGGATCGCGGAAGAAGGCCGCGGATTCATTTTCGCGATTCGAGTAGGTAAAGAATCCGTAGAGTTCACCGCGTCCAAGATTGTAAGCAGCATTCGCGACAAACCCATACTGCTCCGATTCGGCATCGCCTATTCTGAAAACATCTCGGTCAGCAGTAATTTCCCTTGGGTCTTCTATCTCCTCGGCGCCATTGCCATCCGTATCCTCACAGAGAGTATAGAGACATTCACCGAAGAGCCCCCCCCGACGCGTCCAAGCCCTGTCGCGGTAGTTGAACGTCATATTGACGAATCCACCGTCACCGAGGGGCAAACCGCCGTTGAGATCAACGTTGTAGGTCTCTCCGTCACCGTCGTCGTATTCACCATAGGACACATAAGCCCTGCCGCCCGCATCGGCATCTTTGAGGATGATATTGATCACCCCCGCGATAGCATCGGAGCCGTACTGGGCCGCGGCGCCATCGCGCAGCACTTCAATGCGCTTGATGGATGCGGCGGGAATCGCGTTCATATCGGTACCGGCTGTGCCGCGGCCAACCGATGTATTAACATGAATCAGGGAGGCCTGATGGCGGCGCTGCCATTGATCAGCACCAGGGTCTGGTCGGGGCCCAGGCCTCTTAATGTGGCCGGGCGCAACGCGTCTGTGCCGTCACTGATACTGGAGCTGGAGAAGTTGAAAGACGGGGCGATGGCTTGCAGCATCCTTCCCACCTCTGTTTGCCCGGTATTTTCCAGGTCCTGTGCGGTCAGGATATC
>PVMK01115443.1_pt1 | contig 28867 bp, 36 predicted proteins | sample 1853481 | NCBI WGS metagenome assembly PVMK01 (sample SAMN08533507, study PRJNA380276) | Marine sediment metagenome, whole genome shotgun sequencing project.
CGGTTCGTCTGATCCAGCGGGAGTTAAACCCCGGCCTGGTTATTCACGGGATTCTGTTGACCATGTTTGATGCACGCAATAATTTGTCTCATCAGGTCAGTGATGAGATCCGCAAGCATTTCACAACCCAGGTCTTTGAAACGATGATCCGCGCAATGTGCGCCTTTCTGAAGCGCCCAGTCATGGCCTGCCTGCCTTGCTCTACGATATTTCTTCGCGTGGCGCTACGGCTTATCTGGATTTGGCGCGTGAAATAATTGGTATGGAGCAGCAAAAAGTATGACCAAACGTCCCGCACTAGGTAAAGGTATCGGTGCCCTTCTGACCTCAGCTTCCCAGGATGGTCGTCACAAGTATTTCGTCTGTCCGGTCGAAGAACTCAAGCCACATCATAATCAGCCGCGTAAGACCTTTAATGACGCCAAGATGGCAGAACTGGTCGCATCAATCCGCGAAAAAGGTGTGATTCAGCCACTGGTTGTCCGTCACACCGGTGATCACTACCAGATCATTGCCGGTGAACGGCGCTGGCGGGCCGCGCAAAAGGCCGGTCTCAAAGAGATCCCGGTTGTTATTCAGGATGTCTCTGAAGACTGGGCTCTGGAAATGGCTCTGATTGAGAACATTCAGCGTGAAGACCTGAATCCAATTGAGGAAGCCGGGGCCTACCGTTACCTGATGAGTACCTTTGATCTGTCTCAGGAGGAAGTGGCCAAGCGAGTCGGTCGTGAACGGCCGACAGTTGCCAATGCTTTACGCCTTCTACGACTGCCGGCAACGATTCAGCAAGATGTGGTCACCGGGCTGATTTCTATGGGCCATGCCCGTGCTCTACTGGCACTGGAAAGTGCAGAGAGCATCAAGGAAGTCCGCGACCAGATTGTCAAGAAACAGTTTTCTGTGCGTCAAACCGAAGCTTTGGTCAAGAAGCTTAAGGGCGGTCAAGGCAAGGTCACGCCGCGTAAAGCTCAACTCGATCCGGAGTTGGCAGACCTGGCCGCTCGCTTACAACGTTGTCTTGGCACCAAGGTGAATATTCAGCCTCAAGCCCGTGGTGGCAAAGGCGGTAAGATAGAAATCAGTTATTACTCCCCGGAAGAGTTCGAGCGGTTGCTGGATATTTTTGAGGGTAGATAGATAAAGTTGACAGATTACAGTATGTTAACTACGTTTTTCAGGAAACCAACACATGTTTAACAAGAAGGAAAAAGCTCCTATGCGTAAAGAGACCCGATAGAGAAAAGTGAGATCAAGGCCTTTCTCGGCCCCGGCAGTCAGTTTGAAGGCAAGCTGGTGTTTAACGAAATCGTCCGCCTGGACGGTGCTTTTCGTGGTGAAGTTACCTCCCACGACACCCTGATCGTTGGTGAAAGTGCCGATATTCAAGCCGATGTAGAGGTTGGCACATTGATCTTGAGTGGCAACTTCAAGGGTAATATCAAGGCCAAGACGCGTGTTGAGCTACGGGCTCCGGCCAAGGTTGAAGGTTCGATTGAGACACCGGCTCTCTCTGTTGAGGATGGGGTTATTCTGAACGGTACCATCAACATGAATCTTGGTGAAAAAGCATCCGGCAGCAAGCCTGTTGAGATCGGTATTAAAAAGTAATCGCTTCGAAATGCTATCTGGTAACTTTGGGGCCTCTAATGTGGGCTGGGTTTTTGTGAAAAGAGCCTTGACATAGTCAGATTGCTATGGTAGTTCTCTCCTGCTTTTTCCCATGGTTGAGGCGTTTAAACCCTTGTTAGGCTGTATACAGTATACCTAAGTGCCATTACGGCACGCACTTAAATGAGGTAAGACAGTGATCGAGCTTAATTGGACACTGCTCCTGCAGTTTGTCAATTTTATGATTTTGATGGCAGTGCTTAACGCCCTGCTCTACAAACCATTGCGCGCTGCTTTGCAGGCACGCAGGGATACCATAGAAGGTTCCAAGGCGAAGGTGCAGGATATCGACGAGCAGGTACAGGCACAAATTGCTCGCTACGAGGCCCAGCTTCAAGAAGCTCGTCTGCAGGGTAGCCAAGAGCGCACAGCACTGCGCAAGACGGCTCAGGACGAAGAGACTCGCATCCTTGCTGGCGCAAATAAGAAGTCAGCTGAAAAGTTGCAGACGATTAAGGAGCAGATTCAGGAAGAGGCTTCTACCGCCCGCCAGGCTCTGCGCGATGAAACCGAGGCGTTAGCCAAAAGTATTGCTGGTAAGGTTCTCGGGAGGGTGGTCTGATGCAAGGTAAAGCAAACGTCAAATCTATGCTCCTTAAGACGCTCTTACTGGCCGTTTTGGTATTGGTTCCCGCCGTTGCGCTTGCTTCTGGTGCTGACAGCGGTGTTATTCTCAAAGACTTCCTCTATCGTTGCTTTAGTTTTGTTTTGATGGTTGGTCTACTCGCCTATTTCGTGACTAAACCGATCCGTAAAGGACTCAAGGGTCGCAGCGAGGAGATTGAGAAGGTCCTCGCTGATGCTCAGGCAGCTAAAGAAGCAGCTGAGGCCAAGCATCGCGAATACAGTGAAAAGCTGGCCAAGGCAACCGAAGAGATTGATACAATCACCGCTTCAATTCGTCGTGAAGGTGAGTTGGAACGTGAAAAAATCCTGGCTGCCGCCAATGATCTGGCCGTAAAGATAGAGCAGGAAGCTGAAAACAAGGCTTCCAGTGTGGTTGCCAAGGCGCGCATCGAATTACGCGAGGAAGCTGCCAACCTGGCCGTGGAACTTGCAGAAGACATGCTTAAAAAGCAGGTCTCTGCTGATGACCAGAAGCGTCTGGTCGATGAATATATGCAGAAAGTGGGAGAACTCCATTGAGTGTCAGTGCCCTTACCAGACGGTATGCCAAGGCCTTGGTTGAGATCGGCGTGGAAGAAAAGGCTGTAGATGCCTACGGCGACGAGTTGACCAAAGTTAAGGAAGTTCTGTCCCAGGAAGAGTTGTTGCGTCAGTTGCTCGACAGCCCTACCCTGGTCTTGGAAAAGAAAGAAGCCATGTTGGCTGATCTCTGCAAGCTTCTTGAGTTATCGGAAGGCATGGGCAAATTTCTTGGCCTGCTCTTGAGCAAAGGGCGGCTCCGCTACCTGGGTCAGATAGAAGAGAGTTATCGACGCCAGGCGGATGATCTGTCAGGAATCCTGAGCGCTAAAATTACAGCAGCCACAGAGTTGGATGATGTTCAACAGCAGGCGATTGCCACCAGTCTTGAGAAACAGACAGGCAAACAGGTCGCTATCACTGTTGAAGTTAACCCCGACCTGATCGGTGGCTTGCAAGCGGAAATTGGCGGTCGCCTCTTTGATGGCAGCGTCAAAACACAACTTAAACGCATCGAAGAATCCTTGAAGAATCCTTCATAACTAGGGTGATGAGGTCGTAATAATGCAAATCAGAGCAGAAGAAATTAGCGCAATTATCAAGAAGCAGATCGAAGACTTCGGACGTGAAGTCGAGGTCAGCGAAACCGGAACCATCATCTCTGTTGGTGACGGTATCGCCCGTATCCATGGGCTGGACAAAACAATGGCCGGTGAGTTGCTGGAGTTTCCAGGCAACACCATGGGCATGGTCCTCAACCTTGAGGAAGACAACGTTGGTGCTGCGATCCTTGGTGATTCCGAGCACATCAAAGAAGGCGACACAGTCAAGCGGACCGAGCGCATTGTGCAGGTTCCGGTCGGCGAAGCGCTGATTGGCCGTGTCGTCAACGGTATCGGGATTCCGATCGATGGTCTGGGCCGATTGAAACCGACACCTACAGCAAGGTCGAAATCAAGGCTCCGGGCATCGTTGAACGTAAGTCGGTTCATGAGCCGATGCAGACCGGTCTCAAGGCGATCGATGCGATGGTTCCGATTGGCCGTGGCCAGCGTGAACTGATTATCGGTGACCGTCAGACCGGTAAAACCGCAGTTGCGATTGACGCGATCATCAACCAAAAAGGTCAGAACATGATCTGCATCTATGTCGCCATCGGCCAGAAGCGCTCGACGGTGGCACAGGTGGTCGATAAGCTCAAGAAGTCCGGCGCCATGGATTACACCATTGTTGTTTCCGCCTCTGCTTCCGAGCCCGCACCAATGCAGTTCATCTCCCCCTACACCGGTGTTACCATGGGTGAGTTCTTCCGCGACAGCGGCAAGCACGCCCTGATCATTTATGATGACCTCTCCAAGCAGGCTGTTGCTTATCGTCAGCTCTCTTTGCTGCTGCGTCGTCCGCCGGGTCGTGAAGCCTACCCCGGTGACGTTTTTTATCTGCATAGTCGTCTGCTCGAGCGTGCTTGCAAGCTCAACGATGAAGAGGGTGCCGGTTCTTTGACCGCACTGCCGATCATCGAGACCAGGCTGGCGACGTCTCGGCTTATATCCCGACCAACGTTATCTCGATCACAGATGGTCAGATCTTCCTTGAAACCGACCTCTTCTTCTCGGGTGTACGTCCGGCGATCAACGTTGGCCTCTCGGTTTCCCGTGTTGGTGGTTCTGCTCAGGTCAAGGCAATGAAGCAGGTTGCAGGCACTTTGCGTCTGGCTCTTGCTTCCTATCGTGAGATGGCAGCGTTTGCCCAGTTTGGTTCCGACCTTGATGCCGCGACTCAGCGTCAGTTGAACCGTGGTGCTCGCCTGGTTGAGATTCTCAAGCAAGGCCAGTATGTGCCTCTGCCGGTTGAGAAGCAGGTTGTGGCGATTTTTGCTGTCAACAATGGCTATGTCGATGATTATGAGACGACAGATGTTCAGCGTTACGAAAGCGAAATGATCTCCTTCATGGAAAGCAGCTACGCTGACGTGCTCTCCACACTTGCAGAAAAGAAAGCCATCGATGACGAGCTGGAAGGCAAGATTAAGGCCGCTCTCGATGAATTCAAGGGCCAGTTTGTCGCTTAATCACGCAACGATCGGGTAAGAAGAGATGGCAAGTCTTAAAGACATTAAAAAAAGAATAGGCACGGTCAAGAACACCAGCAGATCACCAAAGCCATGAAAATGGTTTCGGCGGCCAAGCTACGGCGTGCCCAGGAAGCGGTTATCGCGGCCCGTCCCTATGCGGATAAGATGGCTGACGTACTCTCCAGTCTGGCTTTGCGTGTAGACGCTGATAGCCATCCCCTGCTGGCTGAACGCGGCAAGGGCAAGGCACTGGTTGTGCTGATCACTGGCGATCGTGGCCTCTGTGGCGGCTTCAATACCAATATCTCCAAGACTGCTGAACGGTTTATCCGTGAAAAGTCAGAGGGTTTTGAGAGCTATGAGCTGTTAATCGTTGGCCGTAAGGGTAATGATTATCTCAAACGCCGCAAAGGCATGGAGATCACCAAGGTTCATGAAAACCTGGTGGGTACCGGTCAAGTGAGCTACCCGACCGGAGCCTGCTTGGCCAGGAGGTCATCGATCTCTACCGTAGTGGTGATTACGACTCGGTTTTCCTGGTTTACAACGCGTTCCAGAGTGTGATGACCCAGATACAGACTGTCACACAGCTGCTACCGATCGTGCCAAAAGAAGTGGAAGAAGGTGTGCTGGTTACTGATTACATCTATGAGCCGAACGCCAAAGAAGTTTTGGAAGAAATACTGCCAAAACACGTCGAAGTGCAGATCTTCCGCTCACTGCTCGAATCAGCAGCTTCGGAGCACGGCGCACGGATGACGGCCATGGATAGTGCCAGCAAAGAATGCTTCAGAAATGATTGGCAAGCTGACTCTGCAGTACACCGCGCACGTCAGGCTTCGATTACCAAGGAACTGCTGGAGATCATCTCCGGCTCTGAGTCTCTTAAGTCTTAAGTTTTCGACGAATTATATAAGAACACCCCACCCGCAACCCGCGTGGGCAGAATGGAGGAACGGTTCATCATGAATAAAGGACGCATCACACAGGTCATCGGCCCGGTTGTCGACGTCGAATTTGAAGCCGGCAAGCTTCCCGAGATCTACCACGCGCTTAAGGTGACCAACCCGTCGATAGACGATCGGGAGTGGAACCTGGTTCTGGAAGTTGCCCAGCATCTGGGTGAAAATACGGTACGAACCATCGCCATGGACGCTACTGACGGTCTGACCCGCGGCCAGGATGCTCTCGATACTGGCAAGCAGATCGTTGTTCCGGTTGGTCAGAAGACTCTTGGTCGAATCATGAACGTGATCGGCGAGCCGATTGACCGAGCTGGCCGATTGATGCCGAGATTGAATGGGGCATCCATCGTCCCTCTCCGGAATTTACCGAGCAGTCGACCAAGGTTGAAGCCTTCGAAACCGGCATTAAGGTCGTTGACTTGCTCGCTCCTTATGCTCGTGGCGGTAAAATTGGCCTGTTTGGCGGCGCTGGCGTCGGCAAGACGGTTCTGATCATGGAACTGATCAACAATATCGCCAAGCAGCACGGTGGTTACTCGGTCTTCGCCGGTGTTGGTGAGCGTACCCGTGAGGGTAACGACCTTTGGCACGAAATGAAGGACTCCGGCGTTCTCGATAAAACGGCTCTGGTCTATGGCCAGATGAATGAGCCTCCGGGAGCTCGTGCCCGGGTTGCTCTTTCCGCCCTGACAGTTGCTGAATATTTCCGTGACGAAGAAGGTCAGGACGTACTGCTCTTTATTGACAACATCTTCCGCTTCACCCAGGCTGGTTCAGAGGTTTCGGCGCTGCTTGGCCGTATCCCTTCAGCGGTTGGTTACCAGCCTACCCTGGCTACCGAGATGGGTGAGCTGCAGGAACGTATTACTACAACCAGTAAAGGTTCGATCACTTCGGTTCAGGCTATCTACGTACCTGCCGACGACTTGACCGACCCCGCGCCAGCGACCGCTTTTGCCCACCTCGATGCAACCACGGTTCTTTCCCGTCAGATCGCTGAACTCGGTATCTACCCTGCGGTTGACCCGCTTGACTCCACCAGCCGGATCCTCGACCCACAGGTTATTGGTGATGAGCATTACAAGTGTGCGCGTGACGTACAGTACATACTGCAGCGCTATAAAGACCTGCAGGACATCATCGCGATCCTCGGTATGGACGAGCTTTCAGAAGATGACAGGCTGACCGTTTCTCGTGCCCGTAAGATTCAGAAGTTCCTCTCCCAGCCGTTCTTTGTTGCGGCAACCTTCACCGGTGCTCCGGGCAAGTACGTGGAACTGAAGGACACCATCAAAGGTTTCCGTGATCTGGTTGACGGCAAGTACGATGACATCCCGGAGCAGGCCTTCTATCTGGTTGGTACTATTGAAGAAGCCCTGGAAAAAGCCAAGCAGCTGGCTGCTTAATCAATAAATTCCGGCATAAAGGAATAAACAGGCATGGCAGAAAAGCTTAAATTGGAAATGGTAACACCTTACAAGCGGGTATTGTCGGAAGAGGTTGAAGAAGTGACCGCTCCTGGTACCGTCGGCGAGTTCGGTGTGCTTCCCGACCATACTTCTCTATTGACCACGCTCAAGGTTGGTGAACTGTCCTACAAGCAAGGTGGTGAGACTTTTCACGTTGCGGTTAACTGGGGATATGTGGAAGTTGAAGACAACGTTATGACTGTGCTGGTTGAAACTGCTGAGCCTGCTGACCAGATCGATGTGGAACGAGCCAAAGCAGCACTTGCTCGTGCTGAAGAAGCTCTTGCAAAGCTCACCAGCGAAGACAAGGACTTCAAGGTCATGGAAGCTGCTCTCGAGCGCGCTGTGATCCGTGTCCAGGTGGCAGGTAAAACTCTCCACTGATTCGCGATATACATGCATACAATATTGAAGGGCGGCTCATTCGAGTCGCCCTTCTTTTCGTTAAAGGAGTAACTTTTTTACTTGATGTAAAGAACGCTTAAGATGCTCTTCACTATGTGCTTCCAGAGTCATACTGGGCAGAGCCGTCAGCTTGTGAAGTTTCAGCTGTAGCGGTGTGAAATCGATTGTCCCATCACCAACCGGCAGGTGCTCATCAGCGCGTCCATGATTGTCGTGCAGGTGCAGGTGAAAAAGACGAGAGCTGATCACATCCAGCCAGTCTGCCATGGGTTGTTTCCCAAAAAGTTGCCAGTGGCCGGCATCAAAGCAGTGGCCGAACCATTGCGAATCAATTGCCTCCAACAGCTGCACCAGTGTATCCGGTGTTTCCTCATAGATGTTTTCAATTGCCAGACGACAATCACAAGCTGCCGCCTGCTCTAAAAGAGGCGGAAAGAATTCTTTGGCCAGAGAGAACCAGAGCTGGTCGAGGTTCGGGTAGCGCCATTTATCAAACCCAGGATGGATCACCATCAGATGAGCATTGAGACGAGCGGCAACCGCCAGGGCCTGACTAAGACGTTGATAAGTTACTTGGCGGATTAAGGGGTCGAGGGCTCCGGGGTTGAGATCGAAAAAGGGTGCGTGCACCGTTGGCCTGACTTGAGCTGCTGCCAGAGACCGTGCAACCTGGTCCAGCAGCTCTTCGTCCAGAGTGTCTAGCTCAGGCCCTTTGATGGCAATTTCAGGTGCCAGGTCGAGATCAAGGACGAGTTCAAGATAGTCATTAATCTGTGCCCACGGGACGTGACCACCCAGGCGAATTTGCATCACTGTTGATGTCCTGCGGCAAGTTTTTCCAGCTGGTTGATGGCTGGTTGCTCACCAAGGATAATGAGGACTGAGTTGGCTTCAATAACCTCGTTGGGTGATGGATTGAAAATCATGTGGCCGTCGGCCTGCTTGATGCCAACAATAATAATCCCCATGCTCTGTGTGATTTCTGAATCAATCAGAGTTTTGCCTGCCAGTATAGAATTAGCTGAAATGCCGATTTCCTCAATCTGAAGATCGAGGTTCTCATTTGCCGTGGCAATTTCAATAAAATCGACCACTGATGGCCGCAGGATTGCCTGGGCCATGCGGTTGGCGCCGATTGTATAAGGTGAAATGACCTTGCTGGCACCGGCTCGCATCAATTTCTTTTCTGAGCCCTCTTCGCCTGCTCTGGCAAGGATGAAGAGCTTGGGGTTGAGGCCACGCGCGGTGAGAGTGATATAAACGTTATCCGTATCGGAGGTTACTGCCGTAATCAGGCCCTTGGCATGAGCAACTCCTGCCGACAGCAGCACTTCGTCGTTCGTTGCGTCGCCCTCAACGTACATAAATCCTTCACGGTTCAGGCGCTCCAGGTGGTGCGTGTCCTTTTCTACGACCACGAAAGGTATCGGTTTCGACTGGAATTCGCGACAGATCCGATGGCCGATACGACCAAAACCGCAAATGATGTAATGATCTTTGAGTTTGCTGATGCGACTTTCCAATTTCTTTCTCCCAAGGATTGTGCGGAGCTGACCTTCCAGTGTGAACTGGAGTAAACAGCTGAGGGTATAGGCAATCATACCTGTGCCACTGATGATCAGGACAATCGTGAATAATTTACCTTCGGGCGACAGGGGTTGTACTTCCTTAAAGCCAACAGTGGCCAAGGTGATGACAGTCATATAGAGGGCGTCGAATGCTTTCCAGCCCTCAATCAAGCTATAGCCAATGGTACCGAGGGTGATAATTAAAACAAGTGAGGCAACAGAAAAGCGAAGATGGCGAATGGGGTCCATGAAATATCCTTTTATAGAACTAAAGCGATGATAGTCATGGAATGCTTAAAAGGCAAGCAGTTAAGCGGCTTAGCCTGCTTTTACGATTAAAAGGTCTTGACTTTCATTGTATACTGTATACAATTTGCCGAAGCCTAATAAAACGGAGTTTCATTGTGCGTAGAAAACAAATTGAAAGACATCAGACCTTACGTGAGAAAATCCTCGAAACAATCAGGGACGCTATCTTGAAAGGTTCTTTGAAACCTGGTGAACGTGTCTCGGAGCCGGATCTGGCAGAACGTTTCGGGATCAGCAGAACACCGATCAGGGAGGCTTTCCGACAGTTGGAATCGGAGGGTTATCTGGTGGTGGTACCCCGAAAGGGTGCCGTTGTCGCTTCGTTATCCGAGCGGGATATTGAGGAGTTTTATGCGATCAAGATAATTCTTGAAGGTTTTGCCGCAAGGATGGCCGCGGACAAATTGACAGAGAAAGAGATAGAGCGTCTTGAATCGATCAATGAGCGTCTGCACAAGATTGCCAAAGATGGTGACGTGAAGACCTTCTTTCGCGTGCATAATGAATTTCATGAAGTTTTCATCAAGGCTGCCGGCAACGACAAGCTTTCCGAAATGATTAATCAGCTGGTCATGAAGTTCAAGCGCCTGCGCCTGGCATCACTTTCACAGCCTGGACGCATGGTCGTTTCAATAGAAGATCATCAAGATATGATTCAGGCGTTCAGGGATCATGATGGCAACCGTGCCGATAGCCTGGTACGGCATGCAGCAACCATTGGTGCCGAGGTGTTGATCCAGAGTATGAAACAGACAGATAAAGATGCAGGCAAGGATGACTCTGAGTTGAAATCGGTTGCGACATAACCGTATCAGAAGAGTTCACATAGTAAACGACAAATGAGGCCCGTCCAGTTGGACGGGCCTCATTTGTGTATCTAACGCTGTGGACGATACCACTGTCACAAGTATGTATACAACGATTTCAAGTCCGTAAACGGTGACTACGCGCAATCAGAGTGGCGGCCCAGAGAAAAAGGATTAAAGCCATTGCAGAGACGACAGCGAAAGAGACAATAAAAGGCAGGTCGCCAACCCCGAGTAATGCATAACGGAAACCATCGATCAGGTAGAAGAGCGGGTTGAGATGCGACAGCTTGGCCCAGAGTGGCGGCAGGATGGAAATGGGATAGAAAACACCACCGAGGTAGATCAACGGCAGAATGATAAAGTTGGTATACATTGACAGGGCGTCAAAATTATCGGCGTGAATGGCTGCGATAATCCCGAACTGGGCAAAGAGAAAACTGGCCAGGCAGGCCATACCAAGGGCGGCAAACGGATGCGCCCAGGGCAGTGTGGCAAAGAGACAGGAGATCAGCCAGACCACCAGGCCGACCGTCAGACCGCGCAACATAGCGGCCAGAGTGTAAGCCATAATAAATTGGGACGGAGTGACCGGGGTGACCAGCAGGTCGACAATATTACCGAGATAGCGCGACATAAAGAGAGACGAGGCAACGTTGGCAAAGGAGTTGTTGATGACTCCCATCAGGATCAGGCCGGGGATAACAAACTGGGCGTAGCTGAAACCTTCCAGAACGCTGATGCGATCTCCCAGGGTGGCTCCGAAGATAAAGAGATAAAGAGAAGCGGTGATCACTGGAGTCACAAGAGTCTGCGATGCAACGCGTAAAAAACGGCGAATTTCCTTCTGTAACAGCGTATAGAAGGGCAACCAGCTAGAAAAAGGGGGCTCTTGGTGCTGATTCATGGATCCACCTTACCAGCCTTGGTCATCTGCAGAAAGATTTCTTCGAGGCTGGCTTTTCTGGTTTCGATGTCAGTGATCGGCAGTCCTGTATCACAGAGGCGTTTAAGCAGGTCGCCAGTCGCTTGGCTGGTCGACAGGGTCAGTTGCAAAGTGGTGCCAGCGTCATCAAGTTCCACACTCTGACAGCAGAGATCCTCAGGCAATTCTTCAATGGGGGTTTGCAGGTGCACAAGAATGCTCCGGGTACCAAGTTCCTTCAGCAGAGTTGCTGTTGATTCGAGCGCTATCAGCTTCCCATGATTCATGATGGCGATGCGATCGCACATCTGCTCGGCCTCTTCGAGATAATGAGTAGTGAGCAGGATAGTGGTTCCCTGCTGGTTGATCTCATGCACAAAGTCCCAGAGAGTGTGGCGTAGCTCCACATCGACGCCGGCAGTTGGTTCATCGAGAATCAAAAGCTGAGGTTTGTGAATCAACGCCTTGGCAATCATGAAGCGGCGCTTCATACCACCGGATAATTTGATCATGACCTTGTGCAGGTGCGGTTGCAGACCAAGACGATCTATCAAGCGCTGCCGCCAGGCAGCATCATCGCGAACCCCGTAGTAGCCAGCGTGAAAACGTAGGGCCTGATCGATGGTGAAGAAGTTGTCGATGACTATTTCCTGGTGCATGACGCCGACCATACGTCGAGTGGTGCGAGATTCTTTTTGATTATCAAAGCCAAAAACCTCAATTGATCCGCTGCCGATACGGGAGACGCCGACGATCATATTAATTGCGGTACTCTTGCCAGCACCATTGGGTCCGAGCAGGCCGAAAATTTCTCCCGGCTCAATCGTAAAAGAGATATCGTTGACAGCCAGGGTGCCGTCGTACTCTTTTGATAGGTTTTTTATGGCAAGTGCTGGAATTGACATGGTGTTTCAAGTTATGCCGTTGCGTAGAGTTAATGTCAAGAGTTGAACCGTCGAGGCTTGGCCGAGATTGACATGGAACAGGCCGGCAGGTCATTATGAAAGACATTGTAGCAGTTTAAATTTGCACCACCAAGCTGGTGGTGTCTTTCAAAACCTAAAGATAGAGAGGATAAGAACAATGACAGGAGTACGTTGTATTATGGCTCTACTGCTCGGACTGGCTTTAACCACCAGCCTGGCCTATGCGGAACTGGAGAAGAATCTGGTTAAACGTCAACCTTTACCGGCCGCTCCTGTAGATATAGCGCAGAGTGTAAGTGACGGCCGCCTGTTTGTACTGCTGAAAGGTGGTGACGTGCAGATTTTTGCTGCCAATGGTCAAAAACAGGAAAGCTTCAATGTTGGCGCAGGCGTTACCAGTCTGGAAGTTTCTCCGGATGGGCAGAGACTCTATCTTGGCAACAGCAAAGAGCAGGAGCTGCACTTTGTCGATATCTTCATCGTACAGCAGTTGCCGGTGAGCACTTCGGCGGTCAAGGGGGCGAAAAATGCGCCGGTCACCATTACTCTCTTTGATGATTTTCAGTGCCCCTACTGTGCTCGTCTGCTACCGACTCTGGACCAGGTCTTAACCGCTTATCCACAACAGGTCCAACTGGTGTACAAGCATTTCCCCTTAAGCATGCACAAGTTTGCCAATGCGGCAGCAGTCGCCAGCATCGCCGCACGCAACCAGGGCAAATTCTGGCCGATGCACGACCAGTTGTTTGCCAATTACAAGAAGCTCAACACTACCTTGATTCGTGAGTTGGCCGAAAGTGTCGGTCTCGATATGCCGCGCTTTGATCAAGACATTGCGAATCCCGCTCTGCAACAGGAAGTTGCTGCTGATATGCAGCTTGGTGGTAAGGCCGGTGTGCGTGGTACACCTGCCGTTTATATTAATGGCATACAGCTGAAAGATCGCAGTATCAAGGGCTTTAAGAAGATGATTGATGCAGAACTGAAGAAGGTAGCCAAATAAAAATCAAGCTGTTGTTTTTTCACTAGCGAAAGCGGGCCTGAAGTTGTCTTCAGGCCCGCTTTTATCTTATCGCAAGAGAGTGCAGATGTTATTTTCCGGCGGAGTCCTCTTTGGATGCATCTTCCACAACAGGATCACGCTTCTTGCCAAACAGCCTCGCAACAATAATACCGATTTCATAAAGGACCACAAATGGCACGGCCAGGGCGGTCTGTGAGAAGACATCCGGAGGGGTGAGCATGGCACCGATCAGGAAAGCAGCCAGAAGGGCGAACTTGCGGTTGCGTGCGAGCATCTTGTGATCAACAATGCCCAGGCGTGCCAGGAAAAAAATTACCACTGGCAGCTCAAAGACCAGACCGAAAGCCAGTAGTAGCTTGCTGGAGAGCGACAGATAGGAGCCCATGGAGAGCATGGCATTCAGCTCACCACCGCCAGTGCCGAACTCAATCAGCACTTTGAAAACCATGGGGAAGACGAAACTATAACCAAAAAAAGCGCCGACCGCAAAACAGAAGGTACTGGCTATGACAAAAGGTAAGATGTAACGTTTTTCGTTCTTGTAAAGCCCTGGGGCAACAAAAGACCAGATCTGCCAGAAGATCACTGGCATAGAGACCAGTAAGGCAGCCAAAGCGCCGATCTTTAAATAGGTGAAGAAGGGTTCCGTCGCGGTGATAAAGACCAGTGATGTGCCTTCCGGCAAGGCCTGGCGAACCGGACTGGCAATCAGGTCAAAGAGTTGTTCAGCATAGGTATAACAGGCCAGAAAGGCCACCAGCCAGGAGACCCCGGCAATAATCAGTTTACGCCGGAGTTCCTCCAGATGTGTGGTCAACGGCATATGTTCATCACTCATCCGGTGTGCCCTCGGTCTTGGTCTTTTGTTCTGGCGTGCCCTCAGTCTTGATCTTTTGCTCTGGAGTGATATTGTCCTCTTGACTGGCAGAGGTGTTTTCGGCGACGGTTTCGGCTTCGACAGGATTGGCTTCCGGCGGATAGGTGTCAAAGATGGCACCGGGTGGTATGAGCTTACCTGCTTCCCCTGATGGACGCTTGAGGTCGTTACTGTTGGATTCCTCTGCGAAGGTCTGCTTGAGTTCGTCAGTGGCCTTTTTAAACTCCGAAAGTCCACGACCGAGAGCCCGTGCCAGATCGGGAAGACGTTTCGGGCCGATGACGATCAGGGCGAGTGCCATTATCATGAGTAGTTCAGGAAAGCCGATACCAAACATTTGAGGTTACCTTGATCAGGGTTTATGTTTCATAAATGAGTGCTGAGAATACCGGCAAAAAGAGGTCATGTCAAGAAGTGAGGGTTGGTATAAGCATTTGACATATCAAGGTTTTTACTCTAACATACGGCAATCTTCAGGCAAGGAAACAGTTGTATCATGAACGAGAACGAAATCATCAGTGAAATCCTTCGGTTGGCAGACGAACACGATGCTTTAATCCTGGCACATAATTATCAGCGCGATGAAATTCAGGAGTTGGCGCACATCACAGGCGACTCGCTCGCATTGTCGATGGAGGCCGCACGCACCGACAAGCCGGTGATCGTTTTCTGTGGAGTGCACTTCATGGCAGAAAGTGCTGCCATCCTGGCCCCGGAGAAGATCGTGCTGCTACCTCGTCTGGATGCTGGTTGCCCGATGGCAGACATGATCACCGCGGAGGGCTTGCGTGAGTTTAAAAAACAGTATCCCGGTGTACCAGTGGTCACCTATGTCAATTCGAGTGCTGCTGTTAAGGCGGAGAGTGATATCTGTTGCACGAGTTCTAACGCCGTAAATGTTGTTGCCTCTCTTGCCGAGCAAGAAGTGATTCTAGCACCTGACCGCAATCTGGGTCGCTACATCGCTGCTCAGGTGGATAAAACCTGTTATTTCTGGGACGGTTATTGTCCGACCCACGAACGTTTTACCGTTGAAGACGCCAAAACTGCCCAGGCGGACTATCCTGACGCCCTTTTTATGGCGCATCCGGAATGTCCTCCCGAGGTTCTCGCCCTGGCGGATCATATCTGTTCTACAAGCGGTATGTACAGCTTCGCCAAGGAGAATCCGGCCCAACAATTCATCGTCGGCACCGAAGAGGGTATTCTCTATCGTCTGCGCAAGGAAAACCCTGGTAAGGAGTTTATTCTGCCAACTACGCGGCTGGTTTGTCCCAACATGAAACTGACTTCTCTTGAAGACGTTCTCAAGGCGTTACAGACGATGAGTCCGCGCGTTACGGTTCCGGAAGAAGTCAGAATTCCTGCCAAAATTACTCTGGATCGCATGCTGGCCGTTCCGCGTGACTGAAGAAACCCGCATTCAACATTGCAGCTTGTCCGGACTTCTGCATCCATTCATGGCAGGAGTTTTTGGCCGTAGCGAGATCCTTGGCCTGAATGGCAGCAGCGATGCCTGGTTTGCTGCCGAGTTGCTGGCTCGCAATGAGCGCAGTGACTGTCTGCTGATTGTGGCCGCCAGCCAGGCTGAAGCCCAGCGCTTTCATCGGGCTTTGAGCTTTTTTCATGGCCGTCAGGCCGACATCCTCTTCTTCCCGCACTGGGAAACAGAACCCTACGCTCCGCTCAGCCCTCATCCTGAAATTGAAGCGACCCGTTTGGCCACTCTGGCAGCTCTCACCAAGGGCCGTGGCAAAGCCATAGTTACCACTGTTAGGGCGCTACAGCAAAAGATTCTTCCCCGTCAGGTTCTCGATGCTTTACGGCTGCAACTTGAAGTCGGCAGCGACATTCCACGTGATGAGCTGCTGCAGGGATTGTCTTCGCTTGGTTATCAGCGCGTTACTCTGGTCGAAGATCGCGGCAGCTTTGCTGTACGTGGAGAGCTGGTGGATCTTTTTCCGCCGATGCTGGAACAGCCGGTGCGTCTGGCTTTTTTTGGTGACGAACTAGAGGAGATCCGCAGCTTCGATCCTGCCAGCCAACGTTCTTCTGATCACCATCTGCTACGACTTGAGCTTGCTCCAGCGCGGGAAATGATTCTGGCTGGCAGCCATCTGCAGACCTTTACCCGGCGCATCAAGGAGCGTTGCGACGATCTGGAAATTCCACGGGTCCAGCGTGAAGCAATCCTCGATGAAGTTCGCGAGGGTTTGCTCGGTCCCGGTCGGGAAAACCTCCTGCCTCTCAATTACGACGGGCTTGACACTCTTTTTGATTATTTGAACCGTTTCTGTTGGCTGATGCTGGATCCTGCTGCGATCACCGCTGCCGCCGATGAGTTTAGTGAAGCCGTACAGTGTGGTGAAGAGCGTGTGACGGGGAGCGGTGAGCCGTTTGTGCCAGCCGGGACTTTTTATCTCGATAGCCAGGAGTTGGACAGTCGCTTGAGTCAGGGGCCGCGTATCGATCTGGCGTCGTTACAACTTTATCAACTTGAAGAGGAGCACCCTGTCTATCGCGTGGCGGTAACGGGTAATGTTGATTTACGACCGGATCATGTGGAACACGATGGCAGCCTTGCGCCTCTGGTAGAGCGTTTGCGGGGATGGTTGAGTGATAACTGGAGGATCTTGGTGGTTTGCCACCAGCGTGGCCAGGCGGATCGGTTGCTTGACCTGTTGGCTCCGCATGATCTGCCGGTTGCCTGGGTGCCGGATCTGGTGCCCGGCCGAGAGTTTCCGGTTGGTCTAACCGTGACCATCGGCTCTCTCGATAGTGGCTTCAGGCACACTGATGGCAAACGGGTCGTCATCTGTGATGATGAAATTTTCGGACCGCGCACGCATCGCAAAGTTCGCCAGCGGCAACGGGTCTTCGAATCATCTCTGGCCGATCTGAAAGCCGATGACCTGGTGGTTCATGTCGATTACGGTATCGGTCGTTATCTTGGCCTGGTTCATTTACAGACCGGTGACGTTGAAGGTGACTTCATCCACCTTGAGTATTCCGGTAAGGACCGCCTCTACCTGCCGGTGGAACGAATTGAAAAAGTCCAGAAGTACATGGCCGATGGCTCTACTCCGCGGCTTGACAAAATGGGTAGCGGTGCCTGGGAGAAAGCCAAGTTAAGGGCACGTGCGGCAATAGAAGAACTGTCTCGAGACCTCTTGCAGATGCAGGCACGACGACAGATGGCTAAAGGTTTTAGCTATTCGCCGCCGGACCGGCTTTTTCGTGAGTTCGAGGCCGCTTTTCCACATGAGGAAACACCTGACCAGCTTGAAGCGATTGAGGCTGTACTTGATGATATGGTTTCGGACCGGCCGGTGGATCGTCTGATCTGTGGCGATGTTGGCTACGGCAAGACTGAAGTCGCTATTCGAGCTGCGTTCAAGGCGGTGCTCGACAGCCGTCAGGTCGCCATTCTGGTTCCGACCACGGTGCTGGCGCGTCAGCACCTGGAGACTTTCCGACAGCGGTTTGCCGACTATCCGGTCAATGTGGAGATGCTGTCGCGTTTTCGTACCCCAGCGGAACAGAAGCGGATCCTTGAGCGCACGGCGGCCGGACAGATTGATATCCTGATCGGCACACATCGTCTCTTACAGCGTGATTTGCGTTTTAAAGACCTTGGCTTGATCGTCGTCGATGAAGAACAACGCTTTGGGGTGACTCACAAGGAGCGCTTGAAAAAGATGCGCGCCGAGGTCGATGTCCTGACTCTGACCGCTACGCCGATCCCGCGTACCCTGCATTTGAGTCTGGCCGGTCTGCGCGAACTGTCGATTATCGATACGCCGCCGGTGGATCGTCAGGCGATCCGTACCTATGTCACCCGTTTTGATGATGACCTGATTCGCGATGCGATCATGCGTGAACTGCGCCGTGGTGGTCAGGTCTATTTTGTCCACAACCGGGTGCAGTCGATCGATGCTATGGCCGAGTTCCTGCAGCGACTGGTGCCGCAGGCCAAGATTGGTGTCGGCCATGGCCAGATGCCGGAAAAAGAGCTGGAAAGAGTCATGATCGATTTCATTGAGGGGCGGACCAATCTGCTGGTCTGCACGACGATTATTGAAAATGGCATCGATATCTCCACGGCCAACACCATGATTGTCAATCGGGCGGATTGCTTCGGTTTATCCCAGCTTTACCAGTTGCGTGGCCGGGTCGGCCGCTCCCATCAGCGTGCCTATGCTTATCTGATGATCCCCGGCGAGGGATTGTTGACAAAAGACGCCCGCGAGCGCCTTAAGGTCCTGCAGGAACAGTCGGAGCTGGGTGCCGGTTTCCGTATCGCCCGCCACGATCTTGAATTACGCGGCGCAGGGGATCTGCTCGGCGCCCGGCAAGCTGGTCAGGTGGCTGCTATTGGTTTTGAAATGTATACCGAACTCCTCGAAGAAACCATTCAGGAGCTAAAAGGACAGAGTCGTGAAGAACGCATTGACCCGGAGATACGCCTTGGCTTGTCCGCCTTCCTACCGGAGAATTATGTTGCTGATCCCAATCAGCGTCTGGTGCTTTACCGCAAACTGGCATCAGCTATGGATGACGTGGAGATTTATCAGGCCAGCGATGAGATGCGCGATCGCTATGGTGAGCTACCGAGGGCAGCGGAACTGCTCCTTGATGTCATGAAGTTGCGGGTAATCATGAAGCAGCTTCATGTCGAGCTGGCTGAGTTCGATGGCCATAATCTGGTCTTTGCTTTTCCGGCCAACACCAAGGTTGCACCGGAGCAGATTCTGGCACTTTTGGATGACAGCAAAAAATATCGTTTTAGTCCGGATTACCGGCTGAGTATCCGACTCGGTCGATTACCTAAAGAAGAGGTGTTAGCTATTGCTAAAAAGGAATTGCAAGCTTTTTGCTGACTATGATAGTTTGCCTTACTTAGCCCTTACTTAGCCCTTACTCTTTTACATTCAACAGATCCGCATAAAACCATGCTTATATATCACTTGCGAATATTGCCTTTCCTGGTTGGCCTGCTTTGTCTGTTCGGCGTCTTGGCCGGTTGCGATTCTGAGCCCGTTGTTGAAGAGATCCCGCCACTGATCCAAATTAATGATCAGGAACTGTCCAAGGCGGAATTCCTGGTCGAGTTTGAAAAAAGCCTGCAAAAGGATCAGCCTCTGAGCGGTATTGAGCGCGAAGAACTGCAGAGGTCTTTTCTGGTGCAGCTGATTGATCGCGAACTGATTCATGGAGAGGCTAGACGACTCGATATTTCCCTCACCGAGGCTGATGTTGAAATAGCGCTGGAGAGTTATCGCCAGGATTACCCTGGTGCCAGTTTTGAGACAATGCTTCAGGAAAAAGGCTTGACCCTGCAGTTCTGGCAAGAAGAACTCAAAGAAAGCCTGATTATGGAAAAGCTGCTAGAACATGCGGTCTATTCCAGAGTGACTGTCACAGATATGGAGGTGGCCACTTATTTTGCCGCCAACCGTAGTCAATTCGATCGACCTGCCCAGGTCAGAGCCCGACAGATTGTCGTGTTTGATGAAGCTGAAGGTCAGGAAGTTCTGGCCCTGCTGCGCCAGGGGCAGAATTTCGCTGAAGTTGCCGAAAAATACTCTCTGTCGCCGGATGCGCAACAGGGAGGCGATCTCGGGTTTTTCGGGCGAGGAGAAATGCCGCCGGAATTTGACGCTATTGTTTTCGATTTACCGGTTAACCGGCTGAGTGCTCTGGTCAAAAGCGAGTACGGTTACCATATTTTCCTGGTCGTGGAAAAGCGCAAGGCGAAACGACTGAGCAAGCAGGAAGCGAAAGAAGAGATCCTGTTGATTCTGGAAGGTCGTAAAAAAGAAGAGGTTTATCTGGGCTGGCTACAGGAGATGCGCGCCCGCGCTGTGATTGTCGTCGACTGGGAACAACTGGAAGAGAACGACAGAAGGAATAAATAGAGAAGAGGATCGTATGAGAATTTTTTCAATCGCATTGTTACTGTTATGCACAATTGGCTTGGGTTCGGCTACTGCGCAAGTGGTTAGTCGTATTGCTGCTGTGGTTAATAAAGACATCATCACAACCCATCAACTTGACCAGAAGCTGCAAGAGCAATTGGCCAAGCAGGAAAAGCAACCATCTCCTGCACAACTGGGCGCTCTGCGCCAGGAAATGCTCTCCCGTATGATTGAGGAGACGCTGGTCCAGCAGCGCATTGAGGCTCTCAACCTGAGAGTTTCCGAGGAAGAGGTTGAAACGGCGCTACTCGATGTGCAGCAGAAAAACCAGTTGACCCGTGAAGAGTTGGAAGATGCCGTCATGGCCCAGGGGTTGGAGTTCGATGCGTATCGCGAGAACCTGAATAAGCAGATTCTGCGCTATAAACTGATTGGTGAAGAGGTGCGTAGTCAGGTCGATGTCTCTGAAGGAGAAGTTGTCGAATATTACCGTGCCCATTTGGAGGATTATCGTCTGGAACCAGAAGTTCAGCTCAGTGCCATGACCTTTCCAATCTCCGAAAAAGCATCTGATCAGGAACGTCAGCAGATTCAAAAGATTGCTAATGATGCCCTGGTTCGTTTGCGACAGAACGAAGAAATGAAAGAGGTGGCAGAGAGCTACAATAAGACTTATGGTGTTACAGGTGGAGAGTTGGGGCGCTTCACCTATGGTGAGCTGGTTCCTGAATTCGTCAAAGCAATCAATGGGGTTGATGACGGCGGTTTCAGCGAGCCTGTGCAAACGTCCGGAGCGATCCTGCTGCTACGGGTCGATGAGCGGCTTTCTGGCGGTTTGCGTCAGTTTAATTCCGTCAACCAAGAGATTCATCAGATGATTCTGGACCAGAAGACAGATGCCCGCATTAAAGAATGGACGCGGGCCCTTAAAACCAAGTCTTTTATTGATATCCGGCTTTAAGTCCCAAAAGAGACAGTTCCTGAGGGTAAGAACAAAAAAAGCCCACCTGCTGTTGCAGGTGGGCTTGCCTTTTTAGATGCGTAAGTGACCGTTTATTCGTTTAGAGCATTTTTCAACGCTTCAAAATGTTGTTGGTAGGTGCGGCGGTCAGCCTCGTTAAATTCAATAAACATGACACCGCTGGAACAGAGATCGTCGGTCTCCGGTTGAGAATTGACTACCCGGCCGTTGACTTGAATGAGATCGTTATCGAGACCGAGGGTGATGCGCAACTGTTGCCCCGGTTCAAAGAACTGGCCTGGTTTCCAGGCGCAAGCCGGTCTCGCTGACGTTAAGCGTGCGGGCCAGGCCGCGACCGAGAACCTCACTGGCTTCAGAGAGAACTTCGTAATCGAGAAAGTTCAGGGCATAACGGCGCTCGGCTTGGCGACGTTCAAACAGGTCATCACTCATCAGATACTCTCCACTCCTGCCTAAGATAACGGAATTAGGCAAAGTATAGCCGCTTATGGCCGGTTTGAAAACCGCTTTTACTTTTTCTCTTTCTGAGCTGAAATTGCAAATCAGGTTGAGGACCATTTTACACCTGGGTTATACTGTACTTTGTGCCGAAGAGCAAAGCAGAGGCTGTTATGCAAAAACCGCTAATCATAACCATGGGAGACCCAACCGGGGTTGGTCCGGAAATCATTGTCCAGGCTCTCTGCTCAGGAGCATTCACTGATCTGACCCGGCCCCTGGTTGTTGCAGGTGATCTTGGCGTGTTGCAGCGAGCCGCGGCGGTTTGTGGTGTCGATGCCCATTTACAGAGAGGCTCGCAGCGAGCACAGGCCACGGATGAGATGTTGGTTGGTGGTTATGCTCTGTCGGTTCGTGCTCTTTCTCAGCTTGATCTTGCGCAGCAGAGGTACGGCCAGCCAGAGCTATCATCCGGGCGCGCCATGGCTGACTATATCTCCTGGGCCTGCGATGCTTGCATCGCTGGCGATGCGGCAGGCATGGTGACCGCGCCGATCAACAAACAGGCGCTACATGCGGCTGGAGTGGATTTCCCCGGCCATACCGAGCTCTTGGCGGATCGCTGTAAGGTTGACGAGGTTGTCATGATGCTGGCTGGCGAGCGGCTGCGGGTTTGCATGGTCACGACTCACTGCGCTTTGCGAGAGGTGCCAGAACGACTCACTGCCGAGCGAATCCTGACGACCATGCGGATTGTCTCGACCTCTCTGCGGCAACAGTTTGGCCTGGAACAACCACGTCTGGCCGTTCTGGCGCTCAACCCCCATGCCGGTGAAGGTGGTCTGTTCGGCGATGAAGAGGCTCGCCATATTGTTCCGGCCATTGAAGCGGCATGTGCCGAGGGAATTGTGGCCAGCGGCCCGCACAGTGCGGACACACTTTTCTGGTTTGCCACCCAGGGCCAATACGATGCTGTGATCTGCATGTATCACGATCAGGGCCTGATTCCACTCAAGCTGCTGCATTTCGACAATGGTGTCAATGTCACTCTTGGCCTGCCGATCGTGCGTACCTCTGTCGATCACGGCACGGCTTACGATTTAGCCGGGACCGGTCAGGCGAGCCCGGCCAGTCTGGTTGCTGCGGTTAAGATGGCAGATGCTATGGTCGCTAATTCTTGATTTGGTGGATCATTCAACCTTCAACATTGGTGTTCTAAGTGGTCGATAAAATAATTATAAAAGGTGCTCGCGAGCACAATCTGAAAAACATCGACATTGAAATCCCGCGTGATCAGCTTGTGGTCATCACCGGGGTCTCCGGATCAGGTAAGAGCACGCTGGCATTTGATACCATCTATGCCGAGGGCCAGCGCCGTTATGTCGAAAGTCTCTCGGCCTATGCCCGGCAATTCCTCGAACAGATGGACAAGCCCGATGTCGAGAGTATCGAAGGCTTGAGCCCGGCCATTTCCATCGAACAAAAATCTACCTCGAAAAATCCACGTTCAACCGTGGGCACCGTCACTGAAATCTACGACTACCTGCGTCTGCTGTTTGCCAGGATCGGTCGGGTGCATTGCCCTTCCTGTGGCAAGGAGATAGCCTCGCAGACGGCAGAGCAGATGGTCGAGCGGGTTCTCGCTCTGCCGGAAAAGAGTAAGTTGCTTTTGTTGGCACCGCTGGTTCGGGGGCGTAAAGGGGAATACCGTAAAGAGCTGCGCCAACTACAGGCTGATGGTTTCGTGCGCGTGCGCATCGACGGCGAGATGTATGAACTGGGCGAAGAGATTGCGCTCGACAAAAATAAAAAGCATACCATCGAAGTGGTCGTCGATCGACTCGTGGTCAAGGACGGCATTACCAGTCGCCTGGCTGATTCCCTGGAAACGGCCTTGCGTCTCGGTGAAGGTCTGGTGCGGGTTGAAGTGGTCGGTGGTGAGAGCCATCTCTTCTCGGAGTGGCACGCCTGTGTGGAATGCGGCATCTCTCTGCCTGAGATGACTCCGCGCATGTTTTCCTTCAACAATCCTTATGGCGCGTGTCCGGATTGCTCAGGGTTGGGTACCCGCATGTATTTTGATCCCGACCAGGTTGTGCCCAATCGTCAATTGTCGCTGCGGGAAGGCGCGATCGCGCCCTGGTCGACCCGGACCGGCTATTACTATCTGCAGGTGATGGAAGCGCTGGCGGATTTTTACCAGTTTGATATCCGCACTCCGTTCGCCGAACTGCCAGAGCGTCTGCAAAAAGTTCTGCTGCACGGTTCGGGCAAAGAAGAGGTCAAGTTCTTCTACGATCAGGGTAATCACCGACATTTTTATCACAAGCCCTTTGAAGGAGTGCTGCCGAACCTTGAACGAAGGCTGCGCGAGACCGATTCCGATGCGACCCGCGAGAAACTCGAACAGTTCATGAACATCATGTCCTGTCCGAGTTGTCAGGGTGCACGGCTCAAGCCGGAGATTCTCTGTGTGCGGATCGCCGGTCGCAATATTCAGGAAGTTTGTGCTCTGAGCGTCACAGAAGCAGAAGCTTTTTTTGCCCAGCTTGAGTTGCCCGCCAAAGAAGCGGAAATTGCCCGGCGCGTTCTCAAGGAGGTTTGTGAACGGCTCTCTTTCCTGGTCAATGTCGGCCTCGACTATCTGACTCTTGATCGGACTTCAGGTACCCTTTCCGGTGGTGAGAGCCAGCGCATCCGCCTGGCGACCCAGATTGGCTCGTCCCTGGTCGGGGTTCTCTATATTCTCGATGAGCCATCAATTGGTCTGCACCAGCGCGATAACCGGCGACTGCTGGAAACCTTGAAGCGGCTGCGTGATCTGGGTAATACCGTGCTGGTGGTTGAGCACGATGAAGAGACCATTCTTGAGTCAGATCATGTCATCGATATGGGACCACGTGCCGGTCGCCACGGTGGCGAGGTGGTTGCCCAGGGAACGCCCTACGAAATACTCAATCACCCCGACTCGTTAACCGGTGATTATCTCGCCGGTCGTCGGGAAATCCCGTTGCCGGCTGTGCGGCGCAAGCCCACAGGTCAGTTGTACATCAAGGGTGCAGAAGCCAATAATCTCAAATGTATTGATGTCGAAATTCCGCTGGGGGTCATGACGTGTGTCTCCGGTGTCTCTGGTTCTGTATAATCATCTCTGGTACTCGATACCCTGCACAAGGCTCTGGCCCAGCGGCTTTACCGTTCCCGGGAACGGGCAGGTACAGTGCGTGCCATTGAAGGGCTCGATCAGCTCGATAAGGTTATTGATATTGACCAGTCGCCGATTGGTCGTACGCCGCGTTCCAATCCAGCCACCTATTCAGGAATATTTACCGATATTCGCGACCTCTTTGCGCGTTTGCCAGAAGCGAAGATCCGTGGTTACAAGCCAGGACGTTTTTCCTTTAATGTCAAAGGTGGTCGTTGTGAGGCCTGTCAGGGCGACGGAATTCTGCGCATTGAGATGCACTTTCTGCCCGACGTCTACATCCAGTGTGAAGCGTGCAACGGGGCTCGCTATAATCGCGAGACGCTGCAGGTCAAATACAAGGGTAAGACGATTGCCGACGTGCTCGATATGACCGCCAACCAGGCTGTTGAGTTTCTGGCGAATATCCCGCGTATCAGGCGCAAGCTGGAAACTTTACGCGATGTCGGTCTTGGCTATATCAAGTTGGGACAGAGTGCCACGACACTTTCCGGCGGCGAGGCGCAACGTATCAAGCTGGCCAAGGAGTTGGGCAAGCGTTCCACTGGACGGACCATCTATATTCTTGATGAGCCGACCACCGGTCTGCATTTCCACGACATAAGTCGTCTGCTCATTGTCTTGCAGCGTCTGGTTGAATCAGGCAACAGTGTGGTGATTATCGAGCATAATCTGGATGTTATCAAAACCGCAGATTATATTATTGATCTTGGCCCGGAGGGGGGCTGTCGGGGAGGAGAAGTTGTTGTCTGTGGAACACCGGAAGATGTTGCTCGTTGTGCAAAGTCATACACGGGGCGCTATCTGCGCTCTTATTTGAATCTTTAAGCAGAAAAAGCCAGCAGGGGGGTCCCCTGCCAGGCTTCAACTTTCAATAGGACTTAAATTTCAGCGTCGTGGATTGACGTCACGAATTTGCGCTATGTTGACCAGGTAGAAAGCTTCCTGGTTCTGTAGCAGGAAAAAGCCCGTTCATTGCGTTGAGAAAGTCAAAAAGACGGTTGCGTCCTTCCGGCATCTCAATGGTCAACGTGCCTGACAGTTGCTCTCCGCCGACAAACTTGATGTCTACATCTTCGCGCTCCCCGAGTGATTCATAAGCGGACGCTTCCTCTGGTGGATCGAAGCGGATATGTGTGATGGTCCCCTTGTTGGCAACACAGAAAGCCCCTGTTTCACTGCGGAACGGGAAGAAATCCCCTGGTTCCTTCATCAGGTCGATCAGGGTCTGTTGCCCCATGTGACTGTAGGCGCTGGCGCTCAAAAAAACCACGCCCTTCATGACAGAACCGTCGGCTTGAAAGATAACAACGGGTAGCTCTGTTTTTTCAACACGATAAACGGACATCGGGCGACTCCTGATAAAATAAAGAAAGGGTTCACATGCAGTTGACATGGTCGATGTGATCGATAATATTGATCTACTTTTGTGTTTGTCAAACAATTTCATTGCGAGGAGAGGATTATGAGTGAATTGAAGGGAAGTAAGACTGAAAACAATCTGTTGGAGGCGTTTGCCGGAGAGTCTCAGGCTAATCGTAAGTATCTGGCTTTCGCTGACAAGGCTGATGCTGAAGGACAAAAGCAGGTTGCCAAACTGTTTCGGGCTGCCGCTGCTGCGGAGACGATTCATGCCCACGCGCACTTACGGGCTGTTGGCGGAGTCAAAAGCACGGCAGAAAACCTTCAGGAAGCGATTTCAGGAGAGACTTTTGAATTTACCAGTATGTATCCGAAGATGATTGAAGAGGCGACAAGTGAAGGTCAGGATGCTGCTCTGCGCAGTTTCTCTTTGGCCAACACGGTAGAGAAAGTCCATGCCGAGCTTTACCAGAAGGCGGCCGACAATCTTGGCAGCAATCAGGGAGTCGATTATGACGTCTGCAAAGGTTGTGGGAGTACCATCGAAGGGGAGCCACATGGCCCCTGCTGTGTCTGTCAGGCCGGACCAGTGGCCTTTTTCAAAGTCGATTGATCTTCATCCCGTTACGATCGTAATAAGCCGGGCCCTGAAGGCCCGGCTTATTTGTTTCTGACTTGGCCCGTTCTGGTTTTTTAGACGATAGACTGGAAATTTAGTCGGAAAATGATTATCTTGGTTGTAGCAAGAGTCTTCTTGGTGAGAGAGGTTCTCTCCCTTCCTGGTTGACATGGAATTTATTGAGGAGTTCTGATGGAAAAGTGTCCGGTTTGTAAAGAGATAACTCGTGGCAAAAACTGGTGTGATTCCTGTCATACGGTTTTTGTCTGTCCTGCGCCGCGTTGTGAGGCTCCTAATCATCGTCGTGATGCCAAGGTTTGTGCAAAATGTAGTCTGATTTTCGAAGACTACATTACCAATCGCAAGATGTATCGTATGTGTGCTAAGTGCAAACAGAAACAGGGTCTTTCCGACCCACAATGCAAGTATTGTCGCTATTGGTTCAACTGTCCGACTTGTGGGCATAAGATCCCTTCTACCAGCACCTTCACTTGTCCGCGTTGTGCTACGACCCTGAGTTAGCAATCTTTCCTATGGCCCTGCGTTAGCAACCGCGATTGTAGATGAATTAGACGACAAAAACGCCTCGACTTGTTAGTCGAGGCGTTCTAGGCTTTATCGTTTAATGATAGTTTAAACTTATTCTTCTTCGGTTTTTTCTTTACTCTCTTCGTCCTCCCGCACGGGGAGTTCACAGGTTCCGGAGAGTCAGGTTTGAACTCCGAAACGCGGCAAAACCCAGCGGTTGAGGATGAACCAGGCGGCAAAAACGCCGCCGAGAGTCAGTAAAGTCTTCATAGTCTTTTCTCCAACCTGTTTATATCAATATATAGAAACTCTGCTGGACTTTCAACACTTAAAATCTATCCAGCAGAAATACTGGCAAAAATTAATCCTGCGCGGCCGGTGTTCTCGACACCGTGGGAGATTCCAGCCGGTGCGGTAAGAATTGTTCCCGGGCTGATTGGCCGTTTCTCCTGCCCCTCACTTAAGAAGACCCCTTCGCCTTCCAGTACAATCCAGACATGATCACCTGCATGTACATGAGGATGAATGTGCTGGCCCGGCTTAAGACACCAGAGTGTGGTTCGGGCATGATTACATTCAGACAAAACTACTTTGCAGGCTTTTTCGTCACTATAGTTGATTTCATCACGGTAATCGAAAGCTTGAATCGTCATTTTGTACTCCAGGCCGTAAAAAAGGGTAAAGATAAGCTGATATCGTTTCTTTAAAACTCAACCCTTGCTAAGATTGCCAATCTTCTCGGTAGAAGAGAATGGTAAGCACAACGATGGAACCATACCACGCTTTCAGAGTAAACAGGCCAGATAGTATAGGAGCCCTTGTATGAATATGCGTTTTTGTCTTTTATTACTGTTCGTACTTACTTTCGGTACTGGTTGTGCGGCACAAAAGACTTTACTGAAAGAGCCCGTGTTGTTTGCTTCTCTTGAAGATTTCAAGTCAGGTCCCAAAGATGGTGTTGATCTGGTCTGGTCGACAGGAAGAATTTCTGACGCTGAAACGCTTAAAGCGGCTCTGCAGCAATATGACAGTCTGATGCTTGACCAGACCTGGATTGTGGTTAACGAGAAATCAGCCAGTCAACTCGATGACAAACAAATCCTGGCAACATCCCAGTACATGATCAATGAAATAAAAGCCAGACTTGGGTACGATTTTAAACTTGTTGAGACGCCGACTGAAAACACTCTTCTCCTCAGTGTCGCGTTGACTGACATTGAAACCTCCCTGCCGATTCTTGCTGCGACAAACTATTTATTCTCTGACGAGTCGGGTTCTTCGACGGTATCAAGAATCGTTATGGGTGAAGATGTCAAAAACAGAGGTGTCACGGTCGAGTTGCTTGTCAGTGACGCCAAGACCAGAGAACCTCTTATTGCGGTTATTGACAAAAGCATAGTGAATCAGGATGTTGGTACGCTGATCAATTCATCGTCTGATGCGGAAAAGGCTATCTCTTTGTGGGCTGAGCGACTCTGGACAACCTTAAGTTACTGGATTGGATAAAAAAGCGTACTCCCAGTTCCTGATCCCCTATAGAATAGGTTCAGCACAAGCAGTCTTTTTTACAAAAATGTCTGTCATCCCCGAATGATTCTATCGGGGATCCATGGTTTTAAAATCGGGATTCCCGATTACACCCTCGGGAATGAC
>PVMK01124376.1_pt1 | contig 28862 bp, 31 predicted proteins | sample 1853481 | NCBI WGS metagenome assembly PVMK01 (sample SAMN08533507, study PRJNA380276) | Marine sediment metagenome, whole genome shotgun sequencing project.
GGCTTTTTAGCTCAAATTCCATTGGGGAGAATGGGAATGCCTGAAGAGGTGGCAGAGGCTGTCTACTGGCTCTGCTCTGATGCCGCAAGTTATATTACCGGACAGATTATTCATGTAAATGGCGGAATGTATATGTAGTGAAACTCGAAACTTGAAACTTGAAATTAGAGCTAATTAGTTCAGATGTTATCCAGTTTCAAAGGAAGTTATTAAATTTCAGTCAGGGAGGTAATTGTTTATGTCGGATGTTGAGGGTAAAATCAAAAAAATTATATGTGAGCAGTTGGATGTGCCGGAAGAAGATGTGGTCCCCGAGGCGTCCTTTGTGGATGACTTAGGTGCTGATTCATTAGATCAGGTGGAGCTTATTATGGCCATGGAAGAGGAGTTTGATGTCTCTATTCCTGATGAAGATGCCGAAAATATAGGGACTGTTCAGGACGCAATAGATTATGTCAAGAAGGCAGTTGCATAATGATCTTTGATGCTGACCTCTTTAGAACCTAATTGAAACCGCTGGGCCTGCACTTTGAGGTATCTTGTACCGTGATGGGTGGTTTCTAAATCTGATATGTGAGGGAGCAATAAGATGACCAGAAGGGTTGTGGTTACAGGCTTGGGGATGGTTACTCCCTTGGGGACCGGGGTTGAGAAGAATTGGGACGCAGCATGCTCGGGGACATCGGGGATTGGACCGATCACAAAGTTTGATGCTACAGGCTTTCCAGCCCGGATTGCCGGTGAAGTCAAGGATTTCAGACCTCAGGACTTCATGGATAAACAGCGGATCAGGCGTTTTGATATATTCATCCATTATGCCATTGCTTCGGCAAGGATGGCCATGGAGGATTCAGGTCTTAAGCTCAATGATAAGAACGCCCATAGGGTAGGCTGTCTCACCGGTTCCGGATTGGGCGGGCTTGGAATGTTAGAGCATTTCCATTCCGTTCTTATGGAAAAGGGCCCAAAACGAATCAGCCCGTTTTTTATTCCTGGGATTATTGCCAATATGGCACCCGGACAGATTGCCATTGAATTCGGCGCCAAGGGACCCAACCTGTCCATTGAGACGGCATGCGCATCCAGTACTCACGCAGTTGGGGAGGCCTTCAGGTTGATCCGGGATGGTATTTCAGATGCAATGATAACCGGGGGAGCGGAAGCGGTAATAACCCCCCTGGCGCTCGGCGGCTTCTGCTCCATGCGTGCCCTTTCCACAAGGAACGATGAACCGGAAAAAGCCTCAAGACCCTTTGACCTGGATCGAGACGGCTTTATTATGGGGGAAGGCGCAGGGATATTAATTTTAGAGGATCTGGAATGTGCACTTGAAAGAGGCGCCAATATCTATGGGGAGGTGGTAGGGTATGGACTGTCAGGCGACGCCTACCACGTATCAGCTCCAGAGCCTGAGGGTGAGGGGGCGATTCACTGTATGAAGGGCGCGCTTGATTTCGCCGGTCTTATACCTGAAGACATAGATTACATCAACGCCCATGGCACATCGACTAAGCTGAACGATCTGTCGGAAAACAAGGCGATCAAATCCGTGTTTGGAGACCACGCCTATAAACTGAGTATCAGCTCTACAAAGTCCGTTACCGGCCATCTTCTTGGTGGGGCCGGGGGTATTGAGTCGATCTTCACATTGCTCACAATAAAAAACGGAATAATTCCCCCCACGATGAATTATGAAACGCCTGACCCGGAATGCGATCTGGATTACGTCCCCAATACAGCGAGAAAGGCGAAGGTTCGGACCGCAATGTCCAATTCCTTCGGGTTCGGTGGCACTAACGCCACCCTGATTTTCAGGGCGTATGAAGCAAATAACTAAGGAGAAATTGAGGGATTGCGAATTCAGGGATTGAGGAATTGAAGATATAGAGACAATTTCCATAATTCCTAAATCCCTCAATTCCTGAATCCCTCAATTAAAAAACATGAAAATTATAATCGGTTCAGATCATGCTGGGTTTGATTTAAAGGAGGCTTGCAAGAGCCATCTCAGCGTCTTGCCCCAGTGGGAGCTCACAGATGCAGGGATATTCAGCCGAGATCCGGAAGATTATCCCAAGATTGCCCACAAGGTAGCACAAGGAGTTGCCAAAGATGACTACCAGCGTGGAATCCTGATCTGCGGGACTGGTCTTGGCATGGGGATCGTGGCTAATCGTTATAAAGGGGTGAGGGCGGGAATCTGTCATAATCTTTTCACGGCCCGATTGAGCCGACAGCACAATGATGCCAACATCCTGGTTATGGGAGGGCGGGTAATCGGCGTGGGTATTGCGCTGGAAATGGTGGATCTTTTCTTAACGACCCCTTTTGATGGGGGGCGTCATGAGTTGAGGGTAAATCAAATTGACTGAACAGGACTTTTGGAACGGGTATAAAAGTCTTCAGAGACTGGATTCTGAGGTCCATGAAGCGATTTTGGCTGAGACAGAGAGAGAAAAACGCAGCCTGGTTATGATCGCGTCAGAGAACTATGCAAGCCGCGCCGTGATTGAGGCACAGGCCAATGTAATGACCAATAAATATGCCGAAGGTTATCCTGGAGCCCGATACTACGGGGGTTGCGAGTTTGTTGATAAAGCGGAAAGATTGGCCATTGACAGGCTTAAACGCTTGTTCGGGTCTGAGCATGCAAACGTTCAGCCTCATTCCGGCTCCCAGGCCAATATGGCTGTTTACCTGGCTTTTTTAGAACCCGGGGACTCCATTATGGGCATGGATCTTTCCCACGGCGGTCATCTGACACACGGGAGTTCTGTAAGCTTCTCTGGTAAGATTTTTAAACCTGTTTTCTACAGGTTAGATCCAGAAACTCAACAGATAGATTATGATCAGGTGCGGACCTTAGCTAAGAAGCACAGGCCCAGGATTATTGTCGCCGGTGCCAGCGCATATCCAAGACTCATCGATTTTTCGGTATTTGCAGATATTGCCCATGAAAATGGGGCCTATCTCATGGCTGATATGGCACATATTGCGGGGCTGGTTGCGGTTGGCCTTCATCCTTCTCCTGTTGGAAGCGCCGATTTCATAACTTCCACTACTCACAAGACCCTGAGAGGCCCGAGAGGCGGCTTCATATTGTCATCTGAGCAGTATTCAGGGAAAGTGGATAAAGGGGTTTTCCCCGGTACGCAGGGGGGGCCGCTCATGCACATTATTGCCGCCAAGGCGGTTGCCTTTGGGGAAGCGCTCGGAGGTGAATTCAAGGATTATCAGAAGCAGGTTCTTCTTAATGCAAAGGTGCTTGCCGATGAGATCCTGGGTTATGGCTTTGATCTTGTTTCTGGAGGAACAGACAACCATTTGATCTTAATTGACCTGACCAACAAAGGAATAACCGGCCTTGATGCAGAGCGTCTCCTCGGGAACGCGGGTATTGTTGCAAACAAGAATACCATTCCCTTTGACAAGATGGGCCCGAAGATAACAAGTGGTCTTAGGTTAGGCACACCGGCCCTCACAACACGAGGGATGAAAGAGACCGAGATAAAACAGATAGCGGCATTAATCAGAGATACACTGGAAAAACCTGACTCTGCCGACACTTTAAAACGAACCAGGGGTGTTGTTGCCGATCTGTGTGACAGTTTTCCGATCTATTCTTGAAACTTGAAATACCTAAACTTGATTACGATTATGAGTAAGAAAATAATCTATGATGGTCGAACTTTAGGCACTTTAGCTCACTTTAAACTTTAGACACTTACTACTCTCATGCCCAGACCTTCGTGGAACGAATACTTTATCTCTATAACCGAGATAGTGGCCAATAGATCCACATGCATACGGCGTCACGTGGGCGCTGTTTTAGTAAAGGAAAAAAGGATTCTGGCAACCGGTTATAACGGAGCACCCGCCGGACTGAAACACTGCGAAGAAGTCGGCTGTCTTCGAGAGGATTCCGCTATCCCCTCTGGCACAAGGCATGAACTCTGTCGGGGTCTGCACGCAGAGCAAAATGCCATTATCCAGTCAGCCTATCACGGTATCCCTATTGGAGGAGCAACCCTGTACTGCACAAACAAACCCTGCGTAATATGCACAAAAATGCTTATAAATGCAGGAATTGAGGATGTTTTCTATATTGATGGATACGATGATCCTTTGGCCGATGATATGTTGGCTGAGGCAGGTATCCAGATTGAGAGGTTTCCCCTATGATATGTCCATATTGCACTAAGATTGACAACAAGGTGATTGACTCCAGGCTAAGTAAGGATGCGAGGACTATCAGGCGGAGACGGGAATGCCTTGGGTGCGGAAGAAGATTTACCACCTATGAAAAACTGGAAGATATCCTCCCGATGGTTGTCAAGAAAGATGGAAGGCGTGAGCCCTTCAATCGAGAGAAAATCATAGCGGGGATTCGAAATGCCTGCCAGAAGCTCCGGATAAGTGAGGCCAGGATACAAGAATTTGTAGACTCCCTTGAGTCCTATTTTCAGGATTTAGGGAAAAAAGAGATAGACAGTCCGGAGATAGGGGAAAGGGTTATAAATAAATTGAAAGAATGGGACGAAGTGGCCTATGTCCGGTTCGCCTCTGTGTACAGACAATTCAAGGATATCAATGAGTTCATGTCAGAATTGGAAGAGATACTTAAGGCCAGGCAAGAAAAGAGCGAGGAAGATAGTTAAGAAACGGATTGAATGACATTGATCTCAAATTCATGAAGCAGGCATTGCGAGAGGCACGGAGAGGTCTGGGCCGAGTCTCGCCCAACCCTGCTGTTGGGGCTGTAATTGTCAGAAAAGGTGATGTAGTCGCACGGGGCTATCATAGAAGGGCAGGGCTCCCGCATGCAGAAGCTGATGCCCTTGAAAAATTAGAAAAAACCTACCCTGGTGACAGCCTCTATGTCACTTTAGAACCATGCAATCATCTTGGAAGAACGCCTCCCTGCACCCACGCCATCCTGAAAAGCGGAATCAAAAGAGTGGTAATCGGCATGAAAGACCCAAACCCTATGGTTGCAGGGGGTGGCTGTGAATTTTTAAAAGATAATGGCATAGAAGTTGTTGAGAATGTGCTGGAAACTGAATGCCGCAGACTCAACGAGGACTTTTTGAAGTTTGTCGAATCGGGCCGACCCTTTGTAATTGCCAAATCGGCATTGACCATGGATGGATGGATTGCCACATCCTCCGGTCATTCCCAATGGATTACCAACGATAAATCGAGGCAGTTTGTTCACCGCTTGAGAGACCGGGTAGATGCTGTGATGGTGGGGATTGGAACGGTCCTTGCGGATGATCCCCTCTTTAACGACACGACTGACAAAGAGGAAGAGGAAAAGATCCCCTTGCGAATTATCGTTGACACACACCTCAGGACCCCTCTCAATGGAAAGCTCATAACTCAAGATTCTCCCCGCAGACACCCTGATTGTAACATCTGAAGATACAGGGTTAGAAGATCAGGAGAGATTCCATGCTAACGGGTGTATCTACCCTTCTATGCCCCTGCCAGGGCAGGTAAGATTGACTTGGATATCATGCTGACGAAATTAGGGGAGATGTCCATTACGAGTCTGCTGGTGGAAGGGGGCGCGTCCATAACAGGGAGCATGCTGCGGGAGAGGCTTATCGACAAGTTCTATATCTTTAAGGCGCCAAAGCTACTTGGAGGAGATGACGGTATTCCGATGACCACCGGTCCCGGCGCCAAAAGAATGGACGAATGTGTGATCTTGAAAGAGATCAAAACCAGGCGATTTGGGGATGATATTCTGATAAGGGGGTATCCGGTCTATCAGGAACACTTGGGATAACAGGTCGATATGGCTAAACGTCGGGAAGGTTTCCAATAATTCGCTCCCATAGATCCGACAGGGCCGGACCTGCCTGCCGGGATGCATCAATTATATCTGCAACGGAAGTCTTTCCCATGCAGTCAGGCAGATTCATGTTGGTGATGACTACGATGGCTAAGATTTTAAGGCCGCAATGAACGCCTACAATGGCCTGTGAAACCGTCGACATGCCGACCGCATCGGCGCCGATCATCCTTAGAAAACGTGTTTCTGCAGGTGTCTCAAGACAAGGCCCCAAAACACCCACATAGACGCCCTGTTTGATCAAAATCCCTAAGTGAATCGCCTCTTTTCCGGCAAGCCTGATCAAGTCGGGAGGATATGCCTGGCTCATATCAGGAAAGCTGGGGCCGAATTCATCTAAGTTGGGTCCTATCAACGGATTTGTTCCTTTCAGGTTGATGTGGTCGGTTAGAACCATAAGATCACCTCGTTCAAACTGGAGATTCAGACCACCAGCCGCGCTTGACATGAGCAGATATTTCACCCCGAGACTGGCCATTACCCTCACAGGGAACGTGACCTCCTGAGGCGAGTAACCCTCGTAGAGATGAAAACGTCCTTCCAGGGCGATCAGCGATTTACCTGCCAGTTTTCCAGCGGCCAACACCCCTCTATGTCCCTCAACGGTGGACTTGGGAAAATTAGGTATCTCTTCATATGGGAGGCGGAAGTCAGTAACAATCCTTTCTGTAAGGGACCCAAGGCCGGTTCCCGTAATCATCCCTATGGTGGGGGAATGCTTTATCCTTGACTTCAAAAAATCTGCGGTTTCCCTTATTTTCTCAAGCATCAATGGTCTCCTTTTTTAGTCCCGCCTGGGGCGGGATTCAGCCCCTCGTCAGGCGGAATTAAGTCGGCGGTTTTTTTACGGCACCTATCTTAAAATAACTCAACTACTGAACTGTTTAATCAGCTCCCTGTTTAGGCCAGCAACGCCTTAAAGTCAATGAATTATAGAAAACCTGTAACGCTACTATGGCTTTACCAGCACAATCAGGGTAGTAAATGCCACACCGGGTCTATCATTTCCATCTTTTTCTTAATCGAAAGTTTCCAGTAAAATCAAAGAGTTTTGAATTTGACGTCTTTTGGCATAAAAAATGCTATGCCAAAGTCATACTATATTTTGAGATCTTTGAAAACCCCCCCCTGTCATAATGTTCTTTCTATAGAGAGACGTTAATTCAGGAAATTGCTTGACAAACATCTAATCAATAACTAAGTTCTCCGAACTTTTTATATTAGGAGCTAAAAAATGGACGAAGATTCATTCAGTAGACTGTTTTCAGTCAAAATAATCTGCTTAACCATCACATTCGCATTTATCATTGTTCTCTATGCATTCACCGCCTTTGCGAGGGAAAAGGCTGAATATCAGCCCTCTAATAAGCAGATGGGGGCCAAGAGGGTTGGGAGTGCGGATGTGGTGGTCTCGCCGGGGTTAGAAAAAAAATCCGAGCCCTTTCATCCCATTATACTTAGAGCGGCAACCCGCCATGAAGTGGATCCAGCCCTTGTCAAGGCGATTATCATGGTCGAATCGAGATATAATCCTCATGCCATTTCCAAGCAGGGCGCAAAGGGGCTTATGCAGCTGATGCCCAGAACCGCACGATCATTAGGTGTAAAAGACAGCTTCAATCCGGAACATAACGTTAATGGTGGCGTTAAATATCTGAAACAACTTTTAGACGAGTTCGACGATAACCTCAAATTTGCCTTAGCCGCCTATAACGCCGGAAGCAGCAAGGTAAGGCGATATAAGGGGATCCCTCCCATAAAGGCTACCCATCATTACGTAAACAAAGTTTTTGAGTATTATCAATACTACAAAAACGAACCAGTCACCAAAACAGATGACGTATAAGCTGGGCTCTGATATTATTTCGGACCGGTTTTCATCCCCTTTCAGGATTATTTTCAACCCTCCCTGTATTCTATTGTCGCTTCTTTTGACCTTGACCTGTCTCTACATTCTAATATAAGTATACGTTAAAATTGACTCAATAAGGGGATTAATGAAAACCGATCTGCATATTCACTCTAAAGACTGCTCTGACGGCAAATTAACCTTGGCCAAAATATTTAAGGAAGCCCATTCAAGAAATATAGGGTTTATTTCCATAACGGATCACGACAATATTGACTGTCAGGAACCGGCAGAGGTGTTGGCTTCCCAATGCGGAATCGGCTACCTTTCAGGGGTAGAATTAAACATCTCTTTTTCACATCCCCCATATAAGGACGGGAAGCCGGTATCACTCGATCTATTAGGTTATCAATATGATATCCACGACCTGCCACTTGCCCTGAAAATAAGAAAGCTGAAGGAGTACCGCCGACTTCGTGCTGAAGAAATCCTTGAAAAGATAAACAGGGAACTCAGGATCAAACATTTAGATCCATTCACTCATAAAGACCTGGAGGCCATAGAAGAAACCGTTGACGGCGCCTTTGGAAGACCGCATATTGCCGACTATATGGTAAAAAAAGGGATGGTTAATACCAGACAGGAGGCCTTCGACAGATACTTAGTAAAGTGCAATGTGCCCAAGATGCCCCTTTCCCTTCAAGAAGCATCAACCCTGATCCGGGGGGCAGGGGGAAAATTGATGCTGGCCCACGCCAATGACCCCAACGGAACTTCCTTGGTCTCCCTGGCTCCATCTATGAAAGAACAATGCCGCATTATCAAAGAAAACATGCTCCCTTTCTTAGACGGCATAGAGTGCTGGCATCCAAGGCATACCCCTGAGACTGTTTCGGCCTATCTCGCCTTCGCTAAGAAGGAAGGGCTGATGGTAACGGGTGGGTCTGACTGCCATCAGGACCCCGTTATCATGGGCACAGTTAATGTGCCTTCATATGTAGCGGAACAGTTTAATCTCAAAAAGGACAAAAACAAGCAATGAGCGATATGCTTGGCTCTCTCAAAAAAAGGATCCTGGCCGCCAGGGGAAAACTCCCGGTCGATCTTGTCCTGAAAGGGGCAAGGGTCGTAAACCTGTTTTCCGGGAGAATTCAGGAAACGGATGTAGCGGTTTATGATGGCCTCATCGTTGGTGTTGGCCTTGAGTATCACGGGAAGGAAGAAGTCGACGTGAGCGGCAAATGGATCGCCCCAGGGCTAATTGACGGGCATTTGCACATAGAGAGCAGCATGCTCACCCCTTCTAACATAGCTGCAGCACTTGTTGTGCATGGAACCACTGCTATCGTGGCTGACCCCCATGAAATAGCCAATGTTTTGGGTCTTGACGGGATCAATTATATGTTGGAAGATAGCAGTTTTCTCCCGTTTGACATATTTTTCACGGCCCCTTCCTGTGTTCCGGCAACTCATTTGGAAACGTCGGGCGCAACCTTGCAGGCATCAGATCTAAAAGGACTTCTGAATGAACCGCGTGTTCTGGGTCTGGCAGAGATGATGAATTTCCCCGGTGTCCTTATGGGAGACGATCAGGTCCTTGAGAAAATTATTCTTTTCCGGAACCACGTGCTCGATGGCCACTGCCCCATGTTAAGCGGGTATGATCTTCAGGCATACCTTAGCGTCGGAATCGGTTCAGATCATGAGTCAACCGATCGCAGAGAAGCGCTCGAAAAAATGGAAAACGGGATGATGCTTATGATCCGTGAAGGAACATCTGCAAAGAATCTTGATGAGTTGGTTCCACTGATTACTGACAAGAATTCTGATCGTTTCTGTTTCGTTTCTGACGATCTTCATGCTGAGGATATCCGGGAGAGGGGCCATCTCGATTTTGTTGTTAGAAAAGCTGTTCAGTCAGGGCTCGACCCTGTTACGGCAATCCGGCTAAGTACCCTTAACCCGGCCCAGTACTTTGGTCTCAGAGGGAGGGGCGCCATTGCCCCGGGTTATCGGGCGGATATTGTGATTCTGGACGATCTAAATGATTTTGATGTCAGCTCTGTATATAAGGACGGCAGGCTAATCGTGAAAGATGGGGAGTTGATTGACTTTCTCGAAAATCCGGCAGATTCTCTCCCTTGTAAACATGAGCCGTTAAACATTGCTCAGTTGAGACCTGAGGATTTTCGTATTCCTCATCCGGGGGGGAGGGCACGGGTGATAGAGTTAGTGCCCGGGCAGATCATAACCCGTATACGTTATGAAGAGGTGGAATCAATAGACGGATTTGTAAAGACAGACGTTAAAACTGATCTGCTAAAGCTCTCAGTTGTGGAGAGACACAGGGGCAGCGGCAATATCGGACTTGGCATGGTCAAGGGTTTTGGATTTATTGAGGGCGCAATTGCTTCATCCGTGGCCCATGATTCTCATAACGTGATCGTTGCCGGGGTCAATGACGAAGAGCTCTGCAGGGCGGTCGAAGTGGTCAGAGATATGGGAGGTGGGCTTGCTGTGGTGCGGGGCAGAGATACTCTCGCAGAGGTGCCCCTCGAGATAGGAGGTCTTATGTCTACCCAACCCCTGGGACCTCTTGTAAAATCCATAGCAGCCGTTAAAGAAGCCGCTATAGGGCTTGGATGTCAATTAGATGAACCATTTATGGCACTCTCTTTCTTAGCACTTCCTGTAATCCCGGAATTGAAGCTGACCGACAGGGGATTGGTGGATGTAAATCGCTTTGAAATTGTACCGCTTTTTGTAGACGAGTAGTGGTACGCCTTCGGCGTCGTGGTTTAAAACAAATGAGCTTCATTCACTGACTTTAGATCACTTTAGTCACTTTTAACTTGAGAGTACTCCTATGTCTTCTTCATCAGTTGGAATAATCTATAAACATCATCACGAACCGGCAAGAACAGAAGCAGAGAAACTCGGTGAGTGGTTCAGAAAAAAGGGTATCGCTGTTTTTTCAGAGGAGATGTATGCTGAGGGGTCCGCAAACGGGTCTTATAATGAGTCATCAATCATTCCAAAGGATGTCGACTGGGTCATTGTCTTAGGGGGAGACGGAACTCTACTGGGAGCAGCGCGCCGCATTGGCCGGTATGGTGTTCCCATTTTAGGGGTCAACTTAGGGGGCCTGGGTTTCTTGACCTGCATCCCGTTGAACCGGATCTATCCCGTCGTTGAGACAATGATCAATGGCGGTCTCGACGTGGAAAACAGGGTGATGCTCGAAACCAGGGTCATACGGGATAAAGAAGAGGTGATCCGCTTTCAGGTACTCAACGATGTGGTGATAAACAAGAGCACCCTGGCCAGAATCATAGACCTTGATGTCACCATTGACGATGAGGTTCTTACTACTTTCAGGGCCGATGGTCTTATCATATCCACTCCCACAGGTTCGACTGCCTACAATTTATCGGCTGGCGGTCCGATACTGTATCCAACCATAGAGAGTCTTATCCTGACGCCCATCTGTCCCTTTACACTGACTAATCGCCCGATCATTGTTCCGGATAGCGCTGTTATCAAAATAAGGATGGGGAAAGAAAGTGAAGGGACCGTTATCTTGACGTTTGATGGGCAAGTAGGATTCGATCTTCATCACGATGATATGGTGCACATCAATAAATCAAGAGAAAAAATCAACCTGTTCAGACCTCCTGATCATAGCTATTTCAATATTCTCAGGACCAAACTCATGTGGGGTGGAGCGACACAAAGGATTGATGATTGATGATTGGCGATCAACAATCATCAATCCAACCCTGGGTTTTTCATGTAGATCGCAGGGAAATCAGTTATCTGAGATTTACTCTTGAATCCTATGACGGGATGGCCGCAGTTACAACCTTAGACCCCTATACTGCATTAATTGAGGTATCTATCGCGCCTGGATGTGAAGAGATAGTCTTTGAACTCTTAGATTCATTAAAAAATCAGGAAGGGCTGAGAATAGAGAAAGTGCCTAAAGTTTGAAGTGAGCTAAAGTGCCTAGTGTCGTGTCATGTATCAAGTGTTTAATCCGCCAGAGGCGGACAAGGGTTTTATTCCCCGCCCCTTGGGGCGTTCAATGCTTTTGATGCTACTCGCTGCTTGCGGCGGGGTAGTTCATTGTGAAGGAAAGCAGTACACCACCAATGTCATTCCCGCGAACGCGGGAATCCAGTATTTCTGGCTACTTTGGCGCTTCTGGATTCCCGCTTCCGCGGGAATGACGGGCATCTTTACGACATTACATCCATGACATGACACTAGAAATTAGAAATAAGGAATTATATCCTTTTTAATTATGATAAAAGATGAACGTCGAATATCAAACATCGAACGTTCAGGCAAGTGAAGGGTCCGACATCGAATGAAAAAAATATCAACTTTAGGCACTTCAAACTTTAGTCACTTTAGGCACTTCTATATTAAGACCATGGGCTGCCAGATGAATGATTATGACTCTGATTATCTGGCTCAATTCTTGGTCAATAACGGTTTCTCTCCGGTAAACACTCCGGAAAATGCTGACCTCATACTCATTAATACCTGCGCCGTGAGGGCCAAACCTGAACAGAAAGCATATAGTTACCTTGGCCGTATGTCTTCCATCAAAAAGGGGAACCCGGACCTGACCATTGGCATGGTTGGATGCCTCGCCCAGTTGAAAGGCCCCGAGTTACTGAAAAGATTTCCTCAGCTTGACCTCGTTATTGGGCCAAGGGAATTGGGCCGGTTTAAAAAGATACTCGAAAAGATCGACAGAAATTCAGGAAAAATCGTAGCTACCCGCCTGGATCTGGCACCCCCCCAACCAGTTCCATGCAAAGGATATTTCCATAAAAGGATTACGAATCACGTCTCAATTATGGAGGGGTGTAATAACTTTTGCAGTTATTGTATTGTTCCCTATGTCAGGGGACGGGAGATTTCCCGGTCTCCGGATGAGATTGTAGCAGAGGCAAAGAATTTGCTTTCAGAAGGGATAAGAGAGATAACCTTACTCGGTCAAAACGTGAATTCCTACCTCTGGGAGGGGAAAAAATCAAAATGGAGTTTCCCGGCACTCCTGAATGAGCTGAGCAGACTGAATGGGCTTTTGAGACTCCGCTTTACAACATCACACCCAAAGGACCTCTCCGATGATCTCATTCACTCTTTTTGCCACATTAAGAATCTCTGTCATCATATTCACCTTCCATTTCAGGCAGGGTCAAACCGGATACTTAAACTCATGAAACGGGGATATACTCGGGAAAACTACTTAGAGCTAATTGACAAATTGAGAAAAATGATTCCAGATATCGCCATAACAAGCGATGTTATGGTAGGTTTCCCAGGCGAATCAGATGAAGATTTCGAACTGACTATGGATCTTGTCAGGCGTGTGGAGTTTGACTCGCTTTTTTCCTTTATATATTCCGATAGAAAAGGTACAGTCGCAGAGAAGATGGATGGCAAGATCGACAAAACGGTGAAGTCGTCGCGTTTGAACATCCTGCAAGACCTCCAAAAAAAGATAACACTCAAAAAGAACAAAGCCCTTGAGGGTATGCAATTAGAGGTGCTGGTTGAAGGCCCGAGTAAGAGGGAAGGGCAGCTAACCGGACGAACAGCATCACACAAAGTGGTCAATTTTAACAGCGATAACAGCAGAATAGGAAGGTTATGTACAGTAACTATTAAACATTCCTTTCTCAACTCGCTCCGAGGTGAAGTTGTAGAATAGGTTTCTATTCTTGATGAATTCATAGGAAATGGAATCCATCATTCTCGAAAATTTGTATTGATTTGGAAATGGAAATAGAAGACATCAATTATGGTGATGAGTTTGTCCTTGTGGCGGATGACGAAGAATCGGTAAGAGAACCGGTTGTTGCCATGTTAGAGCAGCTTGGTTTCAAGGTTGATTCCGCAGCTAACAGTGAAGAAGTCCTGGAGATGCTTACGAAAAAACCTTATACTTTTTTACTTACAGATATTCGTATGCCTGGAATTGACGGGCTCGAACTGATCAAACGATCCAAAAAAAGCCATCCTGAAATCTGTGCAATTGCAATGACTGCGTATTCTCGGGAGTATAACTACGTTGAAGTGATCAATACTGGAGCCACGGATTTTGTCAACAAGCCATTTGTTATTGAAGAGTTGGAGGCAAAGATAAAGAGGGCCATAATCGAGAGAAATATACGACAAGAACTGCAAAGATTATCTATCACGGATTCCTTGACCGATCTTTATAATCAGAGGCATTTCCATGCGCGTCTCAACGAGGAGATTGCAAGGGCCAAGAGACAGAAACATAATCTGGCATTGATCCTTCTTGATCTGGATGATTTCAAGCGATATAATGACAACTATGGACACTTGGCAGGAGACGAGCTCCTTCAAAAGGTTGGAAAGGTCATAAACAGGAATGTGCGAGAGGGTGTAGATTCAGGCTTTCGCTACGGCGGGGATGAATTTGCTGTTGTGTTAATAGATGCGAATGAGCTTGTTGCCAAAATGATGTCAGACCGGATTGAAAAAGGGATTGAGGAAGAGTGCGGTATTACGGCAAGCACGGGCGCTGTTATTTTTACTGATAATCTGACAGCAGAAATGTTGGTTGAAGAGGCGGACCGACGGCTATATGGGTCGAAAGACCAGAGAAACAACGTGAAAGGGCCACAGAAGGTTGGTGCAATTTGAGCCATTAAAGGCCTGAATGTGTTGGCTTGAAATATAAAAGTAGTCTGATAAGGTATATTATGTAAACTTAGACATCTAAGTGTCAGGAAGTTGCTTCACTGGCAAAATTGTAGAATTACAGCCCTTTTTGAAAATATACGTTGACATATTATCTTAATATTTGATAAGTAATTCTATCCAAGGGTTAATATCCTTGTTTTCAATCAGAATTTCTATATTCAGGATTAATTTTCACATGGAGGTTTTATCGAATGGGTAGTGTTGTCAAGAAGCGGCGGAAAAAAATTACAAAACATAAATACCGAAAACTTCGCAAAAAGATGCGTCATAAAAACAAGTAACCTAACCATCCCTTTTTACCGGTACAAAAAAAGGCAGTCCCAAATGGAACTGCCTTTTTTTATCTGTTGGCAGGAACCCCACGAGTCTCCAAGAGGGTTCACAAGCTACTTTATTTGCTGTAGTCGTACCAGCCCCCCCCTGTCTTTCTACCTAATTTATTTGCCCGAATCATGGTCTTAAGCAGGTTCGGGGAAACCCACTTGGATTCCTTATTCAATTCCTTATAAAAATACTCAGAAACAAAGTACGCAATATCAATGCCGGTCAGATCCATCAACTCAAAAGGACCCATGGGATAATTGAGCCCGTTTTTGACTGCAATATCCACATCCTCAATACTTGCAACTCCTTCCTCGACAATCTTTATTGCCTCTAACATGTGAGGAATCATAATCCTGTTGACGATAAAGCCGGGTGAGTCCTTCTTTACCTCCACCGCGATTTTACCCATCTTCTCCGCAAGCCCGGTTGTAATCTTAACTGTCTCATCATCTGTTGAATATCCCCTGATTATCTCCACCAGCCGCATAATAGGTGCGGGATTAAAAAAATGCATCCCACAGACTTTTTCCGGGCGTTTTGTGGCCGCTGCGATCTCAGTCAAAGACATTGAAGATGTATTGGTGGCCAAAATCACTTCAGGTGCACAGAGTTCATCAAGCTCCTTGAAAACACTCTTCTTTAGTTCAAGGTCCTCAATAACGGCCTCCACTACGAAATCGACATCTTTGAGAAGACCCATATCAGTTGTTCCTTTGATCCTCCCAAATATCGCATCTTTCTCCCCGGCCTCGATCTTTCCCTTTTCAACGCTCTTTGAAAGAAACCGGTCAATACTGCTTAATCCTCGGTCTACAAAATCATCCTTGATATCTCTCATAACAACTTCGCAGCCAATCTGGGCCGCCATCTGTGCAATACCATTCCCCATGGCGCCTGCGCCAACTACACCAAATTTCTTGATCTCCATGATATCTCCTTTAAATTGCCATTTTCATCATACTGATTCCACGCTTGTTACTTCGGGGACGTTCTGTTTCAAGATTTTTTCAATTCCCATTTTAAGCGTCATCTGGGACATGGGGCATCCCCCGCAAGCGCCCATTAACTTCACTTTGACCAGTCCATCTTCATCCACATCAACAAGCTTGACATCTCCTCCATCAGCCTGGAGTGAAGGCCTTACCTTTTGAAGGGCGTTCTCAACGTTTTCCTTAATTGTCATAGTTTTTTCTCCTCTTTGTTATGTATTTCTGTTCAATTCTTGCAGGTGTGCATAAGTTTAATGTTAATTATTTAGCATACATTCCCTGTGATTGCTACCCAAAAAAGTTCCGTACACGCTCATCTAAATAATTGCCAAGCCCCTCGGATGTTTCAGGTCTCCATCCCATACTCTCCTGCCAGACTTCATTCGACTCCATGCAGAGATAAAGACCCAAATCGGGATGCCATTGATGGAGCAACTCGTTCAAAAAGGCATAAAGCTCCATGCGTATCGGCTTGAAATAGCGCATCTTTCCATCCAGACCCAAAACAAACTCCCCATCTAAGATAGATGTCTCCGGGTGCCGTCGTCTTATAATCGGCTTCAGCGCCGGCATAAATCTGAACGATCCTAAGCTCATCCAGATAATGCCTTCAGGCTCAATATATTTGTCCATAAGATCTACGGTCTTTCTATATTCATCCATCCAGTTACTGTGCTGTATAATAGGATCAAAATGAAATCCTATGGTAAACCCTTCTGACTGGCACTCGCGCGCACATTCAAGTCTCCGGGTCAAACTCACTGCCCCGTGTTCTTCCCGGCGAGATATAAAAGGACTGTTGAGGGACCACGAAACAATTATCCTATCCCTGTATTTTGACCCACGAAGGCCCGCGGTATTTGCCGTCTTGGTCTTAAGCTCCAGGACCGTATTTTTTCTTTCTGAAAACCCTCTAAGGATCGTTTCACTCCATCTGATAATCGGATCAAGGGCGAGGCTGTCAGTGAATTCTCCTGTACCCACTCTGAAGATCTTGTCAGGGTTGCTATCTATGATCTGAAAAACCTGGCCAAGCTGTTCTTCTAAATTAACATGGACCCTCAGATTGGGTCGGTTAAAATATGCCTGAAGGATACAGTAACTGCAATCCAGAGGGCAGTTTGTCCCCACGTTTAGGATCTGGTAGCCGCAACAGATATACTCCCTGGTCCCTGGACATGGTTTAAGAAACTCCCCCTGATAGGATACGAGATGCATGGTATCCTTGCCCATATCCATTTTCATTTCGTCTGAGACACAGGGAACTTCCTCCGGGCCATCATCCCGTTCCGTCATGACAGGTATCTCTTTTAAGTGCAAGAGAATCGATTTTGTGGACCTGTATTTCTGAACCCCTTTGTCTAAAATTACTTTGTCTATTCTTGTTGACATCAGATATTAATAATCTCCAACCAGGATAAACTGGAAAAGTGCCTAAAATGCCTAAAGTTGATGTTCGTTTCTTATTCGACGTCGGAGTCTTCGCTTACCTGGACGTTCGATGTTCGATGTCGGAGTCTTCGCTTACCTGGACGTTCATCTTTTATCTTATGGTAACCACCGAAGGGTATATGTTTTTCCCGTCTATTACGTTCACCGCTCCTTTTTCCATGGATCTGTTAAGCTGTCGATATCTTCCCTCATAAAATTCTCCAGCGTCCCCCGTAATGATTGACCATTTTTAAAAAGGACTTCGAGACGATAATAAGGGGACTCAAAAGAGGGGGAATGATCGATTTTAACCGTTTTTCCGAGATTCAACCTGGAAATCATTTTTTTGAACTTTCTTTCCGCCTTTGATACTGATGGGTAACGTTTCATCCTGAGATAACGGATCAGCGCCCTCCCCTTTTGGGGATTGTTCATACGGGTATCTGAATTTATCTCTTTTATTGATTGATCATCTAAGAAATCGGGAATAGATCTGCCCTCAATATGGGATAAATCAACTGTATATTCAATCAATTGTCGCTGTTGGTTAACGGTTAACTTAAGATTTGATATAAGATCAATAATGGACGATCTTGAGATCGAATCAATATCGAGGAGCATGATTGCATTCCTCAATGACAGTTGCCCACACGCAATAGATTCTCTGACCTGAACTTCCATCTCCTCCTCAATCTTCAGATAGGAAGAAAGGGTGGCCCTATTGGATGGAAGACCGAGAAACGGCATATAGTGCTCCACGATTTCCAGGGTTTTGATCCAGGGAATGAGACGGGCCAGAACCATCCCCTTCTCCACGTCATTAAGTTTTCTTACAGCAAGATTGTCATGAAGATTCAGCAGGAGGCATTCAATCGGCAGGATATCATCTCCTGATAAGATCCGACATCCTGCGCCATCTGCCTTCAAGGATTTCAACGCCTTTATCCTGCGATATCCAGTAATAATGGTGATGCTTCCCTGGTTGTCCCTTTTCAATAACGGCGGGTTAATCAGGCCAACCCTTTCGATAGACTGAATCAGAGAGTTGAGATCGAATCCAAAACTCATGCAGCATGGACCGGGAGAATCATCAATATCTCTCAAGGGCACCGGTTCGGGTATGATTTTTGTAATATTATCAATATCCATCACTCTCCTGAGACCTTTCCTGTTTCGGGTTCAAAGGATCAGAGGTTCAAACTGGTCCTGATTTTCATCTCTGGATGCGGTTATAATCTCCTCTTTCTCTCACGCGATAACATCCCCATGATCGAAGCGATTTCAGTGCAGCCCAAGGCACGGGCAGCGCCAAAGAAGATTATTATCCCGATTATTATAAGAGCAGCTAAGTTTGTAACCATGCCCGGGAGATTTGTAGCCTCACCAACGATTAGCCATTTGGCCTGAAAATAATAAACACCAAGAGCCATTAACGAGGCCGCCAGGGCCGACCTGGAAATAGATATCAAGACCGGTTTTAGATTGATCGTGGAGGTTTTTTTCTTTAGGAAAAAAACCAGGAGTAAAAACTGGACAGAGGAAGCAAGAGAAAGGGCAAGCGCGAGCCCCCCGTGTTTCAGTGGTCCCATGAGCGCCAGGCTCAAAGTTAAATTGATTACCAAGGTGATTACCGCTATTTTTACAGGGGTTCTGGTGTCCTGGAGTGCATAGAATGCTGAAACCATAATCCGGACTCCGGCAAATGCCCATAGACCCAAAGTGTAATAGAAAAGGGCATAAGCCGTCATCGCAGATGAGTGTACATTAAAGGCGCCCCTTTCAAAAAGGATCTGAATAATCGGTTTGCCAAGGATAATTAACCCCGCCATGGATGGCAGGGTGATAAAAAAAACAAGGCATAATGCATGATTCAGGGTGCTCTGAAACTGGGCAAGGTCCTTTCTCGCTGCCTCAGTTGCAAGGGAAGGAAGCGCCGCAGTACTTATGGCTATGGCGAAAATGCCGAGAGGAAACTGGACAAGACGGTCGGCGTAGTAGAGCCATGAAACACTCCCTTCCGGGAGGAATGTTGCAAGTAACGTTCCCATAAACTGGTTGAACTGATATACGGCAGACCCGAGAATCGCAGGGAGCATGAGGAGACCTATCCTCTTCAAGGCAGGATGATTTAATTGCCATTTCGGGTACAGTCTGAGGCCTTCTCTTAGAGCCCAGGGGATCTGTAAAGCTACCTGCAGGGCTCCGCCTATGAGGACCCCTATTGCTACACCAACAATAGGGGCTTCGCAATGAGGGGAGATCAGATATGCAGCGCCGATAATGCCTACATTCAGAAAAATGGGGGCGGCTGCCGGTGCTGCAAAACGCCTCAGAGAATTGAGAACCCCCATAAAAAAGGCTACAATGCTGATGAAAAATATGTATGGGAACGTTATACGGGTAAGCAGAACGGTTAGATCATATTTGACACCTGAACCCCCGAAGCCAAATGCCTGAATCCTTACTATCCAGGGAGAAAAAAGAATTCCCAAAAGGGTTACTATAACTAAGATAATGGAGAGTGTCGTCAGCACGACCCTTGCTAAGTCAAATGCATCCTTTTTGGTCTTGAGGGTCAGATATTCAGTAAACACAGGGATAAAGGCAATAGTGAGAGATCCTTCGGCAAAAAGCCGTCGCAGGAGATTAGGGATGCGGAATGCCACGAAAAAGGCGTCAGCAGCCATCCCGGACCCGAAAAGCGCTGCCAGAACCATATCGCGAACCAGGCCGAGGATCCGGCTCTGGAAGGTAAAAAAACTGACTACCCCTGCCGCACGACCAAGGTTTCTTTTTTCAGGGTTGCTCTCTCTATTTGGCACAAAAAACCCTTGACACAATAGATCTTGTTTTATATATAGAAAAGTTGACTATTATTTGAGTTGCAAGAGTATCCAGTTTAACTCCAACAATAGTCAATCGTCAATCCCACGCATCGCGGGATCAATATTTACTGCCATAAGGAGGCTCGGATTTGGCAAACCATAAATCAGCCCTTAAGAGGGCAAGGCAAAACGAAGTCAAGAGAATTAATAATAAAGGTTACAAGACAAGGGTCAAGAAGGCGGTCAAAGAAGTCCGAACTGCCATATCAGACAATTCAGTAGACCAGGCCAAAAAGAGCTTTGTTAAAACCGTTTCTATTGTTCAAAAGGCCGCTTCTAAAGGTGTAATCCACAGAAAACAGGCATCTCGAAAGATTTCCCGTTTGGCCACCCAGATTAACCAGCTCACAGCATCTAAAGGGTGATCTGCCCCACAGCGCTCCACGCAGACAGGCTATAAAGACAAGACCAGGTTTTCGAGAATAAGTCGTGGCTGAGAGCCCGATTTCAGGTATCCGTCGGCCTGATATAGCAGATACAAGGCGTTTTCAAGATTTTCTATGCTCCAATGCTTAGACTGTTGAAGAATTTTATTTGCTAAAAAGGGTGGGACACGAAGTTTCTTAGTCACATCGGGAGCCCGACCACCCTGGTCGGCGATAGACCTGGCCTGGATAATCAGGCGGATTTGCCTGTTAAGCATCCCAATAATTCCGAATGCTGCATCCCTACCCTCCTCTTCAATATACCTGCTTAATATGGACATTGATTCTGATCGCCGTCTGAGCGATATCTGATCCATTAACTCGAAAATTGTATAGATGCGGCTATAAATGGCGAGTCCCTTGATCTCATCTACCCCAACAGCCCCTTTTCCATGGCGGAGATATAGTTTCTCAAGCTCGGAGTTAAGATCCCTCAACCGGTTTCCAACGATACCCTGAAGATAGACACAGGCCTCTTCGGTGATGGTTAACCCGAGATCTTTTGCCATCCTCTTTATCCATGGCAGGACCTGCCTGTCATAGAGTTGTTTAAAATTGACCGCTCCACCAGCGCTCCTGATTTTCTTGTAGAATTTTTTCTTGAAGTCTGTCTTGGATGATACAAATATCAGGCAGGTAGATTCTGATGGTTTGTCAATATACGGGATAAACCCCTTCAAGATCTGATGTCAAAATGTTTTCGGTACGCCTGACAATAATAAGACGATTTGAAGACAAAAAGGGGATAGATCGGGCAGCATCAACGATATCTGCGGGGTTTGTGTTCTTGTCCCCGTAAAAGATCTGAAGATTAAAATCCCTTGCAGCCTCAGGAATAAAAACTTCACGAACCTGACTCAGTGTTCTCTCTATTCGAAAATCCCCGGGACCATAGAAGAGATAAACTTTGCCTAACTGGCCGCGTTTTAGCAGGTCTAAGACATGTTCAGATGAGAGATCTGCCCGCATCAAAACCTTTCCATGGTCTTCAGATAGATTCTTTCGGCGAGTAATTTGGCGATCATTTTTGTCGCCCTTCTCTGGTTGTATGATGTCTTCAAAGGATCCGGGCTGACAGCGAAGGATGCCTTCTCCTCCATCTTGTCATCGTTCCATATTACCTTCCCGGTGGTCCGGTCTAATAACTTGGCTGCCAATTTGATCTTCAACCAGCGGGAAGTCGTTACCTCAAATGTGCCGTCTGTTATTTTATAGCTCAGGGCCTCGGTCTTGATATCGACTACTCTTCCAATCAGAACTACTGCTGCCTGGTCCTTTGAGACAAGAGGAACCTGGGAATGGCTGACAAATTCCTGGCGAATCATCATGGTAAAGTCGCCTTCAAAACCTAAATCAGAGGAGGGGCTCGCCATTAAAGGTATGGCCAGACTCGGGATGCTTATTCTTTTTGGCTGCCTCGTGTCCTGGAGATTATAACCGCATCCAGAGATGAAAATCAGGACCAGGAGGATGGAAACTTGAATGAATTTGTTGTTTGCCATATTGATAGTGTTCAAATAATTCCGGGTTAAGCAATTCAATTATCAATCTTGATGGTCTCGTAAAAAGTCTCCAAGGCCGTCACTCCCGCGAAAGCGGGAGTCCACAAATGATTGAATTTCCTGGATTCCCGCGTTCGCGGGAATGACGAAAATGAGTCATTTCTGACTTTTTACGAATTTGTCAATCTTAGACCACCACATTGACCAGCTTGTTCTGGACAACAATAACTTTTTTGATCTGCTTTTCACCGACAAAGTTCTGGATTCTTTTATCTGCCAACGCCTCATCCTCAATCTCTTTTGCCCCGTAGGAGACGGGCACTTCGAGCCTGCTTCTCACCTTTCCATTTACCTGGAGCACAATCAGCCGTGTTTCAGTCTGCAGGGCATCCTCATTATAAGAGGGCCAGGGCATCTTTAGAAGAGAGGTGTTATGACCTAACATCTTCCACAATTCTTCGGTTATATGCGGCACAAGCGGCGAAAGCAGCACCACCGCAGCCTCGACGGCCTCTCTGACCACAGACCAGGCAATATCATCTTTTTGCTCTTTATTGTTCAGAAGTTGATTAACTTCATTGACCAGTTCCATTACAGCAGAAATGGCTGTATTGAAATGGAACCTGTTTTCTATGTCTTCGGTCACCTTCTTTATGGTTTCGTGTGTCTTGCGGTATAACGATCTTAATTGCCCTGAAAGGGTCACACTCCCCTCATAGGGTGTAACTCCCGTTATTTTATCAATATTAGTAACCACCAGTCTCCAGACTCTATTAAGAAATCTGTATGATCCCTCGACGCCCTTATCACTCCATTCCAGATCTTTGTCCGGAGGCGAGGCAAACAGACAGAACATACGGACCGTGTCAGCGCCATAGCGATCTATAAGCTCCTGTGGGTCAACCACATTCTTCTTGGATTTGGACATCTTTACAATATTGCCTGTAATTATTTCTGCCCCGCACATAGTACAATGTCCATCTTTGACCTCATTTGGGTATAGAAACCCATGGTCCGGGCATTCCTCGGTCTCCTTGCAGACCATTCCCTGTGTCAGCAGGTTTGTAAAGGGCTCGCTTACCTTGTGATGCCCGAGGTCCCTCAGTACCCTTGCATAAAAACGGGAATAAAGGAGATGGAGAATGGCATGCTCAATACCCCCGATATACTGGTCCACAGGCATCCAGTAATCCACCCTTTCCGGATCGAGAGGCCCCTTGTCGTAATCTGGACATGTATAACGATCAAAATACCAGGAGGACTCAACAAAGGTGTCCATTGTGTCTGTTTCGCGGCGGGCCTCATTTTTGCAATTGGGACAGGTGGTCTCGAAAAAGGCAGGCTCAAAAGGGAGTGGCGACCCCCCGTTTGGCCTCATATGGAGATCTAAGGGGAGAACCACAGGAAGGTCTTCTTCCGGGACGGGAACCGTACCGCATTTGTCGCAGTAAATAATAGGGATAGGCGCTCCCCAGTAACGCTGTCTGGATATACCCCAGTCCCTAATCCTGAAATTAACTGTTTTATGTCCCTTGCCCAATGATTCCAGATATTCGGCAATACTGTCCAAGGCCTCTAAGTTGCGCTGGCCATTAAATGGGCCTGAGTTAACCAAGATCCCCTGGTCCACGTAGGCCTCTGACATGGTCTCCTCATTAAGATCCTCGTCCGGAGGGGTTATGACAACCCTGAGCTTTAGTCCATATTTTTTGGCAAACTCGAAATCTCTCTGGTCATGGGTAGGGACTGCCATTATGGCTCCCGTCCCGTAATCGAAGAGGACAAAATTGGCCACAAAAACCGGAATTTTCTCCTCTGTCACGGGATTCAGACAATATCTTCCAGTAAAGACACCTTCTTTGTCGGTAAAATCTGCCGTGCGCGTGACGTTATCCATTTTTAGAGTCCGCTCCACGAACTCCAGGACCTCCCCTTCCTCGGGAAGCCCTCCTATTAACTGGTTTACCAGGGGGTGCTCCGGGGCAAGACACATAAAGGTAGCGCCGTACACGGTGTCCTGGCGTGTGGTAAAGACCTCGATAACCTCGTCAGAACCAACCATTGGAAACCTTATGATGGCGCCATAGCTCTTACCTATCCAGTTCCTCTGCATGGCAAGCACTCTGTCCGGCCATCCGGGCAGCTTCTCGCAATAATCGAGAATCTCATCGGCGTATTCGGTTATCTTGAGAAACCAGCTATCCATCTCCTTGATAGTCACTTCGAGTTCAGCATGGCGCCAACAGCACCCATCTTCAACCTGCTCGTTGGCAAGCACTGTCTGGCATTTCTCGCACCAGTTGACAAAGGTTTTTTTCTTATAGGCGAGACCCTTCTGATACATCTCTAAGAATATTAACTGTTCCCACCGGTAATATTCGGGGTTACAGGTGGCCAACTCCCTGTCCCAGTCATAGCTGAAGCCCATTCTTTTTAGCTGTGTCTTCATGGCTTCTATATTATCATAGGTCCATAGGGCTGGATGGGTGTTGTTCTCAATGGCTGCATTTTCAGCAGGCATCCCAAAGGCATCCCAACCCATAGGATGGAGAACGTTCTTACCGCACATTCGTTTGAATCTCGCCACCACATCGCCGATGGTATAGTTACGCACATGACCAATATGGATCTTTCCGGATGGATATGGGAACATCTCCAAGAGATAATATTTTTCTTTCGATAAGTCTTCTACCGCCTTGAAAAGGCAATTTTTTTCCCAATAGGCTTGCCACTTAATTTCCAGTTCTTGTGGGTTATATTTCATACTCCATTATCCCGTTTAAACTTTGACAAACTCGTAAAAAGTCAAGTCCTCTCTGTTCTTGTCATTCCCGCGAACGCGGGAATCCAGGGAAATCAATCACTTCTGGACTCCCGCTTTCGCGGGAGTGACGGCTTTGGAGACTTTTTACGAAACCATCAACTTTAGTTTACTTCAGTTACCCCGCCTTGCGTACGTTAGCCGTTTTTTACCGTAGTACTATAAATATTATCTAATACACCATTTATATACCTGCCTGAGTCTTCGCCTCCGAATTTCTTGCCTATCTCTACGGCCTCATCAAGGGAGACCTTCGGGGGAATATCCTCAATAAACATAATTTCAAAGGCAGCCAGTCTCAATATGGATTTGTCGAGACGGGCCATTCTTTTAATACGCCAGTTCTTTGATGCCCCGCTGATAACCTTGTCCAAGATTTTTTTCTTCTCACAAACTCCCAGAACAAGTCTTTTGGAGAAATCTCTAATTGATTTCCGGGCATCGAAATTCTCACATATCAGATCAAAGACCTCCGATGGATCATCAGGACTGAATTCCAAATGAAACAGGACCTGAATAGCCAATACCCGGGCTCGTCTTCTCTCACCCATACTTCTCCAGTTATTCTTCGTCAATTAACTTCAAAAGATGTCTAACTTGTGACATTTTATTGTTATAGTTTCTAAATCCCCTAATTTTCAAATTGCTCAACTTTCAATTGCCCTCCCAACAACCCTGTTTCGCCCTTCCTCTTTGGCCTGATAAAGTGATTTATCTGCCAGGCTGATCATAGCCTCATAGGAAACCTTTTTTAGGGTATCCGAAGACGTAAAACCGGTGACGCCAAAACTGGCAGTAATCCGTATCTCTTTTTCCTTAAATCGAATGGTATTTTGTGAGATATCTCTGCGGAGTCTTTCAGCTAAGAGCTCAGCCCTTTCAAAATCTGTCTCCGGAAAGACGACTAAGAATTCCTCACCACCGTAACGGGCCACCCAATCAACATCACACCGTATCGATCTATTGATTGATTTGACAAGCTCCTTCAACACCTCGTCTCCGGCCTGATGTCCATACGTGTCATTGACCTGTTTGAAATTATCGATGTCAAGCATAATCAGGGATATGGGATGCTTGTATCTTATAGCCCTCTTAATCTCTTTTGGAAGATGTTCATCCATAAAAGTACGGTTGTAGCACCCCGTTAGAGTGTCGGTTATGGCGAGTATTGTGATCTCCTCATTGGCTTCTTTTAATGATTTTTCTAATTCAAGAACACGCGTGGCTGTTTTGAGCCTGGCCATCAGTTCAGGGCGGTTAATGGGCTTGGTCAAATAATCGTCAGCACCGGCTTCCAGACCGGCAACCATGTTATGTATAGAGTCCCTGGCTGTAATTATAAAAATAAAAACATAACCGGTTGAGATATTTTTTCTGATTGCGCGGCATAGTTGAAGCCCATCCATTTCAGGCATCATCCAGTCTGTCAAGACAATCGGGAAGAATTTTTTACTAAAAGACTCTAAGGCCTCGCGTCCGTTCGTGACGGTGGCAACGTCATAACCGGCCTTTACCAGAGTCTTCTCCAGAAGCATTCGTGAAACAGGGTCATCTTCCGCAATGAGAATAGGGAATAGATTTTCCATCAACAGGCAACCTCATTTTTCAAATATGATGAATTCATCTCTTAAACAAGCATGCTGGCACTTTCTTATCATGTTTTTGTCACGGAGTGAACAACATTTTACATGCATTCAATTACTTGACTCTCTCTATCCATATCACTATATTCCCTTGAATATGTATGAGCTATTAATTGAAATCAAACAGGATATGCCTGGCTTCAATCATTTTTTTGGTTCCTGGGTCTGCCAGGATGATTTTAATTTTCTGGTTGACGTGGGCCCAGCCAATACAGCCAACCGGCTGATAGACTCCTTAGTTTCACTCGGTTTAGACAGGGTAGATTATATCCTTATCACCCATATTCACCTTGATCACGGGGGCGCCCTGGCCGATCTACTTGACTATTATCCCATGGCGAAAGCCATATGTCACGAAAAAGGGATCAAACACTTAGTGGAGCCCTCAAACCTCTGGGCAGGCAGTCTGAGTGTCCTCGGGGATCTTGCCAAGAGCTACGGAACTCCAAAGCCGGTTGCTAAAGAGAGGCTGATCCCCCACACAGAGTGCAACCTTAAAGATCTAATGGTCATAGAAACACCTGGCCATGCCCTTCATCACCTCAGTTATACCTACAAAGGCAGACTTTTTGCCGGTGAAGCAGCCGGAAATTATATCACTGTTAATGGTTTGGACTATTTGCGCCCTGCAACACCACCGAGATTTTTTCCTGATATCTTCCTCAGGAGCATTGACCGTCTGTTAGCCTTGGAGGACCAGCCGATTCGCTATGCCCATTTTGGGGAGGCCGCGAGTTCTCATCGGATGTTGAATATTTTCCGTGACCAGCTTATTAGATGGGAGGCCATCATTGGTGAATTGGTTCGCCAGAGTGGGAACACTCAAGACATCATAAAAAGCTGTATTGACCTTTTGCTTGAAAAAGATCCAAATCTTGCCGCCTTTAGCATCATGCATCCCCATATCCAGGCAAGAGAGCGGGTATTTATGGCCAACGGGGTGAGAGGATTTGTGGAGTTCTTTAGAGATTAGATATGGAAAAAAATGAGTCCCTCGAAAAGGCGAATTTCAGGACACTTATAGAAGCAGACGGAAAAGATCGGATTCAGGATCGATTAAACATCATCGGTGTTTTTTTGAGAAGAGAGGAGCATATAACACTTGAGGAGATGCTCCATCTCCTTAGAGAAGAGGGTTATGATTTTGATCCTCGATTTGTCAAGCAGTGCATAAACCGGATGGTGGACCTGGGTTTTGCTCAGAAAAAGCAGTTTGAGGGGCAGCCGATCCGCTACGAACACCGGCATCTTGGGAAACATCATGATCATCTTATCTGCACCAAATGCGGAACAATCGTCGAATTTGCCGACGAATCCATGGAAAGGTTGCAGGTAGAGATTGCAGCGAAATCCGGATTTCACATGCTTCAGCACAGGATGGATATCTATGGCCTCTGTTCACAATGTCTCTCTCAAAGAACCCCATTGATGCCTCTGACCATGGCCAAAGAGGGTGAAAGAGTTGTTATAAGGGAGATAGCCGGGGGAAGGAAAAAGCAGGCCAGACTGACAGACATGGGATTACGCCCATGACACCTCATACAGATCATCAACAATGCGGGAAGTGGAAGAATTATCTTGGCGCAGGGGCCTACAAGACTCGCCATTGGAAGAGGGATGGCGGAGAAAATCATGGTCTCCATTTCACAGCAGGATGCCGGCACCTGATCCCATTACCTAAAGTGAGCGGTTCAAGGTTCAGGGTTCAAGGTTCAAAGGTTATAGCCTGCTAACGTCTTTCTTCAACAATCGAGGTCACCGCCGATTCCCGAATTACGAATTCTAACAGCAAAATCAATGAGACGATCCTCAAGGTTAAATTCTTTGTTTTCCTTCGTCACTCGTCATTCCTTGATCGTTATTCGATTACTATTACACCGGCAATTTAAATTGCCAATTTTGCAGAAGGAACTTTCAGTACACAGCAAGAGTTTTCCTATGCGGCCTTCTGCAATATTTCCCTGAGCCTGTCTCTTATGGTCCTGATAAGCCTTTCTCCCCAACTCCGGTAGTTGTAGCGGGAGATCTCTTCCGAACTTATAGTTTCAGGACTGTGACGTAATTGGAGTTTGGTAATGGCCATATGGTCGTCCAGTTTAAACCTCCTGTAGATAAGATTCAGAGGCGGAATCCTGAACTCCTTTTCAGAGATGGAAGCTGCCCAGTCAATAATATAAGGAAGCCCGTTATCTCCCAAAAGTGTATTGGGCGCCCTCTTCAAGTCGCAATGGGCCAACCCATTGTCGTGAATGTGGGTCACCAGCTTCTTCATCGCCTCGAAAAAAGAATCCGGGAGCTTCATCTCCTTTTCAAGGTTTTCCAGGTTTCTGCCCGGTATCTCTTCTGTTACCAGGGCGAGCCCACTAATTGCTTGGCGCTAGATCGG
>PVMK01146303.1_pt1 | contig 28853 bp, 22 predicted proteins | sample 1853481 | NCBI WGS metagenome assembly PVMK01 (sample SAMN08533507, study PRJNA380276) | Marine sediment metagenome, whole genome shotgun sequencing project.
TGCACCTTATCAGTTAAAAGGGGAATGCTACTATTTTATGGGCAAACTCGACCTTGCTATTGAGAGTTATTCAACGGCTATCATTATGTCTACATTTAGAACTACCCCTGTCAAGTCCTGGAATTATCTTCCACTAGGCCGAACACTATCTGCAAAGGGCGACATAATAAAAGCACTTTCATATTACTCCAAAGCACTTCAACTGGATCATGAAGGAATGGTGTGGGCATATATTTTTCTAGCTAGTGCCTTTGCTAATATCGGGGAGTATGACAGGGCCGCCAGGTATCTTCAAACGAGTATGGAATTAATGGACAATTGCAGCCTAATTATGAATTATGCCAGCGTGTTACTGGTTCAAGGTAAATTTCCACAGCTGGTTCAATTCATTAATTCAAAATGCGACCAGCAAGCATGCGAACAGTCTTGTAATCAGGTTATGTTTCAAATTTCCTTAATGCAGGGTGAGTTTGTAGAAGCGGCGGAATACGCTGCTAACTTGCAAAGCACCGGGATAGAATCCTATGGTCTATACCTCAGTTATATGGATTATGAGATTGGTTATGTCCATTATCAGCTAGGGAGAACAGATGAATCTGATAAAATATTCAAAGAGGAAATTCAAAAGCTGGAATCCATAGACCATGAAGCTGCTGTTCCTTATTTACATCTTTCCAGAATTTATGCTTTCAGGGGAGAAAGAAAAAAGGCATTAGAAAACCTCAACGAATTTGCAAAACGAGGATTTACTTCGGGATGGCAGGACTTTATTATGATCGATCCGTTTTTCGAGCGCCTCAGGGACGATCCAGAGTTCAAGGCCATTGTCAAGCAGGCGCAGGAGGAAAAGGCTGCATTAAGAGCACAAGTCCGGGAGATGGAAGAGCGAGGAGAGCTTGATTTGTAACACTATCTGAACGGCTGATAGCGGTAACGACTCATTATGATGATTTTAATGTGTCTGTTATGTTGTTATACTTTACCCAGGCGGACCTGAGGATCTTGCTTATGACAACGGTATGGAAACGCTTAAATTATTTGACGCCGCTGGTATTAAATATAAATATAGTGAAGCGCCCGGAGGTCACATATGAGTAGTTTGGCGTAAAAATTTATGGGAACTGACACCTCTGCTATTTAGATAATAGATTTAAATAACCATGCTAAAATCACCTCTGCAAATAGGAATAATTCTAATAATGCTGATAATAAATTCTTGTGCTGACAATAGCCCAAAACCAGGAGTTTTAACTCAGTCTTCACAAGTGTTGGATTATTTGAACACCATTTCGGGGAAAAGAACCCTGGCTGGACAGCACAACAGAGAGCCCAACGCCGTGCCTGCTATGTGGACGGATTTTATTAAAGAGACAACAGGGAAATATCCCGCTTTGTGGAGTGGTGATTTCTTATTTCAACAAGATAATATAGATAACCGCTGGACCATGATCCATGAAGCAAAAAAACAATGGGACAATGGCGCTGTCATCAACTTGATGTGGCATGGCTGTCCACCCGACCAGGGTGAGCCCTGTGGTTGGGATCCGGGTTTGCTAAACGCCCAGCTGGATGATGAACAATGGAAGGAGTTGCTTACCGATGGCACACCTCTCAATGAAAGATGGAAAAACAGAATGGATGACATCGCCGTTTATCTTCAGTATCTAGAAGACAATGGGGTTGAAATCCTGTTCAGACCCTTTCACGAAATGAATCAGGGGAAATTCTGGTGGGGCGGCAGACCGGGACCTGATGGAACCGCAAAACTATTCCGTCTCACTCACGATTATTTCACGGATGTAAAAGGTTTGTCAAACCTGATTTGGGTCTGGGATATGCAGGATTTGAGCAGGGATTTTGAGGAGTATAGTCCCGGGGACGAATACTGGGATGTGTTTGGTTTTGATATTTATGACAAGGGATACGATGCGTCATGGTACAAGTACATTCTTCCTATTGTGGGAGACAAGCCTATGGCAATTGGTGAATGTTCCACGGTGCCCGGTGCTGATGTTCTAGCCTCTCAGCCAAGATGGGTGTTCTTCATGCCTTGGGCTGAGCTGGTGAAGAAAGCCAATTCTACAGAAGAAATTCAAAGTATTTATGACGACCCGCGCATAATCACACGTGATGAGATGCCAGGTTGGAAATAGATCATCCTCAGCAGACAAAGCTCTGATAACGGGAGACTCCTCTTTGTTTTATTCAAGTTGTTCTCCAGAATTTAAACTAATAAGAAGTAATGGTCAAGAATTGGACCGTCTATGGTGGTGTCAAAACCAGTGGTTGCATAGTAATCATCCGTTTCATATTGAGGCTCTTGGATTTTTTTACCCTTTATTACATTTAGCTCAACAATGAATCGCATTGGTGCCTCGACAGCAGTCCCGCAGACCTCCCCAAGACCTTGTGTTACATGGGCATCTCCGATGGAGAAAAGTGCTCCTTCGACGAAAATTGGTAAGTAGACAGTGGTGCCAGCAACCATAAACGGATTATCCATGTTACCACCATTTGCCCTAGGTGGAATAGTGCTTAATAATGAATCCGTATCAGGAGCTACTCCCAACACACCAGCAAATGGTTTTACGGGGAGGCTGATTCTATCATTAAATTGGACAAATTGGTCACCCTCGCTGAATTGATAGGTCTTAAGGAATGGTTCGGTGAAATCATCAGAGAGAAATCCAAAACCCGGTATAATTGCAGTCCATCCCCACGCCCCTATTTCAATTTCATGAAGTCTAACCGCCAATACATCACCTGGCTGTGCTCCTTCGACAAATACTGGACCTGTTAATGGATGAATCGGCTCAAAACTGAGGTTCATAACATCTTCTATTGTAGAATTTGCACTTAGTTGACCGTCGGTAGCTTCCTCAGTATTAAATTCAATAATAGCTCCATCTGGCACACTCAAAACAGGGGCTATTTTTCGACTTCTTCCCTATACTGCAGGCAGATTCATTGACCTAAAACGAACAAATGACCCTTTATATCGTTCATTACCGGATATACCCCCTTTACCACTTTGTACATAACTATCATCAAATCAAACATTTGCCAAAACTGGCCTGTGTTTTGCACCCAAAGTGATAAAAGACCTTACTATGACTTTCGTAGGATTTGTACTCTGGTGTATCCTTTTGATATTGTGCTGGCCTCTGGCCATCATCATGCTGATCCTACTTCCACTGGTGTGGTTGATTCTGCTGCCTTTCCGCATCCTGGGATTTACCCTGGAACTAATTTTTAAGTTTATTTCAGCGGTGCTGCTATTTCCGTTTAGAATGCTGAAAACGGTTTAAAAAAAGGTACACCCCATGCAGCATATCCTATTTTTTATTTGAACTGAAAGAATAAAGAAGCACCAGCAAGGTAACGGGTGTAATTTCATCCAACAATGAGCCGTGGATGAAAAAAGCTGGAAAGAATGAATCGAAATCACTTCAATTCAGTTTTGTGAATTAGGTGATTAACCTTTTCTTCAATACCATTAAAAAAATGATTACGTATTTTTTCAGAACCAACACTAATTGGTATCGACTTGTTTATTATGTTATTTAGATACTTTTCGGTGTCCTTGCAAAATGATTCATCTGCTGTATTCATTATGTTTAGCATATTAAAAGGTTTGTAAACCATCTTAAAGCCGTCCATTGAAAAGAATATGGTATTGTCACTTATGGCAATTTCGTTGTAATACAACTGATAAGAATTATTAATACCCGAATCTTCGTTCCCCACCAATATTTTTTTACCAAGACGAGCTTCCAGTTTTATTAAATTGATCATGTCCGAAAAATCATCTACAATGGGCTTCATCTGTTCCTTACTCAAAAAACCACTTACAAAATAGAATTCAATCTGCCGAAGTGTAACATTAACTGTTTCATCGCTCCAAATTTCTATTGATGGTGTGATCAAATATTTCTGCCAGATGGAGCTAGCAATGGTCGCAATTTCCGGATCTATATGGTCAGGATGATAGGTGTCTTGCTGATGATCAGGAGAATTCAGTATGGTCCGAAGCCAAAAATAAGATTTAAAGCTATTCAGTGCCTGAAACTGAGAAAAATGAAAAAGGGGTATGTCCTTGGCGGCATATATTAATTTCTTTTCACTGAATTGATTGATGGTTTGGAGATTATCATTAATTGACGACAGATAATCTTTAAAAGTGAAAGAGTCATTATTAATAGTCCTTCGTTTGAAAAGAACCGAGTCCGAATTCAAATCCATAAAATTGTCGACAGAGATCTGGAAATGCTTACTCAGTTTCCTTATCTCTTCAAACGATATTAGTGTTTCGCCTCGAATCCTTCTATAAGCACTATCCTTACTTATGGACAAAAGTTCGGCAAGATCATCAGCAAATGAATTGAGAGAATTGGAATTCTCTTTGATCCATTCAAGGAATGACACTTGAATATTCCTATCTGAAGCCATTAAGCTTTTCTTATGAAGGAGAATTAAAAAGTCTGGTTAAGCATACTGAATCTACGAAAAATCGGTATTGCCTGCAAATCACTGATTAATAGGCAATCATACTCATTCAAAAGTTCGCAAATCAGTTTGCATGATTTGCAAAAAGTGCTGACAAATTGGAGTTGGGCATTTATATATATCACAAAGTTGCAGAATTCGCAATTTTTTTAAGGCACCTCTTAAAATACCGTTTTATTCTACCAAGGCAAGTATCTAGCTTTCATTAAATAAAAAATTAAAGCCATGATAAGCATTACAAAGTGTTCAGTTGGTGCGGTCATTTTAGCCATAATATTCAGCCACCAAGAAACCTATTGTCAACAAGAAATATTCGATGACCATTTATTTCCTGCCAAGGGGGCTCCACAGTTAACGATTGGTACAGGAGTCCCCTACTTAGGATTTGCGGAAGTCGCATATGGATTTTCTGATCGTTTTGCAGCTGGTGCAATTATAGGAAGGACTCCTAATGCAACTGGTTACGGTGTAAGACTTAGGGCAATACTATATCAACCAAATCTTAATTTTAGGGTCTATTTTCGATCACCGATATTTTATTACGCTAAAACGAAACATTTTGGGGATGAGCCTTGGATACTTACTTGGCCTGTTATTAGTACTGAATGGAAGTTGAATTCGAAAGGACGTTTCTCAGTGGGGGCCGGATTTGTCGAGGCTCATTGCATAGAATCTTTATTTAAAAGAAAAAATCAGCACGGTGACGGTGAAACACAACCTGAAATGGAATTTCAGGGAGGTTTATGGAATACTTTTCACGTGGGATTTGCCTGGCCTATTAACAAAAGTTTATTGGTTCATACTGAAACATCCTTAGTGATGAAAGGTTTACAATTAGCTGGGGATGATTATATTGGTGGTCCTCCTTTCATCATGGTTTTAGGGATAACTAAAAACTTTTAAAATCCAATTGATGAACACCTCCCACTAGACGTTAATCTCATTTTTAAGATAGGATTTTCAATGACCCTTCAGAATGTTCCAGAAAAGCATTACAGCTAATAAGAAATTCCTGCATTTGATCCATGTCCTCATCTTGTCACTATTTCTTTAGCTTCATCAATTTAGAATACGGTTCCTTCAATATAATTTGAGAAGTAACTTTCAAAAAAAGCAAAATTTCTAAAAGCCTGTGAAGGCTAATCCAAATCGAGGGTTAAAGTTTGGAATATCAAAGATTACTGTATAAATTATTCTCATTAAAAAGGGTCTCTTTAGAGGATCATGGAGATGGTTGATCAATGGCTATTCAAGAGCGAAACTTACGATAACTGTAATTGCGCAGTGAATTGCGGCTGCCAGTACAATATACCTAGCACGCACGGCTATTGTCAGTTTGCCTACGTCGGTAACATCGTTGAAGGTCATTTCAACGATACGCCTCTTGCGGGGCTGAATTGGGCGGGGCTTTACAAGTATCCTGGGGAAATCGCGGAGGGAAATGGCAAACGCCTGATCGTTATCGACGAACGTGCGGATGAAGCTCAACGGATCGCGCTTGAAACGGTTATCTCAGGCGAGGCATGCGCCCCCTTGAGTAATCTTTTCTCCGTATTTGGGTCCGCATGCTCGGAATTTTGCGAGACATTGTTCCTGCCGATTGGTCTCGAAGCGAACTTGGCACTCAGAACCGCAAAGGTTGATATCCCGGGCATCATGAGGAGCAGCGGCAAACCGATAATCAACGAGTTTAATGGGCAGCCGTTCCACATTGCGCTGGCACGTCCTAGTGGCAGTTTCGAGTTTACCTACGCGGAAATCGGGCTAGGCACGACCTCGGTGACGGGTGATATGGAGATGGCGTTTGAGGATTCATGGGCGACTTTTTGTGTTCACCACTTCAATCAGGATGGGCTTATCCGCGAAAGATCGAGGCTCACAGCATGGCTTGGCATATGAGCGGACGTATGTTGCATTAGTACGAGGTAGTACTTTCTATAGCGACACATTTATTTATGCTACTTAGAATAGTATCATTCTTGATTGCTGGAAATCACCATCAAATTAAATTCTCCTATATTATGATAATTAGTGTAGCACCATGGAATTATTGATTTCCGTTTCATCTTATATCAGATCTAAATATATTTAACCGCCTTATCATTCCCGTAAAAACCGGCTCAGCCAATGGATTCCCTAAATACCTCTAAAAGACTTTTATCTGTAGACGCCCTGAGAGGATTTGACATGCTATTGATCGCTGGGGGTGGGGAATTTATTGTCCGGCTAAATGGCAAGACCGGATTGGCTTGGGTTGACATGCTCAGCAATCAATTGACCCATCCACCCTGGAACGGGTTTACTTTTTACGACTTCATAATGCCACTGTTCCTTTTTATTTCCGGGGTTTCACTTTCTTTCTCAATTCGTAAGAGCGAACGTTTAGGTCTGGCCAAAACCACTATATATAAAAAAGCTTTTAAGCGATTAGTGATTCTAATATGCCTTGGGATCATCTATAAAAACGCACCGGTACCTTTTTTTGAACCCTCCCAAATTAGGTATAGCAGTGTACTGGGCCGCATCGGCATTGCTACTTTCTTTACCACCCTGCTGTTTGTCAATTTCAATTGGACCCAGCGCTTGTACTGGGTAGGCGGAATTTTGCTGGTCTATTTTGCAGCTCTTTTTTTGATCCCTGTACCCGGATACGGTGCCGGTGACCTGTCATTTGAAGGCAATCTGGTAGGTTGGTTTGACCGTACTTTTATGCCGGGAATATTGCGTCAGGTCACTTATGATGAACTGGCACTCTTAACCCAGTTACCAGCACTATGTTTAACTGTTCTGGGGGCTTGGGCCGGTGAAATTTTACAGGATACTACGAAGTTTGACAAGACACTCAAGCTGTTACTTTTAGGTATTGGGGGGGTGGCCATTGGCCTCCTTTGGGGTTTTTACTTCCCTATTAATAAACATCTCTGGACCAGTTCATTTATACTGCTTACCGCTGGAATGGCCTTTATATTTTTAGCGCTTTTTTACTGGATTATTGACGTAAAAGGATTTACCAGATGGGCCTTCTTTTTCAAGGTAATTGGGATGAACTCCTTGTTGATATATTTTGCCTATAGGTTTATAAATTTCAATTATACTTCAGGTTTAGTTTTTGGAGGTATTTATTCTATTGCACCGGAACTCTGGCACGAAGTATTTCAGGCCATTGGCGCAGTAGCGCTGGTTTGGGTGTTTCTATATGTTATGTATAGGAACAAGATGTTTCTGAAGGTATAGAATCTCCACAGTAAATTCGAAAGTGAAGTCCAATCTATAATTCTCCCAAAATTACCAACAAGGAAGAAGTCATTTCATTATTCTTTTTGAATCTCAGCTTGGAGGATCCAATAAATGCCGCCAATTGGGGCCTTTCACTAAATGCCTCTATTACATCCTTCTTATTTTTAACAATATGTTTTTCCCCATCAACCAAAAGTATATTGGACTCTTCTACCGTAAATTTTTTCAAGGGCTCACCCGGCCGGCCGGTATTACCTATAACTGACTTTTGTGTCTTGATAAAATATTGCACCTCGGTTCCTTGAAAAGCCAGGATATATATGCCCGGGGTTAGTATGCTGGTGCTGTCCCTGATATTAACAAAGTTTTGATTATTAATTCGAAACCCATCGATCCTGGAATTATCTAAAATTATGTTTCTGGTTAGACCGTTTTGAACAATGACAGTCACCAACAGATTGTTATAACTATCATAATTCAAGAGAATATCTTGGTAAGTGATTCCTTCAAAAGTAAGTACCCCTACTTTGTAGATCGGATGATCCCAATATTGGTGCCCTTTGATGGCTGGATAAATGTAATGATATTGTTTCCCCTGTCTAATTTGTTGAAAATGCAGGCTTTGGAGTGAGGTGGTATAATTATAACTATTATTTTTTTGCAGCGCCTGATATGAATTATTTTGACCGCTACCACAGAAGGGCAGGAATAATAATATTGCAAGAATTTGAGTTGGTAAAGAATTTACCTTCATGGTGTATCTCTCTTTATTACCCTTATTTTTTTTGTTTGGTACAGTGGAGTCCCATTTGTAGTTATTCCATTGATCACCATCAGATATTCTCCGGTAGCATCACCAGTGTAAAATTGCAATTGTGATGATTTGCCTGATGTCATTGAAATATCAGGGTTCCAATATAGTGTATTTCGCCGGTCCGGAATCCGGCTCTTTACAGATGTGGCTGCTCCATAATCCGGATGATAAAACTCCATGGGGTTTTGTATGCTTTGACAAGATTTTCTTTCTACTATCAAGGGTATTTCGATCCCTGCAAGGTCCTGGTTGTAGGTGATTAAGTTTACCACTCCACTAAAGACCATATTTCCTATGAAAAATTTCTTAGTAACCACTTCAATTGATTCAATTAGAAGCGGATCTATGTCCAATATCCACTTCTGGTCATTCACAGGTATACCATCCAACATTACCAGTGCTGGTTGATTGAAAAATACGTTGTTGGACAGAGACTGATTGTTGGTATATTCATCCCAAATGTAAAAGTTGGGCGGTCCGCCTTTTCTTCTATAGGATACAGGTCGAATGTATTCCACGAACACCTCTTCAAGGCCTGGGAACCTGGTGTAGTCATCTAAATAATACTGAAATTCCGGCTGACCATAAAATGGCGTCTCCCTGTTTGTCTTCAATTTCTGATGTCCATGGATCTTTGTATACTCCTGGTAGAGGTTAGACACCTGCATGTTTATGGATTGACCTTCAATAAATTCAATGATGCTGGAGTCCAATTGTAATGAAGGAACAGATGATTCAGGTGGTCTTTTGTCAAATGGATCTTGTAAAATAATATTGGTCTCTTGGTATTTTGTTGACCAAAAATATAGATGCTCATAGTCTATTCCCGGTGATAATTCCACGGCAAAATTGTTTGAATCAACGCCTACAATCTCATAAGTCCTGGAGGCCTTTCCACCAATTGAAACAAAAAAATCAGTATTAGTGCTGAAGTTCTCACTATTTTCGATTTTGCCATATATAATAGGACCAATGGTTTCCGGAAAATAGTATGGCTTTCCTCTATCTGGATCAGCCGATAGTTCGTGACCTTCAGGGTCCTCTGTGGTAAACAAAATATTATTGCCGATACTTTCCAATTGGTGATAGTAAGGGTACACAGCAACAGATAGGGTATATACCTGATCCTCTTGATTACCTGAGGTCACCAAGTCTACCATAACTGCTTCACGAGTGGAGTACATTTCTTTGTTGGTTATAATCTTTACCGTGGGGCTTGATTCTTTGTTTACCTTCTCAGTAGAGGATAAATTCAAATTTAGGGCTTGTTCTTCTCTGGTATAACTGTTTTCCGGAAGTGTATTGAGTGGGTTGAACACTATAACCCTTTGCTGGTAGAAATATTTTTGATGGCCGTTACGCATCCAGGCGGTATAAGCACGAAGCATATAAGACCCTGTTGCGAGTTTTGTGCTCAGCAACATTTGACCATGCCCAATACCTGATTTGAGCGAGGTCTTAACCTGCATTACCGGCTGATTGTCTGAATTTAAAAGCTCTACATACAATACACTACTTAATTCTGTGAGTTGACCATTACTTAAGTTTGTGCAATATGCTTGAAACCAAAGGGTCTCACCGGTTAAATAATAGGGTTTATCGGTATGAACAAATACCTTTTCCTGAAATGTCTCTGGGCTGAAATTCTGGGCAATAAGTACCATTGGTAATACCCAAACAATTAGAACATACGGCAACAATTTTTGCTTCATACAGGTATCATTCTGGCCAATAGTCTGGCTTTTCCAAGGCTCCACCATGGTAAGTACAATCACTACATGGAACGCTAGTGATTATATATCCTGAAATATTTACAAATTCACGATAAAAATCATAAAACACCAACCCCTGATCCAGGGCATTAAAAACATCCTTATCCGAAGTGCTACTCTTTTCGATAATGTAGGTATCCACCAGGCAATCATTAAACAGGCTTACATCCACCTGTGTGTCCTCCGGCAAATCAAATCTATCCAGAAATATCCTTTTGGCGGAAATAGAGCTGGCGGAAAAGTATCCCAGTACCGGTTCGTCTGAGTTAATCCTATGAATATTTCCGGTTATCGATTGAGGCTGCTTATCGAATAGCGTGCCCGATTCATTAACTGTTTCCTTTAGACCTTTCCAAAAAAGGTACTCATCCTGATCCAAAGCATATTGATTCACTAAAAGACTATAAAGTATCCGCAAACGGGGTGTTTGAGTAGTAATGAACAATATGGGATGGCGTGAAATAATATCTCTGTCATTCTGAGTGGAGGAGGCTACGTCAATTGAGGTGGAAGGTTGATCTATCCAACAGACCGCCTTTAATTCAATTAGACTGGTATTATCGTTGCCTAAATATTCATATTGCGGTGAATAAGGAACAGTATAATGCCAGGTTTCAGTCCATGTGTATCGATAATATTCGGTCTTGTTGGTTGGGTCGTGTGTGTCTACGAATGTTTGAATTCCCTGTAGTAGTCCTTCCTCAGCCTGTTCCTCTTTATAGGTGAAATACACACTATCAATGGGTGGGCTTTGCTTTAATAATTTCCAATCGGATTGATAGGTCTCCTCATTTCTTGTCTGAATTGAGAGCCTGTATTGTTCACCAACTGCTCCCCGGATCCCATCTTCTGAAGTAAAGTAATAACCTTCCGATGCTTCCACCAAATTTTCTATTTCCCCTGAGGCGCTTTCGATAGCCACGCTAGCCCCAGATTCTGCCGGGAAGTCCAAACTGCCCAGTGGGCTGCTTCTGGACAGCTTTACCATATAAGGGCCCGGTTGGTCAGTGATCATACCGTTTACTACCAATAAACTGTTACCAGCAGGAACTTCAACATCAAACGGCTCACGACAATTCTGGAGGAGTATTAACCACATAGTATATTGTAGAAGGAGTTTTAACCGTACCATCAGAATTTAAAGTTATAAGTGATGGTAGGAATGGGTTGGGCAAAAATGGAAAGCTGATAAACCTGAACGCTTCCATTGCTTGAATCTGTAAAGACTGAGAAAGCATTATCTCGCCCTAATAGGTTATATACCGAAAATGTCCAGGAGCCGTGGGCCAATTTTCCAACCTTGTGATTCCCCTCCAAATTAATGGCAACATCAACCCTCATGTAATCCGGTATTCTGAATTGATTACGATCTGTAAAGAATGGTATCACCTGACCATTGAAACTATATTGGGTAAAGGGTAAAGTAGTTGGCCTTCCGGTATGATAGGTGTAGTTCACAGACATATTGACCCTTCGATTAAATTTGTAATTGGTAATCAAAGACAAGTTGTGTGGTTGATCAAAATTTGATGGATAATATTCGCCGGAGTTTATCCGTTCTTCCGGGAATGAGCTGGTGGCTTTTACCTCGCTTCTGGAGTAGGTATAAGACAGCCAACCGTTGAACTTACCTGACTTTTTCCGTAACAAAAATTCCACACCATAGGACCTTCCTTTAGCATTTATAATGTCTGTTTCCAAGACTTCATTAACCAACAAGTCAGCTCCGCTTTTATACTCCAGCAAGTTGTCCACGGTTTTATAGTAGCCTTCTATAGACAGCTCCAGTCCATTTTGGTAAAAAGTTCTGTATAATCCTGCCGAGTATTGCAGCCCTATTTGTGGCTTAATATGTTGATCGCTTAACCTCCATACGTCTGTAGGAGCTATTGCAGTAGTATTGGTTAGTAGATGGATATATTGTCTGGTTTTATCAACGCTTAATTTTAGGGACAGGTTGGGATTCAGTATATAGCGTAAAGAAAATCTGTATTCCAAACCTCCGTAGGTTTTAACCAGTTCGCCGTTCTGATAATTCACGGTGTCGGTTATAAAAATAACCTCTTTGCTAAATCCCTGCTGGTAGGAATATACTTGTTGAGGACCCAATCGTCCAAATCCTGATAATCTAAGACCCCCATATAAACTTAGTTTAGGGGATATTACAAATTCGTCCCCAACATATACCGCACCCTCTACTCCTTTCTCCTGTTCCAGGTTTACAGCTTTTATATTTGAGTCTGCTGCTGGACTTATGGTACCTGGATTTAATTTGTATGCTGTTGCACTTAATCCAAACTTCAAACTATGAGCGTTGAGGAAAACGTCAAAATCTGCATTCAGATTACCCTGATTGATCTGATAATCTAAATCGAAAGCCAGTTCCGGTGTACGAGTGCTTTGGATATTGTAGGTATAGTTGGTGTAACTCGAAGAGAAATGCCCGAAGAACTTATTACTAAATGTGTGCCGCCACTGCAAATTTGCCCCGGTGTTAGAATAGGTATACAAAGTGTCAGAATTGAGACGAAACCGGTCCCTGCTGTGATAAAAAGAGGCGCTAACTGTGTTTTTGGAATCAAACTGATGGGTCACTTTTCCTATAACATCCGAAAATGAGGCACTACTATTATTGAATACCGGATCATCCAATAGCTTAAGTATGTAATCAGAATAGGTTGAGCGAATACCCAGTAAGAAAGAACTGGTGTCTTTCTTAATCGGCCCTTCCAGCGTAATACGCCCGGTTATTGGTGAAATGCCCCCGGTTATGGTCAATTTCTTTTTATTTCCGTCGCGAATACCGATATCAAATACCGATGAAATCCTTCCCCCATACTGAGCCTGTATACCACTTTTATACAGATTTGCACTCTTGATCACATCAGGGTTGAAAACAGAGAAAAAACCAAAAAGATGACTGGGATTGTAAACAACGGTATTGTCCAACAGTACCAGGTTTTGATCAGTATTTCCACCTCGTACGTTGAATCCGGAAGCGCCCTCTCCAACGGATTGCACTCCTGGAATAGTTAGGGCGATTTTCATAACATCTATTTCTCCCAATGCGGTAGGAATATTTTTTATGTCCTTTATGTTTAATCTGGTAACTCCCGTTTGAATACTTTCAACATTATCTTTTTCATCGGAGATCACTATCTCAGTCAGTGACATTACTCTTTCTTCCATTTCAATGTCCAGCTGCCCATCGCCGTGAATGGTGACCTGTGGAATAATCTCCTGCATCCCTATAGATTTAAAGTGCATTTGAGTATTGCCTTTGGGCAATGAGATCAAATAATACCCAAAAGCGTCTGTAGTGGTACCGACCAATGGTTCTTGCACGAATACCGACACGCCTACCAGCGCTTCGCCGGAATTAATATCTCTGATATAACCGAAAATTGAGGCATTACCCCGAATAAACCTTAGCTGCGGATCTCCAATAGTGTAACTTATTTGGATCTTTTTAGGAATAGGATTTTGACCTAAGGAAATATCAGGTAGAGATTCCTGAAAATTGTTTGGAGTTACATCCGAACCTTTGGGCCACTGAGAAACCACTTGATAGTCTTTGGTGATGATCACTTGGTCCTCTGAAACATAAAAACGTAAGTTGGTGTTTTGAAAAATTCCCTGTAAAAATTTCTCCAACGGTAGCTCTTCGGAGGTGATAGTTACTTCGAAATCTGACACCCATGCCTCTGGAAAGAAAAACTTTATTGAATACCTGGCTTCCAGGTCATTTACTACTTGCTCCCATGGTACATTGTGGTATGCGGCATCAATGGAAAGAGATTGGATTTGTCCATAGACAAACCAAGGAGCACAGCAAAAAACCAAAACCCAAAACCTTATCACATCTATATTATGCTATTACCCATCATGTACTCCTGTACCAAAAGGCACAACCGATAATATAACAAATATTCAATGATTTTTGTCACCACAGGCCTGTAACCTTTATTTGATAAAGTAATTCCCGGTCTATCCGAAGCTGCAAGAAACTACGTACAGAACAGAATTTTAAATAGCAGAAATTGTAACTTTCTACAGGCCCAAAATCTAACTTGGGCTGAACCAGGATTGTTTTCAAATGAGATTAAGCAGGGAACAGCTCTTCAACTATTCAAAAGTGGCTGCATTTGTTCTTCTGTTGATTTTTATTCACCTAAAGTATACTGAGCACCAACCTCATCAAACATATGCCGGTGGTCAGAAAAAGTCCGGAGGGGAATATAAGAAGGGAAAACCGGAAGGAAACTGGACCTGGTGGTTCGAGAATGGTCAAAAAATGATGGAAGGTAAATTTGCAGATGGAAAACGAAGCGGAACCTGGAACACATGGTACAGCAATGGACAACTAAAAAGTAAGGGGCTGTACTCAGATGACATGCTCAACGGTACATTTGTTAGTTGGTTCAGTAATGGAAACATCAAACAGTCAGGGAATTATATAAATGACAAATTGCATGGTTTACAGCAGATGTATGATTCACAGGGGGCACTGATTGAAGAAATAATATTCTCTAATGGAGAAGAAATCAATTTTTAATATTGATCATAAGCTTCAAATTGCTTTATCATTGCTTCAAACTCACTCCCTGAAATATATTTGTTTGCCTTAGGGAAAACCACATTATCCTCCCGAAAAATATGCAATTTTAGTAGTTCAATCAAAGCAAATCCCTGCTCGGTAGCTACATCGAATGTAAGTGCTGCAGATTGCTGGTCCGGAAGACGAGGAGCCAATCCTAAAAAATTAAACATCAGCGTCATGTGCTGCATGATCTTTAAATGATCATCTTCAAGCATATCAATGGCAGTTTTGGGGAACGGGGCCTGGCTGTGTTCATCGTTTTCGATCAATCTTTTTTGTAACAATGGAAAGAGTATCTTTTCTTCCTTCAAATGATGCTTGACCATTTGATTGTCCATTAACTCAAAGAACTTTGAGAAAAATTGTTGGATTTCATCACTCAGTCTCCATCCGTTCTTCTTAAATTCAATCAAGGTCTTTTCAAATACCTCCAATTCGGAGGTGAACAATTTATGCTCATCCATCAATTTTTGTAAAACAGGGCTAAGTTCTCCGTAGGGAATAGCATCAACAGTTGGAGGTTTGAAAGCATCTGGCGGGTCCATAGGTGATAATTCATTTAATCCGGACTCTTTCTCCACCATTCTTTTTATAGGATCCTCGTCTTTCAATTTTTTTAAATCAATCATTATCTAAAGTTTAGGGTTTAATACATTATCCTTCTTTTTAATTTCCTTATTTAGGAACACAGGAGTTAGCTTCAACATTGCATACATCCAATAGCTGTTGGCATCCTTATCTCCTCCCTTAATTTCAACCATTGAGCTGGTTCCCAGCATTTGAGAATAACCAAATTGGAATGACATTTCCTTCGAATGAAAGTAGGCGTAACTAAGATCAATCTCAGTTCCCAAAAACTTATCCATGGCTACAATTCTGCCACTTGACTGGTATTCAGTGGAATCAATAATATTTGCATCTGAGCTAAAAAAGTGTGTATGTGCTGCCATCAAGTGCTTGCCGGTTTTATACACTACCTTAAATGATATATCCTGCAATCCAACACTGTTCAGGTGATTGCCCACATAAAAATAATCCATAAAACCATTGAATTTATGATTTGTCCCATACAGTGGATTAAAAGAATGGTTCTTATCTAAATCAGGATCAGTTTGACTGGTCCCTGATAACAACTCTACGCCGCCTGTTAAGGTTAGCTTTTTAATTCCGTGGTAAGAAATATCTCCTAAAAAGTCACTAGCACTTATGTTTCTTCCGTTGCGGTCTTTCCCTGATTGAAAATAAAACGCTCCATTAAAACGCCATTTGTTCTTCGCAAAAACCACCCGCGTCCCCGAAATCTGACTAAACCTGGTTTGGTATTCAGTAACTCCTCCGGGAGAGGATCTAGAGGTTTGAATACCATTATTCAAAAACAATAGGCTGAGGTTCAGATTTTCACTGAATTTATGGTGCATCCATAAAAATTGAAGGGTCTTATAATTTTTTGGAACCGTATAGACATTATTGTCTAACTGCTCTTTGTCTTGATTGTAGGCAGCTCCCACATCTACTTTCAGTTTGCCCCCTGCGTATTTAAATAAGGCCAGATCATGACTTCTCCCCTGCATGGTCCAGTCTACATTGCCAAATATGCGGTGATCATCATATACCAGCTCTTGTCTGCCAATTTTCAACGATAGATGCTTTTTAAAGAATATCTGACCCCAGGCTTCGTGAATTGATAAAAGGTTATCACTTATATTAAGTTGTGATTGACTCCCCCAGGTTCTAACATCTTGTACTGATACGCCAAACTTATAATTTGAACGTGCATAACTGAATATTAGACGGGTCCTTTGTGAGACAAAAAAGGCTGGATCCTGGGAGGAAGATGCCAGTGATTTATAACCATGCCTTAATTCAGCCCTTGGAATATATTGACCGGTCAGTGAAATTTGGGCCTGGACATGGACTGACCAAGCTAATATTGGAGCCACAATTAATAGAAGTATTTTCTTTTTCAAAATAGTTTACTAACATTCAATTCCTGAACCTTTCCTGTCATAATACCACCAGTTTAAGATCAAACAAATAACATAATAAGCCGCAAATGCATAGAGTGCATATTCGGGAGTACCCGCCTGAATTTGTTGTCCGAATACTTTAGGAATAATGAAGGCGCCGTATGCAGCAATGGCAGAAGTCCAGCCTAAAACCGGTCCCGCTAATTCCTTTCTAAAGATATAAGGAATACTTCTAAAAGTTGACCCGTTTCCTATTCCTGTGGTAATAAATAGGATCATGAAACAGATGAAAAAAGGCACCCAGTATTGCTCAGGAGTTGGGCTTTCTTTGGCGAGACTGATAAAATATGCGACCAGCAGGGTTGCGATAACTTGTGCAATGGTGGAGTAGTGGGTCACCGTGGATCCGCTTTTTACCTTATCCGATAACCAACCACCCACCGGTCTGATCAGGGCGCCCAAAACCGGGCCAATAAAGACCCAGGCCAGGAAGTTGGGAGCATTTGGATTCACATATGCAGGATTACCAGGGTCAGAGTACACAAACACATCCTGGCACAGCTTAGGAAAAGCTGCCGAAAATCCAATAAAAGACCCAAAGGTCATGGTATAGATAATGGTCATTATCCAATTGTGCTTATTCTTGAAAATGGAAAACTGCTTTTCCAAACTTTCTTTGATCTCTCCAGGAGTCGCATACTTCATAAGTAATACGGTACTGACAATTACTATGGGCAGCACAATCCACATATTCAAATTAATCCCCACCAGGAGGTATGCTCCCAACATAGCCCCCGCCAACCCAATTGCTATCATATAGAGTGTTTTTCCAATTCCGGTAATGGTATTTGGTAATTTAGGAGTACCGGTGATTATATTATTCATTCCTACAAATGCTGCTATGGTTGCCAGAGTAAGCAAAGGCACCCAGACCCAGCCGGCGTTTTGCACTCCTGCCAGGGCTTCATTACTTACTTCATTGCCGTCTTTATCCAATGCAACAAATATAAATATCCCTACTACCAAGGGTATTAATTTTTGCATGACACCAACACCCAGGTTTCCTAAGCCCGCATTGAGGCCCAGAGAAGTTCCCTGAACACGCTTGGGAAAAAAGTAACTTATGTTACTCATTGATGATGCGAAGTTTCCTCCTCCAAAACCGGAAAGGGCGGCGAAAATGGCAAATGTAAAGTAGGGCGTATTCAGGTCTTGCAAAGCGAACCCAACGCCGACAGCAGGAATCAGGAGCAAAGCAGTGGTGATAAATATCACATTCCGACCGCCTCCAATGGCTATAAGAAATGAGTTGGGAATTCGTAAAGTAGCTCCTGCCAGCCCTGCAATGGCAGGAAGGGTATAGTACAAACTGTTTATCTCCTTAAGCTTGGCTGTAACTTCTTGTGGGGACATTTCCGGAGTTATCAGCCCGAAATTAAATCCGAATTCTTTCAATTTGGTAGCGATAATGCTCCACATGATCCAAACTGCAAATGCCAGTAGTAGCGCAGGGATGGATATCCACAGGTTTTTGTAGGCAATTTTCTTCCCTTTGGTATCCCAAAATTGCTGGTCTTCAACATTCCAGTTGTCAATGTTAATCATCGTCATTTTATCAATTGAGACTTATCTTTATCCCTCGAATTCTTTCATTAACTCGGGAACCTCTTTATGCATTTTTCTCTGTACTACCCTATTCATCCAAATCAGGCATATGGCGGAAATAAAAAGCATAAACATCCAGCAACTGGTCCATAACCCGGTTCCTTCCAGCAGATATCCAAAAATTATGGGGCAGAAAAATCCTCCTAATCCTCCCAAAACACCTACCATGCCTCCTACCACTCCTACTTCTTCGGGGAAATAATCTGGTATATGTTTATAAACTGCCGCTTTGCCAATTCCCCAGATACTCCCTATCAGGATCACCAACACCGCAAATACCCAAACATTAGCCTGAAAATAAATTCGGGTTACTCCCTTAGCCAACAACTGCTTTTTAGATACTTCTTCCCCCAGACTAACTGTAGCCTCCTGCCAGATTTCCTTTTTTGGCCATATTACCACCCGATCATCTACATTTGATAAACCCTCACCCTTTGCCTTAAGAGGGTAACTTCTATTTCCGATGGTTATCAAGGTATCAGAAACTTCGGTGACTGTTCCAGAGGCTTTGGACATAATGCCTTTACCAGGAGAATAGATCTCCATTTTTGGCACCACCAGTAAAAAACTAATAACCAAAGACGAGCCTAAAATCCAATACATCACACTGCGTGCTCCGAATTTGTCTGACAGCCAACCTCCCAGGGCCCGGATCACTCCTGAAGGAAAGCTAAACAAGGCAGCAAGTATACCGGCAGTAACTAAAGACAGATAATATACATTTACAAAATAGGGAACCAACCACTGCGAAAAAGCCACGAAACATCCAAAAACCAGGAAGTAGTATAATCCAAACCTCCACACCCGCAGGTTTTTTAGAGGAATAAATAATTCTTTAATTGTTTTCTTGCTGGAAGCAGGTTTCTTATTGGTAGTAAAAACCAGAAATATTATGCCCATTATTACCAAAGCTGCTGCATAAATCACGGGTAAAGTTCGCCACCCTTCGATATTAACTCCATTATCAGTTAGATTGTTTAGAAGAGTCGGTGCAAACAGCGTGGTCAGAGCAGCCCCGGCATTTCCTGCGCCAAATATACCCAGCGCTCTTCCTTGCCAATGCCTGGGATACCAAACAGAAGTATAGGCAATTCCAATGGCAAAGCTCACTCCTGTCAATCCGAAACCAAAACTTGCCAAAGCAAATCCTGTAAAACTATTGGCGTAGGAAAGAAAATACATGGGAATAGCACATAACAATAATAATACCCCGTAAATATATTTCCCGCCATATTTATCGGTTAACATTCCCGCTGGCAGTCTAAAGATTGATCCAGTTAAAACAGGAATACCCATAAGCCATCCAATTTCCACAGGGCCCCAGTCAAATACCTGGTTATCTACCAGGAATGTAACCAGCACGCCATTGAGCATCCAACACCCAAAGCATATGGTAAATGCCAGGGTGTTAAAGAATAGCATTTTATGCGCTTGAGGGGTAACGGTCTGTTCCATTTTAAAAAATCCAGTAGTAGGTCTAGGTGTTCTTTGGTCTGTTCATTGACCATTTTGTTTCAGGGCTTCTGATTTTACTTTTATCCCAATTCCATATTACTCTTTGGTAGGGCCTCCACAGATAGTCGATCGGTGCTACTAAAGCATGCATTAGTCTTGAAAAAGGAAACAAAAGAATAATCACATAAAAAATGATGATGTGAAGTCTGATCAACAACGGCATTGCCGCTACCGCGTCTATTTGTGGATCCAGCATGAAAATTGACCGTAAATAAGGTGTTACTGAAGAGGCAAACCAAGATGATCCCCACCGGTAATCATAGGCAATCCAAAGCCCGATGATTACTTCGGCCAGTATCAAAATCTCCACAGCAATGTCCATTACCGTGGTTACTGCCCGGACCCGTTTATCTTTCCATCTTCGGTACAAAAAATTCACTAAACCCACCAGCATGCTTAAGCCAAAAATAAAAGCAGTTACCTCCAGGATAAGCAGCCTAACCTGTTGACTGTTCCAGGCCATTACCCCTTCAGGAATAATAAATGCACATAAGTGACCAAAAAAGAGGAACAGCATGCCCCAGTGAAATGGAACCGCTCCCCAGAACAACTTATTTGTTTCAAGAAACCCGGATGATAATGCAGAGACTTTAAACTTTACAAACCGGTACCGGTAAATTGTGCCAATTAAGAATATTACCACGGCAAGGTAGGGAAGAGCTATCAAGAAAAAATTATTAAAGCCGTTCATAACTGCGTAATTTTGAATGTTTTCATTATTACTAACCTTCTATATTCATCTCCGATTCAATTGACCCCAGAAAGTCTGAGGTCTTTTTATCTGGAATTATTTCAAGGTTAAAATCTTGTTCAATTACTTGGAGTAAAACCAATAATGGCTTCCGGTAAATGGTTCCGTACTGTTCTGAAATAGTAATCAAGGTTTTATGATGCCTGATATACACCTCATTTTTCTTCCTCAAGTTCCCGGGATTAAATTCCTTGGTCATTTTTTTCAACCCGGAATAAATTAATTTTTCGACGAGCTCGTCTCTTAGTTCTTCATCTTTCAATAATGGCACCAATCTCAGGACATTAGGCAGGTGATCCGCCAACTCCAATCCACAATCGTTCTCCACCAGACGGTGTTCTCTGCTCAGGTTTACCAGCAATTGTGCTCTTTTGTAATCATCTCCGAAAAGTAGATATCCCAGATCCAAGGTAGTGATCGCCTGAACCTCAAAAGACCTGGTATACAGTTCCTGAATCTCCTCGAAGGTGGCGGATTTTGAAAACCGCGTGAAGTCTTCCAAAATATCACCCTGTTCAGGATAGTGTTTATGCAAAAACAACTGTATTTCTTGCACCATCCCGGTAAATCCTTCTTTAGGATAATCAATAAGGTTGGACAACAGTGAATAGTGATTCAAACTTTTTAATTTGTTTTGCATGGCTTCGTTATTGATCATGAGTGTTAACTATATTCCTCTGGAGGCTTTTTCCGTAAAACCAAATCCAATGTTACCTTTGGTATCACCGGTAAATTCCAGCATTTCCATGGATTGCTCCCGGTGTGCAGCGGGTATTACAAAACGATCATCAAACTTGGCCAATGAGGTCAGGTAATAAATTCCTTCTGCCTCTTCAGGGGTAAGACCGGTGTCTTTCATAACGGCTGTCACCTTACTTTTATCAATATCACCCACGGTCTTGTCCCGACGGTAAATCCGTACTGCCATCAATTTTTTCAGTACATGCTTCACTTTTTCTTCGTCACCAGCGCTAAATAAGCTTGCCAGGTACTGCAGTGGGAACCTTGCTTGCTCAATTGTTCCCCATAATTCAGCGGTACTGGTGTCATACAGCCAGTTATCATTCCAATATTTGGCAATCGGATTCATCTTCTCGGATTGTGCCTGGTTATCCACTTCTTTTAGTGAAGCCATTACCGGCAGTAAAGGCGGTACATAGAACAACATGGGCAATGTTCTATACTCCGGATGCAACGGCAGCGCCAGCCCCCATTCCTTTACAAACTTGTAAGTGGGTGAATCTTGTGCTGCCTTAATGGTTGAGTCAGCCATACCATTTTCTTGAGCAGATGCAATAACTGCCGGATCATGGGGGTCAAGGATAATGCTCAGTTGACGGTCAACCAAATTACCCGTATCATCGGCAGCAGCGGCATGGATTTGATCGGCATCATAAAGCATAATCCCTAAATACCGAATCCTGCCTACACAGGAATGCATACACGCTGGTGCATATCCTGCTTCAATACGTGGATAACATAAAATACATTTTTCAGATTTACCGGTATGCCAGTTATAGTATGATTTTTTATAAGGGCAGGCCGTTACGCACATCCTCCAGGCCCGGCAAACTTTTTGATTTATTAGTACCACACCATCTTCACCCCTTTTATAAATGGCCCCGGAAGGGCATGATGCCACACAAGCAGGATTCAAGCAATGATTACATATTCTGGGAAGATAATAAAAGGCCATTCGCTCTAACTGAAACATGGCTTCTTGTTCTGCCGGAGACAGGTTTTTGAGATTGGGATCTTGCCTTGCATAATCGGGAGTACCGCTTAGATCATCATCCCAGTTAGGACCCGACTTTATATCTATCGGTTTCCCGGTAATAAGGGATACCGGTCTTGCTGTCGGTTGGTCGTTCCCTGCCGGAGATTCGATCAGATCCAGGTATTTATAAGTGAAAGGCTCATAATAGTCATCAATTACCGGCAAATGTGGATTGTGGAAGATGTTCATCAACCCCCTTAGTTTTCCAGCTCCTTTAAGGGTAATGTCTTTGCCGTTCTTTCTCTCCCATCCTCCCTTGTATATATCCTGGTCTTCCCATTTAGATGGATAGCCTGTACCAGGTTTGGTTTCCACATTGTTCCACCATTGATATTCAGCACCTTTGCGGTCGGTCCATATATTTTTACAAGCTATAGAACAGGTATGGCAACCGATGCATTTATCCAAGTGAAAGACCATTGACATTTGTGCTCTGACATCCATAATATTATTTTTTTGAGGTTGGCTGTTTAGCCGGTTTTTATTAAATCTTAGAAAACCACTTTATCCATTTTCTTGATAATCACGTGGGTATCCCTGTTTGGGGCTATTGGGCCCCAATAATTGAAGTGATAGGAAAATTGTCCATATCCTCCAGCGAGAAAATTAGGCTTTAGATGAATCCTGGTGAAGCTGTTGTGACCTCCTGCCCGCTTATTTCCCCTTACCTGGGATTTTGGTATACCTACCGTTCGTTCAGGAACATGGTACACGATACAAACCCCCTTGGGAATTCTTGAGCTCACTACAGCACGAGTACAATAGACCCCATGATCATTATACACCTCTACCCAGTCATTATCTTTAATTTTCATATCAAGTGCATCCTGCTCACTCATCCAGCAAGGCTCGCAACCCCTGGAGAGGGTCAACATCCTGAGATTCTCCATATAAGTGGAATGGATGTGCCACTTCCCGTGCGGGGTCAAACAATTTAGAATCTTAGCTTCCTTATTTTCCAATGTTGTCTTCAGGTCGCCATAGGCCTCAGGTTTGGGAGATGGCTTGTAAGTAGGCAGATGCTCGCCGTAGGCAATATATAATTCGTGGTCCAGATAGAAATGCTGCCTCCCGGTCAGGGTTCTCCAAGGCACCAATCTTTCAACATTGTAGGTGTAGGCAGCATAGGCCCTGCCATCATTCATTAGCCCTGACCAAAGCGGTGAAGTATTATATCTCCGGGGCTGGGCCTGTATGTCCGCATAGTTGATTTTTACATTCTTATCTCCTTCTGCCAGGTCAGTTAATTCCAGGCCTGTCTTCTTTTCGGCATTTTTATAAGCCCTTACGGTTAATTCCCCGTTGGTAAGCGAAGATAATTTCATTACCGCATTGGCTGCCCATAGGTCTTCTTTAATAGAAGGATAGATTTTATCCCCAATTTTTTCTACAGGAAAATGGTTTGAATCAATCATCTCCTGATAAACGTCTTCACACATATAGTGATTGCCATGAGCGCCCAGGCCATTTTTGGCTATCCCTTCTCCCAGTGAAATAAACTTCTCATATAGCTTGGTGTAGTCCCTATCCACTATAGCAATTCCATGCATGGTTTTACCTGGAATCGCTTCACATTCACCTTTGTACCAATCTTTTATCTCGGGCTGAGTTATTTCACCTGCTGTATCATGAGAAATTGGAGTGCAGACAATGTCTTTTTGAGGTTCGCTGAGGTGCTCTTTGGCCAATTCAGAAGTAACTTTCGCAATTAACTTGAAAATCTCCCAATCGGTTTTTGATTCCCAAACCGGAGCTATGGCTGCAGACAAGGGGTGGATGAACGAATGTAAATCCGTACTGTTGAGATCGGCTTTTTCATACCAGGAAGCTGCCGGAAGCACAATATCGGAGTACAATGCCGAGGAGTCCATCCGGAAATTCAAGTCCACCACCAGGTCCATCTTACCTTCAGGGGCGACTTCATGCCATTTAACCTCTTCGGTATGCTCTTCAGCGTCCTTGGCAATCCCATTTGAGTGGGTACCCAGATAGTGTTTTAATGCATATTCATGTCCTTTCATACTACCCATAATGGCATTACCTCGCCAGATGTACCATACTTTTGGGTGGTTTTCCTCAGCTTCGGGATCACTTACCGAGTATTTCAGTTTTTTGGATTTCAACTTCTCCAAAACGTAGGTCTTTATTTCCTCATCACTTTTAGCTCCGCCTGCCAGGGCCTCTTTGCTCAGTTCCAATGTATTCTCATTAAACTGCGGATAAAACGGCATCCACCCCATCCTTACTGACTGAAATATGGTGTCTGCGGTATGTTGTTTGGTCCATTTGTTTTTTGGAACCGTATTGTATTTTGAAAACTGACCGTCATAACGATATTGGCAGGTATTTATATAATGCCATAAGGGTGCCTGCTGTAAGCGAACCGCACCCTGCCAGTCCTTACCAAAGGCAATACTTCCCCAGGAATCCACGGGAGCCAATTTTTCCTGGCCGACGTAGTGGTTCATGCCTCCCCCGTTTTTTCCTACACATCCCGTCAACATCAAGGCCATAATACCGGCCCGGTACATGAGATTGGAATGATACCAGTGATTAATTCCTGCACCAATGATGATCATGCATTTGCCATTAGTCAAATTCGCTGTATTGGCCCATTCCCTGGCAAATTGCTCGACGGTCCTGGCATCTACTCCGGTAAAGACCTCTTGCCATGCAGGAGTATATGCAGCATCCTTGTCCTTTGCATCGACAGGATAGTTCCCAGGCAAATCACGATTTACTCCATATTGACCCATTACTACATCATATACTGTAGCTACAGGAATTTTGCCGTCAGCAGTTTCAATATATTTCACAGGTACGCCTCTTAAGGAGTGATTGTCTAATCCAAAATCAGTAAAAGCAACCTGTAAAACTTCATCGCTTTCTTTAAGAAAGGTCAGCACCGGATCGTAGGGTTTATTATCCACTGCATTTTCAAGCTTCATGTTCCAGTTTCCTCCTTCCTTATCCCAACGATGTCCTACAGTCCCTTTGGGCACTACCAGCTTCCCGGTTTTGGTGTCTATGTTTATAAACTTCCAATCACCATTCTCCAGGTCTTTAAACTGAGATATTTCATTGGCTCTTATCAAACGTCCTGGTATGAAATGATCCCCATCTTTGTCCAGTTTCATCAGAAAAGGACAATCAGTATATCGTTTCACATAGTCCAGGAAATAAGGAGTTTGTTTCTCATGATGCCAATCTTTTAGAATCAGGTGAGTAACTGCCATCCAAAAAGCGCCATCGCTTCCAGCATGCAATGGAACCCACTGGTCCGCATATTTACACACCTGACTGAAATCAGGAGAGAAAACTACGGTTTTGGTGCCATTATGCCTGGATTCTGCGAAAAAGTGACAATCCGGAGTTCGGGTCATGTTTAAGCATGCACCCATATCAGCAATCATTTTGGAGTTGTACCAATCCGCACTTTCACAAACATCTGTTTGTTCACCCCAGACTTCGGGAAAGGCAGTAGGCAGATCACAATACCAATCATAAAAACTTAGATTAATACCGCCAAAAAGCTGTAGGAATCTACTTCCAGCAGCATAGCTCAACATGGACATTGCCGGTATAGGAGAGAAACCTATTACCCGGTCAGGGCCATATTTCTTGGCAGTATAAATGTTGGCGGCAGCCATCAATTCCATTACCTCATCCCAATGCACTCTCCTGAATCCGCCCTTACCTCTTGCCTTCTGATACTTTTCTCTCTTTTCCTTATTGTTTTGAAGGTTTTCCCAGGCTTTTACAGGGTCCCCTGTCTTGCTTTTCTCGTCACGATACATGTCAATTAGTGATCCTCTTATTAAAGGATACTTGATCCTGAGCGGACTGTATAGATACCAGGAATAAGAAATGCCGCGTTGACATCCTCTGGGTTCATAGGGAGGCAAGGAACTTTCCAAAAGAGGATAGTCTAATTGTTGGGTCTCCCAAACAACAATACCGTCTTTAACATGAATTTGCCATGAACACCCGCCGGTACAATTAACCCCATGGGTGCTTCTAACGATTTTATCATGCTGGAAACGATTTCTATAAAACTCTTCCCATTGCCTGGTTTCCGGTGAGATGATATCTTCTATCCAACTCATAATTGTCAGTTTTTATTTATTAGTAAAGTGAGGATTCAGAACTTATTTGTCGATTGTATATTTTGTGATTAACCTTCCTTTTTCTTCTATTACGCCAGATAAAAGAGTAAATACCCAACAGAACCAATAATCCGGCTACACCCGTAGTCAGAAACCGGTGCTGATAATTTCTGGTGTGTTGTCCATACTGTTCCCTATCTGCATATTTAAGAAAGGCAGTTACATAATATGCTTCTTCATCGGTTACCAGGCTCCCGCTATATGCTTCTTTCATTACAGGAAATGGTGGGGCGCTCACCATAGCTTTAATCCCGGTTTCGTTCAATCTTGTAAATACACCGGTTAGATCTTTCGCCAATAGACCTCCCCCAATAATTTTATCATTTTTAACATGATGACATGAAATGCAAGAGGGCCCCGCACCTTCAAATCGCTTTTCCCCGCTGAAAAACATCCTTCCCAGAAGGATATCCTCTTCGGTGGCATCATCTACCGACCTAACAGGTTCAGATTCCACTACCTCCCCATCAACAGCACCACTTGATAAGTTTTCTGTATCTACAGTAATCACTTCATTACTTTCCTGTGCGATGTAAGAAAGAATTGCTTTGATCTCCTCCTGGTTGTAGGGTGCATCGGGCATTTGCAGTTGATTGAATTCATCGAATATGGCCACTGCATCGGGATCCCCACTCAATATCATTTTCTGGGATGATGCAATAAATTCCAAAAGCCAGGCCTCGGCCCTTTTTTGATGCACATTAGCAAGATCAGGCCCTACGAATGTACCTTCATTTATTTTGTGGCAAACGCCACAAACATCATTGAATAGGGCTTCCCCGTCTGATTGGGCATAAACTACAGCTGTACCTGTTGAAAGCACCGACGAAAGAAAAAATATTGCGAAGCTTTTCATTGTTGTAAATTGGATATTAAGGTCTTAATATCTATATTAATTTTAATTAAATCAAGAACTTTCATGATAAAATCAAATAAAGCTTAAATCATGTTCTCCAGGTCATGTGAATACGGGTTGCAAGCCATGATTTATATCTCCTTGCATTCAAAGAGTAAAGACAAGGTTACGCTTGAACAGATAGCGAAATCGCAGCAGATCCCACAACCGTTTTTGAGTAAGATTCTTCAGCGTTTGGTGAAGCACAAATTAATTGGATCAAGGAAAGGAAGAAACGGGGGATTCTACTTTTTAAGACCTCCTGAGAAAATTACACTACTGGAAATAGTGAAGACAATCAACGGAACAGATCTATTGGATGGCTGCGTGCTTGGATTTAGCAAATGCTCGGATAGAAACCCTTGTCCGGTTTATAAGGAGTTCAAATCAGTAAAAGATAGAATCAAGCAAATACTAAAATCGAAGTCATTGCAAACATTAAGTGATGACATACTAACTCAATCCGGGCAGACAAGAAATGAAGAGGCGCAATAAATATGTTACTTGGAATTTAGCATGGTGGAATTATAAGCGCGCTTATTTCTAATCCTTTCAGACTTTTTGTTCCTCCACCACATTTTAATGAAAATACCTAATAAAGATGTGTCCCTGAATAGCCAGATGAAAGACGTTTTAATGAGGTGTCTTGTACTAAAGAAGTATCCTAATATCGCTTTTCTGGCCTCTATTATCTCTTCATGGGTGTAATTCTTAAATTTGGTGGTAGGAATATCTTTTCGCAAGGAATTCCAATCGGTAGTTACCCGGTTTTCTTTTTCTAACTCCTTATATAAGGGAGTCCCTGGCCATGCGGTCATGTAGAACACTCTTACATAATCGGCTTTTATTCTTTTCAGATCTGCAATTAAGTGTTTGTGATAACCATTGCTCTGATTATCCATCCCCAGAATAGTGGAGGCAATTACTGCCAGTTTCTTTTTGTGGATTTTTTTTACAATGTCTTTGTAGTCAATGTTTATGTTGTGTTTTTTGTTAATGGATTTAAGCGCTTCCTCATCGGTAGCCTCAAAACCAACAAACACTCCTCTGCATCCTGCTTTATACATCAGTTCCATTAAATCAGGTTGATCTGCTATGTTTGTAGAAGCCTGACAACCCCAGATAAAATCAAATTTACAGTCGATCATTTTTCGGAGCAGATCTTTCCGATCTTGGTAATTTTTTTCA
>PVMK01124073.1_pt1 | contig 28849 bp, 30 predicted proteins | sample 1853481 | NCBI WGS metagenome assembly PVMK01 (sample SAMN08533507, study PRJNA380276) | Marine sediment metagenome, whole genome shotgun sequencing project.
GAAATTTATAAGTTCGGCAATTTTACCTACGTGTATACACGGACTTTCCATTATTCCCTCAAAAGGAGATTTGGTTGGGGCTGAAATAGAGGTATCCACCCTGGCTGATCGAGAATCCATCCTGAAAACCATCGTCGGGGAAATTCAGGGTTATGATTTTGTGATTATTGACTGCCCTCCTGCCTTTGGCCTGTTAACGATTAATGCCTTGGTGGCCGCTTCGGCCCTGATTGTTCCTGTGCAATGTGAATATTATGCAATGGAGGGGCTCGGGCGGCTCATGGGTAATGTTGACCGAATTCGAGATTCCTTTAATCCTGATCTGGACCTGCAAGGTATTCTGTTGACGATGTATGATTCTCGCATTAATCTTTCAAGACAGGTTCAAGACGAAATTCGAGGGTTTTTCAAAGAGAAGGTGTTTCAAGCTGTCATTCCTCGAAACGTGGCGCTAGCGGAAGCTCCCAGCCACGGGAAACCCGTTTTGTCGTATAATGCGGCATCCAGTGGCGCCAAGGCCTATCTTGACCTAGCCAAGGAGATACTTGCGAATGGAAAAGAAAGCATTGGGTAAGCGCCTTCAGGCCCTTCTTCCTGAAAAAAGACGCGGGTTTGGAAGGTTGAACAGGATGGCCAGGCTATTTCTATGATCGCCCTGAAACAGATTATTCCCAACCGCTACCAACCCCGGACTATTTTTGTTGAAGACGAATTAGAGGGCTTGGCCCGGTCCATAAAGGAACATGGTGTCCTGCAGCCTATCGTTGTTCGGCGCAAAGGCGATGGGGTGTACGAACTTATTGCGGGAGAGCGGCGTTTGCGGGCGGCAACGATTGCCGGGTTGCCCACGATTCCTGCCCTTGTTCGGAATTCCAACGATGAAAAATCCTTGGCCCTCGCCCTCGTCGAAAACATTCAACGCCAAAACCTCAATCCTATGGAAGAAGCCAAGGCGTATTCTCGGTTAATGGGTGAATTTGGCTTAACCCAAGACCTGGTGGCAAGTTCGGTCGGGAAAGATCGTTCTTCGATTGCGAATATTCTTCGCCTTCTCGCGCTTCCAAAAGAAGTTCAGCAATTCATTGAATCCGGCGCATTGAGTCTGGGGCATGCCAAGATCTTAGCGGGAATTTCCACACCGGGCACGCAACTTCAGATAGCCAAACGAATTGTGTCCGAGCAGCTTTCTGTGAGACAAACGGAACAGCTTGTTGCTAGGTCAAAAAGCGGAGGTTCCGCCAAACACTCTAAGAAGGAGCCGAATAAATTTCATCATTTGGAAGATCAGTTACGAAAGCATTTCGGTACTAAAGTGCAGGTGAAAACAGGAGTTCGGGGAGGGCAACTCGTCATTCAATATTATTCTGATGAGGAATTGGACCGCGTCACCGCACTCATTCTGGAATAGAATTTGAAAGGATATCTCATACAGCATGGGGTCTTCTTTCGCGAATGGGTATATTAATTTAGGTATTTATATTTATTAATGGTGTTTGAGGAAAAACAAAGTATATTTGGTTGAGGATCAAGTCATTCAATGAAGGAGGGTCTCCATGTTTGGAAAAAATACTGCTGAAACCCCGGAAGATGTTGTGAAATTACCAGTCGTGGCAAGTCCAGTGCCCTCAAACAATCATGAAGAATCTGACGATATCATTGCCTTTGTGGGAGAAGAGGTCACATTTAAAGGGACGATCCGGTACCAAGGCACCGTCAGAGTGGATGGGCGCTTGGAAGGGGAAATTTATACCGATGGGAATTTGATCATCGGTCAAAAAGCGGTAATCATGGCCAAAATCGAAGCTGGGATGGTCACCTGCCAGGGGCGAATTACCGGTGAAATTTTGGCTAAAAATCGCGTGAAACTCTTAAGCCCGGCTATCTTTGATGGTACGATTACCACTCCCCTGCTTTCCATGGATGAAGGCGTAATGTTTAATGGATCCTGCAATATGCCCCAAAAGGGTGAACGAAAAGGCCTCGGGTCTAAACTCGTGGTCTCGGTTGAAGAAGCGGTCAAGGTGAAATAAAACCATTTCATGATTCTGTACTAGGGGAAATCATTCCCAGAGGACACGGAGATCCTGGCTCGCCACCCGAGAGTCAAATTCTGGATGAGAGGAGGGCTATATGTGGGGTGAAAAGGAAAAAACGAAAAGAGAAGCCGGATTTGGGCAAGAGTTTTACACCTTTCTCGGGAAAGGTGTGGATTTTAAGGGCAAAGCCCAGTTTGAAGGCACGGTGCGGGTGGACGGAAATTTTGAAGGGGAAATCACCATCGATGATACCCTGATTATTGGCGAAACGGCCTTAATTAAGGGAACCATCACCGGTGGAACCATTGTGAGTAGTGGGCGGATTGAAGGAATCATTACGGCTAATAAGAAAATTCAGCTTCTTAAGCCAGCGGTGCTAATAGGGGATGTGCATACACCCACGTTTGCCATGGAGGAAGGCGTCTATTTCCAAGGGGAATGTGATATGGGTGCCGCCCCCAATCTAGACATGGATTTGGACGAACGCGTTCAGTCCAATGGGCAAGCGAAAACTTCTTCGGCCCAATTGGAAACCGAATCCCTGAGTCTCTAAATGCCGGCGTCGACTCCCAAAAAAGTCGTGTTAGGTATGAGTGGGGGCGTGGATAGCTCCGTGGCAGCCAAACTCTTGAAGGACCAGGGCTACGAAGTTCTTGGTGTGACACTCAAAGTTTGGGAAGAAGAGGATGAAACGGCCGTTTCCAAACGCTGGCAGGAACGCGGATGCTGTAAAGTCGGTATCGCCAAACATGTGGCCGAACTCTTGGATATCTCGCATCAGGTCATTGATACCCGGGAATCATTTCAGCAAGGGGTCATCGACGACTTTATTGGCGGTTATCTTCAGGGAACCACTCCCAATCCCTGTGTCCGGTGTAATGAACGGGTGAAATTCGGGGGCTTGTTTCAAGTGGGCGAACAACTCGGGGCTGATTATATCGCCACCGGCCATTACGCCACGATTCAACAGGATGAAGCAGGCACGTCTTTTCTAGCCCGTGGCCGGGATACAAAAAAAGATCAATCCTATTTTTTGTATCGTATTCCTGCCAAATGGCTCTCCAAGATGCTGTTCCCTCTTGGGGACATGGAAAAACCGCAAGTCTGGACAGAAGCCGAAGCCATGGGTCTGCCGGTCGAAGAGCTCAAGGAAAGCCAGGAAATCTGTTTTGTCACCCAAGGCAATTACCGGGAATTTCTCAAAGAACATGCTCCGCAGGCGACGAATCCTGGAAACTTTGTTGATGCTGAGGGCCACGAACTCGGGCAGCACGAAGGCGTGGCCTTTTATACCCCCGGCCAGCGAAAAGGGTTGGGGATCGCCACAGGCAATCGCCTTTATGTGCAGCGAGTGGTTCCCGATCTCAATTTAGTGGTCTTGGGTCCTCCAGAAGATTTGGATACCACTACCTGCCAGGTGGCCGATCTTAATATCTTTTCTCGTGAAAGCTTGGTTGAAGGACAAATCATCGATATAAAATTTCGCTATGGTTCGCCCGCGGTTCCGGCAACACTTCAATGGGATAGTGAAACTTCCATGAGCGTCATCTTTGAAACCCCTGTTAGGGCCCTAAGTCCTGGGCAATCTGCCGTCTTTTATGCAGGCGATCGAGTTCTAGGCGGCGGCATTATTCAGACCCCAAAATCTCATAAAACCGCCACATCGAATATCCGGTCCTCTTCTCTTCAGTCGCTTTCTTCATGATCCTGGGTTATCGAGAAAAATCCCTTTACATCTGCTCTTTCCGGTTGACAGGCTGTAGCGCCCATGCTAGGTTTCTGCGCTTGATACACGCCAATTTCCATTCAAGACGTGACTGCCAGGATTCTCTGTAAACCGTGAACCAAAGTACGATCGGGCGTCGATATGCATCGGCGCTTTTCCAATTGCTCGAGGAATCGGGCGTCGAACCCGCGCGAAATGCCTTGGAGTCCTTAACCCAAGGCTTGGAAGATACCCCTGCCTTGAAACACGTCTTGGCTTCACCCGTCTTTAAATTTGAAGAAAAACAAGGGGTTTTGGAGGAATTATGCCAGCGTATGCAGGCTCCTCCGATTATGCGCGATTTTCTGAATCAATTATTGAGAAGCAACCGGGCCATGTTGCTTCCTGAAATTTCCCATGCCTTTGCTGAATTGGCCGATCAACAAAAGGGAATTCAACAAGTCCGCGTCTGTTCCGCAAAGCCGCTGGATTCCACTGAACAAGAGCAGGTGAAACGCGAACTCACCCAAACGCTTGGCCAAAAAGTTGATGTCGTGTTTGAAGTCGAAACGAATCTCTTAGCCGGTTTAAAAATATACATTGGAAGTTGGGTATTTGATAATACCGTCCTGGGTCGATTAGCCAGCATACAGCATCAGTTGACGAAGGGGTAATCCATGCAGATTAAAGCTGAAGAAATTAGCTCCATTATCAAGGAAAAGATCAAGGAATTTGATCAGCGGGTGGACGTGAAGGAAATGGGCTATGTGATTCAAGTCGGTGATAACATCGCCAAGGTATATGGATTGGAAGGAGCCATGTCGGGTGAACTCCTGGAATTTCCAGGGGGCGTATTCGGCCAGGTATTGAACCTTGAAGAAGATAATGTCGGGGTAGTGCTCCTTGGGGGAGATACCGGTATTCGTGAGGGTGATCCTGTCAAGCGGACCCGGCGGATTGCCGAGGTTCCTGTGGGGGAAGGGCTTGTGGGTCGTGTGGTCGATGCCATTGGCAAGCCCTTGGATGGAAAAGGGGCTATTCAATCCTCCGAAACCCGTCTAATCGAAGTTCGTGCTCCAGGCGTTGTGGACCGCCAATCTGTCTGTGAGCCATTACAAACGGGGATCAAAGCTATTGATGCCATGATCCCGATTGGACGGGGTCAACGGGAATTAATTATCGGGGATCGCCAAACGGGGAAAACCGCTATCGCCGTTGATACCATCCTTAATCAAAAAGGATTGGATGTTTATTGTATTTATGTGGCAATCGGGCAAAAACGATCAACAGTGGCCCGGGTGGTAAAAACTCTGGAAGACCATGGGGCCATGGCCTACACCACTGTTGTTTCCGCAACGGCCAGTGAACCCGCTTCTCTTCAGTTTTTCGCTCCTTACGCCGGGGTCGCCATTGGTGAATATTTTAGAGATAACGGGAAGCATGCCCTGATTGTTTATGATGATCTTTCCAAGCATGCGACTGCGTATCGCGAACTTTCCCTTCTTCTTCGACGACCTCCTGGTCGAGAAGCCTATCCTGGAGACGTCTTCTACGTTCATTCACGGCTACTAGAGCGGGCCGCCAAGATGAGCGATGAAAAAGGTGCGGGCAGCTTGACGGCATTGCCGATTATTGAAACCCAAGCCGGTGACGTCTCTGCATATATTCCCACCAATGTCATTTCCATTACGGATGGGCAGATCTATCTGGCTAGTGACCTGTTCTATTCAGGAATTCGACCAGCCATTAATGTGGGGTTATCCGTTTCACGGGTCGGGGGTGCGGCACAGATAAAAACCATGAAGCAGGTGGCTGGAACGCTCCGGTTGGATTTAGCCCAGTACCGGGAAATGGCCGCATTTGCACAGTTTGGAAGCGATTTGGATAAAACCACCCAGGCTCAGCTGGCCCGTGGTGCTAGGATGACGGAACTGTTAAAACAGGATCAATATAAGCCTATGTCTGTGGGCGACCAGGTCTTGATTATTTATGCAGGGGTGAACGGATTTGTCGATGATATTCCTGTTTCCAAACTCAGAGAATTTGAGCAAGACTTTGTTGAGTTATATCATTGAGAAACATGCCGGAATAAAAAGTGACCTCGTCAGCAGGAAAAAAATTGATGAAGAATTTGGCGAGCAACTGAAGCAGATCATCACTGAATTTAAAAAGACCAAGAAATTTTAATTTCCATTTTCAAAAGCCTTATTCCGGTAAATCATGGCAAGCCTTCAAAGCCTTCGACGAAAAATCGGTTCTGTCAAAAACACTCAAAAGATCACCAAGGCCATGAAGATGGTCGCGGCAGCCAAGCTCAAGCGAGCGCAGGATCGAATCCTCAGTGCCAGGCCCTATGCCATTAGAATGCGGCAAGTGCTGGAAAGGGTCAGCCGTCGGGTGAGTCCTTCCGTGCATCCCCTTTTTCGCCGACGTTCGGGAAACCGAGTGTTGGTCGCGGTCGTGACCAGCGACCGGGGATTGTGTGGAGCCTTCAATGCCAATGTTTTGCGCCGAGCAGTTGGGGTATTGGAAGAACACAAGGCTCGAGGGGCCGAGGTCAGTGTCAGCGTCATTGGTCGAAAAGGTTTAGATTATTTCCACAGAAGAAGTTGGCCCATTCGGCATAAATGGCCAGGTGTATTTGATCGGTTGACCTATGAACATGCCAAAGACATCGGGCAGGAACTCATTGACGACTACACGAATGAATCCTTTGATGAACTTTATGTCGTTCACAATGAATTTAAATCAGTCATGCAACAGGAAATTCGGGTGAGAAAGGGGCTTCCAATTGATTTGACGGAAGGCACAGAGCCCCCTGATACCGCTGGGGGGCACTACCTGTATGAACCCAGTGAAGACGAGGTTTTTTCGGGATTAGATGAAGTCGTGTATATCTTAACCTATCGAGTATTATTGGAGTCGGCTGCGGCGGAACAGGCTGCACGAATGACTGCGATGGATGGAGCAACCAGAAATGCCGGAGAGCTTATTCAAAAGCTTACCTTGTTCTACAACAAAACTCGACAGGCCGCGATTACCAAAGAACTGATGGATATTGTTGGAGGAGCGGAGGCGTTGAAATGATGACGCCCTTCCATCAATAATCAGATCACTGTAGCCTCAAGGAGTGGAAGGCTGAAAGGATCAACATTGTCCAAGATTCTGGTGTGTTGGGTTAGGCCCAACCATTATCAAAAGCGATATGCAGGAGATTCAAAAAGTCAGGTACAGTAAAGCGGCAAGGACCTCGGCGGGGGAAGAAGCTACACGTTTGTACGTGAGTACCACAAAGAGTCGGAACGCTGCTTCTAGGCTTTTTCAACATTCTGATAGGGTGGCCAACAACTAAGACAAGAGGTGGTGACGTGAGCACAGAAGCAGGAAAGGTTGTTCAAATTATTGGACCGGTGGTAGATGTGGAGTTTCAGCCCGGCCATTTGCCGAATATTTATAACGCCCTGAAAATTTCCCAGCCCGGTGATCCCAACACCGGTCAAGAGGCGATCGAGCTCACCATGGAGGTCGCTCAACATTTGGGGGAAAACCGAATCCGTGCGATAGCCATGTCGTCGACCGATGGGTTGGTCAGAGGCATGCCAGTTGAAAATACCGGAGCTCCCATATCAGTCCCGGTCGGGCGAGAAACCCTCGGTCGGATGGTCAATGTCATCGGTGAGCCGGTAGACGGTTGTGGTCCGGTTAATACCAAAAAGAAATGGTCCATTCATCGTGAGGCCCCTACCTTAGAAGATCAGGAAACCTCCACCGAGATTTTGGAAACAGGCATTAAAGTGGTGGATCTCCTTGAGCCCTATTCCAAGGGAGGAAAGGTAGGGCTTTTTGGTGGTGCAGGAGTCGGCAAGACTGTCATCATCATGGAGCTTATTAACAATATTGCCCTTCAACATGGAGGGTTTTCTGTATTTGCGGGAGTCGGGGAGCGGACCCGTGAGGGAAATGACCTGTGGCATGAAATGCAGGATTCCAAGGTCATCGATCCGAAGGATTTCACAAAGTCCAAAGCGGCGCTGGTGTATGGCCAAATGAACGAACCCCCTGGGGCTCGCCTCCGTGTGGGATTAACCGGACTGACGATTGCGGAATACTTTCGGGATGAGGAACACCAGGATGTGCTGCTGTTTATCGATAACATTTTCCGATTTACTCAGGCTGGTTCTGAGGTTTCCGCACTCTTAGGCCGGATGCCCTCAGCTGTTGGATACCAACCGACCCTGGGGACGGAAATGGGTGTATTACAGGAGCGGATTACCTCAACGCGAAAAGGATCCATTACATCGGTCCAGGCCATTTACGTTCCAGCCGATGACCTCACTGATCCGGCCCCAGCCACGGCCTTTGCACATTTGGATGCCACAACGGTGCTCTCACGGCAAATAGCTGAGTTAGGCATTTACCCAGCTGTGGACCCGTTGGATTCCACTTCGCGAATTTTGGACCCCCATGTTATCGGTGAAGAACATTATGCGGTTGCCCGTAAAGTCCAAACGACTTTGCAGCGCTATAGGGATTTACAGGATATCATTGCCATTTTAGGAATGGATGAATTGTCTGAAGAAGATAAAGAATTGGTTGCCCGGGCCAGAAAACTTCAGCGCTTCCTATCTCAACCCTTCCATGTCGCTGAAGCATTTACGGGAACTCCGGGAAAATACGTCAAACTCCAAGATACGGTACGGAGTTTTAAAGAGATTGTCGAAGGCAAATACGACGACCTTCCGGAACAGGCATTTTATATGGCGGGGCCCATCGAAGACGTATTGGAAAAAGCTGAAAAACTGGGGTTCAAACGGTAGTGGAACAAACATCTTCCTCGGTAAACTCCAAACAATTTCTTCTGGAAATTGTTACTCCTGAAAAGCTGCTGTTCAGCCAGGGTGTCGATTTTGTCGTGGTGCCGGGAAGTGAGGGAGATTTTGGAGTCTTGCCCGGTCACTGTCTGTTACTTTCAGGTCTACGAATTGGAGAACTTCAGTATACGACAGGTGAAACTACTGAGTCTGTTTCCATCCTGTCAGGGTTGGCTGAAGTCACCCCCACGAGGGTCACGATTTTGGCCGATATCGCGGAGAAAGCCGAAGAGATTGATATCGAACGGGCTCAGGCTGCTTTACAACGAGCGGAAGAACATCTTGAACGTGGCGGTATTCCTTCCGAAGTTGAAGAAGCCAAAGTCAGCCTGGAGAAAGCCCGGCTCCGCCAGAAAATTGCTGAACGATTTCAGAAGCGCCGTTCTCGCGCCTGATTATCCAACCCTCCCTTCCCGCAATCTTCCTTTGTATGCCGTATGTTGAAACCCGAAGCGAAATTATTGTTTCGGCTGGAGAAGGGGTTAAACGTCTTGATCATTTTCTCGCTAACCGGGACCCGAATTTTTCAAGGGCTGCTCTGCAACGGCTGATTTCAGAAGGGCACATCACCGTTGATGGGAAGAGCATCAAGCCGAGTCATAAAATTAAACCAGGGGATCGCATCCTCCTGGTTGTTCCCCGACCCGAACCTCTCGATATTAAGCCAGAACCCATAACCCTTCATATCCTTCATGAGGATGAAGCGCTTCTCGTGCTCAACAAACCTGCAGGCCTCGTGGTACATCCAGCCCCAGGACATTGGACCGGGACCATGGTCAATGCCTTGCTGTACCACATGCAACGTGGAGAGGGACATCTCTCATCTATAGGCGGGCGAGAACGGCCAGGACTGGTTCATCGGTTGGATAAGGAAACCACGGGAGTATTAGTTGTGGCCAAGACTGATCATGCGCATCAACATTTGTCTGCGCAATTCAAAGAACATACGATTAGCCGTCTCTATGAGGCCCTGGTATGGGGATCGCCGAAAACGCGGGAAGGCCGAATTGAATTAGCCATCGGGCGGGACACGAAAGACCGAAAAACATTTTCCCCGCGTACCATGAGACCTAAAGAGTCTTTGACTACCTATAAGATTATCGATAGATTTGGGAAATTTGCCGCCCATGTCGCGTTAACTCCGGGAACAGGCCGAACCCATCAACTGCGGGTGCACTTAAAGGCTATTGAATGCCCAATTTTAGGGGATCAAATATATGGTGGAAAAAAAGTGATGGAAATGGGAGGCATCAATGTCCCTCGTGTCATGTTACATGCCAAAGTCTTAGGTTTTGTCCATCCTCTCACCAAACAATCGATGACGTTTTCGGCGCCGTTACCAGAAGATATGGAAACAATACGTCAGGAGTTAGCAAATCAAGGAGTTCCGGCGTCTTGACAGGCAACCCTATGTTTGGAATAGATTCAGACCGATGAGCAACAAAGAACTTCTTCAACCCGGACAAGTGGTGGATACCTTAGGTGAGTTGATTTCGAGCCTCAGTGCCTTTGCCGCCAAAATACCAGCGGCCTCAAGAATATCTCTGCCTGGGGGGGTAAAACCTACTGAAGAAGCGGTGGAAGTTTATGAGAATATCGTCTACCGTTTTCGTGACCGCGCTGGGGCAACGTATAAACCCCTCCCGCCTCTGTTTATGGAATCGCTAGAAGCTTTTGAGGCCGGCAAGGTGTTCGACGCGGTACCGCCCCTATTGCAATGTGTGGAAAAGCTCGTTGACCTTCATAACCAGGAAACCATCAAATTTACCCCTGAGCAGCAACAGCGTATGCGGGACTATCATCGCCGCCTGGAGAAGATTGTCCCAGAAGCCAAGCAATCTGAAGTAGATCTCCCTACCCCCGATTCGTATTAGAATTTCCTAGAATCAGCTTAAACCTAAAAGCGGCAGTTGAGCGCGAAAAAGCTGTGCAAGCAATTGCTGTGCATAGGGAATGTAACAATTGCGTGGTCACCTTTTGGGTGATGAGTCAATTGTTCCATTTCCTAGGTGCGTCAAGAGGTTGTGCAGACTGTCGTGATCCAACTGCTGTTTTTAGGTTAAAGAATCAATCTTGTTTTGGGTGAGGCTACAGATGTCTAGAACGAAACAAGAATGGTCAGTTCCACGTTTCTCGTGGAGGATTTTCAAAGGTTGCGTGGGAGAGAAGCTGGTTTTTTAGTAAGGGAGGGTTGCCGAGGATTTTCCATGTTCCACCTTTGTCTTGCACGCCTTGGCCGATAAGGGCGAGGTTACAAGTCCCCTGCTCATCTATCAGAGGGACCCGACTGAGATCGAAAAGAAATGTCGTGAATCCCAGGTGGTGCGATCGAAAGACCGACAAGCCCAGTTCCTTGGCAGTGCTCTGGTGAAAGGGTCCTCGTACATGAAATATGATGGTATCCGGAGATAGTTGTTCGGTCTGAATCATATGACCTCTCCCTTTGAAAAGGGTGTAGTTGTCGCTGTCTTACAATGATTTAACCCTAAAAAATCCATCCCTGCCATTCCCCAGATGAGGGGCCAGTTTCACGCCAATGGGTATTAATTGGTAGTAACGGAATAAGGGCTAATTAAAAAACTTTGGTAAAAGCATATTGTTGAGGGCTCTAGGAGTCTGTCGGACTTAGGGAATCGAGAGCGAAAAAGCGGCTGAGCGAGGAATAGATTTTGACGGTTTCGCCGGCCCATAGTGGGACTATGGGCCAAGAAAGCGGCGAAATATGGACCGCTGAGACACTTTTGTAGCCGATTCTTCCTAAGTCCGACAGACTCCTAGGCAAGCTACATAAAAATGAGAAGTCTTTTATCTCTTCAAAGTTGACGGGTCTTCTGAGGGACCGGTATAACGGGGAGCTGCCTTTCCGAACGTCATTGAAAATTTTTATATTGGGACACTGTGCGCCCGTAGCTCAATTGGATAGAGTATTGGACTTCGAATCCAAGGGTTACAGGTTCGATTCCTGTCGGGCGCACCAAATCATTTGCTTTCCCTTTTTTTAAACTAGCTGCTCTATTTTTCTCGCCCCCCACGTTCTCAAACAGATCAATTCCTCCCCGTTTTTGGTGTATGTGGTTTTCGCTCACGTAGTGTTCGCACCTGGCTCACAAGGCTTGGTTGTATTGGTGTAGCCTATCGTTGCTATTAGCCTTCAATTATTGATTCTGGCTAAGCTATTTAGTCTCCATACAAGGGGAAGATGCGATCACATGAGAATTGTTTCAGGAAACTCTTTACTTTATTATCGAGTAAGCAACGAAATCCTTATAGAGTTTTCTGGTTTTTTTGCAAAGCGATATAAAGGAGGGTGATGATGCCTGCTCATTTTTTGTTCTTACTCATTCTGGTGTTCGTGGGGTTGCCTCCTTTAGCTGACGCCAAGATACAGAGTAAGGCTGTTCTCTATACGTATGGGGAAGGTTCATTTGAAGGTTTTCTGGCTTGGGATGATTCAGTAAAGGGTCAGAGGCCTGGGATATTGGTGGTCCATGAATGGTGGGGGCTCAATGAATATGCCCGGTCCCGTGCCGAGCAATTAGCTGGATTGGGGTATGTGGCTTTTGCCGTGGATATGTATGGGAAGGGAAGGGTGACCACTCATCCCGAAAAGGCTGGTGAATGGGCGAAACTCACGACAACCAATGTGGATGAATGGCTAGGGAGGGCTGAGGAAGGCCTGAAGCTACTTCAGGAAGATCCGAAAGTCGATCCGACCCGCTTAGCGGCTATTGGCTATTGTTTTGGTGGGGCGACGGTGATGCAATTGGTTTATGGAGGTGCCCCGGTGAAGGGGGTGGTCAGTTTCCACGGGTCGTTGCCTCTTCCTCCTAATGCTAACCCCATCAACAATTCAGCCAAAGTCCTCATTGCCCATGGTGCATCCGACCCATTTCTTACATCAGAGCACATCGGACAGTTTAAGGCTGCTTTGGATAATGCCGAAATTGATTGGCAGATGACTCTGTATGGTGGAGCCCAACATAGTTTTTCCAATCCGTCAGCTAATCAATATGGAGTAAAAGGCGTACAGTATAATGCTCAAGCGGACCAACGATCCTGGATGCACATGAGACAGTTTTTTGAGGAATTGTTTCAGTAACATTTCATGGTAGTATTTCTTAGCCAATGGATAGGTTTGATGGATGGATGTTTGGGCCTTTTATTGTGAGCTCTGGTGCCTGGATCTCTGTAAGGTGAAGAGGAAATTGCTTTGAAATCTATTTTGGGAATTTCGGCGTATTATCATGATAGTGCGGCCTGTTTAGTTCAGGACGGGCAGATTGTGGCGGCTGCTCAAGAGGAACGGTTTACTCGGAAGAAACATGATGCAGGGTTTCCTTCTCATGCGGTTGAGTATTGTTTGAGTCAGGGAGGAGTTGCAATCGGCGAGGTCGATTATCTGGTGTTTTATGACAAACCCCTGATTAAGTTTGAACGGCTGTTGGAAACCTACCTGTCCTACGCCCCACAAGGGATAAAGTCGTTTCTCACTGCAATACCGGTCTGGATCAAAGAAAAACTGTTTCTGCGAAATCTGCTCGACAAAGCCTTTCGCCAAGTCGGGGGTCTTGAGAAAAATGATCCTCTACCCCCGCTGCTCTTCGGTGAACATCATGAATCCCATGCGGCTTCCGCGTTTTTCCCTTCTCCCTTTCAAGAAGCGGTCGTACTCTGTATGGACGGAGTCGGAGAATGGGCGACTACGTCGGCGTGGGTCGGACGAGATAACCGGCTTACACCCTTGTGGGAAATTCCGTTTCCGCATTCCATGGGGCTGCTCTATTCGGCCTTTACCTACTATACAGGCTTCAAGGTGAACTCTGGTGAATACAAAGTCATGGGCTTGGCTCCCTACGGGGAACCCACATATGTCAAAACCATATTGGAGCACCTCGTCGATGTAAAACCCGACGGCACTTTCCGTTTAAATATGGAATATTTTGCCTATTGCACCGGTCTCCGTATGACCAGTGAAAAATTTGACGGATTATTTGGTGCCCCACCTCGAAAACCGGAAGGCCAATTAACCCAACGAGAAATGGATTTGGCCCGGTCTATACAGGAAGTCACCGAGATCGTCATGCTTCGGTTGGCGAATAGTCTACACAAGGAAACGGGAATCAAGAATCTGTGTTTATCGGGCGGGGTGGCCCTTAACTGTGTGGGTAATGGCCGAGTCTTGCGCGAAGGCCCATTTCAAAAACTCTGGATACAGCCCGCCGCCGGCGATGCCGGGAGTGCACTCGGTGCGGCCTTGAATGTCCATTATCACTATCTTGACCAGCCTCGTCATTGTGAGGGGTCCGAGGATGCCATGCGAGGTAGTTACCTGGGACCGTCTTTTACTAATGAAGAGATCGAAGAGGTATTACAGAAACTGGAGGCTCCCTACGAACGCCTTGACGATTCGAAGGTATGTGACCGCGTGGCCGCCTATTTGTCAGAGGAGAAAGTCATTGGCTGGTTGCAAGGGCATATGGAGTTTGGTCCGCGGGCATTGGGCGGACGAAGCATCTTAGGTGATCCGCGGAGCGAGAAAATGCAATCGGTCATGAACCTTAAAATTAAGTATCGAGAATCCTTTCGCCCGTTTGCCCCGTCGGTGCTGCGGGAATGTGTCTCGGACTATTTCGACATAGACACCGACAGTCCCTATATGCTCTTAGTGGCTCCGGTTGTTGAACATCGGAGAGTGGCACTCCAATCCGATCAGGAAAAACTGTGGGGGATTGAGCTCCTGAACGTACCGAAGTCGGATATTCCAGCCGTAACCCACGTGGATTATTCCGCACGGGTACAAACGGTGACGGCCTCCACGAATCCTCGGTATTATCAATTATTACGTGCCTTTCAGGAAAAAACCGGCTGTGGGGTGTTGATCAATACCTCGTTTAATGTTCGTGGGGAACCCATCGTGTGCACACCGGAAGATGCGTATCGCTGTTTCATGCGCACAGAAATGGATGTGCTGGTCTTAGAAAATTGTGTCTTACTCAAGGAACAACAGAAACCGGTGGCCAAGGACACCAATTGGATGAACGAATTTGAATTAGATTAACCCAGGATGAAATAGGTATGACTCCACCCACCCCACAGAATGAAGTCCCTCTCAAGCAACTCCGGCAATTTGGCTGGCTCATGGGTGGCGTATTTGGAATAATCACCTTTTGGCCGCTCGTGTTTCGTGGTGAAGGAATGCGAATCTGGGCGTTGCTCATCGCCGGGATATTTGGCGTGTTGGGAACCGTGTTCCCCAATGGCTTGAAGCCGGTCTATAAGGCTTGGATGATTTTCGGCGAAAAGATTGGGTGGTTGAATTCACGTATTCTTTTGGGCCTGGTGTTTTACGGCCTGCTGACGCCCATCTCTCTCATCATGGTTCTATTGGGAAAACGGCCACTTCAGTTACAGTTTGATCCCAAGGCGGAAACCTATCGGGTACCCAAGGAGGCCCGTGCGGCGGATCATGTTTTAAAAGCCTTTTGACGGAGGAATGCGATATGTCTGGTTTTCTAGGAGAGTTGTGGGATTTTATGCGAGAACGGAAAAAATTCTGGCTCGCGCCTATCATCATTATGCTCTTGCTCTTAGGGGGTCTCATCATTTTGAGTGAAGGCTCGGCGGTTGCTCCGTTCATCTACACGTTATTTTAACGGATAAGTGTTTATCATCGATACAAGGGCTCAAAGAGTGAAAAAGCAGGATGGCGCTCTTGAACCAATCCTCTTGACTCTCAAAATTCCTGAATTATTATGTAAAAAGGGGTGGAGGTTGCCTTGGATACCAATCAAGGAACCTTAATCAAAAACCCTGCGGATCAATCAGCTAGCTTACTGGAAGCCTGTATATTTTTTTGACCCATGTAACCCATCGGGTTCATTTCACGACTTATGTCTGGATGTGAACACGACCAAATCTCCCAGCTTCGCGCCTTCCTGAACCGACAGGTTATCGGCCAAGAGGGGTTAACCCTCAGGCTCTTGATTGCCCTGTTAGCCGATGGCCATCTTCTAGTGGAAGGTGCGCCAGGGTTGGCCAAGACGAGGGCCATTAAAACGCTGGCCGCAGGGTTAGAGGCCGATTTTCACCGAGTCCAATTCACGCCTGATCTTTTGCCGGCGGATATCACCGGCACGGACATTTACCGTCCCCAAGACGGCTCCTTCCGTTTCCAACCTGGCCCCATTTTTCACAACCTGGTCCTGGCAGATGAAATCAACCGAGCCCCGGCTAAAGTTCAAGCCGCCTTGTTGGAAGCTATGGGTGAGCATCAGGTCACTATTGGCCGGACGAGTTATCCCCTCCCGGAATTATTTTTGGTCATGGCCACACAAAACCCCATTGAACAGGAGGGCACCTACCCGCTTCCTGAAGCCCAATTAGATCGATTCCTGCTGTATGTCCGCGTCCAATACCCTACTGTGGAAAGCGAACGTCGAATAGCCGAACTGGTGCGGAATCAGGCCCAGGCCACGCCATCTGACTCTAGAGACCAGGTCACCCCTGTTCCCCAAAAAGTCTTGTTGGCTGCGCGCCGGCACATCTGGAATGTCTATCTCGCGCCGACCTTGGAAGAATATATCGTTCAACTTGTGCTGGCGACGCGGGATCCTGCCCCCTACAGTGAAACCTTGAAACGATGGGTGCGCTTTGGGGCCAGTCCACGGGCCACAATCGGGTTGGAACGGTGTGCCAGAGCCCATGCCTGGTTGGAGGGCCGTGATTATGTTTCACCCGAAGATATTCAGGCGGTGGCGCATGATGTGCTCCGTCATCGAATTCTACTCACGTTTGAAGCTGAAGCCGAAGGTATCACCTCCGATCACGTGGTATCTGAGATTTTGAATCATGTGGCCGTTCCGTAAGTACGCAACAAGGACGGTCTCCGTTTCAGCCCCACAGGAGTCCACGCAAATCCGGGGAGTCCGTGTACACCTGAAGGATCTTATCCAAGCGCGTCATCACATTCGAAACATGGGAATAAGCGGCAAGACCCGTTCCCATGCCTTGTTGGTTGGCGGCGAGCGATCCCCATTCAAAGGCCGAGGCATTGATTTTGAAGAATCGAGGCGCTATCAGCCCGGTGACGATGTGCGGTTGATGGATTGGCGAGTGACCGCCCGAACCAACGAACCCCATCTGAAGGTCTTTCGAGAGGAACGCGAACGTCCGGTCTTTATGGTGGTTGATGATCGACAAGCCATGCATTTTGGAACAAAAATGGCTTTTAAATCGGTGGTGGCCGCACAGGCTGCGGCCTTGTTGGGTTGGGCGTCGCATGCCAGAGGAGATCGAGTAGGCGGAATCGTGTTCGCTGAATCCGATCATGTGGAATTACGACCGAAGGGTGGGCGAAGAGGTATCCTGCAATTGCTTAATGTTCTGGCCGATCGATCCAGTGAATCTTCGGTGAAGAATCCCGAACCTGGCGTTTCGGCAACCTCCTTTCGATTAGCGCTCAATCGCGTCCTCAAAGCGGCTCGACCGGGAAGCCTCATTTTTCTCTTCAGTGATTTCCGCGACTGGGATCAACAGGCAAAGACCGCGCTGCTTCGACTCGGGGCCCATCATGAGGTGGTCGCCATATTCATCTATGATCAAGTGGAACAAGCCGCTCCACCTCCTGGCTCCTATCCCATTACGGATGGTCAATCCCACGGCATGTTGCAGACGCACTCATCACAGGTCGTACAAGCCTATGCGCGGGCGTTTTATACTCGGTATGAAGAAGTCCGTCTGCTCTGTCGTTCGCGGGGAATAGGGTTTGTCCCTATGGCCACCCATGAAGATATCCCTTCACAACTTGCCAAGGGACTCCAAGAATTAGGGAATCGGCGAACGGCCAACCATTCGGGAGTGGCGGGGGTAGCGGGAGTCGCTTGACATGCCGAATGCACCAGATCCGTTACAAGATTTACGCGATGTGCATATGCCGGATCCCATTTCCTGGTGGCCTCCAGCCTTCGGGTGGTGGATGATCATGGGCCTGCTGATTATTGGAGGCAGCCTGATTATTTGGGCTTGGGCCTATCGCCAACGGACCCGACCGAGACGGCTCGCGTTGGCTCAACTCAAAGATGTGCAACAGCAGTATGCGGCACATGCCGACGACCATTGGGCAATCACCCAGTTATCACATCTTGTCAGGCGTGTGGCGCTTGCCACGTTTCCACGATCTCAGGTTGCGGGATTGTCCGGGAAATCCTGGCTACAATTTTTGGATACAACCGGACACACGAATCAATTTTCGGATGGGCCAGGACAATCCTTGTGCTCTAGTCCGTATCAACCGCATGGGCCGCGTGCTGCGGCGGAACTCATTCCGTTGATTGAACGTTGGATCCTTCACATTCCTTCGAGGAAACCCTTGGGATGATGTCTTTGGTTTGGCCATGGATGTTGGCCTTGGGGCCCTTGCCCTGGCTTATCAGACGCTGGGCTTCACCGGCTTCTGAACAAGCCACTGCTGCCTTACGTGTCCCACACTTTCGAGAGATGGTCGATTTGCAGTCCATTCGCAAGACAGGAAACCTTCAAAGCCGTTCTTCGATGTGGTTTTGGTTCAGCATTGTGATGTGGCTGTTGCTCTTGCTGGCCGCTGTACGGCCTCAGTGGATTGGTGAACCGGTTGGGCTGCCTACCAGCGGTCGTGATTTGATGCTGGCCGTCGACATATCCGGCAGCATGGCTATTCCAGACTTTTCGATCAACGGCCAGGAAATGACTCGTCTCGCCGTCGTCAAACGCGCAGCTGGAGAGTTTATTGCCCGACGCACCGGAGATCGAGTGGGCCTCATTGTGTTCGGGTCTCAAGCGTATGTGCAAACACCTCTAACGTTTGATCGAGATACTGTGAACACGATGTTACAGGAATCGGAAATCGGGCTTGCCGGAAAAGAAACCGCTATTGGGGACGCGATTGGCCTGGCTGTCAAACGGCTGAAGGAGCAACCGGCAGGCAGCCGTGTGCTGGTCTTGCTCACCGATGGGGCCAACACTGCCGGAGAAGTGTCTCCCAGACAAGCGGGAAAATTGGCCAAAGAACAAGGCATTCGCCTCTATACGATCGGGGTCGGGGCAGATCGCATGGAAGTGGATTCGTTGTTCGGCTCTCGGACCGTGAACCCCTCGCGCGATTTGGATGAAGACACCCTGCGTCATCTTGCCCAATCAACCGGCGGCCTGTACCTCCGTGCCAAAAATACTGAGGCGTTGGCCAATGTGTATACCGAACTTGACCGCCTGGAGCCAGCTTCGACGGACACTGAACTCTTTCGTCCGAGGACGGAGCTCTTCATCTGGCCGTTGAGTCTGGCTCTGAGCCTTTCGGTTCTCATGGCTGTTTCCCTATTGGTTTCGAATGGATTTGCCGTCGGCACCGGGTGGCTGGCGAAAGGTGTTGATCCAAGACCATTGGTGGGAAGGTAAGATGGCCGCGTTTCATTTTCTTCGCCCGGAATGGTTGTGGGGATTGTTGCCTTTGGTGGGTCTTCTTGTGTTCCTGGCGAAGCGTGGAGCCAATGCGCATGCGTGGGAGTCGGTGTGTGATGCGCATTTATTACCCCATGTGTTGGTCGGAACGACCGGTGCGAAATCACGCAGCCCAATCATCCTTTTAGGCCTGGGTTGGTTCCTGGCGCTGGTGGCCTTGGCCGGGCCTGTGTGGTCTCAATTGCCGCAGCCCGTCTTTCGTGCCGAATCGGCGTTAGTAATTGTGTTGGATGTCTCGCGTTCGATGGATGCGCAGGATGTGGCTCCTTCCCGGTTAACACGTGCGAAGCACAAAATCCTGGATATCCTTCAAGCCCGTCAAGAAGGGCAAACCGGGTTGGTCATTTTTGCGGGGGAGTCATTTGTGGTGTCCCCTCTGACGGACGATGCCCGTACCATGAAGACCTTGGTGCAAACGTTGGAAACGAATCTCATGCCGGTGCAAGGGAGTCGTCCAGACTTGGCCCTGCACATGGGAAATGAATTATTGGAACAAGCTGGAATTCCGGGCGGTGATCTCTTGCTCGTGATGGATGGGGATGCGGAGCCGGAGACGTTGGAAGCCATTACGCAGGTGGCGAACAAGGGGAGAAAAATTTCAGTCTTGGGAGTGGGCACAACAGAAGGGGCACCTATTCCCGAAATGGGAGGCTTCGTCAAAGATGAAACGGGAGCCATTGTCGTCACGAAACTAGATCCCGCCTCGCTTCAAGCGGCAGCCCGCAAAGGTGGTGGACGCTTTGCCCTTCTCTCCCTGGATGATCGAGACCTTGACTATGTGTTGCCGTCGGTCGATGGCGTGCAGATTACGACGACCACGGCATCGACTCAACGCACGACGAATCTGTGGAGAGAAGAAGGTCCTTGGCTAGTTGTGGTGCTCTTGGCGTTGGTCCTTCCAGCGTTTCGTCGCGGATGGCTAGGGGTCATGCTGGTCTTCATGTTTCTGCCTCAAATCAGCCAGGCGTTTTCTTGGGAAAATGTGTGGGAACGCTCCGATCAACAAGCCATGAAGGCGTTAGAACAGGAAGATCCGAAGAAAGCGGCCAACCTGTTTGAACAGCCTGATTGGAAAGGAATTGCGCATTATCGGGCAGGAGACTATGGACAGGCTGAGCAAGATTTTTCGGAAATGGATTCACCGGACGCTCACTATAATCGAGGCAATGCGTTGGCGAAACAGGGGAAGTATCCGGAAGCGATGGCATCTTTTCAAGCGGCATTAACGCAACAGCCTGCTCATGGGGATGCCCAACATAATTTGGATGTACTCAAGAAATTGCTAGAGGATCAACAATCGCCACCTTCTCAGGGAAGCGAATCCCAATCCTCAGACGGGTCATCGGAAGACAGTCAGCAAACGGACGAGCAGGGGTCTCAAAATCAGCAGAGTCAGGAACAGACATCCGAGAAGAGCGGCCAGGATGAAACTTCAGACCAAACGGCTTCCAAACAAGATGGCCAAAAAAATGAGAAAGGTTCATCTCATTCAACTCAAGATTCTTTAGACAACGCCAAACCATCTCCGGGTGAGAACGGGAAGGATGCCGATCTTCAGGAACGACTGGCATCTGCCGCACAGTCTGAGAGCGCGAGAGACGATCAGAAATCGGAACAGGCTCTTCAACAATGGCTTCGCCGGATTCCCGATGATCCAGGGGGATTGTTGCGGCGAAAATTCCTCTTGGAACATCGCCGCCGTTTGGAATCAGGAACTGCGGTGGATGCATCAGGGAGGACTTGGTGAAACACGCGGGAATGCGGTGTCCTCTCCTGTGTCATCCCTGAAAGGTTTTGTCAGGGATCTCTTGTGAGGTTCACCCAACAAGGACCACAAGGAAAAGAGGACGGGTGCGGAAGAGAAAGATGGATTCCGGCCAACAGCTAGCCGGAATGACAGGAGAGAAGGATTTGGAATAACTATGGTATGTGAGTACGGCAAAAGGTGGACCTGCCTGCACGAAGCGTTTGGGCGAAGGCAGGGAACGCGGATGGTGGCCTTTTTCAACATTTCAATCGTAGTTCTTGTGTTAAGCGCATTGAGTGTTACATCTTCCGTCTGGGCGCAATCGGTGAAGGCCTATGTTGATCGGAATCCGGTTATGGCTGATGAAACGTTTCAGTTGGTGGTAGAAGCGCAGGGAGTGTCATCCAGTGATGCACCAAATTTGCAAAGCCTGGAAGAGAATTTTTCTCTCTTGGGCACCAGCCATAATCAACAGGTGAGCATTATTAATGGTCAAACCTCGTCAGTGACGAGATGGGTCACTATGTTGGCTCCCAAACGTACCGGGACATTTACCATTCCTTCCATTCAGGTTGGGAGTGGCTCAAGTCGTCCCGTTAATATCATAGTGAAGGAGCGACGCCAGATAACGGGGGCTGATCCTCAGCGGGATGTTTTCTTGGAAGCAGAAGTCGATTCGCACTTTCCTTATGTACAGGGCCAAGTGCTCTTGACCCTTCGCTTGGTGTCGGCGGTCTCCCTGCAAGAGGGTAAATTGGATGATCCCGAAATCCAATGGGGCATGGTCGAACGGGTGGGAAAAGACACGTCGTATGAAACGATACGGGAAGGCCGGCGATATCAGGTGACAGAGCGTCGCTATGCCATCACGCCTCAGAAAGCTGGAACGCAAATAATTCCACCCGTCTTGCTTTCTGGATCGGTTCCAGATGAACGATCCCGGCGCTCCTCGCTTGAAGAGTTCTTTGGTAATCGTCGACGTAACCAAAGCGGTGGTCCCTTCATGTCCTTGTTTCAAACGACACGCTCGATTCATATTCGCAGCCCCAAAGTCTCGCTCACGATCAAAGATATGCCGGCTGATGTTAATGGCAACGTCTGGCTGCCCGCCAAAGAATTCACGATCAAGGAAAGTTGGTCCGGGGATACCGAGAACATTCAGATGAGCGAGCCTCTCACCAGAACTGTGGTCATGTTCGCGAAGGGATTGCGTGGAGAACAATTGCCGGAATTGCCGGTTCCAGATTATGGATCGGTCAAAACATATCCGGACAAGGCGCAAACCACTACGGGATTTGATGGAACCTGGGTTCTTGGAACTCGGGAAGAAAAGTATGCCTTGGTCACCCACGCAACCTGGTTCGGTCACCATTCCCGCCATTCGCATTCCATGGTGGAATATCGAAAAGGCTCGATGGGAAACAGCCGAACTTCCATCAAGGACACTGACCGTGCTAGGAGACCTTCCAGGCCAATCAGCAAGAATACTACAGCAACAACTGGATCAATTTTCTGATACTGCCCAGCCGTTTGAAGGCGATCTTATAGAGGTTTTTCTTGATTCATCAGGCCAATCCCCCATGGTTTCCGGTACAAACCGATGGACATGGATCGCGGGAGGGTTGCTGGGAGTGTGGGTTCTCACGCTAGTGGGCTGGTGGTGGGATCGGCGCCGACGAAGAAATCAAATTAATGGAGGAGCTAGCTTAAGAGCCGAGCAGGCTAGGGAATCCGAGCGGAAAGCGATACAGGCCGTAAAAGCTGCTTGTCTTGAACAATCAGCCCCAAAAACCCGAGAGGCTCTCATGAATTGGGCCTCGATCAAACAACAAGGGAAACCTTGTTTGAGTCTGGGCACGGCTGCCAGAATGTTGGCCGCCCCTGTTCCATATAATACAGGTGTGGAAAAAGCCATTTGGAACTTGGATCGAACATTGTATACTACAACAGAGCGACAGCCATGGGATGGGCAGCGCTTCTGGGAAACCATCCAGCCGGGCCTGACCGCTAAACCCCAAAAAATGAAGAATAAACAAGACGCCTTGCCGGAGTTGTATCTCCATTGAGATGAGGATATATCTCAGAAAGAGGGTACCAATGACAATTATGGTTGAGATTGAAAACTTGCGCAAAACATTGGCTTGATGGATTCGGAGCGAAAATGACGGAAGCAAATCTTTCTCCCGACCGGTTACGCACCTTGCTGGAGAAGTTCAAAGAGCAACATGGAAAGCAATATCAGTTACGTGCTCTGGGCTACTTCGGCTCATATGCCCGTAACACGGCTACGCCCGAAAGCGATGTTGATATTGTATTCGACACGGATGCTCCAAACTTGTTCATGCCTGTCATGCTGAAACAAGACTTGGAGGAATCAATAGGACGCCAAGTAGATGTGCTCCAACTACGCGGTTTGACTAACACGCGATTGAAGGCCCGCATCGAGAGGGAGGCGGTCTATGTATGATCCAGAGTTGCTTGTGGAAAAGCTGCAAACTCTCCTTGAAGCTCTGGAGCGTATACCACGACGCTTTGTCGGAACGATATTTCCGCATTGTTCAGAATTGTCAAAAGCATGATTGGGATGTATGAATTTGCTTTTCATCTTTCAAACACGGTTAGGTGAAATGTTGATGGAAGCCAGCCCTCGGTAAAGGCAATTTTCTTGTTGTCATCCTCGCGGTATTCGGCAGGGAACCATCTGTTCTCCAGGTAGGGAAAGTCAGATGGATTCCCGATACAGGATGTCAGGAATGACGGCATAAGGAATAACAGGCCATGACCATAGCCAGGGAATCTGAACTTTGTCGAATGGTGTCTAGAAAAATAAATTCTTCATTTATGCAATTTGAAGACATTCAAGCCTAGGAGCCTGTCGAAATTAGGGAATCGTGAGCGAAATATGGACCGCTTAGACACTTTTGCAGCCGATTCTTCCTAAGTCCGACAGGATCCTAGGTGTGCTGGTCATCAGGCCCTTCGTTTCATTACCAGAATTCTGATTAAGGGGTAGATATGGGAACTATGGTTGAGATTGAAAACTTACGCAAAACATTTGGCTCGATCGTCGCGGTCGATGGCGTGTCGTTTACCATCGGTAAGGGGGAAGTGCTGGGTTTTTTGGGACCGAATGGGGCTGGGAAATCCACAACGATGAAAATGATTACCGGGTTTCTAACACCGACAAGCGGGACGGTGCGGGTCTGTGGCCATGATGTGCAGGATGAGGCCCTTGACGCCAAAAAACGCATTGGGTATCTGCCCGAAGGTGCGCCGGCGTATCAAGATATGACCCCGGCTTCCTTTTTGACATTCATCGGAGAGATGCGTGGCCTTCGTGGAGATTCCCTCAAGCGGACTGTGTTGGAGACCATGGAAAAAGTGAACTTGCAATCGGTGCTGGACCAACCCATTGAAACACTTTCGAAAGGCTTTAAACGCCGCGTCGGTCTTGCTCAAGCCATTTTGCATGACCCTGATGTGTTGGTGTTGGACGAGCCGACCGATGGGTTGGATCCCAACCAAAAACACGAAGTCCGCACGCTGATTCGGGCCATGGCTCAGGAAAAAGCCATTATCCTGTCTACGCACATCTTGGAAGAAGTCCATGCCGTCTGTTCTCGTGCGATGATCATTGCCAAAGGCAGAGTTGTGTTTGATGGCACTCCAGCTGAATTAGAAGAACAAGCGCCTACGCATAACACTGTCTTGGTGACTATTAGTGGTGTGGAGCCGGCTATCGCCCACGAACGATTCATGACGGTGAAAGGAGTCAAAAAAGTCGAAGAGCAGGGAAAAGAGGGAGGTCTCGTGCAGTTTAGGATTTATCCGGACGATGGGCAATGGATTCTCCCTGATATCGGGCAATATGCCAGGGAACAAGGGTGGGAAATTCGTGAACTCTACCTGGATCGCGGGCAATTGGATGAAGTCTTTCGTCTCTTAACCACATCGAAACAAGCTCTATCGTAATAAGCACAAGCGCAGATTCGGTAAAACAAGGAGGCATTGTGGAACGCATTCGAGTCATATGTAAACGGGAGTTGGCGGGATATTTCGCCACACCCATTGCGGCGGTTTTTATCGTCATTTTTCTCATGCTGAGTGGAGCCTTTACATTTTACTTGGGCAACTTTTTTGTTCGAGGGCAAGCCGATCTGGTGCCGTTTTTTGATTTTCATCCGTGGCTCTATCTTGTGCTCATTCCCGCCTTGGCGATGCGCCTGTGGGCTGAAGAACGGCGTTCGGGAACCATAGAACTTTTGCTCACCTTGCCGGTGACCATGTGGGAGGCGGTAGTCGGAAAATTTTTGGCGGCTTGGTGTTTCACAGGGGTGGCGCTGGGTTTGACCTTCCCCATGTGGATTACAGTGAATGTACTGGGAGAGCCGGATAATGGTGTGATCCTGGCTAGCTATATAGGAAGTTTGTTAATGGCAGGCGGGTTTTTAGCTATCGGGTCATGTATTTCTGCGCTGACGAAAAATCAAGTCATCGCGTTTGTCGTGAGCGTGGTGATTTGTTTGGGATTCATCTTAAGCGGGTTCCCGCTGGTCTTGGAAATCTTTAGCGGATGGGCACCGCAATTTATTCTCAGCGCGGTCAGCTCCTTTAGCTTTTTGACGCATTTTCAATCCATTAGCAAAGGGGTGTTGGACTTGCGAGATATTTTGTTTTTCTTATCACTCATTGTGTTTTGGTTATTTGCAACGGTCACCGTCATTGACATGAAAAAAGCCGAATAGAGCAGGAGAAGGTCAAGGTAATGGCAAATGGAATTCGTCAATCTAAGAGGGATATATGAATAAACGATTGTTGACAGGAACGGGCATTGCACTCGCAGCCATATTGTTTGGGGCGTTCAATATGATGAGTAACGCTGCCTTACGTTCTGCCCGTTTCGACTTGACCGAACATAAGTTGTATACCTTGTCAGATGGCACAAAAAACGTACTGCGCAATTTAGGGGAGCCGATCACGTTGAGGTTTTATCTCTCCAAAAAACTGGCGACCGGGTTGCCCGGGATAAAAGGGTATGCCACACGAGTCCAAGAAATGTTGGAAGAATATGCACACATTGCTGGAGGTCAATTGTTATTGCAGGTGATGGACCCGGAACCGTTTTCCGAAGAAGAAGATCGCGCGGTGGCCTATGGTCTGCAGGGTATTCCGTTAGATAACGGAAGCACACAATTTTACTTTGGCTTGGCGGGTACCAGTTCAACAGATGAGCTGGAAGTGATTCCATTTTTCCAACCGGAGCGGGAAGAGTTTTTGGAATACGATTTAACGAAAATGATTCATGGCTTGGCCAATCCGAAGAAAAAAATCCTTGGGTTGCTCAGCTCGCTGCCAATTGATGGGGTGGGGGCCATGCCCGTTATGCAGCAACGTGGGGGCAGTCAACCTTGGTTGATTGTGACGCACATTGAACAAATGTTTGAAATTAAAAATATTGAATCGACCGCAAGCACGATACCTGAAGACGTTAGCGTCCTGATGGTCGTGCATCCCAAAGCGCTAGGTGATCCGATCCTCTATGCCATTGATCAGTTTGTGTTACATGGTGGGCATGCCATGATTTTTGTGGATCCGCTGGCTGAATCAGACAGTGGAGGAGGTAATCCTATGAATCCCATAGGCGGGGGCGGTCCACGGAATTCTGATCTTCCCAAGTTATTTGAGGCATGGGGATTGGAAATGGTGAAGGGCAAAGTGTTGGGCGATTTGCCCTTGGCCAAGAAGGTGCAAATCCAGCGACAGGCGCGGATGCAAGTGGTGGATTACCCGGTGTGGGTTGATTTTCGTCAGGAACATTTTAGTCAAGATGATATTGTGACGGCGCAAGTGCCGTCGATCACTATGGCGTCGGCCGGGATCCTTCAACAAAAGGGAGACGTGGGAACGGAACTCATCCCCTTGGTCCAATCTGATGAAGCTGCGATGAAAATCGATGCTTCACGTTTGTCGTTCATGCCGGATCTTGGAGCCATTCTGAGCAGTTACAAACCAGAAGGCAAAAAAATGATGGTCGCGGTTCGAGTGACCGGAAAGGTGAAGACGGCCTTCCCGGATGGTCAACCCAAGGAGCCGACAAAAGACGGAGACACCAACACTGCGGCTCCTATCGATTCGGACGAAAAACCGTCTCGACCGCATGTAGCCGAGTCGAAGGACCCGATCAATGTGATCGTGGTGGCGGATACCGATATCTTACAGGATAAGTTTTGGGCAAAGGTGCAAAACTTCTTTGGCCAACGGATTGGCATTCCCACATCGGGAAATGGGACCTTCGTGACCAATGCGTTGGATAATCTCACGGGGAGCAATGATCTCATTAGTGTGAGAAGCCGGGCGGGCTATTCCCGTCCCTTTACGTTGTTACGCGCGCTGCAACAAGATGCGGAACAGCAATTCCGTCAGAAAGAACAAGCTCTTCAAGAACGTCTCAAAGCCACCGAAAGCAAGCTTCAGGAAATGCAAAGTCAAAAGCCGGAAGGCAATGTCATGATCATGAGCGCCGAGCAGCAACAAGCCATGGGAGCGTTCCGGCAAGATCTGGTCCAAGTGCGGAAGGAGTTGCGTAGTGTGCAACATGAACTGGGCAAAAATATTGAAAGTGTTGAAAGTTGGGTGAAGTTCATCAATATCGGTCTCGTGCCTGTGCTTATCGGCATTGCTGGGGTATGGTTCAGTTCTTCGCGCCTTCGAAAAAAATCGTCGTAGAACGGATCATCTCCAAGCATTTGTTGAGGCAAAACGAAATTATCAAACAGACATTCAAAGGAACCGCATGAAGTCCAAAACAATAGGCCTGTTGGCCGTCATCACCATCGTCGGTATTATGTTCGCCGTGTTTGCCAACCGAGAACCTGCTACGAGTCTTCCAAAAAGTGGACAATTGTTGTTTCCCGATTTAATGAGTGTGGTCAATGACGTCAATGAAGTCGTGATAGAAACGACGGAACAGACAATGACGTTGGTGCGGGGGGAACAGACCTGGGGAGTCAAAGAAAAAGCTGGCTATCGCGCCGATATGGAAAAAGTCAAAAAGATGCTTGTTGGGCTAGCGGATCTGCGTATCCATGAACCCAAGACCAAGAATCCCGAGTTGTATGAACGCCTAGGGTTGCAGGACAAGGACCAGGAAGGCTCAACATCGAAGACAGTGACCGTGAAAACAACCGACAATCCTGCAGCTGCCAAACTTGTGGTTGGGAACCAACGTCCGGCTAAAGGCAATCCCCGAATGAGTGATATTTATGTGCGGAAACCTGGCGATCCGCAGACGTGGTTGGTTATCGGCAATGTGCCGATAGAAACCATGCCGGGCGAATGGCTGGACAAGGAAGTGATCGCACTCCCGACCAAACGCGTCCGTCAGGTGACGGTGACTCATCCAAAGGGAGAGACACTTCATCTGTCAAAGGCGAAGCCGGACGATTTAGATTTTCACCTGGACTCGCTTCCTACAGGGTTTAAGGTCTCATCGCAATTTAATGTGAATAATGTGGTGGGTACGCTGGTTCAGTTGTCATTGGAAGATGTGAAGCCACAGGCTGAAGTAGATTTTTCGGTCGAACCCGGGGTGTCCGCGATCTTAGAAACGTTTGATGGGTTGCGGCTGCATGTTCACACCTCCAAACAAGACGAACAGGTGTGGGGGAAATTCTCCGCAGAGTTCGACGCCAATCTTATTCAACCCTCGGAATCCGGGGCCAAGCCAGAGGACGGTCAAAAGAGCGACGGAACCGAAACGGAGAAGGGTGACAAAGATACCGGGGCGGATGTTCCTAAGAAAGAATCGCTTCTCAAAAAGCCAGAAGAGGTACAACAAGAAGTCGAAACACTGAACCAACGAGTGAAAGACTGGGCCTATGCACTCCCATCCTTCCGGGTCGAAAACTTCTCTAAGCTAAAAAAAGACCTCATCGAAAAAGAAAAGTAGGAATAGCAGAATTTTATTCAAGCTCCCTCGCCCTTCCAGGGAGAGGGTTGG
>PVMK01133438.1_pt1 | contig 28844 bp, 27 predicted proteins | sample 1853481 | NCBI WGS metagenome assembly PVMK01 (sample SAMN08533507, study PRJNA380276) | Marine sediment metagenome, whole genome shotgun sequencing project.
TCTCTGTCCTCTGTCTTCTGTCCTCTGTCATTAGTCACCAAAGGCGCTCGATGCCGTAAGCCGATAGGCGAACGTCACGGCTCAGTACTTGCAAATCTTCGACCATCGCCTGGGCAATCAGCATGCGGTCAAAAGGATCTCTGTGATGAAATGGCAGTTTCGTCAATTCGGCGCAATGAGACATTTCAATCGGAAGCCACTGGACGGCATTAATCATCAATTCATTTTGAATCCTGCATGCGTATACCCGGATAAAAGGCCTGCGACTTCGATTACCATCCTGACCCTGTTTAACCCTCACTGGCAAGTTCCCTATACAACCTTGACAGACTTTTCTATTTTGGTCATACTCGCACAAAAGGAACAAAACCGCGCAAAACTTCAGAAATGCAGAGTCCAAAGGTTCATATAAGAAGCAACTCTGAACCTCTGAACCCTTGAACCTCTGAACCCTGAACCTTTGAACCCTAAACCTTTGTATCTTGAACCTCTGAACCCTTAATAAAAAGGAAATCCGATATGCCCCAACGACTGGATGCCCATGTATTTGACTTACCCGTTCAGGAATTGCGCCGCGGATATCGCAGCGACATTTATTTCTGGCGCGAGAAAATCACCCTGGAAAACCACAACCTTCACCCGGAAGTCACCATGCAGGTGTTTCAAAAAAAAGATGCTGTGCTGTGCGGTGTTGACGAGGCGATAGCGGTTCTCAAACTGGCGGCCGGAAGGTATACCGATTACGATAAGGCCTATAAGCTGTTCGATAAATTGATCGAGCACAAAAGCAAGGCGCGCAGACAATTTATCGGTAACCACAAAGCCTATTTAAAAGCTGTTGAACAAAAGATGGAAGTCTCCGCCCAATTGGACGAAATGTGGGAAAGCGGATTCGAACAGCTCGATGTCAAAGTCCTGCACGATGGCGATCGGATCTCCCCCTGGGAAACGGTGATGCACATTACCGGTGACGCCGGCCTGTTTGCCCATCTGGAAACCGTTTATCTGGGAATTCTGGCCCGCCGCACCAAAATTGCCAGCAACGTTCGCGGGGTGGTGGACGCTGCCAACGGCAAGATTGTTCTTTATTTTCCGGCCCGCTTTGATCATTGGGCCGTGCAGGGGGGCGACGGATACGCCGCCCATATCGGCGGGGCCACCGGGGTTTCCACCGACGCCCAGGCCCAATGGTGGGGGGCCAAAGCATCCGGCACGGTGCCCCATGCACTGATAGCAGCCGTCGGCGGGGACACCGTTAAAGCCATCAGCTTTTTCGGCGAAACCTACCCGGATGTCGATCTGGTGGCCCTGGTGGATTTTGACAATGACAGCGTCGGGACCTCTTTAAAATGCTGTGAAGCCTTGGGTGACAGGCTCTGGGGGGTGAGACTGGATACGTCCAACACACTGGTCGACAAATCTATTCTTCCCCTCATGCAAAATTTTAAACCGACCGGAGTCACCCCAAAACTGGTGGAGATGACGCGCCGGGAGTTGGACAAACATGGTTTTAACCACGTTAGAATTATTGTCTCAGGGGGTTTCAATCCTAACCGAATCGCCGAATTCGAAAAACTGCAAGTGCCCGTGGACGCTTATGGGGTCGGAAGCTACTTGATGCGCGGTGTCAATGCCTTTACGGCCGATGTGGTACTACTGGAAGGACGCCCCTGCGCCAAAATCGGCCGGGAGTATAAGCCTAATCCGAGGCTGGAGGCGGTCAATTCAGGTTAGCTGATAGCCGGGTTTGTATTGAAAAGCGAACCGCAGAACCGAAGAATATCGAATAACGAATTTCGAAGGATTGAATCGCTGCGCTCTATCTTTTGAATGTATTAAAATCGATAGAATTCCTTTTCCTATTCCGCATTCCGCATTCTCCATTCCGCATTCAAATACATCTGTCATCTGAAACCTGACACCTGCCACCTAATCCCTTATAATTGCGACCCCCTTGGCCTTCATCTCCTCCAGGGCGCCGGCGGTGGTATCAGGGCTGATGCCGCGGCAAAGATTGACCAGAAGCTCCACCGGATATCCCAGTTCGGCCGCGTCCAGAACCGTGTGTTTGACACAATAATCAGTTGCCAGACCATAGATAATTAGTTTTTTAATTCCATCGCGGCGCAAAAGGCGGTCAAGGTCGGTTTGGTGCCCCCCATCATCAACGAACCCGGAATAGGAATCAAATTTGGGATTCGCCCCCGTTTGAACTCTCTGCGCGGGTCCGTCAATATTAATTAAGATTTCAGCGCCGGGGGTGTTTTGCACGCAGTGCGGGGGCCACATGACTTGATTTCGCCCCTCCTCTATTTCAACCTCCTGGAAAGGTTCCGTGCCCGGATTGTTGGTATAAAAACTGATGTGATCAACCGGGTGCCAGTCCAGGGTGAAATAAATTCGCAGTCCCTGGTTTTGAAATCGCCGGGTGGTAGATTGAACGTCGTCGATATAGGAGGCGTCAGTTCCGGGCACCGACAGGGCGCCGGACTTCAGCTCCGTGAAATCAGCCTGAACGTCAACGACGATAATGCCGGTATGTTCACTTGAAATCAATGCATCTGCCATAGTATCCTCCAATGAATATTTACTAATAAAGATAAGTCCTATGGTGATTTTGGGAAGGTATAAAAAGGGGAGGGAATAGAACTGGGCCGTATTGGTTCCGGGAAGTTGAAAATAGCCATTTTTCTGCTAAAAGAAAGACCGATATGCAAATTCCAAAAAATCGATTGATTCCGAATTTTAATTCTGCAATCCGAAATCCCACATCCCACATCCGAAATTAAAATCGAATTTTTTCCGCTTTTTAATTCCGCATTCCGCATTCCAAATTCCGCATTCACCTCAGATTCCCAGATAGGCTTTTCTGACCTCATCGTTGGCCAGCAGGTTGGCCGCTGTATCCGACATGCTCACCCGGCCGGTTTCCATGACGTAACCCCGATGGGCCACTTTTAAGGCCATGTTGGCATTTTGCTCCACCAGAAAAATGGTGGTCTTATTCTCAGCGTTGATTTTTTTAATAATGTCAAATATCTGCTTCACGACCAAGGGGGCCAGCCCCAGAGAAGGTTCATCCATCAACAGCAGCCGGGGTCTGGCCATTAACGCCCGGGAGATGGCCAGCATCTGCTGCTCACCGCCGCTCAGGGTGCCGCCGGCCTGATTGCGCCGTTCCGCCAGGATCGGAAAAAGTTCGTAGATATACTCGATGTCGCGCTTGATTTCATCTTTATCTTTTCTTAAAAAAGCGCCCATATCCAGATTTTCGGCCACGGTCAGAAACGGAAATATGCGGCGGCCTTCAGGCACCTGGCAGATCCCTAAAGAAACGATATTGTTGGGTGCCATATCCTGAATCGGTTTTCCCATAAAAAGGATTTCACCGGATCTGGGCGGCACAATGCCGCATATTGACATCAATGTGGTGGATTTACCGGCGCCGTTTGCTCCGATCAGGGTAATAATCTCGCCTTCGGATATCTCTATACTGACATCTTTCAGGGCCTGGATGTTGCCGTAAAACGTTTTTATGTTTTTAAGCTCAAGCATCCACATCTTCTCCGAGGTAGGCTTTGATGACCGCAGGGTTGCTTTTTATCTCTTGCGGTGTGCCCTGGGCAATTTTTTTTCCGTAATCGACCACATAAATACGATCGGACAAACTCATAACCAGCTTCATGTCATGTTCGATCAGCAAAATGGTGATGCCTTCCTGGTCACGAATCCTGACGATCAATTCGTCAAGCTCCCTGGTTTCCAGCGGGTTCATGCCGGCCGCCGGTTCATCCAGGAGCAATAAAAACGGCTCGGTGGCCATGGCCCGTGCGATTTCAAGACGCCGCTGGGCACCGTAGGGAAGATTTTTGGCGAATTCATTGACAAATTCCGTCAGGCCTATCTTCTCCAGGACCGCATAGCTGTCCTCGACGATTTTTTTTTCTTCTTGGCGGGTGGTCTTGTTTTTGACAATGGCGCCGAGAATACCGACCGACGTGCGGCAGTGACGGCCAATCATGACATTTTCGAGCACCGTCATATTTTGAAACAACCGGATATTCTGAAAGGTTCGGGCCAGGCCGGCTTCGGTGACATGATTCGGTTTTAAGCCGTTTAGTTTCTTTGTTTTCAGGTCGGGCCGCCGAATCAGCATCTCCCCTTCGGTGGGCGGGTATATGCCGGTCAGACAGTTGAAAAAGGTGGTTTTACCGGCACCGTTGGGACCGATGAGGGCAACGATCTCCCGCTGACCGATCTCCAGATCCAAATGATCCAGGGCCCGCAGGCCCCCAAAATCCATTGTTAAATTATTGACTTCCAGTATCGGTTCCATATCCTAACTTTACTTCGTAAATTTAGGAGTAAGTAAAAAAAAGAGAGTGGAATACTAACCATCGCGCTGGGGCTCATGAATATTCCAATAATCCGTTACTCCAACACTCCATTGACCTTTCAAATAGTTTAGCCCGGTGTACTAGCCTCAGCTTTGGGTTTATCCGGTTCCGTGCCTTTAAACTGATATATCCGGCGCACCGGACTGACGATCCCGCCGGGACGGAAGACCATCATCACGACCAGTACCGCTCCAAAAATCAGCAACCGATATTCGGAAAACGCCCGCAGATACTCCGGCAGCAGAATCAGGGTCAACGCACCGAAAATTACGCCGATGACCGACCCCATACCCCCCAGAACTACCACACACAGGATGATGATGGATTCCCACAGCGTGAAACTGGCCGGATTGATAAAAGTGGTCTTGGCGGCAAACACCACCCCTGCCATGCCGGCCCAGGTAGCGCCCATGGCAAAGGCGCTCAGCTTGGTCCAGGTTTTGTCGATCCCCATGGCCTGGCAGGCCACTTCATCCTCCCGCAGGGCTATCCAGGCCCGGCCGATACGGGAATCCTGCAGACGTCGGACAACAAAAATCGTGACCAGCGCCAGGAATATCATCACAAAATACAGATAAATGGTGGCCTGGTGCAGTGACATCTGGATCCCAAAGAATCCCGGGGCGGGGGATGTTGGCAATCCCGCTGGGGCCAAACGAAAATTCATTCCAGTTTTCCAGCACCAGCCGGATAATCTCTCCAAAGCCGAGGGTAACGATGGCCAGATAATCACCCTTTAAGCGCAGCACGGGAAATCCTAAAAGAATGCCGAAAATCAGGCCCATCCCGGCGCCGATTGGCAGCACCGTCCAGAAACCGAGTCCGAAATGGTAGTTCAAAAGCGCATAGCTGTAAGCCCCCACCGCATAAAAGGCGACATAACCCAGGTCCAGCAAGCCCGCCAGCCCGACCACGATATTCAACCCCAGACCGGTGATTACATAAATCAAGGCCGTAATCATAATAGTGGTCTGGTAAAGCGAGAAGGTGAACGGAAAGACCAGGACAAAAACGCATATAGCAATCAAGGCCGGAATATAAAAGCGCGGTTCACGGGCGATTCGCCGGTTCCAGGGAATGCTGTCGACTTCACCGAGATCAGCCTTTTTTTGGCCGAGTTCCTTGCGTTCCAGTAAATAGCGCCAGAGGAAGGAGAGAAAAAAACTGCCGATGCCAATCATAAACATCCGTTCCCAGCGCCACTCCACAATATTTTGAACGGTGTTGACCCGTATCACCATAATCGGGAAGGTCAAAAACATAAACCAGAGGGATGTTAAGAAGGATTTTTTTATCTCTTCAAAGCCGAACAAGGGAACTCCTTCGGAGTTATTTCATGGTTAATGGTTATTTGTTATCAGATATCGAAACATCATCAATTTGGAGCCCATAACGAATATCAATTCATAAGCCGCCGGCATCGATCAGATTTGCACCCTTGATACATGCCCTCGCGGTAACGGCAGAACCTCTTAAATTCTCACCGGCATAGCCGGTGGCTTATGAATTGAGTTAGACCTTTGATATGTCCGACCGTCCCAGGATTCCGGCCGGCCTGAAGATCAGGATTACGACCAGAATGATAAATGCGAAAACATCTTCATAATCGCTGGAAACAAATCCGGTGAAAAAGGCCTCGGCACAGCCCAGGACCAAACTTCCTAACACCGCCCCCGGCATACTGCCGATACCCCCGAGAACGGCAGCTACAAACGCTTTGATACCAGCGATAAATCCGATATAAAAATTAATCTGGCCGACATGGGAGGCAATCAAAACACCCCCGAGAGCGGCCGTGGCCGAACCCACGATAAAGGTAATCGAAATCACCCGGTCGACATCCACCCCCACCAGCATTGCCATTTCCCGGTCCTGGGCAGTTGCCCGCATGGCTTTTCCGACCCGGGTGAATTTAATCATAAAGGTCAGCAGTACCATAACAATTGTTGTGGTCAGAATAATAGCGATTTCCGGTGTGGTGATAAGATGGGCGATGGGCTCCAGGATTTCAAGATCCGGAATGAGGCTGGGAAAGGGCATGAAATCCGAGGTCTGGGCCAGCAGGACATAGTTCTGCAAAAATAATGACATACCGATGGCGCTGATTAAGGCCGACAGACGCGGTGCATGACGCAGCGGTTTATAGGCCACTTTCTCCAGCGTATACCCGTAAGCCATTGAATAAACAACGGCAACGACCGAAGCGATGAAAAGGATGGCAATCTCGTTCCACCCCAGCATGGTGAGGATGCTGGCGACGATCAGGGCGGTGAAGGCCCCGATCATGTAAACTTCACCGTGGGCAAAATTGATCAGCTTAATGATGCCGTACACCATGGTGTACCCCAGGGCAATCAGGGCATAAATGCTCCCCCGGGTCAGACCGCTTAACAAGAGTTCAAAGAAATATTCCATTTAATTCTATACCACTCCCGGTAAGAGACCTTTGCAAAAGTCCCAACGAATTTTGTGAAGGCGAAAATAAATCAGGGGCCAAGCCCCTCGAAAGGACTTGCCCCTGATTTTTTTTCGAAACTTCAGTTACTTCAGTTCGACATAGACGCCGTTCTTTACCTGGTACATGGAGAAGCCGACGCCGGTGGCATCACCGCGCTCGTCAAAATGGATGTTGCCAAGAGGGGTGGCCACATCTTTGGTTCTCAGTGCTTTAGCGATGGCATCATAATCCGTGGAACCGGCCTGCTCGATGGCATTTAACAACGCCAGGGTTGCGGCATAGGCGTTTAAGAAAAATGCACCCGGATCAGAACCGTAGGCCTTTTTATGGGCCTCATTGGCGGCGATGGCCATGGGGTTGCTGGAAACGTCCGTCGGTCCGGTGGCATAGACGCCTTCAGCGTATTTTTTGGCGACTTTAATGAAGGTATCATCTTTGACACCGTCATCGGAAATAAATATGGTTTTCATCCGTTTTTTGCGCATCTGGCTGACAATTTTAGATGCCTCCGGATGATAGCCACCGAAAATGACGGCTTCGGCACCGGAACGTTTAACCTTTGAGACCACAGCCGAGTAATCAACCGCGCCGGGCGTAATTCCTTCGTACAGGACAACTTCGCCCCGCGGATCTTGTTCCAGAAAACTTTTGGCGAATTCGGCCAGCCCTTTGCCGTAGTCGCCTTTGTCGTGCAGCACGGCGATCTTTTTCAGCTTCAGGACGCCAAGGACAAAGTCGACTTCAAGTTTGGCCTGGGCATCATCGGAAGCGATGGTCCGATAAAAATTGGGGTAGTCGCCGCTCTGGGTCAGTCCCGGGTTGGTGGCCGAGGGAGACATGACAATAATTTTGGAATCCTTGTAAATACCAAGGGCTGCTTTAGTGGCACCGCTGCAAATATGCCCCAAAACCACATCCACCTTGCTGGATATCAATTTGGTGGCTGTATTGGTTGCCACTTCGGGTTTGCAGACATCATCTTCAACCAGAAGCTCAACTTTTTTGCCGAGAACGCCGCCGGCGGCATTGACTTTTTTGACAACCAGCTCGGCCGCTTTGATGGTGGGAATTCCGTAGGATGCCAAATCACCACTATGGGGTCCGGCAACGCCCAGCTTAATCGTATCCGCAGCCATAGCAGGTCCTGAAACAGCAAAAACAAACAACCCAACAATAGACAACACTACCAATTTTACGAATTGATTTTTCATAATTTTTTACTCCTCCTTCCAGTTTTTTGTGAAGTTAAGCCCGCAGGCTTTAAAATACATCTTAATAAACGAATGTTTCCATCCAGTCAAGCTCCAAAAAGGTAAAAAATCCTTGCCGTGGAACCGCGATACCTGTATGAATACCCCATTAGTGCAGTCTGCATTGCAAAACATGCGATATAACCTGTTGGAATAAATAAAAATCAAAGCGGGATGATACCTTGAAAAAAGTTGGCTTATTCGTAAAAAAGGATAATAATGCGGCTAAAAAGGCGGATGAATTTGAAGCCTGGCTCAAAAACAAAAAAATTGAAGTGGTCAGAAAAGAAAGTTCGCCTCCCGAAATTCATTCACCGGCCAACAACAGAATTTCGGCCCCGCAGGATCTGTCCTGCCTGTTCGTGTTGGGCGGCGACGGTACCTTTTTAAGCGCCGTGCGCTGGATAGGAGATCTCAACATTCCGGTGCTGGGCATCCAATTCGGCGAAATCGGCTTTCTGGCGGAAACTGCGGCTGAGAATTTGTTTTCAGCGGCTGAAAAAATACTCAACAATGAATTCACCATCAGCCGTCGCATGCGCCTCGACGTCCAAGTGGTGCGAGAGGGTAAAGTTATTGTCAGTGAAACCGTATTGAATGATATTGTTATCAACCGGGGGGCCCTGGCCAGACTGGCCAACATCGAAACCCACATCAATGATCATTATCTGACCACCTTCAGGGCCGACGGACTCATTGTCGCCACCCCGACCGGTTCAACTGCCTATTCACTGGCCGCCGGGGGTCCCGTCATCCATCCGGATGTTCCCGGAATTATTATCACACCGATCTGCCCCTTTACCCTGACCAACCGGCCATTGATTATCCCGGATTCAACTAAGATCAGACTCAAACTTGAAAAAAAGGCCGCCGATATTATGTTAACCTTTGACGGACAGAAAGGCCTTGATATCACTGATAAAGATACTATTATTGTCCAGAAGAAACCTCATTCCCTCAACATGATCACCCTGCCGGAAGAGCACTATTTTGATGTGTTGAAAGCGAAGCTGAGATGGTCCGGAGGGCGGGCCTAGGCGCCTGGCGCCTTTTATCCGGCAACGTGTTGTCAGGAAGCTGAGGTTTCGATGTTCAGGTTTCGACAATTAATAAATCTCAAATAACAAATCACAAATACCAAACAAATCACAATGACCAAAATTCAAAAAACTTGGTTTTTGAGCTTATTTGAGAATTGGATAATAACTATTTTGATGTATTTGTGAAATACAAAACGAGGACGGATCGCTTTGTTAATTCCTCAATCCGTCAATCCCTGAATCCCCCATCCCATCCCTAAATTCTCATAGTCCCTTTAATCTCAAACAGATTCCCGTCAAAATCCTTGATAAAGATCAGCGTTTTATCTCCTTTAGGAATTTGCGCCACTTCAACGCCTAATGTTTTACATTTATTAAAGAAAATCGTTCAGATCGCCGACTTCCAGGCAAAGATGTTCGATTTGCCGTGTACTGTTACTGCTGCTGCCGGCAATAAATATTTCAAAATGAATATCCTCGTTAAGGTAATTGATAATCACCAGTTCAGAGTCCAGGTTGAATATAGATTTAGAAAGCGTAGATGCTATCGTTTTTGGTTCTGATTTTTCCAATCCCAATAAACCCTGGTAAAACTTATCAGATTTTTCTTCAGAACTGCAGACCAAGGCCACATGTTTAAGACGCATAGATCTATCCTCTAGCTATTCCGTAAGTTTAGGCTTTAATTCAGCCCCGCCAGCCTCTGGCGTAAATAAATAATAGCTCTGGGATTACAGAATCGGATTGTTCGATAAATTTAGAATCAGAAATCTTCCTTTCCCCAATTCCGCATTCCGCATTCCGAATTCCGCAATCCGAATTCCGAATTCAAAGATTTGGCTTTATGATTACTTTGATCGACTCGCGTCCATCCATGACCAGTTGAAATCCGGTGCCGATATCTTTCAAGGGAAGTTGGTGGGTGATCATGTCATCCACTTTGATCGCCCCTGTTTCGATCAGTTCTATGGCATCAACTATATCCGGTGGTCCGCAATAGTAGGAGGTAAGAATTTGAATCTCTTTGGTCCAGAAATCATTGAGCGGTATGGTAATTTGTTTGTTCGGGCCGGGCACCGCAAAAAAAACGATGACACCGCCTTTATCCACCCACTGCCAGGCCTGATCAACCGCAGACACGGCTGAGGTGCACAGGATGACGACATCGACTTTTTTATCTTTTGCAGCTGTCAGCTGATTAGCCACATTTTCGGCGGCATCAAGGGTAATATCCGCGCCTAACCCGGCGGCCAATTCCAGCCTTCTGACGTTTAGATCGGTGGCAATCACCTGGCAATTTTTAGCTTTGGCAAGTTTGACATGCAGCAATCCGGACATACCGCAGCCGAACACCATGACCGTTTGGCCCTGCTGCACTCCGGCAAGCCGCTGGGCCCTGACGACACAGGCCAGCGGCTCAATAAAAGTGCTTTGATCATAGCTGATTGTATCCGGCAAACCATAGGCGCCATTTTCGATCAGCGTGTTGGGGACCAGCACATATTCGGCAAATCCGCCCGGAAGCCTTTCTTTGATGTTCGTGCAAACAGGGTAATCCTCTTTTTTACAGTAATCGCATTGCATACAGGGCACTTTAGGCGCAATAAACACCCTGTCTGCAGGATTAAATTTCTTTACCGACTGCCCGACCTCAACAATCTCAGCGCCAATCTCATGCCCCAGCACCAGCGGTGCTCGGGGCAAGCGGTACCATTCCACAATATCACTGCCGCATATGCCGCAGGAAATCACTTTGACAAGCATCTCATTGGGTCCCGGCCGGGGCGTCGGGACTTCCTCAATTCTGATATCTTCGTTGTTGTACCAGAGGGCAACCTTCATTTCGGAAATCCAATACAAAATTTAAGATTGATAGACCACTTTATCATGCACTCTGTGATTTTTCTATCCAGTATCGAGTATCGAGCATCGAGCATCAAACATCCAGCATCCAGCATCCAGCATCGAGAATCGAGTATCGAGTATCGAGTATCCAGTATCGAGCGTCCCGGGCCATGTCCTTGCCGACTGCGGTAACCGCCAGGGTCGGAATTCCGTACCGGTTGCCGATATCCACCATTTTGGTCATATTATGGCTGACCGTTAGTTGACTTATGGCCTCTCATACAATATAAAAACCGCAATGGTCAACCTTATGATAAAAAAATGGCTGGTCACAGCGTTGATGCTGGCGATACTGAACGTTGCACCCGGCAACGGATACGGCGCTGATTTGCCTGTGTTGATCGAATTAAAGGAAAACGGCGCCATTGATTGGACCACCGGGGTAGTTGAGGCCAAAGGCACCGGTGTTCCTGCGACATATAACTATTATGGCAAACCCCAGGCTCACCAGCAGAAAACCATTGCTGAGGCCATCAGTAAAGCACAACACAACCTCTTGGAAACGATTGTCGGCCTGAGGATTAATTCTGAAAGCCGGGTGATCGACATCGTCGAAGCTTACCCTCCCATGATGACCCTGCTGCGGGATATGGTTCATAAAGCGCCGGAAATTGAAAAACTGAGGAAATACCAGTACGACGGTACCGTGGAGGTCTGGTCGCAGATGAAATTGAACGGAGGCTTTTCTCAGCTTATCCTGCCTCCGGGAATCAGGCACATTGAACCCATAAAACAGGTTTTGACAAGTAAAAATTCCACCACTCAGCAAACCCGCCGGAGGTCATCGAATATTTATACCGGAATGGTAGTCGATGCCAGGGGTATGCGGACAGTTCCCGTGCTGGCACCTAAAATTTTAGATGAGAATCTGGAGGAGGTATTCGGACCGGCCTATGTCAGCCGTGAGTTTGCGGTGCAGCATGGAGTGGTCCGGTATACCACTGATATCAGGAAAGCTAAATTTGATCCGCGGGTCTCCGATAATCCCTTGATTGTCAAAGCCCTGAAGGCCCTATGGCCGGGACGCTGCGATTTTATTATCAGCAATGCAGATGCCGCCAAGCTCAAAAGCGCCTCCGAGCATCTCAAATTTCTCAAGGAGTGCAAAGTCATCATCGTGCTTGATCCCAGGTAAGAGGACAGATGTCAGAGGACTGAAGTCAGAGGACAGACGTCAGAAGTCAGACGTCAGAAGTCAGAAGACAGGTGAACGCGATTAAGGTATACAGGCCTCAGATATATCTTTTGCCTGTCGGAACTATAATCTGACATATGTTATCTGGCCTCCGATCACAACATCTGCCATCTGTCGCTCATCTGTCTTCTGACATCTGTCCTCTGTCTTCCTCTGTCTTCTGTTCTCTGTCCTCTGTCTTCTGTTCTCTGACCTCTGTCTTCTTCCCAGTTAGGTTCCCAACTGCCACGAGGCCAAATACTGCTTCTGCTCAGCCGTCAGCCGGTCAATCGTGATTCCCATGGCGGCCAGTTTTTCTTTGGCAATCATCTTATCAATTCTTTCCGGAACGGGAAAAACATCTTTTCCCAACGGCTTTTTGAGTTTCACCATATATTCGATGCTCAAGGCCTGATTGGCGAAACTCATATCCATAACGCTGGAAGGATGCCCTTCAGCTGCGGCCAGATTGATCAGCCGGCCTTCTGCCAGAATATTGATCCGGCGCCCATCTTTGAGTACGAATTCTTCCACGAAGGGTCGGATGAGCCGTGTTGATTTGGCAATACTTTTTAGACCGTCAAGATCCAGTTCAACATTAAAATGGCCGGAATTGGCCACAATAGCACCGTCTTTCATAATCTGGAAATGCTCTTTGCGGATGACATTGATGTCACCGGTCAGCGTGCAAAAGAAATCACCGATTCTGGCCGCCTGGCGTATCGGCAGGACCGTAAAACCATCCATGACGGCCTCTAAAGCCGGCAGCGGATCAACCTCGGTTACAATAACATTGCCGCCCATGCCCCGGGCTCGCATTGCCAGCCCCCGGCCGCACCAGCCGTAACCGCATACCACAAAATGGCTTCCGGCCACCAGGCGATTGGTCGCCCGGATCATGCCGTCGATGGTGCTTTGACCGGTACCGTAGCGGTTATCAAAAAAGTGCTTCGTCTGGGCATCATTCACTGCAATAATCGGGTACTGGAGGACGCCGTCGGCGGCCATGCTTCTCAAGCGAATAATGCCGGTGGTCGTCTCTTCGGTTCCGCCCAGAACCCCGGCCATAAGCTGGGTGCGTTTGGTGTGCAATACCGAAACCAAATCGGCGCCGTCATCCATCGTAAATTGAGGGCGGGTGTCAAGAACCGCATTGATGTGGGAATAGTAAGTTTTATGATTTTCCCCTTTGATGGCATAAACGGGTATTTTATCGTTTTTGGCCAGGGAGGCGGCCACATCATCCTGGGTACTCAGCGGATTCGATGCACACAAAGCCACTTTGGCCCCGCCGGCTTTCAGCGTTTTCATAAGGGATGCCGTCTCGCTGGTCACATGCAGACAGCCAGCGATTCTAATTCCTTTTAACGGTTTTTCCTTTTTAAATCGTTGCTGGATGCGGTTTAAAACCGGCATGTTCTGATTGGCCCATTCAATGCGCAGCGCACCTTCTTTGGCGGCCTTAATATCCTTTACGTCATAATTCATAGTTAAATTAACTCCTTTGTTACAATAGAATGTTTAGATAGAAAATAACGAATAACCAATAACAAATAACTAATAACTAATAACAATAATTGAGTATTTTCTCGCTCAATTATTATTACCGTCCTGCCATCTCCCTGATGATGTCAGCCTTATTGGTTTTTTCCCAGGTGAGCTCGTCTTCGCTTCTTCCGAAATGGCCGTAAGCGGAAGTCATCCGATAGATGGGCCTCAGAAGATCAAGATACTCGATGATGGCCGCAGGTCTCAAGTCAAATACTTCTTTAACGATCTCTTCAATCCGTTGCTTGGGGACGGTACCGGTGCCCATCAGATCGACCATGACCGAGACAGGTTCAGCCACACCGATGGCATAAGCGATTTGAATTTCACATTTTTTGGCAACACCTGCGGCAACAATATTTTTGGCGATGTGCCGTCCCATGTAAGAGGCACTGCGATCTACCTTGGAGGGGTCCTTTCCCGAAAAACATCCCCCGCCGTGACTCCCCTGCCCGCCATAGGTGTCGACGATGATCTTCCGGCCGGTTACCCCGCAGTCTCCCATGGGTCCCCCGATCACAAATCGGCCGGTGGGGTTGATAAAATAGCGGGTATCGCCGTCGGTCATATCCTGGGGAATCACTTTCTTTATAACCTCTTCTATGATGGCCTCTCTTAAATCTTCATAGGTCACATCATCTTTATGCTGGGCAGAAACCACAACGGCATCCACCCGTTTGGGGGTTCCGTTTTCATACTCGATGGTGACCTGGGATTTTCCGTCCGGTCGCAGAAAATCGAGGGACCCATTTTTGCGAACCGTGGCCAACCGTCGACACAGTTTGTGGGCATAGGTAATCGGCATGGGCATCAATTCGGGGGTTTCATCAGTGGCAAATCCGAACATCAACCCCTGATCCCCTGCGCCCTGGTCTTTGTAAAGGCCCTCACCTTTGGTAACCCCCTGGGAGATATCCGGCGATTGACGATCGATAGAGGTTATGACCGAACAGGTTTGGTAGTCAAAACCCATCCGGGAAGAAGAATAACCAATATCACGTATGGTATCCCGGACGACCTGGGGCATGTCCACATAACATTCGGTGGTAATTTCTCCGGCTATAAAAGCCAGCCCGGTGGTAACCAGGGTTTCACAGGCCACCCTGCAATTTTTATCCTGGGCCATGATATTGTCCAAAATCGAATCGGATATCGCATCGGCCACCTTATCGGGATGACCTTCGGTCACAGACTCGGAAGTAAAAAAATATTTTTCATTTGCCATGAATAATCTCCTTAAATCATTTTAGTTAATACATCGGAATTTCTAAAAACTATAAAAATATGTGTTTTTTCGAGGTTTCAGGTTTAGCCTTGGGGAAGGATCTTTGTCTGTCTGAACCTAGCCTGTTCGAAAAGATTTTGATTAAACATAACATTTTAAATCAGTAATTTAAGTATGTCAATAGCCAGTTGCAACGCTTTCTTTTCATTGTCAAAATAGTTTCATCAGATTTTAAAGACAACTATGTTTTATCCACACCTGCTATCGTAATTTTTCAGGCGGAGTAATTAAAATACAGGGTTTATTTTCAAAAAATACATAGTTCACCCCATTTTTTCCCTTAATGACTTGCAGTATAGATACGAATTAAAGGAGTGTTGGGGAGCACTCTATAATCCAAGTCTTATAACTTCTATCTACCGTAACCAATCAATTTTATTTTTAAAAAGAAATATTTTTATCTTTTATCCACTTATCTAACCTCGCTTCCAGACAACTCAAACCTCAACAAAGGAGGAGGCATTATGAAGGTAAACCGACGGGAGTTTATCCAGATCACCGGTGCTACGGCAGCCGGTCTTGCCGTCAGCGGCCTGGGATTTGACCTGCGCCCGGTTAAAGTCCACGCCCAGATGCTCAAGACCCAGTATGCCAAGGAGACCCTTTCCATCTGTCCCTATTGTGCCGTTGGCTGCGGTATCATTGTGCAAACCAGCCGCAAAGGAGACGGAAGGGTCATCAACATCGAAGGTGATCCGGATCATGTGATCAACCGGGGCTCACTTTGCTCAAAGGGTGCTTCACTGAGGCAGTTGACCGAAAATGAAAACAGGATCACCGATCCGATGTACCGTGCGCCTTATTCCGACAAGTGGCAAAAAGTTTCCTGGGATTGGGCCCTGACCGAAATTGCCAAAAGAATAAAAGCGACCCGCAACGACACCTTTGAGCTTAAAAATGCCAACGGCCAGGTGGTCAACCGTACAACGGCGATCGCCTCGGTGGGCAGCGCGGCCATGGACAACGAAGAGTGCTGGATCTACCAGGCCCTGATGCGGGCAGCGGGGATAGTGTACCTCGAGCATCAGGCCCGTATCTGACATAGCGCCACAGTTGCGGCTCTGGCAGAGTCGTTCGGACGCGGCGCAATGACCAATCACTGGATTGATATTAAAAACAGTGACTGTATTTTAATCATGGGCAGCAACGCTGCCGAAAATCATCCCATCTCATTTAAATACGTTCTCGAGGCCATGAGAAACGGCGCCAAACTCCTCAGTGTCGACCCCCGGTTCACCCGCACCTCCGCCAAGGCGGATTTTTACACGGCCCTGCGCTCCGGTACGGACATCGCTTTTCTGGGTGGGATGATGAAATACCTCATCGACAACAAGCTTTATCCGCTAGAGTATGTCGTCAACTACACCAATGCCGCTTTTCTGGTGAACAAGTCGTATAAATTTAAAGACGGCCTGTTTCCGGGCTACATTGCCGACAAGCGAAAATACGACAAGAGCAAGTGGGCTTTCCAGATGGATGAAAACGGTATCCCGAAAATGGATAAGTCGCTGAAAAGCAAGGATTGTGTTTTTCAGCACTTGAAAAAGCATTACAGCCGGTACAACACCAAACTGGTCTCCAGGATCACCGGCACACCGGAAAAAGATCTGCTGGAAGTTTACAAAACCTATACCGCCACCGGCAAGGTGGGCAAGGCCGGCACCATCATGTACGCCATGGGCTGGACCCAGCACACGGTCGGCACCCAGAACATCCGCATGATGGCCATGATCCAGCTGATGCTGGGCAACATGGGTGTCGCCGGAGGGGGGGTCAATGCCCTGCGCGGCGAATCCAACGTCCAGGGCTCCACCGACCACTGCCTGCTGTGGCATATCTGGCCGGGTTATCTGAAAACCCCCCGGGCATCCAATGTGTCTCTGGCGGCCTACAACCAAAAATGGACACCGGCAAGCAAAGATCCGATCTCTGCCAACTGGTGGCAGAATTACCCCAAGTATACGGTTAGTTTGCTGAAGTCGTTTTTCGGTGAAAAGGCCACCGCCGACAATGAGTTTGGCTATAACTGGCTGCCCAAGGTGGATGACGGCAAGGTTTACTCCTGGCTCGACATCTTTGATGAAATGTACAAAGGCACGATTAAAGGCTTCCTGGCCTGGGGCCAGAACCCGGCCTGCAGCGGGGCCAATGCCAATAAAACCCGTAAGGCCCTGACAAAGCTGGACTGGCTGGTCAACACCAACATTTTCGACAATGAAACCGGCTCGTTCTGGCGCGGACCCGGGATGGATCCGTCCAAGATCAAAACCGAGGTCTTTTTCCTGCCGGCCTGCGTGTCGGTTGAAAAAGAAGGCAGCATCACCAACAGCGGCCGCTGGATGCAGTGGCGTTACCGGGGTCCCAAACCCATGGGCAACAGCCTGCCCGACGGTGATATCATCATGGCCCTGGGTGATAAATTAAAGAAATTATATAAAGAGGACCCCGGCACACTTCCGGAACCGATCCTCAATCTCAAATGGGATTACGTCACCAACGGCGAATACGACCCACACAAGGTGGCCAAAGAAATCAACGGCTATTTTCAAAAGGATGTCACCGTAAAAGGCAAAGACTTTAAAAAGGGCACCCTGGTACCCAGTTTTGCTTACCTGCAGGCCGACGGCTCGACCTCTTCGGCCAACTGGCTGTACTGCAACAGCTACACTGAAAAAGGCAACATGGCCGCCCGCCGCAGCCCCAAGGATGCCCCCAACAAAATCGGGCTGTATCCGCAGTTTGCCTGGGCCTGGCCGGTCAACCGGCGCATTATTTACAACCGCGCTTCGGTGGATCTGAAGGGCAAACCCTGGGACCTCAAAGACTGGGTCATCAAGTTCGACGGAGACATCAAGGACGGCAAATACGTCAGCAAGCGCTGGCAGGGAGACGTGCCCGACGGCGGCTGGTATCCCATGGAAAATCCCGACGGCACCATGCGCAAGGATACTAAATATGCCTTTATCATGCGCAAACATGGTTTCGGCCAGATTTTCGGACCGGGCCGGGCCGACGGTCCCTTCCCCGAGCACTACGAACCATTGGAGTGCCCGGTGGAAAAGAACTACATGAACAAACAGCGCATGAACCCGACCGCAGCGGTTTACGGGACCAAGGCCGATGAGTGGGCCACCTGTGATCCGCGTTATCCCTATGTGGCCACCACGTACCGGGTCTCGGAGCACTGGCAGACCGGTGTCATGACACGCTACCAGCCGTACCTGATGGAGATGCAACCCCAGGTTTTTGTGGAAATGAGCAAAGAGCTGGCCAAGTTGAAAGGCATCAAAGGCGGCGAACGGGTAAAAGCGGTGTCACCCAGGGGGGAACTGGAATGTACCGCGATTGTCACCCACCGTTTCAAACCGTTTAAACTCGGTGATATCGTCGTGCACCAGGTCGGCTTTCCGTGGCATTACGGCTGGATAAAGCCGGTCAACGGCAAAGAGGACAGTGCCAACCTGCTCACTCCGAGCGCCGGTGATCCCAACACCCGGATTCCCGAAACCAAGGCCTTTATGGTCAATGTCGTTAAACTATAAGAAGGAGGTGGTCACTTATGAGTAAGTCATTTTTTATCGATACGACGCTGTGCACGGCCTGTCGAGGATGCCAGGTCGCCTGCAAAGAGTGGCATGATCTTCCCGCTGATGAGACGGTCAACCGCGGTTCCTACCAGAATCCTGCTGATCTCTCCTTCGATACGTACAAACTCGTGCGGATGGAAGACAAGGTTATTGACGGCCGGATAAGATGGCTGTTTTTCCCGGATCAATGTCGACATTGCGTGGAGCCGCCCTGCCAGGATACGGCCGGAGATCCCAGCGCAATTTATACGGATCCGGCCACCGGCGCGGTTATTTATACGGCTTTCACAAAAGATCTGGATGCCGCTGAAATCATCGAATCCTGTCCTTATGACATCCCGCGCAAGGGACCGCACGGTATCCTGGCCAAGTGTGATATGTGCCTGGACCGGGTGCATAACGGGCTGCTGCCGGCCTGTGTAAAAACATGCCCCACCGGGGCCATGAATTTTGGTGACCGTAAAGAAATGGTCGAACTTGCCCAAAAACACCTGGCCACGGCGAAAAAGAAATTTCCCAGTTCCACGCTGCTGGATCCGGATGATGTCAGAACAATTTATCTGGTTAACTTCGACCCCAACCTGTATCATGAATTCGCGGTAGCGTCCGCCAGGAATTATGGCATTACCCGGCAGGCAGCGTTACAAAAAATGTTCCGTCCGTTGACGGACATTGTCTCACGCCTGGGATAATATAAACAGCCAGTTGTAATCCATCCAAAAGGGGAGAAGGTAAAAGCCTTCTCCCCTTTCTTATATGTCGGACATGTGGTAAAAGAGAAAACGGGTTGCGGGTAACTCGCAACCCGTAACCCGTAACGCGCAACTCGTACCGCGTAACTCGCAACTCGCAACCCGCAACTCGTACCGAGGAGATTCCATGATATCAAATTTAGCCCTCACATCCGACCAGATTGGAAAAGCGGTTGCAGCCGTAAAAAAAAGCAAACCGGTTTACGCCGACTTGCTTGATTTTTACGGCCGGATCTTTGATGCCCAGGAGGACAGCAACGGTCGTATCCAAATCGAACCGCTTCAAATCTCCGAAGCGATGCTGTCTGTCAAGGCACGCGAACAACTACCACTGATCGGTATTGAAGAGTTTGTCTACGACGATATTGAGTCCGGCAATCTTTTTATCCCCATTTGTAATCTTGCAAAAGAATCAAATCCAAAGCTGGCGGCCTCGGCCAAGGTCATATTAAAAGCTGTTGATGCCGCAATTAAGCCTAACGCGCTTTTTTCGGGTCTTCTTGCCGGCAATGAGGCTTTATTTGAAAATATTGCCGACGAATTTGAAATCGAGAAACAGGTCCTGGGCTTTATCACATATAGCAGCTTAAAGCCTTCCCTTGCCGTGTGTGCCGATCAGCTTTCATCGTATTTAAACAAGGATGAACCGTGGCTGAAGGGCTATTGCCCCATTTGCGGAAGTTCTCCAATACTTTCGCTATTTGAAGACGACGGTGAACGATCATTGATCTGTGGTTTTTGCTGGCACCCATGGCCGGTTAAAAGGGTATTTTGCCCGTTTTGCGAAAACCGGGACGGCAAAACCCTGAATTATTTTTACAGTGACGAAGAAAAGGATGCCAGAGTAGATTTGTGTGACCGGTGCAAAAAATATATTAAAACCCTCGACACAAGAAAAGTAGACAGACTGATTTATACGCCGCTGGAACAAATATCAACCCTGCACCTTGACATTAAAGCACAAGAGATGGGATTCGAACCCGGAATTAAGCTTTTTATGCAGGTGTAAACAAGGTATAGGGTATAGGGTATAGGGTATAGGGTGGAAGGTGTCGGGAATTCGGCCTCCGGCCCATAGGGGCAGGGCCTACGCCCCGGCGGGAAGTTGGAATGCGGAATGCGGAAAAAAAGAAAAGGTGTAAGGCGCAAGGCGTATGGCGTAAGGTAGAAGCGGTAATTCGTTATTTGTGATTTGTGATTTGTTTTTTCCGGTTTATCCGGGTTACTATGTGGGAGCGGCTTTTAGCCGCGATGACCTTTGCAGGAGACGGGATCGTGGCTAAAAGACACTCCCACGGGCATGTTCCTCAATAAATTGCTTTTAAATCAAAGCCTGCACCAAAATAAAATTTCTTTCAAATGCCATATTTGAACAAACGCTCAATTTATTTTTTACTACTGACGGTTTTCATCTCTACTGCTTTACTTCCCCGATATACGGCTGCATCAAGTCTGAATGCGCCGGAGGGTAAGGTTGTCGAGGTTCGGACCGCCTGGTCCGTGGATCGTGCGCGTCCCGGCGATGCGATCATCCTGGCGATAGTCGCCGACATCAAAAAAGGCTTTCATCTCAATGCCGATGCGCAACAGGTTAAGCCGTTTGAAAATTTCAAACCTTACCCGACGAAAGTGGTGGTTACCGACACCAGCGACAAGATAACCATCGAATCCCCGCGCTACCCGCAGGCTGTCCCGATCAAGGTGGAGTATGCCGCCGGGGATTTGATGTCCTTTGAAGGGCAAACCGTCATTTATCTGCCGATCAAGCTGGAAAAAACGATAAAGCCGGGAAGCCTGGGGATCCAGCTGGTGTTTGAATACCAGGCTTGCTCAGACACCTACTGCTTGTTCCCCGCCAAGATCAAATTTGAAGGATCCCTTGCAGTTGTTGAATCCGGGATCCGTGTGTCAAAAATAAATGGGGAATTGTTTGTCGGATTCGATCAAGGTTCGACGGCAACCACCTCCCGGGAAGTAAATTTCGACCTGTTCGGTTGGACCTTCGCGATAGACGTGTCATCGGGATTCGGAATGATCCTGTTGCTGATTACCGCCGGACTGGGCGGTATGCTGCTCAACTTTACCCCCTGCGTGTTGCCGCTGATTCCCATTAAAATCATCAGTCTGTCCCATGTCGCCCAAAACCGCAAACAGTGCTTCATGCTGGGATTGGCGATGTCTTTGGGAGTTTTGGTCTTCTGGCTGGTCATAGGGGTTTTAATTGCTCTGGTCAGTGACTTTAGCGCCACCAACCAGCTTTTTCAATACCCGGCATTTACTATTCTGATAGGTGCTATTATCGGAAGTATGGCCACCGGCATGTTCGGTCTCTTTAGCGTGCGTTTGCCTAATTTTATCTATATGTTAAACCCGGAGCAGGACACGCTTCACGGCTCTTTCGGTTTGGGGAATACTGGCGGCGATCCTGTCAACCCCCTGCACAGCACCATTTATGGGTGCAGCCGCTGCCTGGGCGTCAACCCAGGCACCGGCGACAACCTTAGCGGCCTTTGCCGCCATCGGAACCGGGATGGCCCTCCCCTATCTGGTGCTCTCCGCCTCACCGGCCTGGGTTGAAAAAATGCCCAAAACCGGGCCGGCCAGTGAGTTGATCAAGCAGGTCATGGGATTGTTCATGCTGGCCGCAGCAGTATATTTTATCGGGATTGGTGTGGCCGCGCTGTTTTCCAAACCGCCGAATCCGCCAACCAAACTCTACTGGTGGCCGGTGATGTTTTTCTGCATTGCTGCCGGCGGCTGGCTGCCCTATCGTACGTTTCAGATCACTGCCAAAGTTAAGCTGAAAGCTTTTTATGCCGGCATCGGTGTAATGATCATGGCCCTGTCGGCCTGGGGAGCCGTTCAACTGACCGACCCGGGTCCTGTTGACTGGGTGTACTATACCCCGCAGCGCTTTTCAGAAGCATCCGACGACAAAAAAGTTATCGTTATGGTCTTTACCGCTGAATGGTGTCTCAACTGCAAAGCGCTGGAGCAAGCGGTATTTAAAGATCCAAAGATTGTCGCTCTTTTCGCAACAGAAGACATTGTGCCGATGAAGGTGGATATTACAGGTAATAACCCGGCCGGAAAGGCCAAGCTCAAAGAGGTCGGAACTCTGACCATCCCGCTTTTGGTAATCTATTCTCCCGCCGCAAAACAGGTTTTTAAAAGCGATTTTTACACCACCGACCAGGTTCACAATGCCGTCACCAACGCCCTGAAGGGCTCCGAATCACAACCTAAAAATTGATGTTCGATGCTGGTAACTGAAAGGTTTAAGGTATAGGGTAGAAGGTATGTGGTGTCAAAATCAAGTAGAAGAATTTATTTCGGATGAATGGTCAGGATCAGGTATTGTGAATTTCTAAAGACTTTCATTTTTGCAGGTTTTTTTTCAAAGCTTTTCTTGAAAACAATCATATTTTCAACTGTCTGGCCTTCGACCTCCACAATGATATCTCCTTTTCGTACGCCATCCCTCTCAGCCGGACTCCCCCTTTGAACGTCGGATACCATGACCCCTTTCCCGGGTTCAAAAGATAAGTACTTCGCAAGATCCGCGGTGACTTCTTGCAGGGACAGGCCGTAGGATTCTTCCATCTCTGTCTGGGATTTCAGAGGCAGGGACATCTTTTCGAACAAGGCGCGGGATACGTAAATGGGCGCATTGAACTTCAGGGCCATGACGAGGGAGTCGCTGGGTCTGGCATCTATTTCAACAAGGTTTTCTCCTTTTTGCAAAAAGACTGTTGCATAATAGATGTTATCCTTGGAATGGGTGATGACGATATGATGAATCGCGCCATCGGCTTTTTGGATAATTTTTTCGAGCAAATCGTGAGTGAGCGGACGGGGATTTTCGACCCCTTCAAGTTCGGAGTAAATCGCACGGGCCTCGAGAATGCCAATCCATATAAAAAGGGCACGTTTTTCACCCGGATCGGTAAGCGTAACCACCGGTGTCCGGCTCGACGGGTCGACCACCAACTGATAGACGGTTACCCGGATAAGTTCTTTCTTCTCCGGAACGGGTTGAGCCGCCTGCTTAACAGTCGACTCTGCCGCGCAACTGGCCGCAGCCATGAGCCAGAGACCCATAAAGGCTATAACTATGTTTCTTTTCTTCAGTGACATTAGGAACCTTAATTTGTAACCGTTCAGGGGTTCAGGGTTCAAGGTTCAGAGGTTCACCCGCCTCTGGCGGCGCCGAAGGCGACCAGGGTTCAAAGTTCAGAACAGATAAAGGTGTCAGGTGTCAGGATTCAATAATTGAGGAATTAAGGAATTGAGGGATTTAGGAATTAGAATGATAGAATACCTTCAATTCCTAAATTCCTGAATTCACAATTCCTAAATTTGCCTGCTGACACCTATACTATTTACTTATCGGCGCACTCGCTGCGCCAACCGGCGCCCCTAATTAGAAGCACAGTCTTTGAAGAAGTCTATCCTCTATTTTAAAATCTCCTGAATCTTCTTATCCAAATGTTCTTCGGGCCGCTGGCCGGGCAGCCGTTCGACAATTTCTCCCTGCTTAATAATCAACAGCAGGGGTATGGCGGTTAGCTTAAACTTTTGGATTGCCTTATCACCGTACCAGTATACCGGAAACTCAATTTTCAGTTTGTTTATAGCCGGCTGCATTGCGGCAGCCCCCTCGAGATCGATGCTGATGCCGATCAGGTTTAAACCCTGATCCTTATATTTTCGATACAAATTATTTAAGGCCGGCAGTTCGTCAATACAGGGTCCGCACCAGGCCGCCATGAAACTGACAATCAACGTATTATCCGTATTTCTGATCAGTTCGTCAAGGGCTGCCTCCGCAATGGGCTGCACGGTAACCGCAGTTCCAGCTCGAGAAGCAACAATTGAAAAAAAGAACACCCCCAAAATCGCTGCAAAAATTGAAAGTCGAAATCTTAACATCAGACCCTTTGTCGTGGAAGGTAAAGGAAAATAAATTTACCACGGAAAGACACGGAAACGCACGGAAAATATATGCTACAAAAAAACTGTTATCCAAAATTTTAAAACTCCGTGCCATTCCGTGAAAATCCGTGGTAAAAAAATCAGACCACAAAAATCGAAATGTGGCCAGCAACCAGTGACCAGAAACCAGCGGCCAGTCGCTATGGTTTATTCATCTTCTCCAAATTGATGGCGCAGGTTTCCAGGTCGGGCCGCTGATTGATATCGTTGACCTGGATTTCACGGATAATGCCCTTTTTATCAATAAATATCAGCGCCCGTTCAGAAACGCCATCCGACCGCAAAACACCGTATCGATCAGCGACGGCACCGTGGGGCCAAAAATCCGATAACACCGGAAACCACAATTTCCCCATCTGTTTGGTCCAGGCATATAACGTCGGAATATTGTCTGCCGTAATACCCAGAAGCACCGCATCATTTTCGTCAAACATGTCCTTGACAATGTTGTATCCCGGCCACTGGTCCGAGCAGACCGGCGTCCAGGCTGCCGGCACAAATGATATCACGACATTTTTTTCCCCTTTAAACCGGCTAAGGGTAATTTTTTCTCCGGCTACGGAAGGAAGCGTGAAATCGGGCGCAGGGTCACCGACTTTCACCTTTAATTGGCTGTCAATGGGTTTTAATTGACCCATGTTGTATAGGTTGTCCTTATATGCAGCCGATGCACCAAAAGCCGGTGTGATCAAAAAGATCAAAAAAAGACCTGCCGTTAAAAAAAATGCAACCGATGTTTTCATTGCTTTTCACCTCCTTTATCGTTGGCACCACCCCACTGAATAACCGAGGACAGAGGTCAGATGACAGAAGACAGATATTCCGGCGTATATCGTCCTGCCCTATGCGCTCTGCATCAACATTCCCCATTCCGCATTCCGCATTCCACATTCGAAAGACCCGCAACCCGCAACCCGCAACCCGTTCACCTCAATCCGGATTCCTTTAAAAGCTTTTGCATCAGCGCATCGGCGTCTTTGGCGCCGCCAAGTCTTGAGTAATAGACTTTGTGGCTGCCGTCCGCTAAAATCCTGACACCGATAAAATAAGGTGTTCTCACCTGACCCAGTTTTTTGTGGATCACAAAATCACCATCCGGGAAAAGCGGAAACGGGATATTGTAAACCTTTTTAAAGTGCTTGACTTCAAAGGCCGAGTTGCCCACCCCGATACCGATCAGTTTGACTTTTCCTCTCAGCTTAGCGTCACCTTCAATCTTGCGGAACATCTCATTCACAGAAGGAGCCTCCTTCTGGCAGAACGGTCAGTACATGCTGAAAATTTCAATCAGAACGACTTCGGCTTTTATCTCAGGTATCGTAAAGGATTTTTTCCCGGTGATGCCCAGATATTGCTGATATTCCGTGCTCTGGGGGACAGCAAGATCAATCGAAGGCAAAACACCGCCTTCGGCCGGCGGCTTAGTGTCGGCGTTGACAAATCCGGGGAATAAAACAACCCCCACGATTCCTGCTATTAAGAATTTAAAAATGATTTTCATATCCGGGTCTCCTATTTTTCCGAGACGTCAAGTTACGGTTTTTGGCGAAGGACTGCTCATGGATGATGTCTCCCTTTTACCTAAGTTGAGCGGTTCAGTTAGGTTAATATAGTGCAATATCAGTAGTGGGTCAAATATTTCTTACACCGCAAGCAAAGAAACCCCGGAAAGCAAAAAATGCGCTGCGTTCGAAAGTATCCGGGGCGGATAGTGTCACCTAAAAAAATTTCTTTTAAACCCGGCCTAACTCTGATAACGTGCGCAGCGGCATCCGGAAAACCCTTTATAGGCGCGTCGATCTTATACAAGATCTTGCACATAATGCAAAAAAACAGCAATTAAGATACTAAAAAGCAGAGGGAGCGCATCCATGAGATGTCTGAGCAACGCAGTGACGGTTTTAGTGGTGGCAATGATGGCATTTTCTGTATCGGTTTTCGCCTCGGATGAGACGCCCAGCCACCCGCCGGCACTGCGCCTGGCATCAGCGAGTCAGTCATCTGAAACAGCCTCTGCCAAATCAGCCGGCCATGGGACTGAAAGCGGGGACACGGAGCATATTAAATCCGGATCCGGCCACGGTCAAGATCATCCCAACCTGGGCCAGATTTTGCCCCTGTGGAGCTGTATCCCCTTTGCCTTCATGTTGCTGTCCATTGCGCTATGGCCGCTGCTGATGCCGGATTTCTGGCATCACCACTTTGGCAAAATTTCCGGTTTCTGGGCCGCCACGCTGGCCATACCGTTTTTGATCGCCTTCAAGGGAGATGCGCTTTATGAAATTCTTCATATTATTCTTGCAGACTATCTGCCCTTTATAATCCTGTTGTGGGCGCTGTATACGGTTTCCGGTGGAATTTTACTGCGGGGCACCCTGAGGGGGACGCCCATTGTCAATGTTGTCATCCTCATCATCGGTACCCTGCTGGCTTCCTGGATGGGCACCACCGGGGCGGCCATGCTATTGATCCGCCCTTTTCTGCGGGCCAATGATTTTCGCAAAAACAGGACCTTTATGGTGGTTTTTTTCATATTTCTGGTTGCCAACGTCGGCGGGTCGTTGACCCCCCTGGGTGATCCACCCCTCTTTTTAGGATTTTTGCACGGCGTATCGTTCTTTTGGACCTTTAATATCCTGCCCCACATGCTGATGGTTGTCATCATATTGTTGGTGATTTACTTTATTCTTGATACCTATCATTACCGCAAGGAAGGGGTCACGGCCCCTGCGGAGGACGGCGTAAAGCAACCGTTAAAGCTGGATGGCGTGCATAACTTTATCTTTTTAGCGGGTATCATCGGCTCCGTATTGATGAGCGGCATGGTGGACTGGGGCGAAGTCAACACCTTCGGGGTCCACCGATCGGTGCAGGACTGGGTCCGTGACGGCTTGCTGATTGTCATGGGGATCCTGTCGCTGGTAACAACTTCGGTGCGGTTGCGCGAGGACAATGACTTTACCTGGTTTCCCATCATTGAGGTGGGTTATCTTTTTATCGGCATATTTATCACCATGATCCCCTGTTTGCTCATATTAAAGGCCGGTCCCGAGGGTGCCCTGGCCTTTCTGGTGAACGGTGTAAAGCAGCCTGTGCACTATTTCTGGGTAACCGGCGGGCTTTCAGCCTTTCTCGACAATGCGCCGACATACCTGACCTTTTTTAATACGGCCCTGGGAAGTTTTTATGCCGGAATGCCGGAAGCCGGCGCGGTTCCCCTGTTGATGACCGAAAACGCCAGCTATCTCAAAGCGATTTCGGCCGGGGCGGTCTTCTTCGGGGCCTGCAGTTACATCGGTAATGCACCAAATTTTATGGTCCGATCCATTTCGGAAGAAGCCGGAACAACCATGCCCAGCTTCTTCGGCTATATATTGAAATATTCATTGATTTATTTAATCCCGACCTTTGTGGTGGTGACGCTGATATTCTTCTAAACCTAAATTATGAGTATTTTCAAAGTTAGAATTTTTGAATGACTGTTTATGAATGACGAATGTCGAATTGTGGAAGTCGCTTCGCTCTATCATTCATTCGTCAATCGCCATTCGTCATTCAAGAGGGGCCTTAACCCGTGCTGAACGAACTGCTTAAATCAAATATCGCCATGGTGGGCGGAGGAAATTTTTGCAAGCAACTTCTGCAGTTGCTTTTCAGTGAGCAATTTAAGGATCAGCATCTCTCCATTATAGGTGTTGCGGATAAAAACGACCGGGCCGAAGGCTTGCTGTACGCCCAAAAAATGGGAATTTTCACCACCGCTGATTACAGAGATCTTTACGAACTTGAAAACTTACAGATTTTAATGGAACTTACCGGCAATGTGAAGCTGGGCGTGATAATAAATGTGACCAAACCCCTGGGGGTAAAATTTTTTGATCACGTTGATTCCAGAACGATATGGACATCGTTGCAGGTTGAGACCGAAAAGCGCAAAGCCTTAAAGCTGCTGCGCCAGAAAAAAGACAGCACGGCCGACATCCATGGCTTCTTTGAACAATTCGCCGACCGTTTGGGTAACGTGATCATCCAGCGAAGTAACCGCTATGTGGAAATAGAACGCGAGTCGATCGAAAGCGAAATTGCCCTGTCACAGATCATTGAAGGCAGCACCATACCAACGTTTGTCCTCGACAAAGACCATATCGTTACCCACTGGAATACGGCCATGGAAAAGTTCACCGGTGCCAAAGCAAAGACAATGGTCGGCACCACCCGACAGTCAACACCCTTCTGGGGAGAAGAACGCCCCACCATGGCCGACGTCATTCTGGATCAAATCAGCGAGGATGAAATTCAGAAATTATACGGCGAAAAATGGCGCAAGTCCGTACTCATCGAAGAGGCTTACGAGGCTGAAGTGTTTTTTCCCCGGCTGGGAGAAAACGGGAAATGGTGCTGGTTTACCGCCGCACCGATAAAAGGGTATGACGGCTCCATCGTGGGGGCTATT
>PVMK01124762.1_pt1 | contig 28837 bp, 20 predicted proteins | sample 1853481 | NCBI WGS metagenome assembly PVMK01 (sample SAMN08533507, study PRJNA380276) | Marine sediment metagenome, whole genome shotgun sequencing project.
TCGCTGATATAGCGGCTTTTTTTATGAGCTGAATCCCCCGCCGTTTGAGAGCAACCCCCACAAACACGCCTGTTTCGGCGACCTCCTCAGTACGGCATAAGGTCAGTCGCGACCGTCAAATCTACATTGGCGCTCGGGCGGGCGGTGCAATTGGCCGCAATAATGGAAAACAGACATTCAACAAAGGCACCGCTCCGCCAGCTGCCTCAGCTCAACGCCGGCAGTTATCGCATGATCAAGTTGATCGCCGAGTTTGATGACCGCGAGGCCTGGGGTGACGGCGGCGGGGTCAAATCCTGCGCCCACTGGCTGAACTGGAAATGCGGCATTGCTATGGGGGCGGCACGGGAGAAGGTGCGGGTCGCGCACTGCCTGGAGAATCTGCCGCTGATCGATGCCTCTTTCGCGACTGGTGAAATCAGTTACTCCAAGGTACGCGCCATGACGCGGGTTGCCACACCGGAAACAGAGGAGGCCCTGTTGATTGTCGCCAGGCATGGCACCGCGAGCCATGTGGAACAACTCGTCAGCAAGTACAAGCGCGTGAAACGCACTATGGAAGACGAGGCAGAGCAGGAACGCGAGGAAGCCCGTAAATTGTCCTACTACCAGGATAACGACGGTATGTGGGTAATTAACGCCAGACTGCCACCGGAGGCGGGTTCCCTGTTGGTTAAAGCGATCGAAGTGTTGGTCGCACCTATTCAGGAAGAAAAGCGGGCACAACTGCTGGAACAAAGACTGCAAGAGCAAGAGCAAGAGCAAGAGCAAGAGCAAGAAAATAAAGAAGAAAACGTTCCCGCGGAAACATTTTCACAGACTGTAGAGAAAGAGGACCCGAGTCACTTCTACGAACTGCTACAAAACACCCGCGCCGATGCCCTGGTGACACTGGCGGAGCATTTCCTGGCGACCTGCGGCGAGAAAGCTGAATTTAGGGGCCTGAAAGGCTCTGAACGCTGCCAGGTGATGCTGCATGTGGATATCAACACCCTGCGCCAACGCTCGGGCGCGAACGGTGCCGGCTTCTTTGCGGCGCGCATTGGATGTTCGAGATAAAACTTGCCGTTTCCCGGGCTGCTCTGAATCCAGAACCGTGGAATCTCACCACATAGAACACTGGGCGGATGGAGGTGAGACCAGCCCGGAAGTTACAGCAAAAACCTGTGTCACCCGATGGCAGGGAGAGCCCTGCGATTACGGCATGGCCATAGAGGGTTTGTTAAGGCGGGATGGGAATCTGCGTTTTCACGGTGAGTTGGATTCTGATCCGACGGATAGTGCCACATCTCCATGACCGTTTAGTCCTGAGCCGACATTGGGGCTATCATGTGACGAGGGTCTGTTGTTTACTCACAGCGGACTCCCATGAAATAGCCACCCGACGATGGAGTAGGGTGCTCATTAGAAATCCTGTTCCGGCATGAGTTCATTATCTGGTTCAGTCGTATATTGCATACTATTACTCCATTGGACGCAGCCTCACTTCAGTTTATACTCTCGCTTTCGTTTTTTGGAGCCTCTGTGCAGCTATTATCCTCCCGTTTGAGAATCCTGCTGATGATCATTATCTGGTTAGTAGCCATGTTCGCCCTGGTATTGTGGCTGGGTGGATCACGCCTGGCGCGGGTCACCGTTGCGGGCGGCCCGGCGGGCAGTGAGACACTGGCACTGACCCATGCCATTGCGGATGCCCTCAATGATGCGCAGCTGGGTTTCAGGATGATTGTGTTCGAAACAGGGGGCAGCAGCGAAAACCTGCACCTGCTGGAGACCAGGCGCATCGATATGGGTACTGTCCAGGCCGATACGCCGGCCTCGGATGGTGTGTTGGGAGTCACCACCCTGTACAACGATGCTTACCACCTGATCGCCAGAGACGATGCGGGGATTCAAAGCTTCGCGGACTTGCCCGGGCATCGGATGGCTATTCCCCCTGTCACCAGTGGGCAGTTCAGTTCCTTCTGGTTTCTTGCAGATCACTATGGCATCGCCCGGGATCGACTCAATGCGCTGCCCATGTCAGAGGACGCCGCCAATTTCGCCATGGAGCAGGGGCAGGTTGACGCGGTGTTCAGGGTTCGGGCACCCGGCAATGCAGCGATACGTGAATTGATCGGCGATAAAAGCCTGCACCTGGTCCCCATAGAGCAGTCCGAGGCGCTGGCGCTGAAACAACCGGCCATTGCCCCGGGTGTTATCCCCCTGGGTTCCTACCGGGGCTATCCGGCGTTGCCCAAAGCGGATCTTGATACCGCCGTGGTAGATCGCCTGTTGGTGGTTCGATCGGACATGGATGAGCACCTGGTCTATAAGTTGACCAAAGCCATCTACGAGCACCGCTCAGAAATCCTTGAATCGAGCAAGCTGGCTGGTTTTATCGGCCCGCTGCCAGATGATTCTGTCAGCGTGATTACCGGGCATGCTGGCGCCCGTGCCTATTATGACCGGGAAAAACCCGGGTTCATGCAGCAAAATGCCCGTCTGGTGTCGGCGCTTCTGTATGTCATCGCCATTGTCTTTTCCGCCCTGCTCGCCATGCGTACCCACTGGGTCCGTTCACGGCGTATGCGCATGCACAGCTTCAATAGACGACTCATGGAAATCTCCGCCGGCGCAAGGCAGGAGAGTGGGGTGGATGAGCTGCTGCAGCGCAAACACCAGCTGATGGATATGTTGGAGGAGGTGGTGGGTGACCTGGAGCGGGAAAAGGTGAATCAGGAAGAGTTTGAACATTTTTCATTTACCTGGCAGGCAGTGGATGCGCTGGTGAGGGACCGCTTGCATATGGTAGATTCGCCACGATCTGAAAATGAGAGGGGGATAGTCGCATGACGTCTTCAATGCGATTCTGGTTTGGTTGGGGTGTCGGGCTGGCGTTACTAATGATGCTGGTGGTCTGGGGCCTGCTAAAGTGGAACCTGACGAACTATACCCAACTGGTATCTGATCGCCTGCTGCTACTGGGTGAGTTGCGCCGGGGCGCGGTACAGGAATACTTCTCTACCGCGGAGGCGGAGCTGCGTTTTTGGGGTACCAACGCCGATATACTCGCGGGCCAGGCCGCTCTTGTGGAAATCTGGGGCAGTGAGCCCGGCGCTGCCGTGGCGCAACAAGTGCGCTATAGCTATACAGAGGGCAACCCCAGCCCGGCGGGATTCTATCTGAATCTCGACTATGCAGAAGACGGTACGGCCTACAGCGAACTTCACGGCAGGATGCATCCCAGGGCGAGGCTTTTCGTTACCGAGCGGGGCTATTACGATTTTTTCCTGATCGGACCGGAGGGTGATGTGTTTTACAGCGTGGAAAAAGAGCGCGATTTCGCCACCAACCTGGAAACCGGTGAATGGAGCAACAGTGGGCTGGCCGAAGTATTTACCCGGGCAAAGAGAGAAAGGAAAGAGGGCACCGTTGCCATCAGTGATATGCAGACCTATGGTCCCAGTGACGGCGAACCCGCCATATTTATGGCGACCGCCATGCACGATGATGCGGGTCAGTTCCTGGGTGTGATCGCCTTCCAACTGCCCACGGATCGAATCCTGGGCATCATGAACTATACCAGCGGCATGGGAGAGACCGGGGAGACCTACCTGGTGGGCCAGGACTATTTGATGCGCAGCGATTCCCGCTTCACCGATGAGTCCACCGTTTTATCGCAGGTCGTCAAAACGCCCACCGTGGATTTGGCGCTTGCTGGCGAGCAGGGCGTCGAATTTATACAGGACTATCGCAACGTGGAGGTCATGTCGGTTTACCTGCCGATACAGGTCGGGGATACCCGTTGGGCGATTATGGCCGAGATCGATCGGGATGAGATCGAGGAGGGTGCGGCCCGGGAGCGTCCCGCCATGGCCGGCGTGTTGTTCTTCGTGTACGGGTTGTCGTTGTGGTCCGTGTGGTACTGGCAGGGCAGGCAGTTACCCGAAGACGGCGTGCAATTGGCGGGCCTGGATTTCCCGGACGGTGGGGATGGCGGTGGCGGATTTGATGGCTGAACATTATGCGGGTCACTACATAATGTCTCGTATTTCGCCAATATTCAGGTGCCCCGCCTGAGGCCGTCGAGAAACGTCCTCGCGCTACTTTCCATCAGGGTGGTGATATCCACATCCGGTAAGAATTTTTCAACGTGCTGGTTCATCGCCAGGCAGGCCAGGCCATGGGCATTGGCCCACAGTTTTACCGCGAGTTCCAGGGCGTTGTAATCGCTCAGTTCCATCGCGTCACACCAGGCGCTCACGGAATCGACGAGCAGATAGAAACCCGAGGTCTTCAGCCCCGGGTCCTTCGAATCTATGGCCCGCATGCCCATGTCGCCCCACATCAGGTCGTAGAACTGGGGGTGATCGGTGACAAAAGCAATATAGGCCTTGCCGTGAGCGATAATGTTTTCTTCGGTGCCGGCAGGGATCCTGGCTTCTACGGCCTGCATCGTTTCTGTCAGCCCCAGGAATGCCACCTGGGTCACTGCTTCCAGTAGCTCATCTTTATCCTTGAAGTGGCGATAGGGCGCTGCGCTACTGACACCGGCGCGACGCGCCGCGTCGATCATGGCGAAATCGACCGAGCCGTTTTCCTCTATCAACTCAGCCGCGGCAATAATCAGGGTGTTGCGCAGATTGCCGTGATGATAGTTTTTGCACTTCTGGGGTGCGAGGACTTTATTCATGATTAACTCGCCAGTCTTTGCGGGTAGGAGTGGTCGCCGGTTGTCAGCAAAGCGCTGGGTTCAGTCTCTTTCCTGCCTATACGCATGACCACCAGAAACATGGGCGGTACCAGGAAGAAAGATATGATGGTGGACAGCAGGACACCGCCGGCGATGGCCATGGCAAAGGGTGGCCATAACTTGCTCCCTTCCAGGATCAGCGGCAGGAAACCACCAAAGGTCGTTACCGTGGTCGATATGATGTGGCGGCTGGAATCCATGACGACAGAGCGGATGGCGAACAATCCCCCCAGCCTGGCACCCTCATGCGCCTGTAATGCGGTCATGATGATGATCGCAGCGTTTATCGACACGCCAATCGAACCAATCACGCCGATCATGGGTTGAATGCCGAAGGGGTAGCGGAAGATCGCCAGTGACAGCAGTGACAGGCCCATGGAGCAGACACAGACCAGCAGGGCCACAGCAGCCAGTCGCCAGGAATTGAAAGTCATGAGCAGGGTCGCCAATAGTGCCGCTATAATGAGTCCCATGGGTGCCATGATTTTTTCCACTACACTCGCCCGCTCGTCTGAATCACCACCGAAGGACAGTGAGTAGCCGGAAGGGAGAGGAATGGGGTTCTGTGCCAGATCTTCCTGCAATAGTTTGAGAGCCTCCTGTGGCAGTACTCCGCGGGTGATGTAGGCTTGCACAGTGTTGAGCCGTTCACCGTTAAGACGTGAAATCGGGCTTTGTGAAGGCAGCAGTTGTGGCTGGCCCAGCGCGTTCAGCGGAATGCCGGAAACTAATCCTGGCGAGGCACCGGCCCGCCCGGGCAGGGGTACGCGAATATCAGCAATGCGATCCGATGTCCCCCAGTCCTGTTCAGTCAGGCGCACACGCACAGGTAGCCGCTCGGTTCCTTCCAGTAGCTCGCCGCCAATGCGCCCCCGCAGGCTGTCATTGAGTGCGCCGGCGACATCTGTCAGCTGCAGCTGGGCCAGGCGCAGTTTTTCCTCATCCAGTTGGAACAGGAGTTTGGGAGCGCCGCCTATCAGGCTGGCAGTGGTGTGTGTCACATAGGGTATGGATTCCATACGCCCCCTGAACTGTTCACCCAACGCCTGTAACACGGCCAGGTTCGGGCCCTTTATCTCTATTTCAAGTGGGGCGAATACGGGTGGGCCCTGGTCCATACCGCGCACTACGATTCTCGCCTCCGGGAATGCGCTATCGAGCTCTATCTGCAGGCGGCGGATCAGATCGTCCGTGCGATTTTCATCGCGGGTCAGCACCAGGGCCTCCGCCCAGGAGGCGATACCCTCCTTATTGCGGTACATGTTGTAGTAAAAAGCCGGTGCGCTCTCGCCAATACTCCAGTCCACACGCCGTATCATGGGATCGCTGCGCAATTTACTGTCCAGGCGCTTTACCAGGGCCTGCGTGTCGTAGATCGAGCGGCCATCGGCTAATTTGACCTGCAGGTACATCTGGTCGCGGTCTGTGCCGGGGAAAAATTGGGCGGTAAGCGTGGGGAAGGTCAGGAAACCGGTCAGCGGCAGGGACAGGGACAGGGCGATGGCCGCCCAGGGGTGACGCAGGCTCCAGTCCAGCGCGCTGGTCAACCATTCACCCATCTTGCCGCTGTTGGCGCCGCCTATGTACCAGCGTGTGGATCCATCGGCATGGCGGGGTAGCAGCCAGGCGGCCAGTACCGGGCGTGATCACCATGGCCAGTACCGTGGATGTGGTCAGCATGATAATCACGGCGGTGGCGATACTGCCCAGAAAGCTCCCGGCTGGACCGGGCAAAATAGCCATGGGCATGAAGGCGAGTACGGTTGTCAGCGCCGAGGCAATCAAGGGGAACGCGCAAGCGGTCAACGGACCCGCGGATCGCTTCAAGGGGGGAGTGACCCCTGCAGCAGGCGTTTACGGATTTCGTCAGTCATCACTATCGAGCCATCGACCAGCAGACCCAGGGCGACGATCAGGCCACTCACCGACATCTGCTGCAAGGGGCATGCCCAGACGATCCATAACAGTGATGGAAATCAGCCCGCACAGGGGCAGGATAACTGCGACTACTACAGCAGCCCGCCAGCCTAGCGTGAACAGCAGTACCAGGATGACCAGCATGACACCCAGGCCCAAGGTTCTTCGCGACATCTGTCAGCCTCGCCCTGGCGTAGGTGGCCTGGTCGTAGGTGACTTCCAGGTTCAGTCCGGCGGGCGCTTCCGCCCGATAACTGTCGACCAGATCAACGAAGGACTGGCTCCACACATCAACCTGATTGCCGGGCTCCATGATCCCGCCTACCAGGATTGCCGGACGACCCTGGGCCATGGCCATGGTGGACGGCGGTGTGGCCGTCGCTTTGTAGACGCGGCCCAGGTCCGATATGCGGGTGGCGCTGCCGCCGGGTGACGTGTTCACGATCACCTGCCGGATACGCTCCATGGAATCAAAGTCACCCGCCAGTTCAATCAACATATCGGTACCCGCGCCAGTGGCGCGACCCGAGGCAATCTTGGCATCGGCGGCCTGCAGGGCGGCGGCAACCTGCCGCAAGCTGAGGCCACGGGATACCAGGGCGGATTCATCGACTTCAACCCGAATTTCCTCCCGCGGCTCGCCGAACAGTTCCACCAGTTTGGTATCCGGCAAGTTGCGTACCCTGTCGGCAAAATCCTGGGCCAGGCGGTTGAGCAGCGACAGTGGCATGTCCTCGGTGCCACTGGAGGACAGGGCGACGAGGGCGGTGAATGAGGTGGCCCGGTCGTTATCCAGCTCCGGGGCACTGGCGCCCGGGGGGAAAATTGATCGCAGCGTCGGCCATGGCGTCGCGTATTTCTGTCCAGGCGCGCTCCATGGCATCCGGGGGCAGGGTTTCCACAAGTTTGATACGGATGGCGGACACGCCGCTGCTGGAGGTTGATCCCACCTCATCGACTTCTGAAATCTGGCGCAGTTCATCCTCCAGTGGCCGGCTGATCAGTGCCTCCACCCGGTCGGGTGTCGCCCCTGGATAGAATGTGGTGATGGACCCGACAAAATTGATCAGGGTCGGGTCTTCCTGGCGCGCGATAGAGCGAAAGCTGGTGATGCCCACCGCCACGACGCAGAGTATGATCAGCGTAAAATAGCGGGAGTGGTTGTAGATGTAACGGGCCAGCATCTCAGCTGCCCTCCTGCACAGAGACCTGGGTTCCGGGCGTTATCCGGTGCACGCCATTGGCCACGACCCTGGATCCGGATGCCAATGTGCCGCGCACGTAGGCCTGATCGCCCCTGATCTCCAGTACCTCGACGGCCTCCCTGGCTGTTCGATAGGAATCGCCTGCGGGTTCGATGCGCAATACGGTCCAGACACCGCGCTGGCCCTCTAGCAGGGCGGCAATGGGTAGCCAGCCTCCCGCCATATAAACCGGTTCCTCAAGCTCCAGTGTGAGCGGCTCTCCGTCCAATGCCGCCACTCCCTCAGGAATTGCAAATACCGCGGTCGTGGCGCGGGTCAGGGGATCCACGTCCGGGCGTACGGACAGTAATTCGGCCTGAAAGCTCGCGTCGCGCAGTTTGAGTGAATAGCGGTTCCCCGCCTGCAGGGAGCCGACACGGGAGGCGGAAACGCCGATATGCGCTTCCTGGCCGACGGTTTCCAGCAGACGCACCACCGGTGTTCCCGGGCTTACCACCGCTCCCTGACTCACATAGCGGTCAGCGATAACCCCGTCATAGGGGGCGATCAGGCTGGATTTCTCCAGCTCGATGTCAATGCTGGCCAGGCGCGCAGAAACGGCTTCTACCCGCGACCCCAGGGCGCGAGCCTGTAAGCGTGTCTCATCGTATGCCTGTTTCGATACGGCCCCGGTCTCGCTCAGCTCACGTTGACGCCTGGCCTTCAATTGGGCCAGCTCCAGCTCCGCCCGGGCCTGCTCCAGGTCAGCGGCGGTTGCTTTGCGCCGCGCCTGCAGCGCGGCATCGTCCAGGGTGGCGATGATGTCGCCGCGTTGCACCGGGCTGCCCTGGCGCAGGGGCAGGGTGGAGATTTGCCCCGGTATTTCGAATCCCAGGTTGGCCTTCCTGCCCGCAACAACCAGGCCCAGGTATGAGACTTTCCGCTGGTAGCTGTCCTGCGACTGGTAAAGGATTGTGCTCACAGGAAGGGGCGTACGGGGCTGGGGCTCTTCGTCCTGGGCCACGCGCGCGCGCTGCAGTGCCGTCAACGCGGCGACAATGGCAATCGCAACAGCAACCCCTATGACGCCTGATTTGATACCCCGCCAGCCGGAGGGGGCGAGTTCGTTTACGCTTTTCATCTGATCCGCTTATGTAAGAGGGAATAACATTCATGTTACAGCCACATTAAATGGCAGCCCACTCTATTTTGGATAGCCACTTACCGAGCCAACTAAAATACTTGCGTTTGGATGTTACGCGGTGTTATGGTGAAACACAAGGCTAATGAAAAATATGCTTTGTATATAGGTTAAAAATACGTTTAATTCAATTGGATGCGGTGGGATAAAACAAGGGGGATACCCGTCTGGGTCGCCTCCATTACCGCTCCCGTTGTAGGTCGGTCCAATACTCCTTCAACCACACCTTCAATGCGCTGGGCACCCGCTATTGCCGCCGGGACAAGATTCTATTCGTACGGGCTGCCGCAGGCCTCCAGCTTTTCTTCGCTGAACCATCGCCCACGGGGCGCGCCGCGCTCGATGTAAGCCAGCTTGAAGTGCCACGCCGAATAGCAGCACTGCGATCAAAAAAAAGAAAATTTCCAGGCCCAACGAGTTATCCGTGGAGGCAGAAGCCATTAAAAGTGGCTGTTGTAAAATGCTCATAGCGTTTTCTCCTGTATATCAATTTGCCATGACGGTCGTTGTCCGTAAGGATCACAGCGCCGCATGGGGATAGTGGCTTACCACGACTTTCTTCATGCCCCGATATTAGGTTGCGTAAAAATAGTAGTAAATACTTAATAAAGCACTTATATTGTGCAAATATGCACATGGAGGTTGAGATCAACTGCTAAACAGGGGGAGTGGCATCAATGGCAGATTTGAATTGGGACGACTTGCGTTTTTTCCTGGCTCTCGCCCGGGAGCATCGGGTTAGCGCAGCGGGAAGAATATTAGGGGTTAAGCATACGACGGTCGCTCGCCGTATCGATACCCTCGAAACCCACCTGGGGACCCGCCTCTTCGATCGTTCAGCCGGGGGCTATGCCATGACACAGGCCGCGGAGAATCTTTATGAGCATGCCCTGGTAATGGAGGAACGTGCACTTGCAGTCGATCGCGAAATTATCGGTATGGATAATCAGCTGGTCGGCTCTCTTAAGCTGACTGCCCCCCACGATCTGCTGACACGCATGGTAGTGCCGGTTTTACATCGATTGCAGGATGCCTACCCAGGACTCGATATAGATTTGATTGGCACCACGGGTTTGCTGGACCTCGCGGCGAGACAGGCGGATATCGCCCTGCGACTGACTGCCAAGCCACCGGACTACTTGATTGGTCGTAAAGTGTTGCCCCTGTGTCATGGTGTTTATGCCAGTACCCGGTATCTCGGTACGCCGCGCAAGCAGGAGTCTGTGATCCTGTGGGACAGCGAAGATAATTTTCCCCAGTGGGTGGAGCAGCACTTCAAGGGGGCCAAGCTCGCTTTGCGCACAGACGATGTCAACGTCATGGCGGCTGCGGTAAAAAACCACTGCGGGTTGGCACGCATGCCCTGCTTTGTCGGCGACAGAGAGGCGGATCTACGGCGTATCGATGTCTCATTGAATCCATCGACCTGGGGAGTCTGGGTGCTCAGCCACGTCGATCTGCGCTCCACTGCCAGGGTGCGTGTGTGTCGCGAATTCCTGGTCGATATCATGATAGAACAGCGCGGTTTGATTGAGGGTCTGAACTCGAGGTATGCCTAGCTGCCCTGGCTACAGGGTGCATAAGGGATTTAAGGATTGAAAGTTGTAGGCCCGAGAGCTTTAACTTGCCATCAGTACTACTATGCGACACTCTTGCACTGGAATAGTAGTTTGCGGGAGATGATGATGGTTAACCGAACGAAACCGGGTATTGCATATCCAGCCATGCTGGTGGTCCTCGCTACGTGGGCGCTCGCCACCGATGCCAATGCTGGTGTCGTGCACGGGCAGGTAGGCGATTCCCGCGGCAAGGCAATCGCGGGTGCGATCGTCAGTCTCGCCTCCGAACGTGGTATTACCGATTCGGTGTACACTGATGATCGCGGTCGTTACAGGCTGGCGACCGGGCTCGCGGGCGATTTGACACTGCGCATCCGCAAACGGTACTACAGCGATGACCTGCGCGATCTTCCACTTGCCGCCGACGCGGAAGTCGGGGTCAACGTCGTGCTCACACCGCTGACCGATCCGCAGGCGTTGTCGGATGACCATCCCTCCTTGTCGCACTTTTCGATGATCGACTTTGACGAAGACGAAAACGCGTTGTTTTCGCGCGCCAACTTCGCACGCGATTGCCTGACTTGCCACTCGCTTGGAAACAGCTTCACTCGCTCGAAGCGCCCGGCCGCGGCCTGGGTGCCAAGCGTGCAGCGCATGCACGGTTATTTGGCGAATGCGGAAGAGGAGCCAATAAAACAGCGCGCCGAGATGCTGGCCGAGGCCTTTGACGGCAGGATCGCGACCTCCCGGCCGGTGGTGCCTATCGATCCACTTCTGTTCAGGGCCACGATTCACCAATGGAAACTTGAGGGCTCAGTCGTGCCGCACGACGCCGAGTATGCGCACAGCAACGGCAAGATCTACCTCTCGGATATGTTCGCCGGTGAGGTGCTGGAAACCGATCTCGATACTGGTGAGACCCTGCACTTCAAGCTGCCCGATGATGGGGAGCCACCCGGTGGGACCTTCACCAAGATGGGCCTTCCAGCGCCCTACGGCCTGACCATCGCGCGCGCGCCCCACAGCCTGGTCGAGGGGCGGGACGGCAAGATTTACCTGACCGACTCTATCGGTGCGGCGGTGACTGTCTTTGACCCAAAGACGCGCGAGTTCGAGAATTTCGAAGTCGAAGAGGGTGCGCTCTACCCCCACAGCGTCCGCGAAGATCGCCAGGGAGTCATCTGGTTCACTATCGCATTTTCGAACCAGGTTGGCCGCTTCGATCCCGGGACCCGGGACATGAAGGTAATCAACCTGCCGGAGACGGCGTCTCTGAGCATTCCAGGCACCTCTATCCCCTACGGTATCGCCGTAAGCCCGGTGGATGGTGGGATCTGGTACACGAAGCTCGCCTCTGACAAGATCGGCCGCATCGATCCGAAATCGCTAAAGGTCAAGGAATATGATTCTCCCGTGCGTGCGCCGCGACGCCAGCGCTTCGATGCGGCGGGCAACCTGTGGGTCGCCGGCTTCTCGGACGGTACGGTGGCGAAGATCGATGTGGCCGCGTGGGAAGCGAAGATCTACCCGCTGCCAATTTTCGCCCCGGGCGAAATTCCCGCGCCCTATGCCCTCGCAATCCATCCGCAGACCCAGGACGTGTGGGTGAACGACACCATGCTCGATGTCGTCTGGCGATTTTTGCGGGCTGAAGAGCGCTTCGTCGCCTACCCGATGCCGCTACGCGGAACCTACACGCGAGATTTCACCTTCACCGACAAGGGCTGGGCGTGTACCTCGAACAACCCGATTCCGGCATCCGCATTGGAAGGTGGTGTACCGGAGCTGATTTGCATCGACCCGGGCGCAGTGAGTAACGCCGATGAGTAGCGACAATACTTGCCGGAAATAGATGACCACAGCATTGTAGGCCGCTCATCAATTTGTGGGCAGCACTCAAAATTGACCTTGTACGCTTGTTTTCGAAGCATTTGGCAGTAGAGTGCGGCAAGCTCAGTACGGCATCAGGGTCAACCCGGTACACCCCAGATTAGTAGAAACTGAAATGGGGAGCCGGGTCTTTGATCACTTTATCGCCATTGGGTTACTGCCAACGTAGCCATTTTCTATTCCCACCACCATCCAGATCATTTTAACGGAGCCAGCGCGCTGGTAATCCCCGAAGACATTAGTTTCTACGAAACGACTTCTTTGCCTGTCAACTAGGTGATAACGCCTAAAAACTACCCTGTGGGGTAGTGTCCGTCACTATCTACTCGGATATGCTGATTTTATCCTGAGCAAATTGGCTCTAGTCATAATCAAGGGTAGGCAGCATGGGAATACTTATCAATGTAGACAACGGTGGGACGCTCACCGACTTCTGCGCCATGGATGGTGGCAGGATTTATCATACCAAGACACTGACAACCCCTTTCGATCTGAGTAAATGTTTTTTTGATGGCATGAAAAAACTGGCTCGAGACATATACGGCGATGAATCCTGCGTCGATGAACTACTTCAGACCACCGACTATATTCGATACTCCACCACCCAGGGCACCAATGCTCTTGTGGAGCGCAAGGGACCCCGGCTGGGATTGCTTGTAGAGCGGGGGGCGGACCTTTCTCTCCTTAAGGCCAACGATGCAGAATCGTCGTTGTTAGAGGATCTGGTGGGAGAAAGAATCGGCGAGATTGACCTTGCCCTGGAAGGTGATGATGCGGATATGAACATTGTCCGGGCGGTCAACCAGGTGGCAACAGCCGGTGCGAACCGAATCGTACTATCAGTCAACAAGGCTGATTTTAAAGCGATCGAACAGAGAATATCCCGGACAATTGGCCGGAAATTTCCCTCCCACCTGCTCGGTGTGGTGCCAGTCTTGCCCGCTGGTGAACTGGCAGACGACACGCACTATGGTCGTCGTACCTGGTCGGCCCTGATGAACGCTTTCCTGCATCCAGCCATGGAGCGATTTCTCTATAGTGCGGATCACCGTCTCAAGTCCCATAAAACCAGGAATCCCCTGCTGATTTTCCGTAACGACGGCGGTGCTGCCCGGGTAGCCAAAACCATGGCTATAAAATCCTACAGCTCCGGTCCCCGTGGCGGGATGGAAGGAGTCAGGGCATTGGCTGCGCATTACGGGTTCAAGAAAGTCCTGTCCTACGATGTTGGAGGTACTAGCACTGATATCGGGGAGGTTATTGATGGCGACCTGACCAGCAATTTACACGGGCATGTGGAAGGTGTTGAGGTCAGCTTTCCACTCGCCAATATCGTTAGCACCGGGGTGGGGGGCAGTTCAATTATAGCCGCAGACGGTTCAGGTCTCGTCGTTGGACCCGAGTCGGTCGGCGCCGCACCCGGGCCCGCCTGCTTCGGCCTGGGCGGTAAACAGGCAACGATTACCGATGTATTCTTGTTGCTGGGCGTGCTTGATTCAGCCACATATTTTGGTGGGGAGTTCAACCTTGATGCTGAGCGGGCGAGAGAGGCAATTGACACAAACATTGCCGAACCGCTCGGGCTAGACCTGCATCAGGCGCTTGAGAGAATGCTGGACGCCTGGGTGCAGAAAATCGCTGCCAGCCTCAAAGGCCACTGTGAGATTGATGATGAAACGACGCTTGCAGGCTTTGGTGGTGCCGGCGCACTGGCCGCTACCCGCATTGCCGATGCAACGGGTGCCAGTCGGATCATCATCCCCGGCTTGGGTGCAGTGTTCAGCGCCGTCGGCATAGGTTTCTCGCCTCTTTCGCAAGTATATCGGGCCACGCTGAACCGGCCCAGTGCTGAGAGTCTTGGCAATAGTTTGAAAAGTATGCGCCGGCGAGCTGAAAAAGACCTGTTTGCCGAAGGTGTGGATATCTCAGAGTGTTTCATCGACGCCTCGCTGATACGAGTTCGCGATGACACTGAACACGTATTCCCGGTCGCTGAAGAGGGGACGCTTCCCTGTGATCTTGCTGATGATGATCAAGTCGTGCTGATTTACGAGGCTCGCAAGACTATCAGTAAATTACAGTTTGCCGAGGTGGGTAGGGAGGTTCAGCGAGAGGCAGAGGTCAGTGGCACGCGGCGTGTGTTTCTTGGAGAAGATGACTGGACTGAAGTGCCTGTCATTTGCCTGGAAGATCAACAACCTGGTGCAGTGATCGATGGCCCGGTGATCATTGAAGAAGCATTTTTTACGGGACTTGTAGATGAAGGTTGGCGACTTAGTGTGTCCGGGAATCGCGATCTGATTCTCGAAAAAAATACTGTGAGGAATGGCTGATGAAAGTGAATATGACCGAATACCTGCGCATCAACCTGGATAGTGAAATGTGGGAATGCCGGGTATGCAGTAATGAGTTGATATCGGCACGTGATAACTACAAACGAGGCCTACTTGTATACGACCGCGATCCCGCTGAAATCCACAAACCGCTCATCAACCGAGAGCTTTACGACTACAGCTTTGCTCCCGACCCCAGCTACACGGCTATGCTGGAGTTTTATTGCCCGCATTGCGGCACCATGATTGAAGTTGAATACACCGTGCCGGGGCATGTGCCCGTGCGGGACATGGAGCCGGATATTGACGACCTGAAAAGGAAGGCGGCAGCCTGGGGTGATGTTCCCGATCATCCCGAAATTCCCAATGTCGAACTCGAGCGCCACGTTCATAATCACTAATTCCGAGCTGGAGGATAATCATAATGAAGCGAATATCGGTTGATATCGGTGGCACTTTCACTGACTGCTTCGTGGCTTGGGACGACCACTATGTTGGCGCCAAAGCATTGACTACGCATCACAATCTCGCCCAGGGCTTCAACGATGCCTTGGACGTCGCCCTGCAGGACCTTGATCTGGACAAGAAAACGCTGCTGAGTGGCGTTGACTCTGTTCGTTATTCAACAACACTGGGCACAAATGCCTTGATCGAGAGAAAAGGCCCAAGAATTGGCCTTATTGTCACCGAGGGTTTTAACAGTACGGTACCGCTTTCCAGGGGGCGTGGTTACGGGGAGGGATTGACCTTTGAGCAACAGCGGGACCTGCCTAATGCGGTTCGCCCTGAACCGATTGTGCCAATTCCGATGATTCGGGGGGCGCGTGAGAGAGTAAGCTACACCGGTGATGTTCTGCTGCCTCTGGATGAAGATGATTTGCGTAACAAAATGCGCGAACTCGTTGACCAGGGTGCGGAATCTATGGTCGTCGTGTTTACCCACAGCGTGGTAAATCCCGAGCATGAATTGCGGGCCAGGGAGATTTTCCTGGAGGAATACCCCGCCTATTTACTGGGCGCTATCCCCTTGTTGCTCTCTCACCAGGTGGTTGGTCGCAAGGGCGAATACACTCGCTCGATGTCGACCATTATCGACGGTTTTTTGCATCAGGTTATGTACCACGGTCTTGGCAGTCTGGAGCTGTTCCTGCGAGCCAATGGCTATAACAAACCCATGCTGATCAGTCATAACTCTGGCGGTATGGCGCAACTTAATTCAACCGATGCTTTGCAGACAGTACACTCCGGGCCGGTTTCCGGTATTGCAGCCTCTGAGCACCTTTCGATCAGTGGAGAACTGGGTAGTATCGTCTCCACTGATATGGGTGGTACCAGTTTCGACATTGGTATCGTCGTCGAGGGGGGTGAAAAGTACTATGACTTCAACCCGATAATCGACCGCTGGATGGTAAGTATACCTATGGTGCATCTGGTTACCCTTGGGGCTGGGGGTGGCTCTATCGCCTCTTTTGACAGGCTCTACGAGACGGTAAAAATTGGTCCACAAAGTGCGGGTTCTGACCCCGGTCCGGCCTGCTATGATCGTGGCGGCATGAAGCCCACGGTGACGGATGCCGATCTGCTTCTGGGCTACCTCGACCCCGCCAATTACGCCAGTGGCCGCATCAAGCTCAACCCGGCGCGATCGCGTTTTGCCATGGAGGAAGAACTCTGTGATGACCTGGATCTGGATATTGTCGATTGTTGTAAACATATCAAGCAGACCACCGATGCAAATATGGCTAACGGTATTGCCACAGAGCTTCGTTCGCGTGGTTATGAGCCGACGGAGTTTACTACGCTGGCCTACGGTGGAAATGGCCCGCTGCACTGTTGTGGCGTCGCCAATGCTCTGGGCGTTAATCGTGTGCTCGCACCGCCTTTCAGCTCGGTATTTTCTGCACTAGGGGCAGGCAATGTCAATCAGATGCATATTCACGAACTGTCTACCTACACGGTGCTGTTTCATACCGGTACCGCATCGCTGCTAACCGACTATGGCATGCTCAATGAGGCCATTGAGAAGCTTGAACAGCGTGGCCGCGAGGATCTGCTTCGCCAGGGGATGGACCCTGAAGAGATTAAATTCCGTCTTGAATTTGACATGCGTTACGGTAATCAACGGGTGGAGACGGCAGTCGCCACAGATGCTACCCGTTTCAACAGCGTGCAAGACGTTCTGGAATTAATGAAACGCTTCCATATCCGTTATGGAGATCGTTTCGGTGAGGGCAGTCAGGCAACGGAGTCCGGTGTTCGGATCAATACGATACGCGTCAGTTCCTATGTCGAGCTGACCAAAGTCGATTTCACCGGAATTAAACCCCTGGCGGAAAAACTGTCTGTTGAGCCCGTCGGTTCGCGTGAATGTCATTTCGTTGGCCTGGATGAAGCGGTATCGACACCGATCTATGACGATGCGGCGACGAAACCCGGTTGCTATATAGAAGGTCCTGCGGTGGTAACCACAAGCACTACTACCTATCTGGTCGAGCCTGGCTGGAACTACCATGCTTCCAATCGTGGTGCTGTATGGTTTTTTAAATCCGCCAGTGAGCAGTAATCAATGAACCAATTTAGTCGTTATTCAGGAGTAAATCATGGCAGCTAGTGAGAAGAACGATAAACTGTCGGCAGAAGATCAAAAGGTACTCGATCAGTTTCTTTTAGACAACCAGCTGTTCTATGGGCCAGATCCCGAGATTATGGCCAGTCACACCCTTGAATTGCGTTCCGAGGCGGAAGAGCGGGTACTCTCTTCAGGTTTTGATTCTCAAAAGGCCAACCTGGTTCGAGGTCGGCTCACCTCGGCACTGGATGAAGCGCATACCATGGTGGAGCAGATGGGCGTTGCACCTGGTGCCAAATGGGGCGATATAGTGACGGCGATATTCACGGCCAGCGGCGATATGGCAATGACTGGCACGCACGGTATTGTCGTATTTGCTTCTGTCTGCCAATACCCTGTGAAGTTTATTCGAAAATACTGGATGAATGACAAGACCGTGGGTGTCAGGGATGGCGACGGATTTATCCACAATGATTCGCGTTACGGCAACATTCACAACACTGACCAAAGTTTGATCATGCCGGTTTTTTGGCAAGGTGAACTGGTTTGCTGGGTTTCTTCCACCATTCATGAAGGGGAGAATGGCGCAATAGAGCCAGGTGGTATGCCTTCGATCGCTGAAAGCAAATTTGATGAGGGTCTGAAAATGAGCCCCTTTAAAGTCGTTGAAAATAATAAATTACGGCGCGATTTGGTCACTTTTTTACAAAATTCCGTACGTGATCCCAAATTGCAGCTGGCAGACATGAAGGTAAAACTTCACACAGTTATACGTTTGCGTGACCGAGTGCTGGCGGTTATTGAGGAGCATGGCATCGACTATTTGTACGGAACCCTGCGCAAGACCCTCGAAGATACGGAAGCTGAAGTCAAGCGGCGTATTGAAGAAATGCCAGATGGCATTTCTCGCGTTAATTCGTTTCTGGATGGAAATCTTCGAGAGCACGTATTGGCGAAGATAAAGATGCAGGTAACAGTAAAAGGATCACGGATGATCTGGAGTTTTGGCGGAACTTCACCGGAGTTCACCAACCGCTCTATCAATGTAGTGGGGGGCTCTTTCAAAACCTGCTTGCTCACCGGTTTACTGATCTATATTTGGCCGGATTTACCGAAGAACCAGGCGGTGTTTAGTGCTGTGGAGGTTGAATTGGATGAAAACAGCCTGGTCAATGCTTCTGTTGATGCGCCTAACGCCATGAGTTTGCTCCCCCTGTTCAGGGGGTTCTCGCTGCCAACTCTCACTATGGGTAAAATGCAATACTGTATGCCAAAACGGTATACGGCGATTAATGCCCCGGCCTACAACCAGCCAGCGACTTTTATCTACGGAGGTGTAACGCAACACAATGAGGTCACTGGCAATTTCTGTGCTGATATCAATGGTAACGGCACCGGTGGGCGTGAGAACAAGGATGGTGAACATGCACTGTCACCGGTGTTTGGCTATATGGCTGACACGGGTGAGATGGAACTCGCAGAGGAAGAATTGCCCTATGTACGCTTGGTTTCACAGAAACTGACCAAGGACCGGGCCGGATTTGGCAAATATCGCTCTGGCCAGGGGTATGAACAGGTGGTCACCGTTAAGGACAGTACTGAGTTTGGCTTTATGACAGGTCAGTGCGGCGGTAAACATCCGACCACCATCGGAATGTTTGGTGGTTATGGCTGCCCGGCCTATCCGCTGGGAAAAATCAAGAATATTAATATCTTCGAAGTTCTGCAGGAAAATCCCGAGCAGTTTGATTTCGATTTTGTCAAGTTGATGAATGAAAGAAAGATCCCGGGTGGCGACTATATTGTTCAGGACGCAGCCATGAACTTTGAGCCCTGCGCCGAAGGTGAAGTGTATATGATTTGCCAGGGTGCCGGTGGTGGCTATGGCGACGTTCTGGACAGGGACCCCGACATGGTCATGACTGATATTGAAGAGGAGTTACTGAGTCCTGAGACAGCCCGTGATATCTACAAGGTGGCCTTCAATTCTGAAAATCTCGTCCTTGATAAGGCGGAGACGAAAAAACTCAGAGATGGGGAGCGCAAAGCACGTATCGCTCGCGGTATACCCTACGATGAATTTGTTAAATCCTGGGTAAAAGACGAGCCCTCTCCAGAGCTCCCGTACATGGGTAGCTGGGGTGACGATGACAGTATTCTGGTTATATCACCACCCGGTGAAGAGCGTTACAGAATACCAGCCGGTAGCGCCGGTGTAATGTTTTCCAACCCCAAGGACAGGCGTATTAATGAGCTGCAAGCTCAAGTTGATGATTTGAAAAAACAACTCAATCAGGTCTAGGAGAAGCCGCTATGCCTGTTGAAATAAAACACCATTTACAGAAAATTGCAGAAGAGCGCAGCCCTTTGTGGATTGATGCCTGGGCATATGGCCAACAGTTGTTAAACAGGGGTAATCATCCTCCCTGGGATGATGTCGGTGCTTTTGTGTCTTTTTACGGGCGACTGCAGGGGCTTGTAAAATCCGACATACTGGCTTTGGAGATTGGGAACTTCTACGCATGCTGGCTGCGACAAAACCCAGCACTACTGGCAACTATGGGCGAAAAACGTCGTCTGGGATATGCACTGCGTTCGATGCTTGCCGACCCGGCAGCGAGGGCTCAGTTACATGAAGTCATCAAAGCTGTGTGTGATTCCAACCCGGACGTACCGGTGCTACTCGCGTTACCCTCTCCAAAGCAGTGGATGGCCAGTGCGCATTGCCATGCGCGCCAGCTGGATAAAGCCGAGGTCAGTTGGGATGATGCCGAGTCAGCGTCCATGTACGTGGCGGACTTTCTGCGCTGCTTTGCCGATTGTGAGCTCAGTGGTGTGCTGTTGAGAGATGCTGAAGATGCAGGGCCTGCCGGCGATGGCGATGTGGCCCGCTACCAGCCGGTGATCAATGTGGCCAATCACTATCACTGGCAATTAATCCTCGATGGTTGCGCCGATGATTTTCTGCCCGCCCCCGATTCGGGTGTGAGTTTTACCCTGGGCAAACCGGGCAGCGAAGCATGGGGCTTGAAGCTTCCCGCGAAATGTTGGGAAAGTGCCGAGGTGCCCGAAACGAATGGCCTGGGACTGCGGTACTTGACGGTGCCTCAGGATGCGGTACCAGAGCAGGTGCTGGAAATAATCGGCAAGGCCAGAACCGGGCAACGAGGGTAGGCACTCGGTGAGTATTCGCCCCGTCATGTGCCCGATAAAATTATCCAGGTTAATGCGATACCCTACACCTTGACGGGTAAATAACTGGAAGTACCGGTTCGGAAGATTCTTGCCGGGGCTGCTCCCGAAAAGGCGGCCAACAAGGATGCAAGGTCTAACCCGGAAGCGCTGGATTTTTTCATCGATTACTTCAGGGTAATATCTGATTACGAGATAACCACTGCCTGATAATCAGGGTTTAAGGGATTTATAACAGGCAATTTGGCAATCGCCAATTTGGTCCCTTGGCTTGTCGTTAGCAATGGGCTAGCATTGTCGAAGGCAAGCAACATTGTGCCTTGAAAATGAGGCCCGACTTCACATAATGACACAATCAGACGATAAGCATGTGGCTGCCGGCGCTGCTGATATTTCCAGGAGCTATAAATTTTACCCGCCACAACCGCTGGCGACCGCTATCTGTCGGCACGGGCTTCTTTCTGATATTAGCAGCGGTCCCCACTATTCCGCTGTAGTGATTCAGGGGCCAGCCGGGCACGGCAAGACAACTCTAATGCAGCAGATTCTTGGGCGTTGTCGCGAGGATGGTGTCGCTACAGGCTGGCTGACCCTGGATGAGTCTGATAATGACATCAGCAGCTTCAATGCCTGTCTCAGGACTTTGGTCATCAGTGCGGGCCCGGAGCAGACTGATAGTGAGATGGTTTTCGCTGAGCAAATGGGAGGTAACGGCGCGGCTGAAAATATCCTGCGATTAATGGAGGTTATTGAGGGGCCAGTTGCACTTTTTATTGACGAATTACAGTGCCTCAATGAATCGGTCAACATTAGCTTACTCGACTCGATCATTGAGCGAAGTCTTCCAAATGTGACATTCTATATTGGGTCGCGATCAATCCCGAATTTGGCTCGAGGCAGGCTTTTGATCAGCGGGCGTGTCAAATGGATAACGCCGGAAGAGCTCTGCTTTACCGTAGATGAGGTATCGGAGTTTTTGGGTAGTGTCGGCCTGAAGATTTCAGAGCAGGAATGTGAGGCGTTTAGAATACAGACTGGTGGCTGGCCAGCAGTCCTGCAGCTACTGCATCTGGCACTGAAGGGCGGGAAGATTGATCGGAATTCTCTGTTTGTCTGGGTAAAAGGATGCCAGAGCGAACTGACCAATTATCTGGCCGACAATGTAATGCAGGATCAATCTCTTAGTAGCCAGCAGTTTCTAATGCGCTCGAGTCTTCTGAGTAGGTTGTCTGCGCCCTTGTGCGAGGCTGTCATTGGTATCAAAAATTGCCAGCAAGTGCTAGAGGACCTTGTGACGCAGGGAATGTTTATTCACGCTCTCGATCTGGAGCAAACGTGGTTCAAATACCACTCGATTTTTTCAAGTTATTTGAAAGTTCAACTCAGTCGAACCGAACCGGAACGAGTCAAGAAAATTCATCTTAGCGCAGCTAACTGGTTCTTTGACGAAGGGTACTTTGAAGAAGCGATTTTTCATGCAATTCAGGCCGAAGATTACCAGATGGCCGCCGATGTTCTCAGTGATTGGATGCCGAGCTTGATTCGCAGTGCCAGGCTGCAGACAGCAGAGCATTTTTGTATGCTGCTTCCCGACGAAGTATTTGATTCGCGGCCAACTCTTTGCTGGGGACTTTGCTGGACCCAGTTGTTTCTTTTTCAGCAGTTTAGTGCACATAGTACGCTAGTGAAACTGGAAGAAATCGCGAAGAGAACTGATACCTCGATGGGTCTGTCCGTTTCAATACAGATACTACGAGCCGTAGAAATGCTTCAGGGTGACAACCAGGAAGCCTTAGGGCAACTGATTGGCAATATACCAACCGAGACTGGCGAAATGGCCAGTTTACGTTGTTTTGAAATGGGAGCCCTGTGCAATCTCAAGGCTATCCATAGTATTCAGGTTGCTAACTTTTCCGAGGCCAGAGACATCGCACTTATGGGGGAGTCTTTGAGTAATCGTGGCCATGCGGCGTTTAGTGCAGCGTATTCAGTTAGCTTGATGTCCTACGCAATGATTCAGGATGGCCATCTGGTCCAGGCGATAACAAAATTGAAAGAGGGGTTGAGCAATAAAGAATTGACAGCCAGGGCTCCCTGGCATCAGCCTCTCTTTCCGCCATTTATGGATTTGCCCTGTATGAATCTGGCAACTACATAGAAGCGGAGAGCCACTTGCGGGATACTATTGATTTGATTTCCAAAACCCTGCCAGTGGATTGGTTAATCTCGGCCCATTTGTCTCTGGCGCGCACCTCTGCCCTGGAAGACAGCGAGAGTTCGGATAGCATCGAGTGTCTTGAAAACGCCGAAAAGCTGGGGCTTACCCATCGACTGCCACGCCTGGTCCGAGCTATCCGTCGTGAACGGATGCGATTGGCGCACATTAGCGGCAGGTGCAAACAGGCGAGCTTATATGATGACATGCCTGACGACATCTCCCTGGTACCTACATTACCTGACGAATGGATACACCTCGCAGAGGGGTGTGATGACGATGTTATCAGCAATGCTCGACAGATGATCTGTTGCGGTGATCCCGGGGCGGCATTGGCGCCACTGAAAACAGCAATTCACCAAGCAAGTTCCACGGGTTGGCATCGCCGTAAGATTAAACTGCTAATTTTGATGGGGCTGGCGCATGAGGCAATTGGCAATGAGGAGCGAGCAAAGAGAATGCTCCATGAGGCAATTGAGTTGGCCGAACCAGGGGGATATATTGCCTCGTTTGTCGAAGAAGGCGAGAAATGCCTCAGCCTTCTTTCGAGACTGTACGCGGAATTCGAAGCATCCAGGAATGATATAAAGTCAGAATTTGTCTTGCGAGTTCTACAGAATGCCGGCAGTGATATGGAACTGCCAGTCCCGAGAAAAACTGCAGAAATGGTCTTCGAACAGCCCACCAAGAGGGAACTCGACATTCTTCGCCTGGTTGTGAGCGGTGCGTCAAACACAGAAATAGCCGACAGTCTTTTTGTGTCCGGCAATACGGTAAAGTTTCACATGAAAAATCTCTACAGTAAATTAGGGGCGAAAAATCGAGTCAATTTGATATCAGTTGCCCGAAGTTTCCAGCTTATCTAGCCCATTCCGTGAGGGCGTCAAGAATATTGTCCGATTGGTGGCAGCCAATACAGAACTCTAATCAGTGGCAAGTTAATGATCGGCGCGCATCTGTCTCTAACGACAAAAAAGCCAATGGGTTTATCGCCACCCTGATAGATAGTTTTTGGGCGCCTGCGCCAGAAGGTAAAAACTACCCCGATGGGTAGGTCATCCTGTTGTCCTTTGCTCTACAGTAACCCTACCTGAAGCAACGAAGACGCAGATACATACATGGCTTTTCTTTCCACCGCTGGCTTGTTTGAGTCAATTGACATGCCTAAATTGCAACTGAGCAATCGCCTGTCGCAAATTAACAAACAATCTGTCGTCTGCAAACATCTTGGTCATCGGCCGCTTCAGTATACTGGTATATGTCCGGATAAATGGTTATATTGGGACAAGCCGCACAAATAAACGGCAAATGACGTGGTAATTATAAACCGATAAGGGGAACCGCGCTGAAAACAATAAGATACAAACTTGCCTCTTTTACCATGCACCACCGCGGGGTGTCGTTGCTGGTGATTATGGCGATTACGGTTTTCTTTGCTGCCGGCCTGCGTCATGTGGAGCTGCGCACGATATTTTCAGACCTGCTGCCGAAGAATCACCCCTTCGTGCAGACGTACACCGACCATCCCAACTTCGGCAACCCACTGACCGTAACGGTGATGATCAAACGCAAGGACGGGGATATCTACAACCCCGAGACACTAGCCAAAGTATGGAATCTTACCCGCGATATCGACCTGACCCCGGCGGTGGATCACGACCAGATTATGTCCATTGCAACCGAAAAGGCGCGCTACTCCGAGGCAACCCCCTTCGGCATCGAAAGCCAGCCCCTGATGGGTGATCATGCACCGGAAAACGATGAAGAGATTGCAGAATTTCGCAGCCGGGTAGATAAAGCCCCCAATGCGCGGGCCTTTCTGATATCCCCGGACGAATCCGCCACCCTGGTCAAGGCGACTTTCATCGAGCGTTTACTGGATTACGGTGAAATTTTCGACAATGTGCAAGCGTTGGCGGAACGCGAGCGGGATGCCGATCATGAAATCTATGTCGCGGGGCAACCCATGCTTACTGGCTGGGTATACAGCCATGAGAAAGCGATGCTGGGGATTTTTGGTGTTACCGGCGCTGCCCTGGTTCTATCCCTGTTGATTTATATGCGCAATGTAGCGGGGGTTGTCACCCCGCTGGTCACCAGCCTGGTGGCGGGTACCTGGGGCTTTGGCTTCGTGGGATGGCTGGGCGACCCCATCGAACCGTTGATTATGGTGGTTCCGTTGCTGCTGGTGGCACGTTCTTTCAGCCATTGCGTGCAGTTTATCGAGCGCTATTATGAGGTTTATCACACGGTCGGGGACAAAAAGAAAGCGGCGGAAATTTCGCTGGGCGTGATGATGGCACCGGGCACACTGGGCATTGTTACCGATGCCGTCGGCCTGTTTCTGATCATGGTGGCGCCGATACCGGCAATGGAACGATTTGCTGTTTTTTGTGGTTTCTGGGCACTGATGTTGATACCCACCAATGTCTTTTTATCGCCACTGATTCTCTCGTTTCTGCCGGAGCCAAAAAACGTCGATCAAATCATCGGTATAGACAAGCACGGGGGCGGCTTCTGGCACGGGGGCATACGGAAAATTCTTGCCGGAATGGCTACCCTGAGCCACGGTAAGCGGGCGCCGGTAACCACGGTTGTTATCCTAGCCCTGACGGTTCTAGGCATCACCCAGGTGGTGCAGCTCAAGGTTGGCAACCCGGTAGAGGGCAGTAGCCTGCTGTGGGAAGATTCTGAATACAACACCGCAGTGTCGCAAATCAACCGCCAATTCGCTGGTCTTAACACCCTGGAGGTTGTCTTTGAGGCCAAGGATTTCAACAATCCCAGTCGGGTCGCGCGCCAGGCGGATACTGTGTTTTCCATGCTGAAACTGCAGCGCATCCTCGAGAACGATGAGGTGCCTCCCGTGGCGACGCTGTCATTCGGCGATTACCTGCCCGAGGCAAATCGCCTGTTCAGTGGTGGCAACCCCAAATGGGCGCCACTTGATCCCAGTCAGCGGGCCGTCGCCGCGGCGGCGGGTGCGGTAATGGTTGGCACCGGCCCCAAGGCGTTTCTTCACGTGACTGACTTCGTTCAGCAAAACGCCACAGTGTCCCTGTGGTACAAGGATAACAAGCAGGAGACTGTAGACCGGGCACTGGCGCAGACACGCGCGGCACTGGAGGAGGTGGGCCTGGACCATGAGGCATTCCGTATCCGCCTGGGCACCGGCACCATCGCCCTGCAGCAATCGATCAATGACACGGTTGATTACTATCAGTGGATCATTCTGGGCTTGCTGAACATCGTTATTCTTATTACCTGTAGCTACGCCTACCGATCGGTGGTGGCCGGCATCCTGCTGCTGATTCCAGTCAACTTGTCGAATCTATTGCTCGGCGCCGTCATGGTACAGATGGGGATAGGCCTTGATGTCAATACCCTGCCCATCGCCGCTATCGGCATTGGTGTCGGGATCGACTACGGTATTTACCTGCTGAGCCGAATATGTGAAGAATTTCAGGAGTTTGCCGATTACGGTAAAGCGATAGATGACGCCGTTGCGACGACCGGTAAGGCAATTTTCTTCACAGCGAGTATAGTACTTATAGGCATCCTGCCCTGGTATTTCCTGTCGGGCCTGAAGTTCCTGGCGGATATGGGGCTGCTGCTGGTTATGGTGATGCTTATCAATATGGTTATCGCCCTGATTGTGGTGCCGCTGCTGGTCTGGTTGATCAAGCCGCGCTTCCTGGGTTTTGAAGATTTGCTGGTCGGTGAAGGTGTGGATCTCTCTGAGTACACCATTCCCGACAACCCGGAGCATATAGCTGTGGCTCCGGCTACCTCTGAGGCGCCCGGATGACGCGAATACAGTTGAGAGTACACAAATATCATTGCCGCAACGTTCTATAGGAGGACTTAGCATGTATATCAGAAAATACGACCACAACTATAGTAGAAGACTGTTCCTGGACAGGTTGTCCAAGGGTGTTATGGCGGCCGGTGTTTTGACGCCACTGTGGCCCCTGATCTCCCAGGCCGGTGACATGACCAAGGCTTATCCCGATGAGTTGCTGTCAATCGAGGGCTATACCAAGGGTAAGGTCAGTACTGGCGACTATATTACCGCCGATAACGTCGAGCATGTAAAAGACCTGCTGGATCCGATCGCCTATACCCAGGTGAGCCAGATGGGGCGTAAGATCAAGATCGTCAAATCGACCACGGACGTTACCAAGCTGTTCCCCCACCAGTATCTGGAAGCCACCCTCAGGAACCAGGGTAAAGCGGTACTTGATGCTGACGGCAATGTCTTTACCACGGACGGTAAGCCCTGGATCGGTGGCAACCCTTTTCCAGATCCCCAGAGCGGTCTGGAGGCCTTTGCCAACCTGACACTCAGTTGGGGGCGTCACGACTCTTCGCTATACGCGGTGCGCGACTGGGACATTGGTCCCGACGGTAACCAGCAATACCAGTACGACTTCTGCTGGGCGGAGCAGAACACCGTGGCCCTGGTTGGCGGTGACGGCCCCTATTGGGAGGGTCAGGAAGACAAGCTGCGCTACCAGTCGGTGTGGTTTACCCACCCGAACGACTCGAAAGGCACTTCTTTCCTCAATACCTGGTATTACGATCAGCGCAGGTTCCCCGATCTGTATGGCTACCTGCCGGCGTTCAAACGCGTCAGGCGATTCCCCACCAATCAGCGGTTTGAACCACTGGTACCGGGCATCACCCTGTTTCTGTCCGATGCCTGGGCCGCCGGTGATCCCATGCTGACCTGGGGTAACTACAAGATTATTGGCCGCCAGCCAATGCTGGGTGCGTTGTCGCAGAACTGGAATGGCGACCTGGACAACTGGGAGCCGGTGTGCACGGTGGACCCAAGGGCCAGACTTTCTTTGACCAAACCATGGAACTTGTTCCAGAGACCATTGTTGTCGAGGCGGAGCCAACCGGCTACCCGCGGGCCCCGGTGAGCAAAAAGCGGGTTTGGATTGATACACGCAATATGATGTATGTCGCCTACAATACCTATGACCGCCGCGGCGAGTTGTGGAAATCATTCGAGCCTTCCTACAGCCAATATACCAAGGGTGATATTGTGAAGATGGATGGCGATCACCCGGCATGGTCCTGGACGCATGTGCACAGCCACGACATCCAGACCAATCGCATGAGTCGCTTTATACAGGCCAAACAGGTGCGCGGTGGCTTCTACTCCGGTTACAACCAGGACGATTTGTACAACCAGTATATGACGATCCCGGCTATCCGGCGGCTGGGCAGCTGATCGATGCTGCTACGGGCTACATGGGGGTTGTTGGTGGCCTGTAGCCTGCTGGGGTCAATGGCGATCGCCAGCGATCCGACCGGGCTGTATCAGGGCACGGCACACGATGCATTGTATGGGTTGTGCCTGAATGACCAGCACGGCATCGCGGTGGGTAGTGCCGGGCTGATTGTCGAAAGCGTCGATGGGGGCCAGACCTGGAATCCGCTGGAGCCATTTACCGGCAGTGCATTATTGGGTATCAGCTGCGGCGAGGGACCCCGTCTCATCGTTGCCCAGGGTGGGCACATTTTTCGCTGGGATGGACAGAGCTATCAATCTGTAGTCTCCGGCACGGATGCACGCCTGATGGGAGTTGATGCCAACGCTGACGGTCTGGCGTTTGCGGTCGGTGGTTTCGGGGCTGTGCTGCGCTCCACCGATGGTGGCCAGAACTGGGAATCTCTCAGTTTCGACTGGGAGGCGATTCTCAATGACTTTCTGGAGCCCCACCTGTATGCGGTGAATGTTTCTGCACAGGGTGTCATAACCATGGTGGGTGAATTCGAGCTGGTTATCCGTTCAGTTGATGGCGGCGACAGCTGGGACACCGTGCACAAGGGGGACGCATCCTTGTTTGGCCTCAGTCTGCGTGCTGACGGCGGCGGCTTTGCCGTGGGCCAGGAAGGCCGGGTGATCAGCACCAGCGATGGCGGGGTCAGTTGGACGGTGGTTCCCACACCGACCAATGCCATTCTGCTGGATGCGTGGTCCGCACCGGGCGGTGATGTGCTGGTGAGTGGCATTCGCACTGTGCTGCG
>PVMK01127479.1_pt1 | contig 28836 bp, 24 predicted proteins | sample 1853481 | NCBI WGS metagenome assembly PVMK01 (sample SAMN08533507, study PRJNA380276) | Marine sediment metagenome, whole genome shotgun sequencing project.
TGCGATCGGATTGTACTGCTCGACCTCGCAACCCGCATCACGCATGCGCGCAAACATCCGGCCGTCGCTTTGAATACTTCCGACGGCGTCATAAATCACACGCACCTCGATACCGGCTTCGGCCTTCGCGATGAGCGCATCGGCGAACTGGCGGCCCACGCTGTCCGAGGCGAACCAGTACATTTCGAGGAGGATCTCGCGCTTCGCCTCGGCGATGGCCTCCAACATGGCCGGGAACGCCTGCTCGCCGTCGTGCAGCAAGGTCACGCGATTGCCCGAAACCAACGCCTCGAACCCGGAGGTCGAGTCGAAAATTTTGCGCAGCTGCTCGAATGCGTCTCGTGGCGGACCTGGCTTCACTACCCTTGCTTCTCCTGTGTTATCGTCAGTCCCGATGAAAGCCGCACCTTGTCCGATTTGCAAGAAGGCGCTTCCCAAACGCGCCAAGAACTTCCCGTTTTGCTCGGCGCGCTGCAAGCTAGTCGACGCCGGCAACTGGTTCGAAGGCACGTATCGGGTTGAAGCGGACCTTTCCGCTTCCACATGGGGAGAGAGCTGATGAAGTACCTTGTCTTTTTGGTTGGCACCGCGTTGTTGTTCTCATCCGCCGCGTTGGCGCAAGGGGAGAACTCCGTCGGGACGGTATCCGAGGGGTCGACCGCGACGGAGGCAGCACCGGCCCCTCAGGCGGCCGCCGCCCCGGAGGAAGAGAAGCGAAGCGTGTACTACAAGAAGGTACAAGGCTGGCTCTGGATGGAGGGCTTCGTCGGTCCGAGCGCGTACGACCCGGACCAATTCACTTCACTCAGCCTGTCAGGTGGTACCCAGAATGCGCCGAAGCTAAACGGCCCCGAGTACGGTTTCGCTGTCGGGCTTGGTCTTGGGGGGTTCTATCTTGGCGGTTTCTATCGACAAGCGAACTACGACGTGTACAAGCTCATGAAGGTCGGCCTGGACATGCAGGGGATCTTCCGGTTCGTCCCGTACGTGCACCCGATGGTTCGGATCGATCTGTTCTACAGCAGAACATTCGCGGGCAACCCCTTCGGCTTGCCCAGTGCGGACGTCGACGGAGGCGGCTTCACGCTCGGCGCGGGGCTGCGCATCCCGATCATCCGCTGGATGTCGTTCTCCGCGACGTTCGATTGGTCGATGATCGGCTTGGCGATTCGAACGCCTACCGAGAGCTCGGCAGTGGTGGGCCAACAGCTAGGCGCCACGTTCTCGCTCACATTCCACTTCATCGGAGTGAGGAAGAACTAGTCGCCTGCGCGCGTCCTTTAGACGCTGCGTTGACTGGCTTCGTGGACGTGATCGACCAGCGCGCGCGCCTGCGCGGGCGTGGCCTGCGGCATGATGCCGTGGCCTAGATTGAAGATGTGGCCCGGGCGGCCCGCTGCGCTGTCGAGGACCTCGGAAGCGCGAGCGCGCATCACGTCGGTGGATGCAAGAAGGGCCGCGGGGTCCATGTTGCCCTGCAGAGCAACACCATCGCCGAGCACCGACCAGGCATCGTCGAGTGAGATGCGCCAATCGATCCCGATCACGTCGCCACCGGCTTCCTTGATTGCCGGATAGAGCTCCGGGTTGCCGGTGCCGAAATGGATCGCCGGCGTGCCCTTGGGGAGCTTGTCGAAGATCGCCTTGCTGTGCGGCATGACGTATCGCCGGTAGTCGGACGGCGACAGGCAACCGACCCAGCTGTCGAAGAGCTGCACGGCTTGTGCGCCCGCATCGATCTGCGCGATGAGGTAGTCGGCGATCGCATTCGAGAGCCTGGCCATGAGCGAGTTCCACAAACCTTCGTCGCCGTACATGAGCTTCTTGGTCTCGAAGTAGTTCTTCGAGCCGCCGCCCTCGATCGCGTAAGACGCCAACGTGAACGGCGCGCCAGCAAACCCGATGAGCGGAACGTCGAGCTCGGGACGCGTGGTGCGAATCGCGTCCATCACGTACGAGAGAGAGCCGGCCGCATCGATATGCTCCGGAATCGCGTCCACCTGCACGGCCGTGCGAATCGGATTCAAGATCTTCGGTCCGTGGTCGTCCGTGAACTCGAAGCCGATTTGAAGAGGCTCCAGGATCAACAGAATGTCGGCGAAGATGATCCCCGCATCGACCCCGAGCTGATCGACCGCCCGAACCGTCACCTCGCAAGCGAGCTCCGGCGTCTTACAAAGCTCGATAAAGCTTACCCGCTCCCGCAGCGCCCTATACTCGGGCTGATAGCGCCCCGCCTGCCGCATGATCCAAACCGGCGTATAAGAAGTCGGCTCCCGCCGACAAGCGTCCAAGAACACACTCATGTGCGCAGGTGTAGCATGGTTGTCTGGACACTATCGCCTACATGGCGATGGGGGGGTCGGTGCGGACGTTTTTGACTAGCGCGCGCACTTCGGAGACTAGGAAGATAGAGCCGGCGGCGATGACTAGGCCGTTTGGGCCGGCGGCTCGTTTGGCGCGGGCGACGGCGTCACGGAGGCTCCGGGCTACCGTTCCCTCTCTAATCTTGGCAAGGCGCTCGGGCTGCTCGGATCGATCGATGCCGGGTGCTGTGTAGATGCGGCGGTCCACTTGCCCATCGAATGCGGCGAGCATGCGGCGGTGGTCCTTGTCTCGCATCGCTCCGAACAAAAGCACGACTCGGCCGGGAAACTCGAGGTCATCGAGGTACTCCGCGAGGGTCTCGCAACCGGAAGCATTGTGCGCTGCATCGAACAGAAATGCGGGGTGCCCACCGTGCCATTCAAGCCGGCCCGGCCACTTCGCGCGCTTCAGGCCCGTATGGATATGCGCGTCGGACACCTGGAAGCCGCGTTGGCCGAGCTCGACCAAGGTCGCAAGCGCGCAGGCTGCGTTGTCACCTTGATAATTTCCGCGGAGACCAAGATGCAGGCCGGTCCACTCACGGTCACCGACGCGCACCGAAAGAGATCGGCCGTTCCATGTGCTTTCGAAATCACGATCGATCCAGCGAAGCGGTGCACCGACGGCCCTGGCACGCACGCTGATCGCGCGCCTCACGTTCTTTCCCCGCGCGCCCACGATACACGGCACCCGGGGCTTGAGAACTCCGGCTTTCTCGCGGGCGATCTTGGTGAGCGTGTCACCAAGAATTCGCTCGTGCTCGAGGCTGATATTCGTGATCACCGAAGCCTCTGGCGTCACGATGTTGGTCGAATCGAGCCGGCCCCCGAGCCCCACTTCCAAGACGACGATGTCGCAGCAGGCTTCCCGAAACGCCTCGAACGCGAGGAGCGTCGTGTATTCGAAGAACGAAAGCGGCGGCAAGCGGGTATCGGCACGCAGCTCCTCGATGCGCTTTGTGGCTTCTCGCTCGGAGATCGGACGGCCGCCGATGCGCACACGTTCGACGTACCGCTGCAGGTGTGGCGAGGCGAACTGGCCAGTCCGGTAGCCCGCCGTCCTCAGCACCGACTCGACCATTGTCGCAACACTGCCCTTCCCGTTCGTGCCAGCGACGTGCACATAGCGTAGGGCGCGCTCCGGATGACCGCGCACTGCAGCCGCGGCGGCGATGCGGTCGAGTCCGAGCTTGATGCCGCGCGACTCCAAGCCGTAGAGCCAGCGAAGCGCTTCCTGGTACCGAGTCACCCTGACAGGTACTCGACCAGACGAGCGACGTTGGCTCGCATGTCTTGACGCGTGGAGATCATGTCGATCATGCCGTGCTCGAGAAGGAATTCGGCGCGCTGAAACCCTTCCGGCAACTTCTGACGAATCGTGTCCTCGATGACACGTGGCCCGGCGAATCCGATCAGCGCGCCCGGCTCCGCGATGTTGATGTCGCCTTGAAGCGCAAAGCTCGCTGCCACGCCACCCGTGGTCGGGTTGAGCAGCACGCTGATGAACGGCGCCCCTACCGCACGCAGCTTTCCCCGCGCGGCAACAGTTTTGGCCATCTGCATGAGCGAGAGCGAGCCTTCCTGCATGCGTGCCCCCCCCGAGCACGACAACAGCACGACGGGCTGCCTGTGCTCAGCGCCACGCTCCATCATCCGCGTGACGACCTCGCCTACGACCGAGCCCATCGAGCCACCCATGAAACGGAACACGAACACCCCGAGCTGCACGCTGCGTCCGTCGATGCGGGCCGTACCCGCAAGAATGGCATCGTTCACGCCCGTCGATGCGCGCGCTGCCTCGACGCGATCGGGGTAGGCCTTCGTGTCGACGAATCCGAGCGGGTCCGCTGCGATCAGCTCCGTGTCGAGCGCGGTCCAGGTGCCTTCGTCAGCGAGGAGCTCGATCCACTGCTCCGCGGTCAGGTGGAAGTGAAAGCCGCACGCGGGACAAACCTCGAGGTTGCGCTCGAAGTCTTCTTTCTTCACCGCGTCACCGCACGCATCGCACTTGCGGAAGACCCCTTCGCCCAGGGTTTTCTTCTCTGAGGCGTCTACTCCCGCTTTGGTTTTGGCGAACTCCGCCACGGCAACTGGCTAGCATGAAGCCGAAAGCCAAGCGACCCGTGGGCATGCCCTGCCTGCTCTCAGCGTGACGCGCCCGCAACGATTACGGAGAGATGCCGCCCGGTTTTTCCGCGCTCGCGCCGGTGCGAAAAGAAGTGCGCGGCGGCGCTGTGTGTGCACCCGCCTACGTCGTCGATAAACTCATTGGGAACACCGCTGTCTCGAAGTTGAAGTCGAATCAGTGCGGCGAGATCGCCATGGGGTCTTGCGCCATCGTGTTGGACAACCGCACGCCCTTTTGCAGCACGCTCCATCTCGCGAGCTACGTCGTCACCGATCTCGAACGCCTCGACGCGAATGTGGGGACCGATCGCGACAATGAGCTCGCCCGGATCGTGTGAAAGCGTTTGGATGACTCGCTGAACGATCCCGGCCACCGCGCCACGCCAACCGGCATGAACGGCGCCGACGTGCCCGCTCGGGGGATGCGCAATCAGAACCGGCACGCAATCGGCGGTGCGCGCGGCGACCCCGATTCCTTCAACGCGCGCGATGAGTGCATCGCCCTCCACCTCGGCAGTCGTCTCGACGACATCAGACGCCGCAACCTCGCGCACCTGAGTTCCATGCACCTGCCGCTGCTCGAAGAGGCGATCGCCGCAAAGTCCGAGGCTCTTAGCCAGGCGCGCACGGTTCTCGCGGACCGCGTCGTGGTCATCGCCCAGATGAAAACCAAGGTTGAGCGTGTCGTACGGCGCGACGCTCACTCCGCCGGAACGTGTCGCAAACGCATGGCGAAAGCCGTGCCGATCCAGAAGGGTAGAATGGAACGCACACACATTGTGCTGTGTAGCATGGCGTGATTGCACGAGCTGCCGCTCCGAGCTAAAGAGCGCGTCCCCAAGTCCGGGCAGAGAGTTGGCTTGTGCATCGATTTCCTTCCGAGGAGTGGACCGCGGCGTATAAGATCGCCCTCAACAACGACCGCGCGTACCGCGAGGCGGGCAAGTCGTGGACGTTTGGATCCGTCGCTATGATCGTCCGCAGTGATCCGGCGAACGGCATACGGCAGGACGCCGCCATGATCCTAGACGTTCATCGGGGAGAGTGCCGAGGCGCCCGGTTCGCCGAGGGAATCGAGGATCCCGAAGACGCCGAGTTCGTGATCGTTGCGTCGTATGCACACTGGAAGGACGTGATCCAGGGCAAGCTGGATCCGATCAGAGGCATGATGGAGGGCAAGCTCAAGCTCGCCCGCGGCCATCTGCCGACGATCATTCGATACGTCGAGTCGTCGCGGCAACTCGTGGCCAGCGCCAGCAAGGTGCCGACCGACTTCGACTAACCCCAGACGGTCGCGTAGTGGTTCCGTGCCTATTCTGCTGATGCTGCTATTAGGCGGGAGCTATGTTCTTACTTATCCGTACGACGAAAACCTATTCGACATTTATCTGCCGGCATCCGACGAGCCGACCCCGCTGCTGATCTACATTCACGGCGGTGGGTTCACCGGTGGTTCGCGCGGTACCTCGAACGACGAGGAGCGCGTGTTGTCTTATCTCGCCGAGGGGGTGGCGTACGCGTCGATCGACTACCGCCTGCTTCAATCCCCCGACCCAGACGGGGTGCTCAAGCCGCTGCAAGACAGCACGAGGTGTCTGCAGTTCATTCGGTATCACGCAGCGCAACTCAACATCGACCCGTCGAACATCATTCTCATGGGAGGGTCCGCCGGTGCGGGCACGAGCCTGTGGATCGGCTTCAACGACGACATGGCGGATCCCGACAGCGAAGACCCCGTTCTGCATCAGCCGACGCGCGTGACCGCCGTGATCGCAATCGCCACGCAGGCCACCTATGACGTTGGCAAGTGGGAGACCGTGGTATTCGAGGAATATGGGGTCGACCTCCTGGAGCTCGCCGACCTACTGGGCCTCGCGCAGGCGATGCTCGACTTCTATGGCATCACCGACGTCGATGATTTCGAGTCGCCGGAGATCCTCGAGTATCGAGCGAAGGTCGACATGCTCGACTTGATGGACGCGGATGATCCCCCGTTCTACGTGCAGAACGACCTCGAGCCCGCCGTCGGGCCCGGCTCGGCGCCGCTGAGCGGGAATCTAGCCTTCCACCACGCGAACCACGCCTTGGTACTGACCGAGCAGGCCGACGAGATTGGGCTGGAGAACGTGGCGTACATGAAGGGGCTCATGATTGCGGACCCGAGCGGCGAGGATTCGCTTGGGTTTGCGCTACGGCATTTCGGGCTCTAGGCCCCCACTTGACACACGGCCCTGCTTGACTACTTTCCGCCCCCTGTATTCCTGCGGAAGTGGCGGAACTGGCAGACGCGCTAGACTAAGGATCTAGTGAGGTAATACTCGTGGAGGTTCGAGTCCTCTCTTCCGCACCCAGTAGTTACGGGCACTTGCTCAACACCACTAGACGCCTCGCCTGACTGGTGGTGCCCTTCGTGTCCCAATCGGTGTCCCGAAAGAACCGATTCGGCAGCTCGACGGCGCGCATGCACGTAGTGATTCGTGGTCGTGACGTGCTTGTGGCCGAGTAGGTATCCGACGCCGACGAGGTTCCCGGAACGCTCCGTGAGCTCGGTCGCGAGGCTGTGCCGGAGGTCGTACGCACTGAACTTGGAGGCGCGCTCAGGGTCGAGACCAGCTGCGAGCGCCGCCTTCCTGAGCGTGTGACGTCCGTCGAACTTCGGAAAGATCGTGCCTCGTTTCGGGCAGGCTGAATCGAGCGCAGCCCGGGCTCGATCCGAAAGTGGAAGCTCGCGCCCATATCGCGCTTTGTCCGCGTCCTCGCGGATTGTGAGGTACTGGGCGCCACGTCGGTAGTCATCGGGAACCCTCAGCCGGTGAAGCGTCGAAGGCCGCAGTCCTGTTTCCCGCATGACTTCGTAGTACGCACGCATGGAGTAGCCGCGCTTCGATTGCTCGGGAAGCTGGGCCACGATGGCGTCCATTTCGTGGGGCGTGAGCATCACCGTCTCCCGTTTTCCTTGCGGATGCGGCGTCCCGGTCGCACGCTTCGGAATGCGCGGAAGCGTCGGCTTGGTGCCGAGGAGCCTCTGTTCAACCATCCAGTCGAACAAGCGGTTCAGCGCGCTCAGCTCCTTCTTGAGCGTCGTCCGCTTCACCTTGGTGAGCCGGTGCCGCATGTAGTCGCCGAGGCGGGCGTCCGAGCAAAGCTCCTCCGCCGTTTCAAAGAATGGAATGAAATGCGCGCTCGCATACGTCTCCCAACACCGCGCCGTGTCGGCCGACACCTCGGCAGCCATCGCCGCCAACCAGCTCGCAAAGAGGTCCGCTAGCGACAGTTCAAGCGCTGGCGCCGACCCGTCACGCACAGGTCCCTGCATCACCGCTCGGACTATTCGCGCAGCTTCCTCTTGAGCCGCTGCGCGATCTGTCTCGCCAGTGGATCGATGACAACGCCTCCCTGCAGCCCGGAACCGGACCGTGAACGTCTGCGTTCTCGGATCCCGGTGGAGCGTCCATCCTTCTGCGTTTCGAGCCATGTGTCGATGTCCCTTCGATCGAAAAAGCGGCGAGTCCCAATGGGAACCGTCTGCACGTACGGTGCCACGCGTCGGTCAAACGTCCGCAGCCCCACGCGACAATACCTTGCCGCCTCGTTTCTTGTTAGCAGGGGGGAATCTAGGGTCAGCGTTTTCATCCGCTCTAGTCCTCCGTCCTAGGAATGAACTCTCGCGGCTTGTCAGTCAGCCGCGGCCAGATCTTGGGAGTGGCCCCCGGTGCGGCCGGTGTCGTAGGCGCGCGTCCGGCTCCGGAGGACGACTGCGGTGGCGCTGCAGGGCGCGTTCCGCGCGGCACGCTGAGGCCGTGCATTCGGCAATACCGCCAAAACGTAGGGTAAGAGCCTGGGAATGGAGGCTTCGCGCATCGGCACGCGGCCCAGATTCCCTTTACGGAATAGCCAGACCGGAGCCATACGGAGATCTCGTCTTTGCGCTGGAGAAAGGAGGCGTAGGGCTCGTCCTCAGGAGGAGCCGCCGGAGGAAGATTGCGGTCGTTCTTGTGGATCATTTAAGGGGTTATCGGTTTTGGAGACCAAAAGTATTCTCAAACGAGGCATCTTTTTTCGTCGGTCGCTCGGCCCTGCGCTGGAACCTGCTGCAACTCGCGGAGCGTCGTCGGTACTCCCTGCGCTTGTGTGAGAGCCAGCAATACCGGTTGAAACTCCGCGAGACCGAGTTTCGCCGGATTTCGATCAGTCGCTGTCAATCACGCTGAGAAATTTCTTGTTGCAGGAAGTCACAGTGAGTCGCGGCGTGCTTCAGCGGCTTACAAGCGCTTGCAATGAAGAACCCAGCTTGTACGGGGCAAGATGTGGAATTGTATGACATCGAAGATGTCCTCAATCCCCGCTTGCCGCGCTCAACGCCTTCGGCTTATTCGCGGCGGGGGCCTCCGACCGACATCTGCGAACCACGTGGCGAAATTGGCGGCCGTCATCGTGGCGCCGCCGTTCGCCACTACCGTCTACCGAGAACTGTCTGATACACGTTGGAAACGGTCGGCTCGCGACGGCACGGCTCTTGATGGCTGCCATCACCCGTGCAGCTTCACGCCGATCTTGGCGCCGATGCCTCTCGAGCCTACGTGCGTCGCGCGCCGGAGCATGGGGTGCTTCACCGCGTCGTGTGCGAGCACCTCCAGACCTTCCTTTGGGAGCTCGACCGACATGACGAACAGCGCGGCGCCCCGTTGTTCGTGAAGCGCGAGTTTCAGCGCTTCGTTCGGTGCGGCGTGCTGGCGCACGGCTTTGCCCGGTTTCGGTGTACGGCCTGCGGCACCGATCGTTTGGTCGCGTTCTCCTGCAAGGGTCGAGGCTTTTGCCCGAGCTGCGGAGGGCGCCGGATGACGGAGCGTGCGGCGCATCTCGTCGACCACGTGCTCCCCCGCGCCCCGGTTCGGCAGTGGGTGCTGAGCCTTCCCTTCGAGCTTCGCTATCGGCTTGCCTGGGATCACGAGCTCTGCCGCGCGGTGCTCGCGGTCTACACGCGTACGTTGTTCGGCTTCTACCGAAAACGGGCCAGGGCATCGGGTCGTCGCGACGGCCGCACCGGAACGGTGACCGTCATCCAGCGCTTTGGCGGCGCGCTCAACTTGAACGTGCATTTCCATACCCTGGCGCTCGACGGCGTCTTCGTTCGGGAACCCGACGGCTCGCTTCGGTTCGTGGCTGCCAAAGCGCCTACCGACGAAGAGGTCGAGCTGCTCCTCGGTGTCATTCGAACGCGGGTCCTCCGGTTATTGGTGCGTCGGGGGTTGCTGTGCGAGGAGGCCCGCGATTGCCCCGACGAAGCGGAGGTGCCGCCATTGCACGCGCTCTATGCCGCGTCCGTCCGCCAGCGGGTCGCTATGGGACGACGCGCAGGGGCAGCCGTCCTTCGCCTCGCAGATGGACCGCCGGTCACGGCGGCTGAGCCCAAGCGCCGGCGACAAGCGCGTATCGGCGGCTTCGACCTTCATGCGAACACGTCCGTTCGTGCGAAGAACCGGCCCAAGCTCGAGCGGCTGTGCCGGTATCTCTTGCGGCCGCCCGTCGCCGAAGACCGCTTGTCCTTTGCGCCCGATGGCAGTGTGCTCCTCCGCCTCAAAACGCCATGGCGCGATGGGACGAGCCACATCGCCCTTGAGCCCCTGGAGCTACTCGAGAAGCTCGCAGCTCTGATTCCGCGCCCCTACGTGAACCTCATCGTCTATCACGGCGTGCTCGCGCCCAACGCCAAGTGGCGTCGCGAGGTCGTTGATTTCGGGCGCGCGAAGGTCGAAAGGGAGCCAGCCGCAAGCAGCCCGAGGAACGTCGCCGGCTCGTACAATCGCACCTGGGCCGAGCTCATGCGCCGCGGCCTCGACATCGATGTGCTCGAGTGCCCTTACTGTGGTGGCCGGCTGCGGTTTGTGGCCGCCATCATGCTCTCAAGCGCCATCCGCCGAATCCTCCGTCATCTGGGCCTCCCTTCAGACCCAGTCGAGCTCGCGCCGGCGCGGGCACCCCCGGAGCTCGACGACGCCTGGGCTTGTTGACTTGTGCTCGACTTCAAGGGTCGAGCCATTGGATAGCTGCGTCCGCTCGGTCTTGATCACGCCGCTTCCGGCCCTTCGGGATGCGAACATGGTGCTCGGACCGCGTTTGTTTGCCGGTCTCTTAGCCCATCGGGCTCATGTGGAGGGCCCATGTCGAAACCCAACGTTGGTGTCCGGTAGTTCTGCCAAGCTCAAATGTCCGCTCCCAAACGGGGACGTGGGGCAGGGAACTCGGAGACGACCAATTTGCGTTCGCGCGCGATTCAACGCACGACTTGCACAGGTCCCGCCCTCGAAACCGTCGCTAGAAAGGGTTTTTGGCCGAAAGATCGAAGGCTTGGTGGCTTGGCATACCCCTTGCGTCGTTTGGTAATGCAAGGAGGCTGACATGTTGCGCAAAGTGCTTTTGGGTGTGCTCGCGGCACTTGCCGTGGGCATGATGATGTATGCCGGCTGCAGCAGCGACGGCGATGGCGGCGGAGATGATGGCCAGCAAGCGTTGAGCTTCGACAGCGAGACCGCGCTGTCAGCCAACGGAGGTGCGGCGATCGCGGTCGCGTTCGGCACCCAACTCGCGGCCACCATGCCAACGATATTCCAAGCGCTCGTCGACGAGACAGCCACCGCGTCTTCCGAGGTGCAGCGCAAACAGCTCCAAGTCGAGCTCGCCCTCTGTGACGGCGGAACTGCGCAAATCGAAGTGGACGAGATTCCTCCTCCCGCCGGCAGCGTAGCGACCGTGACATTCGAGGGCTGCACTGGATCGCCACTGTCCAGCAGTGCCGTGAACGGCCAATTGGTGCTGAGCAACATCAGCGTCGGGCCTGCTGCAGACGCCTTCAACCCGATCTCGGCGGACGCCCGCTTTGCCGGCCTCCCGGAGAGTGTTGATTTCGAGGTGTTTACGATTGCGGGCGAGCCGAACGACACCGTGCTCACCGGCGTGGCGAGCGTGACGGGCGACTTCGACCCCTCCGTTTTGGCACCAGAGACCATCGTGATGAGGCTTGCGACTCAAAGGGAAGATGGCGGCCCGGTGACGATCTCTGAAGGCGATCGACAGTTGCAACTTGGCTGCTTTGACATCGATACGACGATCGACATCGGAGACAAGGTATGCGACGAGGCTAGCGACGAAGCTGGAGATCCATGCGTCGCTGATGACGACTGCACGAACGGCCTGTGTATTAATGAGGCGTCTGCGATCACCGTCTTCAAGCCTCGTGGCGTGCTGAGTCTCTTCGTCGATGTCAAGAGGGCTGGAGTTTACACCTTGAACAGCGTTGCGGTGCCTCCAAGCCCCCCCGTGCCCGATATCGGCTTCCCCCCAGGGTCGAGCATCCCCAACTCCGGGAGCCTCACACTCCACAGCGGTGACCTAATCGGAGACGAGGGCTGTCCGGCAATTAAGGGGGGACCTTTCCCAGGGGATGGCTCGACCACGACCGCGACGTTTGAGCCGGAGCCCGAGGGAAGGGTGACCATCGAGGTGCAGGGTTCGGAGTGCTTCGAGTGCGAGACGACCTGGGAGAGTCTGCTCGACACCTTGAGCGACATCGCCTTCCCCGATAGCTGCGACAAGGTCGAATGCGGAGGCACAGGCGGCTCTGGAGGCGCTGGGGGCACCGGCGGGACCGCTGGCACAGGTGGCGGCACCCCAGGAGACTATCTGCCGGTGGTTTCCGAATGCACCGGGGACGGCCTTCGGGGCTTCATGAGCTTCCTAGAGACGCTCGACGAACTCCTCCGATACGTCGACGATGTACCGGATCACGAGGTCTATGATCTCCCGCAGAATGTCACCTACGACGAGACTACCCATCAGTTCGCGTGGACCCTTGATGTAGACGGCAATGGAAGCACGGAAACGGACGTGGATGGCGAGCTCCAAGAAAAGGGCGGCGATCTGAGCAACGGCATCGGGGGCGGGGAAATCGTCCACGCGGATTGGGATTGGCTCACCGATGCGGTAACGACCGGCGGAGGCAAGCTTGGGATCACCGGTCTAACCGACAATACCATCCAGGTGCGCCCAATCGAGGAGCCTTACTATGACGATGGGGCCGCCTGTCGTTTCCAGGTCACAAATGTCGGATACCACCTCGACCTGGCCGATCCGGGCTCGGAGCGCTTTGCATTCGCGGGTATTGGTTTCTGGGTCGACGCCGGCGCTTTTTATCAACTGGAGGAAGCCTGGGCGACCTTCGCTGCAACCACCGTGGAGATCACCGGCGATGAGGCCTCGTTTACCCTAGACGCCGATACCTACGAACTCGTTGAGTGATCAGTTCGTCATAGTACCGCGCAATTCGGTGCCTGAACCTTCGCCGCTGGCTGCTTCTTTGAAGACCAGCATGTTGACCATCACGAATCGTTCTACGGGTCACTCGAGGAGCTCGGGCAGGACCGAGGGATCCGGAAGTACGCCAAGCTCGTACGTGTCGAACTCCGTATCCTCGAACGGTGCAGGGGACACCTGATCTCAGGTATCGGTTGAGCTGCAACCCAGCAGGGTCGCGGCAAGCAGGATCAAGAAGGTTCCAGCCTTGGGGAACTCGCATGAACTCTTCTGCAACCCGTGTGCCATGCACAAATCCAAAGGATTCTCTGGGCGGTCGTCATACACAGGTGCATTCTCTGCGCCTTGTCACCACGATGCGCTGACTTTCCGCGAGATTCTCTGGGCGGTCCTTATTGTGGGGATCCCTCAGACCTGGGAAGGTTCGCCTTTTTTCGGGGTCTTCAGTTCCTCTCTTAGCCCATCGGGCTCATGTGGAGGGCCCAATTGCGCGGTACTAGACTATTATGTCGACTCCCTGGGAGGCTCGCAGGCTATCCGTCCCGACGTAGTGCCTCTTCTCCTCACGAGCCCCTCTCTAGATCCCATGGGTCTCGCTCCTGCCCTTGTCGCTGCAGAAGTCGAATCGCACGGGCGTCCCTGCTCGCGGCGCGGCTGGCGACGAAATGGCGCCAACTGCCAGGGTGCGGGCACTTCTGAATCGCCTGCCGTTGATTTGCGAGCTTCCGCTTGAGGGCCCGAGATTCGATGGCTTGGCGGAGCGCAAGCTGTTGTGAAAGTCGCCTTCTGTCCCGGCCCGAGACCGGTAGGGCAGCGAGGAGGCCTCGCTGCTGTCGGTACTTCTCCTCGAATCGTCGACGCTCGCGGGAGGCGGAGTCTCTGTAGCCGCTCCAGGCGTGCTGGCGTTGCACACGGGCTTGGTTGAGTAACTGCGTGTAGTCATTCCACAGGCTCTGCGCCACCGTGGGCGGGATGGGCGAATACCGGTGAGCCGCCCGATCGCTGGCTTCCAACTGGTGCACAGATGCCGGTCGGAAGTCCCCGAGCTGTTTACACAACCGAGGCTTGCTGAACTCGCGACCGAGGGACGAAGCCTTCACACGAACACCGCGCTCAGCGTCTTCCAGGACGAGCCCGTTGCCGTGCAGCCGAAGCACCACGCCCAAGCGGCCGCAGACGTCGTGCACCTTGTCCCAGCTTCGTAGCGGGGTCGCTCGAAGAGCAGGAGCGAGCGTTTTTCGGGCCCAACGTGCGAAACTGTCGATTCCTTGGTGGGCTTCACAGTCTGCCGCTCTTCGGGGCAGCTTCTCTCGTTCCCTTGCCATGCATCGAAGTGGCGTCAGCTCGAACTCGGCTTCGAGGGCGCGCCCGGCAGCAAAGAGCTTCTGGTGGTCCCAGGCTGGGGAATGGATACGAAAGGTCTCCGGGTGGATCTTGTTGATCGCCACGTGAACGTGCTCGTGGTCTTTGTCCTCGTGGCGCGCGGCGATGTACTGATGCTCGGAAAACCCCAGCGTGTTCACGAGGTCTTCGACGACGTGTCGGAGCTCCTTCGTGTCGAGGCTTCGGTCTTCCGGATGAAGTGAGATGACGAGATGGTAGGTGCGGTCGCTGCCCGCACGGGTGTTCTGCGCGTGCACGGCCTCGACGAGTCGGCATGCGAGCTCGAGGTCGTCGTTCGTTGTGACGCCAGGAAGATTGGCGGCCAGGAACCAGGTTGCCCGCGGCTCGGCACTTCGACCCCGAATGTAGCGCGCGAGTTGGCGAAAGCCCCGGTCCGACGAGGCGGCTCGCTGATGTCGGATGATCATGGCTGCCCTGCCAATCGCCTGACCGCCCGACGCACCTCGATGGCCGCATCGCAAAGCTCGAGGTTCAATCGGCGATGGTGGGATGGGTCACTAACGCCTTCTCGTATGGAGAGCTTGAGGAGGCCACCGATCCGGTTGAGGTCGGCGTGAACGCGCGACACTTCGGTGAGGACCTGCGCATCGACTGTGCTTCTCAGGCGAGCGCCGCGAAGACAGCATCGGAGCACCTCTGCGCGCGAGCAGCTGGTTTGCTGAACGAGCGCGTCGAGGCGAGTCAGGTCGTCCTCATCGACTCGAAAAGAGATCATGCGGGACTTCCGCTTCCGTGCGCGACCATCCTTCATTTGGTCGAGCCCTTCCCTTCCACGACGTCGCAATCCGGCGTCGGGCCCGCACCGGCCTCATCCACATGTGACGGACCGTCGGCCGCTCGGGGTTTTGTTCCCGAAGTCAGAACCAAACCCGCAAGCTCCATCGCACGACGAATCGCGAATTCGGGTGGTGCATCGAGAAGTCGCTGCGCTAACTGCACGAGCTCACAGCGCAGGGTCAAGGCCGCGAAGTTATGCAACGCCTCGATCGGAACCTCCGCACCGTCAGCGACCTGCAACACCAGCGCCCGCGCCGCCTTCCGAAGCTCGCCCATGTCGACGACCGGCGACTGTTCAACCGGGACACCGTGTCCCGAAAGGGTCGTTTGCTGGCGTTTTGCGACGCCTGCTGACCCTTCTTTCTCCAACAAATTCAATGATTGCGAAGCGGCTTGGTCGCCTAAGGATCTAGTGAGGTAATACTCGTGGAGGTTCGAGTCCTCTCTTCCGCACCGAGTTCTTCGTAAACGCTACGCACGTCTCTACGATGACTCGACCTACGGTGTACTCGGCCCCCAGCGGGGGCGGACCCCAACCTGGGTCGCGTCGTCGCTATCGGCTATTCTCGTGCAGTGAGCGACTTCGACTATGACCAGGTCGTGATCGGCTCGGGGTTCGGCGGCTCCGTCGCCGCGCTGCGCCTGGCCCAGAAAGGCTACGACGTGCTCGTCCTCGAGGCCGGCCCGCGTTTCGATGAAGAAAAATTGCCCCAAACGAGTTGGGAGACACGTCGCTATTTCTGGGCACCCGGCCTCGGGTGCACCGGTCCCCAGCGCGTCGACTTCCTGCGCCACGCGGCGGTGCTCAGCGGCGTGGGCGTGGGCGGCGGAAGCATCGTTTACGGCAACACCCTCTACTTCCCGCTCGACTCGTTCTTCGATACACCGGCGGTCCAGGCGATGGGTGGACGGGAGGCTCTCGCCCCCTACTTCGACCTGGCCAAGCGCATGATGGGCGTCGTGCCCAACGCGATCATCACGGATACCGATCACCTGGCAGAGGAGATCGCCAAGGACCTGGGACGCGGCCAGACTTTTGGCCCGAGCCCCGTGGGTGTCTTCTTCGGCGATGGTCCCGCGCACGACGAATCCGTCCCGGATCCCTACTTTCACGGAGAGGGACCCGCGCGCACTGCCTGCAACGGCTGCGGTGGCTGCAACCTAGGCTGCCCCCGAGGATCCAAGAACACCCTGGATCTCAATTATCTCCATCTGGCCCAGGGGCTGGGAGCCCAGGTGCTCCCCGAAACGGCGGTACGACGCATAGTGCCTCTCTCGGCCGACGGTGGCGCGGGCTACCAACTCCACCTGCGCGCGCTGCGGCCACGCCAGGGCGAGTCGCGCGAGCGATGCATCCGGACTCGAGGTGTCATCGTGTCCGGGGGCGTTCTCGGCACGCTGCGGCTACTGCTCGAGTCTCGGGATCGCGGCGATCTGCCCCGGCTCTCGCCTCGGCTCGGCCACTCGGTGCGCACCAACTCGGAGACCATCGTTGCCGTACGCGACCGTGATCAAAGCGCCGACCGATCCTATGGCGTGGCGGCGTCAACATCGCTCTGGGTCGACGATCACACGCAGGTCCAGCTGGACCGACAGTCGCCTGGTTCCGATTCGATGGCCTTGCTCATGACCCTGCTCGTGGACGGTGGGGGTGCGCTGCCCCGCCCGCTACGTTGGCTCGGCGCGGTGCTGCGCCGCCCCCTGGACCTGTTGCGCCACCTCGATGCGCGCGGCTTCGCCCGGCAGACAGCCATGCTGGTAGTCATGCAGGATCTCGATTCCAGCCTCATCATCTCTCGTCGCCGCAGGTGGTGGGCACCATGGTCCTGGAAGCTCGCAACGCGCCCCGGCCCCGAGGGTGCTGCGCCGTCCTGGATCCCCCAGGGAAACTCGTTCGCTCGCAGACTGGCAAACAAGATGGGGGGCATTGCCCTGGGCTCGGTAACCGAAATGTTTCTGGGCATGCCCGTGACCGCACACATCCTCGGCGGTTGCGTCGTTGCCCGATCACCTGACGACGGCGTCGTGGATCATGAACACCGCGTGTTCGGCTATGAGAACTTACGAATCTGCGATGGCTCGGTCGTGCCCACCAACCTCGGCGTCAATCCGGTGCTCACGATTCTCGCCCTGGCCGAGCGCGCGATGGCCAAGATTCCCCCCAAGGGGGGTGACCGCAAGGCCTTCCGTCCCCTGGCCGCAGACCGAGCCTGGGGCACGGAGGAGCGGCTCCTTCGCGACTGACGGCCCCCAAACCAGAGTGTCGGACTAACCTTCCCACGTTCATGCCTAACTCTGTTCAGTTCGAACATGGGAAGGTTCCGCCAGAAAGCTTCCGCCACGATTTTTCTTCATTTTGTGATCTATCTCACATGTCGTGATGCGTGCTTCCCTTTGGATTCGAGTCTTTTCGCGCGGTTTTCGCAGCTTGGCCTCGTAGTCCAAGACTCAGCGGCGACGGCCTGTATTTTTCGCAATACTGTATCGGTGCACGCTTCAGGGGGGGAAAGCTGGGCGCCAACGCCACCGGCGACCGCGGATTCTCAGATACCGCAGATTGGCGACGTCTTGGATTCTCGCTACCGCATCACCGGAGTTCTTGGCTCCGGCGGGATGGGATGCGTCTATCTCGCGGAGCACGTCTCGATTAAGCGGCCATTGGCGCTGAAGCTATTGCATCCCGAGGTCGGGGAGATCGAGGAAGTGAGCAGGCGCTTTGAGCGCGAGGCGTTCGCCATCGGCCGCGTTGACCACCCGAACTGCGTCAACGTATCGGACTTCGGAAAGCTGCCAGACGGAACCCTGTACATGGTGCTGGAGCTGCTCGATGGCGTGTTGCTATTCGACTTGCTCGAGCGGGAAGGACGGCTGGATTGGAAGCGCGCCCTGCACATCGGCCGTCATGTGTTGAGCGCTCTTGCGTATGCCCATGACGCCGGGATCACTCACCGGGACGTCAAGCCCGAGAACGTGATTCTCGTCGAGCAGGACGGCGATCCGGACTTCGCCAAGATCCTCGATTTCGGAATCGCGAAGCTCCATGACGATGCGAAACCCGACGTGGACACGGGGCTGCTGACCAATGACCACAAGCTGACCCAGGCTGGGGTCACAATCGGGACTCCGACGTATATCGCGCCAGAGCAGGCGTATGCGCAGCCCATAGACGGGCGGGCCGATCTTTATTCTCTGTCGGTTATGCTGTACGAGATGATCGCAGGCGTGCCGCCGTTCGACGCCGATCAAGTGGGCGCGCTCTTGCGCATGCATGTTTCGGCGGTAGTCCCGAGGTTCGGCGAGATGGCGCCGGACGTGCACGTCCCCGATGCCGTGGAGGGGTTGATCCGGCGCGGCCTCGAGAAAAATCCGGACGACCGTATCGGGAGCGCGGAGGAGTACATCGATCGAATCGACGAGATCGTTGCGCCCGAGGATGGAAGCCACTCGGGGCCTCGCAAGATCCGGTCGCTCGTCTTCGATGGCTTTCCCGGTTCGATCACGCCGGCGATTGCACGCGTGGTCACGGGGAAGAGGACACTAAAGCAGGTCGTGGTCGCTGCGCTCATAGTGATCGGTCTAGTCGGCATCCTCAGCTTTGCGTTTGGGAGCAAGGGTCCCGACTACCTTTCGGAAGGAGCGCTCTTGCCGTTGGCTTCGGCGGCATACGGACCCGAGGCTGAGACCGCAGCGGAGATGCTTGCACAAGGGCGTCCCAAGGAAGCCGCCTCGTACCTCATGGGTCAGTGGAAGGAAGTGCGCGAGGAGCCTTACGCGCAATTGATTCTTGGTCACGCACAGGCCAGCGCACAGCGCAACATCCAAGCCCTCCTCGCCTACGAAAAGGCGATCTCGCTCGAACCCAAGCTCGCCAAAGACAAGCGCATGCGCAACAACATCGAGCTCATGTTGGACAAGAAGGCGCCCGGTGTTGTCGATGCCGCCATCGATTTCCTGGGGAAGTTGGTCTCGGAGGCCGACAACTGGACAGCCGCCGATCAGCTCGTCGACATGGCTTCTTCATCCAAGTTGCCGCGCAGGCGGCACAAGGCCATGAGCGTTGCCACCGAGGTCGGTCTGGGCAATCGAATCGACCGGCTAGGGTCCTATCTGCTCGACTTGCAGCGAGGAGGAAGCTGTCTGGTTCGCAAGGAAGCCGTTGCGAACCTTCGCGCGCTCGGCGACAGGAAGGCCATTCCGGCACTGCGCAAAGCTAGAAAGCGCATTCGCACCGAGGGCGCCCACGTCAAGAAGAAGGTCAACACCAACGCTTGTCTTCGGACCGCCGCAACGGAAGCGGTTCGGCACCTGCAGAGTCTCTAGCCCGCGCAGGCGATCTCAGCCGTCGCGGTCCGATATTCTCCCGGATCGGTCTGGTTTTCTTGTCGGCCGATTGTGCTAAGGGGGCCGCTCCATGTCTGAGTTACTTTCCCTAGAGCAGGCCCCTGCGGGCCTCGGTGCCGTCTTGCGCAAAGCCGGATTCGAGAGCTTTACCGCCATCCAGCAGGCCATTTTGGACCCCGAATTGACGGGTCGTGACCTACGCATTTCCTCCCAAACGGGCTCCGGGAAAACCGTCGCCCTGGGCCTCATCCTCGCGCCGACCGTAGCGATTGCCGCTGCGACCGCACCGCCACGGAAGCCTCGTAGGTCCGCAGTCGCCGCACCTGTGGCCCTGCTGATCGCCCCAACCCGCGAACTGGCCGGGCAACTCGGGCGCGAGCTTCGCTGGCTCTACGCACCGCTCGAGGCGCGCGTCCTCGTCGTCACCGGCGGAACGAGCGTCATGCAGGAACGCTCCCAACTGCAGACTCTTCCCCAGGTCGTCATCGGCACCCCCGGTCGCCTTCTGGACCATCTGCGCGCCGGCGCCATGACGCTCGAGAAGCTTCAGACCATCGCGCTAGACGAAGCTGACGAGATGCTCGACATGAACTTCGAGGAAGAATTGAACGGCATCCTCGGATACGCGCCCGAGGTACGCAGGACCCACCTGGTCTCCGCAACGTTTCCGCGTGAAGTCGTAAGACTCGCGGACCGGCTTCAACAAGATCCCGTCTCGGTGCAAGGAACGGTGCTTGGCAAAGCCAATGCCGACATCGAGCACGTCGTGATGCACGTACGCCAGGCCGACCGATTCAATGCAGCGATCAACGTGCTGCTGCGCTACCCGGAAGACAAGACTTTGTTGTTCGTGCGCACACGAACCGAAACCGTCCGGCTTGCCGATGAACTTTGCGCGGCTGGACTCGCCGCACGTGCCCTCAACGGCGAGATGACCCAGCGCGAACGCACGGCCACGTTCATGCAGTTTCGCAACGGCGCCGTGCGGTATCTGGTGGCCACCGACGTGGCGGCGCGCGGACTGGACGTCCAGGACATCGGCCGGGTGATTCAGGTAGACCTCCCGGACAATGCCGATGTGTTCACGCACAGAAGCGGACGCACCGGGCGAGCCGGACGTCACGGCACCAATGTGCTTTTCGCGGCATCACGGGCAGAGCGCAGGGTCAAAGGCATGCTGCGTGCGGCGGGTGTCCAGGCGCAACTGGCTCCGATACCAACTCCCGAGGAGATCTTCGCCGCTGCCGATGAGCGGCTAGGCAAAAGCTTTCTCAGCGAGCTCGGAAGCTCGGAGGGCAAAGTCGACGCTCGCTCGCGGGACCTTGCTGATCGCCTCCTTGCGGAGCATTCGCCAGCGGAGCTCGTCGCGTGGCTGCTGAAGCGAGAAGCAGGACGCAGCCACGGTACTCCAAGGCGCGTCCGCGACGATGCAAAGCCGATGCACGGTGAACGCAGACCTCACAAGGCCGGCCCGAGGTCGCAATCCCGGCAGCGGCCACAGGGGGATTTCGTGACCTATCAGGTTAGCTGGGGCGCGCATAGCGGTGCCGACACGCGACGGCTACTGGCCATGATCTGTCGGCGTGGAGACGTGTCGAGTGACGTGGTCGGCACGATTCTGGTAGCACCGAAGAGCTCGACCGTGGACATTGCATCCGGCGAAGCGAAGCGGTTCGAACAAGCCGTGGCCCGACCCGACAAACGAAACCCCCGCGCCCAGTTCCGACGCTGGAACCCAGAGGCCAGGACCAAGCGCGAGCGCGCCGCGAAGGCCCGCTGCGCCTGAGCGCGTACTTTCAAATTCGCGGAACACGGCGGTGACGTCAGTCGGCACGGAGCTTCTTTGACAGCGCTGGGGGCATCCATGCGATCATGAGCATGCGAACCCAAGACGCGTGAAGGATGCGAGGAGTGCCGCCATGGAGAATCTGCGACTCACCCAACTTGGCAAACTACTGCCGCTCTTCTTCGTGTTCTCCTTGCTCGTGGCTGCCTGCTCGAGTGGGGGCAATGAAGAGGAGGAGGAGGGCCTCACAGCCGTCACGAGCACATCAGGTATCGAGCTGCGGCTCGATGCGTTGTTCTACGCCGACGGGCAATCACTCACCGTCGTGCTCGACTTCGGCGAGGTGACGCCGCCAACCCAGGTCCTCGACGTGGCGGTTGCAGGCTCGGTCTCGGGCGATGTGGAAGCCATCCGGCTCCGAGCAGACGGTGCAGGCCGGTATGTGTCCGAAAGCGCCCTTCCGGTACGCGCTCTCAGCGATACGGCAGAACCCTTGAATGAAGTCCTCTCCCTGGCCTCCAACGAGACATTGGTGGCGATGTACTTCATCGATAAGGAAGAGCCATCGCTCGAGAATGTAGAGGAAGATTGGGTGGTCGACGTCGCCTTTTTTGAAGATGACCCGGCGAGCTACGCGGACGTCGACATCGAACCAGAGCTCGCGGCCACCGACGACGAGCGAAGCCCCCTACCCGGAGCCAAGCCAGTCGGGACGATCGTGCCGCGAGATGGCTTGCCTGTGCAGATCGCCACTGAGGAACTGATCTTTTATCCGAGAGACGCAGCACACCTGCAGGCGTTCCTGGATGAAAGCGGTGGATCGGTGATTGCTTCGCAAGAGTTCGTCAACGAAAACGGAGATCTGACGGAGCAGCTCGTGTATCTCATCGCTGTAGATCCAAGCACCGCCGAGCTCGAATATCTGCCACAGTTGCGCGGCTTCTTCGGCGAAGACGACGACCTGCTCGCGAGCAAGAGCGACGCGCTCGGCATCTACTACTTGGCACTCCGCTATCAGCTCGAGGGCTACGTGGTCGCCGTCAATCCGCGCATGCAGTACCACGGCGCACCGGATATCGCGCCGGCGGAGCGCAGTGATGTCACACACACCATGCGGATGGTTGGCTCCCCGTCGTCGACCACGCCTTGCATGCCCGGCGACCCTGACAACCCATGCGTCGAAAACATACCGGCCGCATGGACGTTCAACGCACTATGGGATGCCGATTCACGCCGCATCAACGTCGGCATCCTCGACATCGGTTTTGCGCCCAACGCGGACTTCCGCCTTCCTGCCAGTGGCCCGTGGGTCGAGTGCGACATGACCGCCTCCTCGGGCTTTTCTTGCGGCCCTGGCGCGGCACAAGGGCCTCCGACAGTAGGCAACAGCTTCTTTGGCGACAAGTCCTGGCACGGCACTGGGATAGTCACGACGATCGGAGGAATCGTCAGTAACGACTTTGGTGCGTCGGGTGTTGGCGGGCAGGTCGCCGTGCCAATGATGTACAAGTACGATGCAGCGTCGTACATCTTCGAGATCGGTGCCGGGCTACGCAGAGCCACCGACGACGGCGCATCGTGCATCAACGTCAGCGGCGGATACCCTTGCAACATTCTCACGACCATCGGTCCTGACTTCGACATCTGCACCGCAGCCGGGCGTACAGGCCTGTGCACCGCGATCGCTGGAGTACTGGCTGCGGCCGTCTCCACAACCTGCGCGGTGAGCGGAATCATCTCGTTTATCTTTCCGCCGGCGGCGCTTGCATGCCCTGCGGCCACAGTGGCTGGAGCCTTCTCCACTGGCGCGTGCTTTTCCACACTAGCGTTCGGGAATTTGGCAAGCCCAATGAGCAGCGGCGTTTGGCACGCGCACAGGGCAGGCGTGCCGGTCATCGCGAGCGCAGGGAACCGACTACGGGCGGAAAGCCTTCCTCCGGTGATTCGGGACTATGTCAATCTCGACAACGCGCGTCTTGAAGATTGGCAGGTCGTGCCGGCTGCGTTAGGTGCCACCATTGCGGTCGGCGCTGTCGAAAGTGACCTCAGCAATGTGCATTTCTTCGGAGATACCGTGGACATCTGGGCGCCGATCCGGTCTGCTTACTTTTCTCCAGAAAGCACGGACGATCCTGGCTCGGCGCTGATGAGGGATACGATTGGGGGCACGAGTGCTGCGGCACCCTTCATCACCGGCCTCGTCGCCATGATGCAGGCGATGGACCCGGAATTGGATCCTAACGCACCGGGGGTCACAGATGCCGAGCGACGCACCATCGTTGATCGCATCACCACCATCGTTACAGACGAAGCCAACACGTTCAGCAACGCGGAGTTGGTGGCGCTCGGCTTCGCGGACGAACCCGTCGAACGTAGACTGCTCGTCAATCCGTTGGCGGTGTTGCAAGCCACAGCGGCAGGACGCGAGGTTTCGCCCTATCAGGACTTCGCGAGCCGGGGCTACGACGACTCGTTGAACTACAGTGAGGTCGGGTCGTCTGACGACAGCCCCGCGCAAGCGACTACGCTCACATTCGGGGAAACGGCCACCGGCACGATCGCGACGATCCCCGGAGACGTGCCGTACACGCCTCCCCCAGATGTCGACTGGTACAACTTCACGATGCCAACGAGCGCGAACGCCGACCGAGCATTTCTAACGAACATCGCCGTCGCGTTCCCCACAGACCCCGCGGCTGACGAGATTTTCATCCCTGCCGGTTCTGCGAGCGTCAAGCTGGTCTCGCGCGGATCCTCGGGCATCGTCTACAGGGCAATCCGACCTTCCGGTGGCATGCTCTCCTTCAGTCTCACTTCAAATGGCGACAACGTCTACAAGGTCACAGTCGACTCACCCGAGCTCGCTGTGCCCGAGGTGCAGATCAGCAACCCGACATCCGGACAGACGCTTTGCGCTGGCTTCCTGACTCCGCTCCGGGCCAATGTCGACTACGCCGAGTTCCCCACTGCGATGACGGCGGGTATCGACATTCCCGCGTCGGAAATCGTCTGGCGGGACGGCGCCACCATCATCGGGACCGGCAAGGCCATCGATGACAGCTTCACGGCAGGCAGTCATACGATCAGCGTGCGCGTCTTCGACGATCCCGCGCTCTCGGACAGCATCACGCGCACCGTCCAGACCTGCGTTGGCTCGCCACCCACGGCCACGATCGACAATCCGCCGCTTTCCGGAAACCCGATCGACCTCGTGGTAGACGCCGATCAATTCGACGCCTCAGGCGCCTATGTCGAGATCACACTATTGGCGACAGCATCGGATCCCGACATAGACGACCCGCTGACGTTTAGTTGGACGACGAATCACGGAGACGTGCAGCCCGGCGGCCCGAGCTCCGGTGCACAGGTGCTGAGCACGAGCGAAGACGCAACGATTCGACTCTATAGCTCGTGTAACCTCGCTTTCTTCGGTACCGTCGATCACCTGATCACGTTCCGAGCGACCGACAGCCAAGACAACTCCGCAACGGACACCAGAGTCATCCGTGTGTTGCTGCTCTGCTAGCGTTGTGGGCCGTTCTTGAAACGACACGTCACGGATTGACATCAAGTGTGCAATGGTCCGACGAGTCCAAGTTGCCGGAGACCATTCGATGATCCTCGCCATTGACCTCGGTACCTCAAATGTCAAAGCCGCCGTTGTCCGGCGGGATGGGGAACTGGTAGGAACCGGTCGCGCGTCCGTCGAAACCATGCTTCTGCCCAACGGCGGCGCGGAGCAAGATGCAGAGCAGACTTGGCAAGCCGTCTTGAAAGCCTCCGTACAGGCTCTCGCGCCGGTAAAGGACAGGCACGCGATCAAGGGCGTCGCCTGCGACAGCCAGTACTCCTCGATCGTCCCGGTCGACGCCGACGGCCGCGCCACCGCCAACATGGTTTTGTGGATGGACAAGCGCGGTGCCCCGGCGCGACTCGAGAAGCTGCCGGGCGGGCGTGGCATGAATACGAGCCTGTTTCAAAAAATGCGCTGGCTGCAGATTCACGCCATCCCACCGCTCGACTCGGGCGCTGATTCGCTCGCCCACATGCGCTGGCTCAAGCTCGCTCGGCCCGAGGTCTACGCCAAGACTGCCACGTTTCTCGAGCCGATGGACTACATCAGCATGCGCTTGTGCGGGCGTCGTGTCGCCAACCGATGTTCCGCGTTCATGATGTTGCTGACCGACAACCGGCGCACCGATCCCGTTTATCACCCGCGCCTGGTGCAATGGTCCGGCATCGACCCCGACAAGCTTCCCGAGCTCGTCCCGATCGACGAACCGCTCGGCCCGCTGCTGCCCGAGATGGCTGAAAGCCTCGGCCTGCCGAAGGAAGCGCTAGTCTTTCCAGGTATCAACGACACGCTTGCTGGCGGTATCGGCACCTACGCTTTTTCGGGTGACCACGTCGGGATCGCGATGGGCACTACCAGCGTGATCGTCACTCACGTGCCATTCAAAAAGACGGACATTCGCAACTCGATCGTCAGCATGCCGAGCCCCATCCACGGGCAATACTTCGTCATGGGCGAGATCGGCATTGGCGGCCGCGCATTGGAGTACTTTCTCGAAAAACTGGTGTTCGCCAACGATGCTTTCGCCGACCACAGCCTCGCCGACAAGTTCGAAGCATTGCACGACGCCGTTGAGGCAACGCCACCGGGCAGTGACGGGGTTCTGTTTCTGCCTTGGCTCAGCGGCTCGATAGCACCGGCCGAGGATGGCCGTGTACGCGGCGGATTCTTGAACATGTCCCTCGAGACGACTCGCGAGCATCTGGCACGGGCCGTGTTGGAGGGAGTGGCGTTCAACTTCCGCTGGGCGCAAGACGCGATTAGCCGTTTTGCCAAGCGCCGGCCTTCGCACATGTTGTTCTACGGTGGCGGCGCGCTCTCTTCGGTCTGGTCACAAATCATCGCCGATGTTCATCAGATCCCAGTGCATCAGCTGCGCGACCCCGAGTTCACGCCTTGCCGGGGCACAGCCTTACTCGCCTTCCACCGGCTCGGAGAGCTGGCGCTCGAAGAGATCCAGGACGGCGTCCCTGTCGAGAAAGTGTTTGAGCCCCGTCGCGCGCCGGCCGATCGTTCCGATGCGCTGTTCAGGCAGTTCGTCCGTGCCTTCCGTCTGAACCGCAAGATCTTCCACGCCCTCAACTCTGCGAGCGAAAAATGAACGACGAGCTCATTTCCTTGATCAAAGGTCTCTACCCATACGCCGAAAGCCACGGTGTGATTCGCAAGCTGCCGGACGAAGGAAGGTCGCCCGATTCGATCCTCGAAGAAATACGGGCTCTCGCGGATAGCGAGGACAAGGCCTGGGAGCAGGGCCGATGCTCGGGGACCATGTACAGTGGTGATCACGAGCACTATGCCTTCCTGAACTCCATCTGCGCGCTCTTCTCCCACGTCAACGCCCTGCAACGGGACATCTGCCCGAGCATGACCCGCTTCGAGTCGGACATCATCGCCATGACCCTCGACATCATGCACGGCGATGAGGTCAGCAAGCTCGACCCTTCGCAGAAAGCGTGCGGCGCGGTTGGCTTTGGCGGCACCGAGAGCATCATCAATCCGCTCTTGGTCTATCGGGACAAGGCGCGCCTGGAACGGGACATCGACCGGCCCAACGTGATCATCCCAGACACCGCCCACCCAGCCTTCTCCAAAGGAGCCCACTATCTCGGAATCGAAATCGTCGTGGCGCCCACCGATTCAAAGACGACTCAGGTCGACGTCGACTTTGTCCGCGACAGGGTGAACGAGCGTACCATCGCCATCGTGGGTTCCGCCGGCAACTACCCATACGGCACCATCGATCCGATCTCCGAGCTCTCAGCCATCGCCGTCGACCGCGGCATAGGCCTGCACGTGGATGGATGCCTCGGTGGCTTCATCCTCCCGTTTGGCGAAGAGCTTGGTTACGACATCCCCGCGTTTGACTTCCGCCTGCCAGGCGTCACCTCGATATCCGCAGACACCCACAAGTATGGCTACGGACTCAAGGGCACCTCGGTGGTCCTCTACCGGGACGCTTCGTTTCGCAAGCACCAATATTACGTCGCGCCATCGTGGAAAGGCGGCATCTATGCCTCCAACGGTCTTGCCGGTAGCCGCTCTGGTGGCCTCATCGCTGCAACATGGGCCGCCATGGTGCGCTACGGTCGCGAGGGGTATCTTCGCTACGCCAAGCAAATCTTCGAGACCGCGTTCGCCATGCAAAAGGCGGTGCAAAGCCAAGCCGAGCTCGTCCTGATGGGGACGCCGACCTTCTGTTTCTCATGTCGGTCGGACGCCTTCGACATCTATCATGTCAACGATTTCATGAAGACTCGGGATTGGCGATTCAACGGCCAGCAAAACCCTTCCGCCATTCACATGTGCGTGACGCGACCGCAGACCCGGCCTGGCGTGGCCGAAGCGTTTGCCGAGGATCTGCCCTTGGCTGTTGCCTACGCCAACGAGCATCACGACGCGAGCCCCAAGAGCTCCGCCATCTACGGTGGCGGCGCCGAAGGCATCCCGGTCGACACCCCCGAGGCGGCAGAGCAGCTCATGGTGATGGCGTTGGATGTCCTGCAGGCCTATCCCTTCTGAGCAGGATCCCATCGACACGATAGCCTTCAACGGCTGGCCTCTTCGGCGGCTTCAGTCAGGAGCTTCGCAATGACAACGGCAACGACCCGTCCCGGGTTGGCCTCGATAGGCGTCGAAACACTCTTCATGCTAATGTGACCTCACAGTCGCATGTCTGCTGAGACGATGACATGATCGGATTCCCACTGGGCCTTCTCTACTCGAATGCGGGCGAATGGTTCATTCATCGCTACGTGCTTCATGGACGGGGTCGCGACAAGCGAAGCATGTGGAGCTTTCATTGGCACGACCACCACCGGCTTTCACGTCGTCATGGTTTTCGGGATCCTCACTACGAGCGCCCTGTCTGGGGCTGGCATGCCCAAGGTAAAGAAGCGTTGGGTGTCACCGTGCTTGCCGCGGCCCATCTGCCCCTGTTGCCCGTTGCACCTTTCTTCACGACCGCCGTCTGGTATAGCGCGATTCGGTATCATCACGTGCACAAGCGAGGGCACCTCGATCCCGACTGGGCACGGGAACACTTGCCCTGGCATTACGACCACCACATGGGACCGAATCAGGAAGCCAATTGGTGTGTCACGCGACCTTGGTTCGACTACTTGATGGGCACGCGCGAGCCGTATGTGGGCACATCACGTGAGTCCCGCGATCGGGATCGTCACGCTGCGCGCAAGCCAGCGGCAAGCTAGAGTCGGCCCGCATGCGAGAAGAACGGTTCGGAGGGATCACGGTTCGGCTAACCGGGGGCGATGATCGCGAAGGCGGCGGCGATGGACCGCTGCTGGTGCTGATGCATGGGTTTGGCGCACCTGGAACCGACTTGATCGATCTGTGGCGGGTGCTCGACGTGCCGCGAAGCGTTCGTTTTGCTTTTCCCGAAGCACCGAAAGAAATACCAGGCATGTTCGGGGCTCGGGCCTGGTGGATGATCGATCTCGCGCGTGCAGACGAAGCAATGGCACAGGGCCCTAGGAGCTACGCGAACGAAATCCCACCGGGGATGGAAGACGCCACCGACTCGGTCGTTCAGATGATCGAGGCGATGCAGGACGAGCTCGAGGTGCCCAGTGAGTGCTTGATCGTCGGCGGGTTTTCCCAGGGCTCGATGGCTGCGTGCAATGCGGTTTTCA
>PVMK01132056.1_pt1 | contig 28836 bp, 26 predicted proteins | sample 1853481 | NCBI WGS metagenome assembly PVMK01 (sample SAMN08533507, study PRJNA380276) | Marine sediment metagenome, whole genome shotgun sequencing project.
ATACCGACAACGCATTATCTTTATCTCAGTTTCAGCGTACTCATGGAAATCAGCGCCAGTGCAATTGCGATGATCCAGAATCGAACAATGACTTTGGGTTCAGCCCATCCTTTAAGTTCAAAATGGTGGTGAAGCGGAGCCATTCGAAAAATCCTACGGCCGTTGGTCATTTTGAAAAAGCCGACCTGAAAAATCACAGACAGCGTTTCAATAACAAAGAGCCCGCCCACCAAGACCAGCAGTATCTCCTGTTTGGTGATAACCGCCACGGTTCCGATAGCTGCACCCAGGGCCAGCGAACCCACATCACCCATGAAAATTTGTGCGGGATACGAATTGAACCACAAAAAACCCAGGCCTGATCCGGCCATCGCTCCGCAGAAGACGGCAATCTCCCCACTCCCTGCAACATAATTGATCTGAAGATAATCGGCGATCTTGAAGTGCCCTGCCACATAGGCAAAAACCATATATGCAGCCGAAGCAATGATAAAAGGTCCGATGGCAAGACCATCAAGCCCGTCGGTGATATTGACTGCATTTGAGGTCCCGATTATGACAAATGCAGCAAACAATATATATCCCCACCCGAGATCGGGTGATATATTTTTAAAAACCGGAACTGTCACCCGGGTGGAAAAGTCCGGAACCATGTAGACCAGAATCCCCGCAACAATGGCCAGAATCGTCTGTAACAGAAATTTGTTTCGAACATTTAACCCCTTGCTCTGCTTCTTGATCTGCATGAGGTAGTCATCAGCAAAACCGATGGCGCCATAGCCAACCGTAACCAGAAGAACGATCCAAACAAAATAGTTGGTTAAATTGGTCCATAATAGGGTAGAAACAATGATTGAAAAAATGATCAGCGTACCGCCCATGGTCGGCGTCCCGGCCTTTTTATGGTGTGTTTCCGGACCGTCATCCCTGATATACTGTCCGATCTGCATATAGCTCAGTTTTCGAATAACCCATGGCCCCAGCAAAAAGCAGATTAAAAAAGCCGTCAAACTGGCATAGATCGTCCGGAAAGTAATGTACCGGAATACATTAAAGACCGATATGGTGGTATGAAGCGGAAATAGTAGATGATATATCATTTGTTAATTATGCTTGAAGCGATAGTATTTTGAAAAAGTTAAAATTATTACATTAATTTTAATTGCCGTCCCGGCGAAACAGCCCTTCAACAACCTTTTCCATGGCCATTCCCCTGGACCCCTTCACCAGAACCCAATCGCCGGCATCGAGCCGGCCGATGATGTCCTCCAGGATTTCTTCCCGGGTACCTTTGAAAATATCACTGGATTCCATATGTTCTTCCAATGCACCTGCAACGACATTTTCGGCGTAGTCGCCGGTTACATATATCCTTTCGATACCGGACCCGGCAGCTTTGAAACCCATCTCGCGGTGCAGAGACTCAGCATGTTCCCCAAGTTCAAGCATGTCGCCTAAAATAAGAATTCCCCTGCCCTGACCCTTTAAGGACTTAAGGGTCTTTATGGCGACTTCCATTGAACCCGGGTTGGCATTATATGTATCGTCGATGATATGGACACCTTTATCGGTTTTAAGGATGTTCATCCGCCCCGGAACCGGTTTAAAAACTTCGAGGCCCTCCTTGATTTCACCGGCAGTTAAACCCAAAAGATGGCCCACGGCCGCTGCTGCCAGCGCATTTGAAATCATGAAAACAGCCGGAGTTTTAAGATCAACCCGGATCCGTTCTCTTGGGAGCACCAGGACAAAAGAAAGTCCCGACGTTTTTTTCGTTATGGACTCGGCCCGGATTGCAGCATCTGCCGAAACGCCGAAGAGCAAAATATTCCTGGAGGTTGTATACGCCAGTTTCAAAAGTCTGGGATCATCTGCATTGAGAACCGCCGTGCCTTCCGGCTTAATTTTTCCCAGTAGTTCACCTTTGGCTTGCATGACAGCATCAAGGGAGCCCAACCCTTCAAGATGTGCAGGACCGATATTTGTAATAACCCCTAAATCCGGCAAACAGATTTGGGCGAGCCGTTCAATTTCTCCGGGTCTATTCATACCCAGTTCCAAAACAGCCCATCGATGGTGTCTGTTAAGATTCAGCAGGGTCAGGGGAAGCCCGATTTCGTTGTTTAAATTCCCGTGGGTCGACAATGTACAAAAACGACGGGAAACGACTCCTGTTGTCATGTTTCGGGTGCTGGTCTTCCCGTTTGAACCTGTTATGGCGATCACCGAAACATTGGTACGTTTTCTGTTAAATGCTGCAAGGTCGCCTAATGCTTTGCCGGTGTCATTTACCGTGATACACGTGATCCCGGGTCTTAACAATCTTAGTTCAGGCAGTTTGTGGGTTCTATTTTTTTCGATCAGAAATCCGCCGACGCCTTTTTTCATGACATCTTCAATAAAATTGTGTCCGTCATGAACGTCGCCTTTAATTGCGATAAAGAGGGCTTCAACAGATATCCTGCGCGAATCGATGGAAACCCCGGCAAACGTGTCATTGGAATCACCGCAAAAAAGTTCTCCGCCGGTGGCTTTGAGAATCTCAGCAACGGTCCACGGAATCGGGTTGAGGGTTCCGGACTTCGGATTGGCGGTTTGAAGTTCCGAACATCCCTGAAATTTGTGGGCAGAACCTTGACCGTCGATCATTGAGAGTGCTTTTCCGGCTTCTTCTCTGTCATCAAAAGAAAGGGTCTGATCCCCGATGATTTGATAGGTTTCGTTCCCTTTGCCCGCGATCAGAACCGTATCTTTGGGCAAAGAGGCCGAAATTGCCAACTGTATGGCGTTTCTTCGGTCGGGCTCAACAACGCATCCTTTTTTTTGAAACCCTTCCTTCAGATCTGATGGGGTATAGATGTGCAACGGCAGATTTTTTGTTCCAGCCAGAATCTCATCGATGATTTCCATGGGTGGTTCAGTTCTTGGATTATCCGACGTAACAATGACAAGATCAGAAAATCTCCCGGCGATTTCACCCATCTGCGGCCGTTTGGCTCTGTCCCGATTGCCGCCGCAACCAAATACGCAGATGAGTCGGCCCGGAGCCGATGATCGTAACGCGGACAGCACATTTTCAAGAGCATCCGGAGTGTGGGCATAATCGACATATACAAACCGGTTATTGTCATTTGGAATGGTCTCAAGACGCCCGGGTACGGCGACCACCGATTCAATGGCGTTTTTGATAATGTCTAACGAAACATCGAGGGCAATGCCGATACCTGTAGCGCAGAGAAGGTTTTCCAGATTATGTTGTCCCACAAGGCTGGATTTGAACTCAAAAAATCCTTCAGGCGTAGAGATTCTGCCCGAAATTCCGGTTAAGTTGTAGTCGAACCTCTCGGCCCATATACCGGTTTTGTCCGAAAAACCTGCGGAAAGAACAGAAATTTCATCCGATTTTGCCTCGAGCATATGGATCAGCTGTTTTCCTTTTTCATCATTGTGATTTATCACGGCCATGGCCCGGTAATTGCCCGATTTGGGCCCAAGGATTTCTGTAAAAAGCCTTTTTTTGCAAGACCAGTAGGATTCCATATCTTTGTGATAATCAAGGTGGTCCTGAGTCAGATTGGTAAAAACCGCCAAATCGAATTTACAGTTGAACACCCGGTCCAGATCCAGTGCGTGTGAAGAGACCTCCATGACAACATGGGTAATCCCTTCCTCAAGCATTTGCGCCAGTATCTTCTGAAGATCCAATGATTCGGGCGTTGTTATCGGATTTTGAAAGGTCTTTCCCGAGTAACGGTAATTTAGGGTTCCGATGACACCCACATTGATACCGGCTTGTGAAAGAATCTGCTCAATTAAAAATGCCGTCGTTGTTTTGCCGTTGGTGCCGGTAATACCGATTAAAAAGAGTTTTTCCGCCGGATTCGAATAAAACCTGCCGGATATCGTCGCTAGGGCTCTTCGGGTATTTTCGACCTCTATAATTACGGATTCTCTGTTGACAGGTTTCTGGGTAACGATTGCCGATGCGCCTCTTGACAGTGCATCATCGATAAAATCGTGTCCATCTGCAACCAGACCTTTTATGGCAATAAACAGTCCCCCCGGCTCAACATCCTGTGCCCGGTAATGGATGGAGCCTATCTCAGGGTCAGGTGAAAGCGAAACTCTTGCAATATCCGGGTCATGGTGTTCAGTGGTTTGGGTTTCCATAATCGATTCGCTGGATTTCGCCCGTATGCCGTGAAATTTTACTGGACGGACGGTTTTTAATAAATTCGAAAGCTGCACTCTTTTGTCTTGCTCCCCAGAGAGACGATTAATCCGTCTGTTTTACTTTTGGGTGATATATTCATATAGGCCAGAGTTTTCTGAGCAATATTTCTGAATCCCGGAGCCGCAATTACACCCCCGTAATGCTGTCTTTTAGGCTCATCAATGACCACCAAAATTGCAATCTTCGGGTGTTCTGAAGGCACAAAGCCGACAAAAGATGATATATATTGCCCCCTCGCATAGGTGCCGTTCTTACCGATTTTCTGTGCTGTTCCTGTTTTGCCGGAAACGGAATACCCCTCAAGTGCGGCATTGACACCTGTGCCGCCTTCGGTGGTAACGGTCTGCATGATGCGGGTTAAGGTTTTGGCGGTTTTTTCTGAAATTACCCGCCGCCCTTTACTTGGGCCGAAGCTTTTTATGAGGCGTCCATTTCGATCGGTAATAGCCTGAACAACATAGGGCTTCATGTAAATCCCTTTGTTCGCAATGGCAGACGTCGCGGCGACGAGCTGCAATGCTGAAACCGATATCCCCTGTCCGAAGGATATGGTGCCGGCGTCGATTTTTGTCCACTTTTTGAAAGATGCCAGGCTGCCGGCGGTTTCTCCGGGACAGTCTATTCCGCTTTTTGTTCCGAAACCGAAATTGCGCAATGTTCTGAATAGAGATTCAGACCCTGTTTTTGTGCTGAATTTGATAGCGCCGATATTGCTCGAATATTTAATAATCTGTTGCAGAGAAAGCCATCCATACTCGTGGGTATCGTGAACAACGTGTCTGCCCACCTGATACGCACCATTTTCGCAATAAAAGATACTCTTCGACGAGCTACTGCCGGACTCTATTGCCGCTGCGGCACTAAAGATTTTCATGGTTGAACCCGGTTCAAATGGATCGGTGATAACCCTGTTCCGCCAAAGCTTTTGGTCGAACTCATTTAAGGCATTGGGATTTAAAAAAGGAAAGTGTGCCAGCGCCAATACAGCACCGGTGCCGGTGGCCATTACAACGGCCATTCCGGATTTTGCCGAAAATTTTGTCACGGTTTCGGCGAGGGTTTTTTCAACAATGTATTGGATGTTGCTATCAATGGTGAGAACAAGATTTTTCCCGATAGAATCTGAACCGGTTATGTTTTCAGCTTCAAATCCACGACCGTGAGCATCCCTTAAAACCGTATATCGGGAAACATCCCCCTTGAGATCATCGTTGTAATAAAATTCGATCCCTTCCAGGCCGTGATCGTCAATATCGGTAAATCCAATGAGCTGGGAGGCGAGTGTTTTGTTGGGATAAAAACGCTTATGTTCGCGTAAAAAATCGAGGCCTTCGATGTTAAGATTCCTGACGGTTTCGGCCTCCTTGGGGGTTACTTTTCTTTTAATCCATACAAACTTTTTTTCAGAAGCAAGTCTTTTAGCAAGCACATTACGGTTGATTTTCAGCGCCTTCGCAAGTGATTTTGCTGTTGCCTTCGGATTTTTTATTTGTGGCGGGTGTGCAGCAATAGAGGTAACATCGATACTGACGGCCATTTCCCTTAGGTTTCTATCGTAAATTGTTCCGCGTTTTCCAGAAGATTTTAAAGACACTTCATACTGGCTTGCGGCCTTCTCGGACAGCCAGGAACGGCAAAAAATCTGAAGATACATCGCTTTGGCACCAATAATGGCAAAAAAGAGTGTAAAGGCAATCCCAACGATGATCACGCGAAATTTTATCTGTTTCATATTAAAATTATACGGTCTTTGGGTATCATGGTATAACAATCGTCTGTTTCTGAGTGGGCGTTACCAGGCCAAATTGGTTTTTTGCAATTTTTGCGATTCGTTCCGGTGATTTTAAGCTTGCCAGCTCAATCTTCAAGTTGGTCTGCAAGGCCACAAGTTCATGCTGTTTTTGGGTCTCTTTTGAAATTTCGTAGCCGACCCCGATATAGTTGACACGGCACCAGGTATATAGGAAAAGTTCAACAATAAATACGGTCATGAAAACGATCCAGATTCCCGTTATTTTCATATCGCCTGGTTTTTTCCGTGTTTTCCGGGCCATTATATCTTTTCCGCTGCTCTCAATTTTGTGCTTCTTGCCATGGGATTTCTTGCAATCTCGTCTTTTGTGGGACGAACAATCTTTTTTGTCAGTATGCGCATGACCGATTTTTGATCACAGACACATTTGGGGAAATCGGGTGGACACACACACGATTTTTCCAAAGCTTTTAATCGATGTTTTACAATTCGGTCTTCAAGGGAGTGGAAAGATAGAATGCAGAGACGACCTTTGGGAGAGAGGAAATCCGCAACATTTTTCATGAATAAATCGAGCATTTCAAGCTCCCTGTTTACTGCAATTCTAAGCGCCATGAAAACCCGTGTTGCCGGATGAATTTTTTGATTAAACAGAGCAGGCTTTGGAATAGCATCGCATACAATCCGGGCCAGATGTTTGCTGGACCTTATGCGTTTGTGCTTCCGCTGCTGAACTATTTTTCTTGCGATTTTTGCTGACCAGCGTTCCTCTCCATATTCCTGAAATATTTTCCTTAGGCTATTTTCCGCCATCCGGTTGATTAAATCTTCCGCTGTTGTGTCCGCCGCTGTGCTCATCCGCATATCAAGCGGTTCATCCCTTTTAAAACTGAAACCTCGACCGCTTGATTCGATCTGATGAAGTGAAACCCCAAGATCAAGAAGAATGCCGTCCACCGATGTTATCTTTAACTGTCCAAGAAAATCAGGGAGATATATAAAGTTTTCGTGAAAGAGGTGGACACTTAAGTCCAACGGTTCTAAAACTTTTCTTGCGTTTTGGATGGCATCCATATCTTGATCGATGCCGATAAAGACGCCATCCGGTATTATTTTTTTGCATATTGCCCTGGCATGTCCCGAGCCTCCAAGGGTACAATCAACATAGATTTTTCCGGGTCTGCAGTTCAGATAGCGGAGCACTTCATGAAGCATTGCAGGGGTATGTTTGAACGACATACAATTAGAGCCCTAATTTAGCGATTTCGTTTCTAACATCCTCCTTTTTCATATCTTTTTCCAAATGCATATTCTCCTGGTCCCAATTTTCCCGAGACCATATTTCAAAATGATCGAGAACGCCAACCAGTACGATTTCTCTGTCTAGCCCTGCATATTCTCTCAAATTTTGCGGTATCAAAACACGATCCTGTTTGTCGCAGGGACATTCAAAAGATCCGCCGATAAAAACTCTTCTGAATCGGCGCATACTCTCGCTTTTCTCGGCAAGGGACAATATGCGGTTCTCGATTTTACGCCACCCGTCATAGGTATAAGCCACAAGCCCCCGATCCATCCTGGAAAGCATTACGCCATATGATCCGTCTGCTTTAACGATATCACGGAATCTGGCAGGAACGATGATACGTCCTTTGGTATCGATGGTATGAAATGAGCTTCCTCGAAACATATTTCTCCAGAGTTATCCACTTTAATCCACTTTTCTTGCTTTAAAGTACATTTTTCGATAAATGTCAAGGAAAATAAATGAATATATAATATTTTTTTATAATAATTTATAAATGTTAAAGGAAAATATTATATCAAATATTAAGTGGAGTAAAGTGGATATATTTTACATATTTGGGATATCGTGTGGATGTTCCGGAAAACAGGAGGGTGCTTCGGTAACGCTTTTGGATGATCTTAAAACAATCAATGTGTTTTAACTATCTATTTTTTAAATGTTTTTAATATTTTCACTCCCTATAGAGGCCTATAGACAGCCTGAAAAGCAACATGGCCAAACAGACGGAATCTTGATTGAAAGAACGTCGAAGGTTCTTCCCGGTGAAATAGGTTCCTCCCCAAAAAAAAGGGCCAAATGATATTCAGCCCTAACATCGTGTTCAAAATGGTAGGCACGATTGGATTTGAACCAACGACTTCTACCGTGTCAAGGTAGCGCTCTCCCCCTGAGCTACGTGCCTGTATGTAAAAAACCTGTTAACACCTCTTTTTTGACCTGTCAAGAAGAATGGCTGTCTGAACCAGGGTGAACGCATTTGATTCCGGCACAGCGAAGCGACAACGTGTTTCTCTTGGAAACCGACTGGCTGTTTGAATCCAGATCTAATTGAACCCAGATCTAAATCAAAGTCCCGGGAGGACCATCTCCTTAACGGCCGACCGCCGCTAAGCACTAGCCGGCTCATGAGAAACCTTTCGGAGCACTTTTGCTGCAACCGCTGCCTCCGGAACTGCCGATAAAACATGTTGAGCTTAAAAGCCGCTTTACCCGGCTGTGAGAACACTCAGGGCAGGTTGCCTTTTCATCATCACTGCTGAAAACAAGTATTTCAAAACAGTGGTGACACTTTTCACATTGATATTCATATATGGGCATGAAAATCTCCTAATCTAGAGTTGTATCAAATATTGAGCCAGCGCTTCTCTCATCTTAGCCGTAACCGCCATCGGTGTATCCGCTGTGTAATCATAACAGACCTGGACCGATTCACCGGTGGCATAAACCGTTGATTCGTTTTTTGAGTCAATGAGTTTATATCCAAAGGAAAAACTTTTGTTCCCGATGTGCTTGACCCACATTTTTAGGGTAATATTACCATTAAATTTAATCGGTTTCAGATAATCACAGCTGATATGGGCCATGATAAAGGTAAAGTCCGAAAGGTCCGAAACCTTAAAGATTTTTTTGGAAAAATTTTTTCGCCCTTCTTCAAAATATGTAAAAAACACTGCATTATTAACATGTCCCATAGCATCAAGGTCACGGAACCTGACTTCGATGTCGGTGGAAAACATTTTATTTGATTGCATTCAAAACTCCTAACCCGGATAAATTTTGTTTTAAAATAGTGATCATACCCCTGTCATGTCAAGGTCTAACCTGAATCTCTCACGAAAAACATCAGACAGCTCCCATCAATGTGATACTGGCTTCATCGTGGGTTCAAAACCGTTTACCCGATAGGTTATGGCAGGCATTCTGGATTTTGATAAATATTTTCTTCAGTTTCAATCGGTTGCATCCCTTGAACTTTGAACCTTGCCTGTCCCGTCGGGTAGTTTGACGGGGAACCTAGAACCTATCCGTTTAGGTAAAAATATGTTGGACTTATTCAGCCGCATGTGGCAAATTAATAGGTTAGAAGGGAGGCGGTTATCATGAATGTGAGAAAATCTATTTTTTCAGGAAGCTGGTATCCGGACAATGCTTCGGCGTGTGAGAAAGAGATCCAAGGATTTCTAAAAGAATACGCCACAGAAACCCTTTCGGAAAAGACCTTTACCGGCGGCATCGTGCCCCATGCCGGATGGTTTTTTTCAGGCAGCATCGCATGCAATGTAATACATCGTCTTCAAGATGAAAATCCACCGGATGTTTTTGTGGTTTTCGGCATGCATCTCCATAGCGGTTCCCCGGCTTATATTATGACCGACGGTGCATGGGAGACCCCTTTTGGTGCCATACAAATAGAAAAACAACTTGCGGGTGAACTGGCCGAAAAATTTACATTTGAGATTGAAACCGCGGATCGCTTTACCCAGGACAATACCATCGAACTTCAGCTCCCTTTTATTAAATATTTTTTTAAAGACGCTAAAATCGTGCCCATCGGTGCGCCGCCGACGAAAAAATCCCTTGAAATCGGAAAAGCTGTCGTGGACATGTCAACCCGGATGGGGCTTCAGGTCAAAGTCATCGGTTCCACGGACCTTACCCATTACGGCCCCAATTACGGCTTTACCTCCCAGGGCACGGGGGCTTCAGCGGTGGACTGGGTCCGAAATAAAAATGACCGGAGCGTTATTGATGCCATGCTGGCCATGGACCCTGAAAAAGTCATTAAAGAAGGATTGGCCCACCAGAATGCCTGCTGCAGCGGCGCGGCTGCAACCGCCATAGCAGCTGCAAAACAGCTCGGGGCACAACAAGGGGAAACCCTGACATATGCCACCAGCTATGATAAAAGTCCCGGCTCCAGTTTTGTGGGATATGTGGGGATTGTGTTTTAGAGAATATGAGACGCCCACAGCCAGGAGAAAATAACGATACCGATGGCGGCGGCCATACAGTAGGTTTGATGTCTCCCTTTCAGAACCCGATGCAGATACATGGCGTAAACAAGTCCCAGAAAGATGCCCGCCAGAAAACCGAACAAGTGTGCAGTGAGATCCGAGTGGGCCCCTGCACCCAGAAATGCCAGCAGCGCCAAACCGCCTGCCAGGGGAATCCAGGCCTTCCTGCGCTGGCCGGCAACTTTGATCTTCCGATCTAGCTGATATGCAGCCAGAAAGCCGACGGCTCCAAATACCGCCGTCGATGCGCCGATTGAATTATGACCGTATTGAAACAGCTCTGCATTCGCCAGGTTCCCCAAAATTCCGGTTAAAAGTATCATCAGCCAGCCGATCCCCGCCCCGGTGATGTTACAGACCCAAGTCCCGAATATAGCAATCCCGGCAATATTGCCGGCCAGATGCGGGTAGTCTGCGTGCAGCATCAGTGACGTAACGGTCCGGTATACTTCTCCGTTTAAAATATCAAAGGCGGACGCGCCATATTGCCCGGCAATTTTTCCGATTCCACCGGACATATCGACTGCCATATTGCATGCCAGTAAAAACAGGGAAACCCATATACCGGTATACGTTTTCTTATGTTCTTGGGTCTTATGGGCATTCAGCGGCGGCTTTTGGGGATTCTCAGCATCGTATTGCGCCACAAGATCCAGGGCTCGGGTGTAGATCGTCTCATCAACCCAAATTTCCCAGCCGCTTCCGGATCTTACCATGGAATACGGCAGGCCGCCCGAGGCCAGTACCAACCCATAGGTATTCGCCTGGTCTTGAGTGAGATTTTCGCATAATATTTCAATCATATCCTGCATCCAGGCAGCCACAAATTTAGGTTACAGACCGGCGATTTCAAACACCCGTGTTGGGACCGGCGCCCAACGCCAGTATTGATGTACGTGTTCAGGGGGTGCGCTCCTCCGCGAACACCCACCTAATGATTACTTCATCTTTCGAATACGCACCTCTGTCTGCTTCACATCCTTTAGCAATTCTACGATTTTTGACGTATCTGTTTCGCCATAATGATACGGATAGAGTATTTTAGGTTTAAAAGCTTTGGTTGCCGATGCAACCATTTCCGGCGTCATGGTATACGGAAGGTTCATGGGCAAAAAGGCGATATCGATATCGGTTAACACTGTCATTTCCGGCGTGTTTTCCGTATCACCCGCCACATAAACCCGTTTATCTCCGAATGTGATGACATAACCGTTACCCACACCCTTTGGATGGTAAGGAACCCCTTTACTCCGCATATGGATAATATTGTATGCCGGGACCGCTTCTATTTTCAAATCTTTTACGATCCTAACATCGTCATTGTTCAGAACAATCCCTCCCTTGACCTGGCTTGAGCAGGTCTCGGTCAATACAACCTCGGTTTTTTCGGCGCGCAGAATCTCTATGGCCTTCAGATCGAGATGGTCGCGGTGCTCATGGGTTAAAAGAATCAGATCGGCTTTGGGCATTTTGGAATAATCGGCCAGCCGGGTCCAAGGATCGACATGGATAATTTTTTCGCCAAAGTTGAGCATAAGCGTCCCATGGCCGATAAACGTGATTTCCAGGCTGCCGGCGGACGTTTTAATGATATCGGTTTCAAACCTTTCTTGAGCGGTTAAAACCATCGGAAAAAGCATCGTAAAGAAGAGGGTGAACAAACATATCATTTCCCCATGATATCTCATTGGCAGATCCTCCTATATAAAAATGAATGCCGGCAAATCGGCTGAGCAACTGGAAGCTCAGCCATATTTTGCGAGGCGTTTGATTGAATGCTTCGGGTGTTAACGGATGGTCCTTGTCAGTAAAATATCATTGAAAGGTCGTGTCTGTAAATCACAAATATTTTAGCGTTCCATTTTTCCGCTCCCTTCGACCGATGCTTGAAAAAAATATTGACATAACAGAGGCATTAAAATAAGAACGAGCAATAAGACCGACTGGTCGGTCTTATTGCTCGAAAAGGCCCCCCACCATGAATGATCTTAAGAAAAAAATCATACACGAATCGTTAAAGTTGTTTTCTTTGAAAGGCTTTCTGAGCACTTCAATGAGTCAGATATTAGAAGCGACAGGCACATCAAAGGGCGGTTTTTATAATCATTTTAAGAGCAAAGAGGAGCTCTTCTTCCAGGTCCTGGATGAAGCGCGTAACATTTGGCGTGAAAAAAATCTTTCCGGCCTGGATGAGATTGAAAATCCCATTGAAAAAATTAAAAGATTCCTTGAAAACTTCAGAGACCTGTATCTTAAAGATGCCGAGAATTTCCCCGGAGGGTGTATCTTCATTACATTTTCCGTTGAACTGAGCGACCTGCGTCCCCATCTATCCAGAGAAGTGAATAAAGGGTTTATAGGACTCAAACACCTGCTCAAGAGGCTTCTGGATGAGGCCAAGGCATCGGGTGGACTGAGTTATGATGTGGATACCAGGGCCATCACCGAAATGCTGTTTGCAGGGATGTTGGGCGCTACGGTTATGTACGGTGTGGATAAGTCTGATGCCAACTTGGATAGATCTATCAACACCCTGATCGACTACCTTGAAACAATGAAGCTATTAAAGGAGGTAAATTAAAATGATCGATTTTACATTTACAGAAGAACAGGAAATGTTCAGAAAAGCGGCTCAAGAATTTGCGGAAACACAGGTTGCCCCCAAAGTTCCTGAAATGGAAAAAACCGGCAAGGTCAATCAGGAACTTGTCAAGGCCATGGCTGAAGCAGAAATGATGGCTTTGACCATTCCCGAAGAATACGGGGGGCTGGGTTTGGGATACACCGCCCGATTTATCGCGCTGGAAGAAATCAGCAAGGTTTCGGTAGCAGCGGGAATGATGCTTCAAGTTTTTGCATTGGGCATCGAACCCATATTGAAATTCGGCAGCGATGCACAGAAAAAGAAATTTTTGCCCGGCCTGGCAACGGGAGAATGGTTGGCATCAACAGCTATCACTGAAACCACAGGCGGTTCAGATCCGACCGGTATACGCTCAACGTATAAAAAAGACGGCGAGGACTACATTCTCAACGGACGAAAATGCTTCATTACCAACTCCCATATTGCCGACACGATTACCGTTCTCGCAAAAGATGACGAAAATCCCAAAGCCTTCTCAACCTTCATCATGGAAAAAGGGATGGAAGGGTTCAAAGCCACCCATGAAGAGAACAAAGTCGGCATGCGCGGATGCAATACCGGCGAGTTGGCCTATGAAAATGTCCGGGTTCCCAAAGAAAATCTGGTTGGCATTGAAGGAAAGGGTTTGGGGGTTGCGCTGGCGGCCGTCGGCGACGTCGGCAGGGGCGGCATGGTCGCCTGCGCACTGGGTCTGCAGGCTGCGTGTCTCGAAGCTTCTGTTAAATTTGCCAACGAACGGATTCTGTATGGAAAACCAATCAGTAGGTTACAGACGATCCAAAACAAACTGGCGGACATGAAAATCGATTTGGAAGCAGGCCGTCTGCTGGGGTATCGAGCCGCTTCCATGCAAGACAATGGTGAACGATCCGGCAACGAATTTGCTGTGGCGAAATATTTCACCACCGAGGCCGCTCAAAGGGCGGCCAAAATGGCCTGTGATATACACGGCGGCTATGGGTGCATGGAAGAGTATGCAGTTACCCGCTATATGCGCGATTCCTTTGTTTTGGGCCCCTCGGCAGGCACATCCGACATTATGAAAGTCATTATCGCCCGTTGGACGCTATCATAAAACTCTCCGGAATTGAGGGAGATGTTTCCAAAAATCCCTCAATTCCCCGATTCGGAATAGGGTGTATTCAATGTTCAAAATCGTTGTGTGTGTCAAAGCGGTGCCGGATCCAAAAGAGGCGTGCAACATTAAAATCGACCCGGTCACAAAGACACTCATGCGGTGTGACGTTCCGATGGTATTGAATCCGTTGGACAAATATGCACTGGAGGCCGCCCTTCAATTCAAAGAGCAGTTTGATGCCCATATTTCAGTACTCAGTATGGGGCCACCCGAGGCAGGCAACATCATAAAGGAATGTCTGGCCTTGGGTGCAGATCAAGGTTTTTTGCTTTCTGACCCGGCTTTTGCCGGTGCTGATGCCTTTGCCACGGCCTTCACCCTGGCCAAAGGTATTGAAAAAATCGGCCCGCATGACGTGGTTTTTTGTGGAATGGCCAGCAGCGACGGCAGTACGGAATGGGTCGGACCGGAAATTGCCACCTTCCTGAAAATACCCGTGGTTACACGGATAAAAGAGATTGTGGAATACAATGGTCAATGGTGGACGGTAAAGGCCGAGCTTGAAAATGGTTACCGACTGGTGCGGGTACAAATTCCCGCGGTTTTTACGGTGACCAGAGAGTTGAACACGCCCCGGAGACTCAGCTTTTCGGGAATTATTAAAGCCAGGAAAAAGGAAATCACCCAGTGGGGGATTCAAGAACTGGAGGTCCCTGAAGAATCGGTCGGACTGAAAGGTTCCCCGAGTATTGTATCGACAATTGCAACCATGGACAGCCGGCGAAAGGTTGAAATCCTCGAGGGTAAACGGGAAGAAAAAGCCGAACAACTGGTCCAAAGGCTGGTTAATGCCGGTGTAATCTAAAGGTAACTACTCAGGTGGATAGACTGAAGGTTGAAGGCTTTTAGGGACAAATCATGCGCGATCACACAAAACTTAGGGCATTCGGCGGGTGTCGAAACAGAGAAGGTCTTAAATGGTTTAATTCGAGCGTTGCGAGATGATTGATATACTTCAGCCTTCAGTCTTCAACCTAAATACCTGAGTAGTTACATCTAAAGAAAGGATCGATACGCACAATGGGAAAATCATGCGGACCCGTGTGGGTTATTGCCGAGCAGATAGACTGCCGGATTCTTGCGGTATCACTTCAACTCATCGGTCACGGACGAAAATTGGCAGCCGCGCTGGACACGACTGTAGAAGCCGTTCTTTTGGGCCATAATATGGAAGAATACTCCCGTCAATTGTTTGCCGCAGGCGGAGACCGCGTCTATCTGGGGAATGATCCGGAGTTGGCCGTTTATCAACCCGAAATTTATACTGAACTTATCGAGAAAGTTGCAAAAGAAAGACAGCCTGAAATCATACTCATCGGTTCCACTTCCATGGGGAGAGAACTGGCGCCGCTGATAGCGGCAAGGCTGGATACCGGATTGACGGCTCACTGCATCGATCTGGTGATAGACAGCAATAAAGTTTTAGAGAGCAGAATACCTGCGTACGGTGGACTACTCTCGATTATCTGTCCGGACAGACGGCCCCAAATGGCAACCATCGCGGCAGGAGTTTTCCCGAACCCAGAACCGGATGAAAACAGGACAGGAGAAATTATTCCGATTGACGTTCCAAAGGAAATTCCGCGGCGAATTCAAACCCTAAAAGTCGTTCGTGAAGAACCCGAAGGTATGGACCTTGAATCGGCACCCATCATCGTTGCCGGTGGTGCTGGTGCCGGTGATCCGGCAGGATGGCGTAAAATCGCCGATCTCGCAGAAATGCTGAACGCTGCTTTGGGGGCCACCCGACCAGCCGTTGATGAAGGCTGGGCGGCTCTTGAAACCATGATCGGACAGAGCGGGAAAATGGTAAGTCCGGAACTCTATATCGGCGTGGGCCTGTCTGGGGAATTGCAGCACATGGTCGGCATTTCAGGTGCAAAAGTCATGGTCGCCATCAACAGCGATGCCAAATCTCCGGTGTTTGAACAGGTGGATTTTGGAATTGTCGATGACTGCCGTGAGTTTGTTCCGGTATTCATCGAAAAGATCAAAGAATACCGGGAGAAACTCAAAACCTGTTGATTTTATGGTTCATAAATCAGAATGCATTGGAGGAAAGCCCTATGATCCGTAAAATTCATTCAAATAAAATGTTTGTCCTACAATCCCGGATAATTCGGCGTACGCAGGAAGATGGCATGAATTTCATAGACCTTGGCTTGGTATTTCACCGTTTCATCAACGACATTTCCCGGAATCAAAGCAGTCAGCTCTCCAAGCGTCGCAAACCCTCCAATACCGAATGAGCTTGAATGCTTTTTTGTCGTCGATTGACTCCCCGTCGGCGTATATTGAGTCTGTTTTGTGGACCCGGAATGCTTGTCGTAACTCTCTCCGCCCACAACCAAAGGAATATCTTCCGCCGCTTTCTGAAACGCACTTTTCTTTTCCACGGTTTTGGTTTTTGTTTCATCCCCCAAATAACACTGGGAAAGAAGAACGACGTTGGCATCCACATTTTTTGCCTGGGATTCCGCCTCGGCCTCGAGGGTCTGATTATCAAGTTCATCGCTGTCAATATGAAACACCGATTTGCCGATGACTACCGTTCCAGGCGTTTGGATCATTTTTTTCTGACTGTCCGGTGCAAGCCTGAGAACCGTTACCTGCTTCACCGGTTCCTGGGAGTTTAAAACAATCTGTTGATAATTCCCTCCGGAAAATGGTCCCGGGCCGGTTGTGGCGCAACCCGTTAAAACAGATGCCATAAAAATAATAAACATGAACACACAGATATTTCGCTTCATTTTGCTGCCCCTCTTTAGTTGTTCGTGATTTATCCTTCAATTTAAAATTACATGTTTCTTTAAACAATTCAAGCAGGTTACACCTGTCGCACACTTCACAAAAAATCAAATGGTTTGGGACCTAATCATCATCGATATCGATATCAGGATAATGTTCTTTTGCGCACTCGGGACAGATGCCATGGCTGATATCGGCCTGTAAATATTTATAAATATAGACATCGACCTGTTCCCAATAGCCCTTATCGTCTCTTATCTTTTTACAAAAGGAACACAGGGGCAACATGTCTCTTAAGGTCTTTCCTTTGTCAATCCTCAAAAAAAAACCGCGTTCCCTTCTCCCAAGGATAACACGGCCATATTGATTCCCAAGGCAACCCGGCAATCTTGTATAAGACCCGTGGCTTTCCGTCCCTGCCTCACAACAGGTTTGGCTTTATCCATAATTTTCTAAATTTGTTTTACACAATTCACTATAAAAGGGTGTTAAAACAATTTAAGAATAAGTATAAGAAATCAGTTGCTTAAGCATGAGAAAGCCTCTATAATCTGGTAAAATCCCAAGCAAGAAAATTACCAAAAGGAGACTTTCCCATGCATCACAAAGCTATCAAAGCTGAGATTAGAAAACAACTGAAAACTCGGTATCCCCACTGGCAGAATCTGACAAAAAAAGAAAAGAAAGCCATCGCTAAAAAGGTTTTAGATGAAACTGTTTATAATTATGATTTTAAACAGGATGTTACAACTCCTATTGAAGTATTGCTTGGAATCGAGTCCCAATTGCCGACGGCTGCCATTATGAATTTAGATGAAATGGGGCGATTTATTGAGGGCTGCCAAAACAGTGTTCTATTCAAATTGAACCAAAAAAGTCGCCACCCTTTGCACATCAGGGACAAAGAGCTCAGGTTCATCGATGATATCCTGGACGATCAAATCATAAATAAGCTGTTATCCTACGATGGCTATAGCCCTGCTATGAGGGATCTTTACCCGAGCAACTTCTTGCGTGCCGAATTGCTCAAAGCCGTCAAGCACCCGGAGATCAGCTATCGTAAATTCTGCGGTGATGATAACGACTATAAAGGGCACAAAGCGTACAACCCTTACATAGGGATGGATAATAAGCAGAATCGGGCTTTTATAGGGTTGCCACTTAACCGTAAGCAGATGCTCAGCCACGTTCAGATGTGTCAATTCAGAGCAAGTTTAACATTCTCACAACTGGTTAATTTAATGGTATATATTCTTTATCATCTCAAAGAGCGTGGGGTTTTGGATGAAGGTTTTGTGCATTGCGTCGACTCGACTGAATTGCCCGTAGATCGTCAACAACTGTTAGCGGTATTAAAAATCAAAGGAAAGAAGATACGCATTTACGATGATATTGACTGTGATTGTGGGACACGTCGGAAAAAACGAGACAAGTCCGTTTATGTCGTGGGCTACCGAATGCACACCCTTACGGCAATCAACCCAAAGACCGGGCATAGTCTTCCGCTGATTTCTCTGTTGGCGCCAGCCAATCACCATGACAGCCATTTTCTTTCACCTTTGGTGCGATTAGGTAAAGCGATCGGTTTGGATTTAAAACTGATCACGGCCGATGAAGCCTACCATGATACGGATGGCTCCTTTTTTAAGGAAAGCGGTGTTCATTTGGTTAAACCGCCGAGTTCAATAGTTTCTCTTCCTGCAAATGTTGATCGCGGCACTTTACAGGTAATGTTTGACGATTTTTGTGATATTCCGATGAAGTACATCGGGATAGAAGAGCAAGGCCATGAATTTAAATGTGGTGCTCAACCTGGTCAATGCCTTCGTTCTGAGCTTTGTCCCCAATTTCGTCATATTGATTTTGACAACGGTTATTTTCAGCGCATTCTTTATGGTAGTGATGCCGTATCAAAGGCTTTGGATATTCGGAAAAATGGCGAACGACCTTTCAATTTGCTCAAGAAGCGTGAAGGACTTGAGCAGGTTCGCGTAAGAAGTCAACATGGTATAGTGGCCCGGAGCACATTTACTACAATGGCTACGTTATTGTTAGAGTTAGCGGGGACACGAAAAACAAAGAAAGCAAACCAGAAACAGATGAAGCTGCCGTTAGCAGCATGATTTTTTCATGATTGTCCCCCTAATTGAGAAGTAGTTGTATTAATCTTATTCGGTGACAATTTAAGCAAATCATAAGTGAAGCTGGCTTGTAGTGGTTGCGCAAACCAAATACTCAGTTATAAAATGAACCGCCCCCACAGGGGATTTAAAGGGTTAAAAAAAGACGACTGAGAACAAAAAGGTAAGCGAAAACATATAAGCCCCAAAAACCAGATCGATTTTAAACTAGAAATCGGTTTTTAGACCGATGAAACTACGCGGCGCGGCTAACTTTTTAACAGGCTTTATAAGCAACATAAATTTATTGTCAACCACAAACCGATTATCTTTTTGTCACGGACTTTATCGTCACAACCGTATAAAACACGTGTCAAAGAATTGAAACTTTTTACTGCTTTCGCTTTGTGTTTCAGCTTGTCAAAAAGCGTGCTACAGCACTATTTCATCCCCTTCTCTTGCAAGAAAAAGGTCTGCAAAACGCTTCCGGCATTCTATTTCCATATTCGACAGAAAGGTATCGTTATGTTCCGGATCGTGATGAAAAAGCGCCAGTTTTTTTACCCCGGCGCGTTCAGCTACTGCTATGGCTTGTTCCCAGCTGCTGTGACCCCACCCGTGCTTCACCTTCAATTCATCAGGGGTATATTGGGCGTCATGAATGAGAAAATCGGCATTTTTGGAGAGTGCCACCACGTTGGGATCTATTCCATCTTTATGCTCGACATCCGTACAATATACTAAAGTTTTTCCGCCTTCCTCAATACGATACCCATATGCATCGCCACGATGGCTGTGCTTGGACGCTGTAAGTTTAATACCGCTGGAATGCTCATATGTGGTGATATCCGGCTGCAAGAAGGTAAATTTCGCACCCATCTCTTCCAGGGAAACAGGAAAGAAATCATTCTGCATTTGTGTCGAAAAAAGGCTCTCAAGGTCTTTGCCCATCCGCTCTTTTCCACAGATGGATATGGTAAAACTCCGTCGAGGATCGTAAGCCATCTCGAAATATGGAAAACCTTGTATATGATCCCAATGGGTGTGGGATAATATGATACTGATATTACCGAATTGTTCATGAGAACTGCTTAATAGATCATTCCCCAACTTTCGAATACCCGTACCGGCATCCAGAATAGCGACCCTACCGGTACTAAAAGTTATTAGAATACACGCCGTGTTTCCGCCAAATTGGGTATAATCCGGATCGGCCACCGTCATGGTTCCTCTGGTGCCATAGAACGTAACCTTCATCTTACTTTATCCTTTATCAAAAAAAATAGCTGGTTTTTTAACAAATATTCGCCATTATTGAAATAAAATACCAGCGAATCCGAGAATACATGCAGCGTTAGGGTAAACTTTTTTGGTTCCGAATCGCACATTGACCATCGGAATGGTTTTATTCATAAAAATATTTCTCAATAATCATTTTGAGCTCTTCATGAAGCTGTTCATCTTCTTTTCCTGCATAATCCTCATATATGGACCTTGCTATTGATTCAAACGCATCAACGAAAGAGGGATCGAAGTGAGTCCCCCGCCCGGCCCTGATAATGTCCATGGTTTTATCAAAAGAAAACGGCTCTTTATACGGCCGGCGGGAACTCAGCGCATCGAAAACATCGGCAATTGCAAAAATCCTTGCTATTTTCGGAACGACCCCGCCTTCTATTCCACTATCGTATCCGCTCCCATCGTATTTTTCGTGGTGATACCCGACGACGTCGACGGCTTCCTTGATCCATTCGGCTTTATCTACAATATCGATTCCATACGCCACGTGCTTTTTCATTAGTTGAAATTCATCTTCCGTCAGGGGTCCGGGTTTATGCAGAATCTCATCTTCAATGCCGATCTTCCCCACATCGTGGAGGAAAGCCCCCTTTATCAGCCGCCGGATGTCATGGTTCGGAAGTCCGCACGTCTCTGCGAGCTTTACCGATATTATGGTCACTCGGTAGTTATGAGCGTCTGTATCGCTATCCCTTTTTGCAACCGCACTCCCCAATACTTTTAGAATTTCAAGATTAGCCTCAAAAAGCCTTTCCGAAAGTGAAGAAACACGGTTCAGAAGACTGATAATAACCGGATAAAGCAGCGCCGTGGTCATGATCACAACAAACATCGCCAGTAGCGCTAAATTGATCGCTCTATTCCGGAGATTTGCCAACGTGTCGGAAGATACGGCAAAAACGGTTTCCCCATAGGCGGACAGTTCATTCAGACTGTCCTTGATCGGCGAGATGATCCGAACATATGGAATGCCCTTGAGGTCAATGACTTCAAATTTCAGACTCTTGTGACTCAAAATGTGGCCTTGAAGCTTCCCGGCCAATTTTTCAACCGATTCGATGTGTTCATAGGTGTCGTCGCTGACTTGCGCGATACGTTTTCCATCAAGGTCATAAATACCGATCCAGACAAACATGCCAAGGTTTATAATTCGACGTTCACTCATCATTTGCACCAACTTCTGCTGAATCGTTGAAGGCTTTAACTCGTTTGGATCGTCAAAAAAACCTCTGATTTGATTATTCAAAATTTTGAAACCGTTTTCAGCTCGCAACAAGATCTCTTCACCGATGTCTTTTTTTTCATACTGCCAGGCACCGAATCCGAATAGAAGCGCTATAATACATGCGGTGACGCTGATGCGAACAACGAGTTTTCTGTGAACGGTCCGGGGATTCATAGAGCTCATAAACAGTTTGCCTTATTTCAACGTTATAGATTCGATATGTACCCCTAAAGGATGAAAATCTAATTTGAGATTTAATTTTTCGATTTTAAAACCGTTATTATCTCCCTGCCAAAGGCCGTCTTCTGCCAATTTTTCATTTCTTTGATGGTTCCCATGGATTTTTTATCTTCAGGATCTTTAACAGCAATTGCAGTAATAAGCGTATTATTGCAAAGCATTCCGGGATCCATATCCAATGCCCTGGCTTTTGAATCTCTCCAGGATTTAAGGACTTTTATCCGTTCCAATACTTCAGAGGAGATTGGCGAAACCGTTTTTCGAGGATACACCGGAAGTTCACGCTCGGTTATTTTTAAAGCGCCGGCCACCACCTGAATCAAATCATTGCCGTACATGGAAATCTGTCTGCCGCTCAATGCTTTGCCCCCTTTTAAACTACGCAACGTTACCGGTCTGGCTGTTGCGATCTTCATAATCGAATCGTTTCCAATAATCTTGAACAACGGCTTGTCTTTTTTTTCTGCAACACTTTTTCTATATTGCAACAAGGCTTCGAGTACGGCTAGGCTTTTCGATTTGAGCCGACCAGCACCTTTGAATTTTAAAAACAGCGGATCTTCATTGGGTAAAACCGGCCGGACTTTGCTTAAATTATGACATTCCTCAAGGACCCAGGACAGCCGGTCTATTTCTTCAAGCTTATCGATCAGTATCCTGGCAAGAGGAAGAAGATAGATCACATCCTTTGAAGCATACTCGACCATTTCCTCGGGCAACGGTCTTTTGGACCAGTCTTTCTTCTGGTATTTTTTTTCGATATTTATCTCGAAAAACGTCTTCAATACCGCTTTTAAACCGGTCTCCTTGATTCCCAGAAACCTGCAGGCGAGCTCTGTATCAAAAAGATTGTTTATCTTGATTTTAAAATCCCGGTAAAGGCTTCGAACATCATAATCGGCACCGTGAAAAATCTTTTGTATATCCGGATTGGAAAAAAGGGGTTTAAGGATAGAAAAATTATCAATTTGTAACGGATCAACCACAACCGACGTTTTTTCTGTGGCCAATTGAATCAAACAGACCTTTTCTTTAAAATGGTACATGGAGTCCGCTTCCAGATCAACGGCGATGACTTTTTCTTTTTCAAGGGCGCCGGCCGCTTTTTCAAGTCCGGCGGCTGTTTCTACCATCTGATAGTCGTTTCCCATTCAATTTTCCCTTGACCCGCAAGGTTATTTTTTCTAATTTGAGTTACTTTATTCGTGAAAAAATGGTTTCTGGGTTCTGAAATTCCTGTTTTTTTATAAAAAATCGAATTTTCAGACGCGAAAAATTCAATGCAAAAAAACGTTTGACGCTCCTAATTCTGCCAAGAGTTAAAATTTAGGTTACACTATAATTTAGATATTATTTTGAATTATCCGGATTATCCGGGTTAGGTGATAATGTAATGATCAATATAACATTTCCTGATGGTAATATAAAGGGCTTTGAAAACAATCCCACGGGGTTTGATGTGGCCATGAGTATCTCGGAAGGTCTGGCACGAAATTGCGTTGCCATGGAGCTCGATTCAAAGCTTATGGATTTAAACACAAAAATCACCCAAGATTCCCGAGTCAGGCTGATAACGACCAAAGACCCGGAAGCATTGGAAATCCTCCGCCACAGCGCAGCCCATGTCATGGCCCAGGCGATTTTGCATCTTTACAAAGATGCCAAGTTGACCATCGGCCCGGCTGTTGAAAACGGATTTTATTACGACATCGACATGCCGCCGCTTTCAGAAGATGATTTTGCAAAAATTGAAGCTGAAATGAAGAAAACCATTAAAGCCAAAGTCCCCTTTCAACGGCGTGTCGTCTCAAAATCCGAAGCACTGGAATTTTACAAAGACGAGCCGTATAAACTCGAAATGATTAATGAACTGGAAGATGTGGACATATCTTTTTATGAACACGATGATTTTACGGATTTATGCCTCGGCCCACATCTTCCGCATACCGGTTTTATTAAAGCCGTAAAGCTTATGAAAGTTTCAGGCGCTTACTGGCGTGCCGATCAGACAAAGGCACAGCTCCAGAGAATATACGGCACGGCATTTTTCACCAAGAAAGAACTGAATAAATATCTCTATTTCCTTGAGGAGGCCAAAAAAAGAAATCACCGCAAAATCGGTATTGCCCTGGATCTTTTCAGCTTTCACGATGAAGCACCGGGGATGCCCTTTTTTCATGCCAAAGGGATGGTGATCTGGAACGCCCTTTTGGAATACTGGAGAGAGGAACACCGGGCTGCCGGATATGTGGAGACCAAAACGCCGATTCTACTTCAGCGGTCCTTATGGGAAAAAAGCGGCCACTGGGAGAACTATCGGGAAAACATGTATTTCACCACGATCGACGACAATGCGAATGCAATAAAGCCGATGAACTGCCCGGGCGGAATGCTGATGTATAAAACAAAACGCCATTCTTACAAGAACCTTCCTGTCCGGGCAGCCGAAATCGGGTTGGTCCATCGTCATGAGCTTTCCGGAGTTTTGTCCGGACTTTTCCGTGTCCGGGCGTTTCATCAGGACGACGCGCACATTTTTATGACGCCCGAGCAGATTCAAGATGAGATTCTGGGTGTATTGCAGCTGGAAGAACGCATTTACAAAACCTTTGGCCTCGGATTTAACCTGGAGCTATCCACACGCCCGGAAAAATCCATCGGTACCGATGCCCAGTGGGAAGTGGCCACCAAAGGTCTGGAAGCAGCCCTTGAAACTTACGGCAAACCATACAAGGTCAATGAAGGCGACGGCGCTTTCTACGGGCCCAAGATCGACTTCCATATCAAAGATGCTCTGGGCCGGACGTGGCAGTGCGGAACGGTTCAACTGGATATGTCATTGCCTGAAAGATTCGACCTTTTCTATATCGACAAGGATAACGAAAAGCGTCGGCCCATAATGATTCACAGGACGGTCTACGGATCAATAGAACGATTCTTCGGTATTCTCATCGAACATTTTGCAGGGAAATTTCCCCTATGGATGGCCCCTGTCCAGGCCGTTATTCTCCCCATTAACGATGATTTTGCGCCCTATGCAAACGATGTAAGAAAAAAATTGGAAATCGCCGGGGTTCGCACAGAAGTGGACAGCCGAACCGAAAGCCTGAACAAGAAAGTTCGAGATGCACAGCTGGACAAAATTCCGCTGATCCTGACGGTGGGCAAAAAAGAAAAAGAATCCGGAAACCTTTCCGTCAGAACTCTTGACGGCAAGGTCAGGTTCGGGGTTACCCATCAAGTATTTTTAGACACGGTCCTTTCCCACATCAGCCAAAGAAAGCTCGATCTTGAAATCTTCTGACCTGTGGAGTGAACACCTGATAGCTGCAAGCGTCGAAGCTGTCTGAAGTACCGAACGACAACGAAATTACGCTTATCCAATGGAACCTTAAACTTTTTTAACATGAAAGATTCCGGTAATATAAATGCAGGAATTACAACCCATGAAATCAAATGGTGCGACCTGCGCTGTGAAGATGCCGACTTTGCAAAACTCGACGCCCTGGACGGGTCCTGCCGCACCTTTCAGTCACTCTGGTGCAAGAATCTTAATAAACATGTAACCAAAAACGCGCCCTGTGAAGCGTTGTTCGGAAAAAGACGGCCCACAACCGGGTTTTAAAGCAGGGATCAGGGGTCAGGTTCCAGGTTTCAGGGATCAGGGGCCAGGGATCAGGGATCAGGTTGAAAAAAATACACAAATTTACCGTTTACTGGTTTCCGATTCTCGTTTACTGTCTTTTGATTTATATTCAGTCTTCCCACCCCTCTCCCCAAAGTCTGCCGGACTGGCCGTTTATCGATAAGCTGCTCCATTTCGCATGCTATGCCCTTCTCGGCGCCCTTTTTTTAAGGGCTTTCAAAACAACGCCAATAAAACACAATTTAAAGCTTGTGTTGATCCTCAGCGTGCTTCTATCTTCGCTTTACGGGATCAGCGATGAAATCCACCAGCATTTTGTTCCATTCAGAACCGCTGATGTCATGGATGCTCTGTCAGACATTCTGGGGAGTATCGCAGGGGTTTATCTCTACTCTAAACTGACCGGATCCGGGTTCCCCGTTCAACGTTCAAAGTTATAAAAGACATTCGGTTACAATTCATTATGAAAGCTCATGCGATCCTTTTCTGGTGACCCTGAATGATCCCGATGACGTGTTGCCGAAAAAGATCAAAGCCATGGCTCGGGCTCTTATCGATGCATTCTGGGCATTAGAGGATATATGCAGTGCCCAAAAGCGCCCCCGGATTCCACTACTGATTCCCTTTACGCCCACCGTGGCCGGAAAATGTCGGATGGACGCACCTGGGATGACCTGCCGGCCATCGCGAGCCTGCCCGCTCAGGCGAAGCGGGCGGGAATACCTGATCGAAATCTTCAAAATTAAAAATAAAAAGCTTACGTTAAATAAACGAAAGAGAAATTATGGCAAACTGAAGAGAATGTTGTTTGACAATTCTAAAAAGTAAAGATATATTGAAAAGTAAGAAATAAATAAAAAGATGGAAAGGACTTAAAATGTATGCCAAGGTTTCAAAAAAAGGTCAGGTAACAATACCCAAAGCTATCCGAGAAAAATTAAAGATCGAAAAAGAAGGGGGGGTGTTGTTTCTGATGGAGGATGATGAAGTTAAGCTTAAAGGAATCCCCACCGAACCGGTGGACCGCTTGTCGGGAAGCCTTAAAAAATATACACAAAAATATGTGCCGTTAAACAAAATCCGGCAAAGGATTAAAGGAAAAATTGCGGATGAAGCAGCCAAAGAAGGTCTATCTGATTGATACCAATATTATTCTCAGGTTTTTATTAGGAGATCATCCCGACCTTAGTCCCAAAGCAACTGCGTTTATGTCAAAGGTTGCTAATGGAACAGTAAAGGCTGAAATACTTGATATCGTTATTGCTGAATGTGTCTATGTCATGGAAAAATTTTACCGGATTCCGAGAGAAAAAATCTCGGAAAAGCTCAGTAATATTCTCAATTTTTCCGGTATCGTAAATTCAAACCGCTCTGAACTGCTTCAGGCCCTGATGAAATTCGAAACTTCAAATACTGATATTGTAGATTGTGTTCTCGCCGCCATTTCCTCTTCTTCACGGGTCGTTGTTTCCTTTGACAAAGATATGCTGAAATTGAAAGCAGTCACTGAAATCTTATAAAATAAAAGTATTCGCGAAGCGATGACATTACTTGTTCATTTTGAATGGAATGAAATCAAAAAGGTGGCTCATTATTATCTGCCGGTTAACGCTATGACCCAATCCATACAGATTAGAGAAAATATTCTTTTCTACGGAGACTCAAAATCATGATATCTTTTCGAGGAAACCGGCTGGCCGACCTTCGGCTGCCCTTGGGAACGGTCTGGATGCCGGAGAATTTGGCGGAAAGCAAAGGCCGGCAGCCGGCAAACTAAACGGCTGGGACTTTGTTAAACATTGTAATATTAATAGGTTAAACAGCTAATTATATCTTCAAATAAAAAATCGGTTTTACGGTAAAGGGAAAACAAAAAGCCTACGGCAAAAGGACGAAAAAGAGTGAAAAATAAGGGGAATCAGTTACAAAAGAGCCAAGAGCAGGCTTGACCCGTTAATGGATTGCAATGGGGAAGATATGAATGGAAAAAATCAGATCCCAGCACCCGCTACGGCATAATGATGGACAAAAATATCAATTCCGCATCTCATAGTAATATAATCCAACACTCCATTGACAGAATATCTTACCAATACTATGGTAATATAAAATAGAAAAGTCAAGGAGGGAAGAAATGACTAAAATTGATAAAAAACTTGGCGAGAATATTAAGATACTGAGAAAGCAGCATGGTATTACCCAGCAAAAACTTGCAGATCTATTGGGTCTTTCACGTCCTACCGTATCTCAAATAGAGACTGGAGAAAGAAAATTATCTGCTGATGAGCTGATAAAATTAGCGGATATCTTTAATATTTCCGTAGAATATCTGCTGGGGCTAAAAAGAGAGCCAAAAATAATTATAAAAAAAGCAGAGAGAAAGGAAAAACCAAAATATCAGGTAAGAATCAATGTGCCCCAAAAAAATATTAAAAAATTCAAAGAAGTTCTTCTCTATATCCTCAATAAAGTGGGCTCTAAACCCAACATCGGAGAAACAGTACTCTATAAGATACTCTATTTCATTGATTTTGACTTTTATGAAAAATATGAGGAACAGTTGATCGGCGCAACGTATATAAAAAACAATTATGGTCCGACACCAGTAGAGTTTAGAAAGATAGCAGAAAAAATGATTGATGATGGAGAGATAATTAAGGTTGAAAGCACCTATTTTGAATATCCCCAAACAAAGTATCTGCCTGTGAGAAAGGCGGACCTGACTAAATTCAAGGCAAACGAAATTGAACTTATTGACAATATACTGTACAGGCTTTCCGGTATGAATGCCTCACAGATAAGTGAATATTCCCATAATGATGTTCCCTGGCTGACAACAGAAAATCAGGGAATTATTGAATACGAATCAGTTTTCTACAGAACACCTTCTTATTCAGTAAGAGAATATGATGAAGATATTTAATAAGATTTCCCGGCTTCCTGAGTTTGAGAAGGATTTTAAAAAACTCCTTAAAAAGTTTAGAACTCTGGAAGATGACCTAACGATTCTTATTGAAAAGCAATTGAACCTTTACCATAAGCTACACAAAGATAATAAAGGCATTTTTCTAATAACCGGATTATCTATAGAATATCCAGGATTATACAAGGCAAAAAAATTTGCATGTAGATCTTTAAAAGGGAAAGGTGTGCATTCGGGAATCAGGGTTATTTACGCCTATTTCGAAGATAAAGATCAAATTGAGCTAATTGAGATTTATTACAAGAGTGATAAGAAATCCGAGGACAGAAATCGAATATTGAAATATTATTATATAAACAATACAAGGGGACTTTAACAATTCATGCGACGCCGCTTCTGATCCACTCCTGACTTGGTATTTTTTTAAACGACCCTGTCCTGATTCTCTATCCGATACTCGACACCGCCTTTTGACGCCCTTAACCTTTATCGCAGTCGAACGATTTGTTCCATCTGCAATTGAGGCTCAAACAATTGACCATT
>PVMK01130262.1_pt1 | contig 28826 bp, 25 predicted proteins | sample 1853481 | NCBI WGS metagenome assembly PVMK01 (sample SAMN08533507, study PRJNA380276) | Marine sediment metagenome, whole genome shotgun sequencing project.
CTCTGGCAGTAGTTCTCCTATCCTTTCTCTATCCGGCCCCGGAAATATGGGACCACCTGATTCAGAACCTGCTGAGTGATCTTCTGGTAAATACTCTCTGGCTGGTTATTGGAATATCTGCAGTAACGGCATTACTTGGCGTCAGCCTTGCATGGTTAACCGGTGTGTGCGATTTTCCGGGGAGAAAATTTTTTTCCTGGGCCCTGTTGCTTCCACTTGCAATGCCCACTTATGTACTGGCCTTTGTCTTTCTCGGATTGCTGGATTTTTCAGGCCCTCTGCAGACTCAGTTAAGAATGTGGTTCGGTCCTGAAAATGTCCCATTTCCAGATGTCAGGTCAACCGCAGGAATAATTATTGTCTTATCTCTTGCGCTTTATCCGTATGTTTACCTTATAGTCCGTAATGCCTTTATGACCCAGGGAGTACGGACTCTTGAGGTTGCCCAGTCTCTTGGATACGGTCGTGTCAGCGGTTTTTTCCGCATAGCCCTGCCCATGGCCCGGCCATGGATTGCCGGAGGACTCATGCTGGTAATGATGGAAGGACTCTCGGATTTCGGTGCTGTTTCAATATTTAATTTTGACACATTTACCACAGCCATCTATAAGGCCTGGTTTGGTTTTTTCTCGATCACAGCAGCGGCCCAGTTATCATCCATACTTGTATTAATCGTATTTGTCATAATTATTCTGGAGCAGCAGATGCGCTCGAAAATAAGGTACTACCAACCCGGCCGCCACAGTATGAAAACTCACCGTTTTGAATTATCAGAAGGCAAGGGATGGGCAGCCTTTGCATATTCCCTGTTTGTGCTTTCAATTGCATTTATCATTCCATTGATTCAACTTGTATACTGGTCTCTTGATTCAGGCGGTGAAGAACTGAACGCCCGCTATGCAGGCTTTCTCACACACTCTCTGACATTGGGCATACTTGCTTCTTTTATTACCTGTCTTTGCGCATTACTACTTTCCTATGCTAAAAGACGTCATCCTGATAAAATGACCGCATTTTTTGTCAGAGTTTCCACTCTCGGATACGCATTGCCCGGTACTATACTTGCGGTTGGTATATTTATACCAGTAGCATACATGGACAATATGATAAGCAGTGCATCGTTAAAAGTGTTCAATCATGAGACAGGTCCTTTACTGCAGGGCACTCTCCTGGTTATGGTAATTGCTTACGTCATCCGCTTCCTGGCTGCCGGTTTTAATTCCATAGATAATTCCATGCAGCGTATTACTAAAATCATAGATGAGGCGGCAATGGTGATGGGCCTTAAGGGGCTTGCTATGCTTCGTCGCATTCATCTGCCCATATTGCGCACCGGAGTATTTACAGCTGCAACTTTAGTATTTGTTGATGTTATGAAAGAGATGCCGATCACGCTGATGACAAGGCCCTTTGGCTGGGACACCCTTGCAGTCAAAATCTATGAGTTGACATCAGAAGGTGAGTGGGAACGGGCAGCCCTGCCTGCGCTGACGCTCATACTTGCCGGACTGGTTCCTGTCATTCTCTTAATGAGGCATTCGGAGAAATAAATTATGAAAACAATCCTAGAACTGAAAAAGGTATACCATGCATATGATGAGAACCTTGTGGTAAAAAACCTGTCGCTTAAACTAAAGAAGGGAAGCATCGGCTGTATCCTCGGACACAGCGGATGCGGTAAGACAACAGTGCTGCGGTCCATTGCAGGATTTGAAAATATCGTAGATGGGGAAATCCTGCTGAAAGGAAAAACCGTAAGCAGGAAGGGCTGGTCATTGCCTCCTGAAAAGCGCAATATCGGTATGGTGTTTCAGGACTATGCTCTTTTTCCCCATCTGACCGTCTTTGATAATATTGCAATTGGCCTTCGGACCATGGAGAAAGCAAAAAGATTAAAGCAAGTCGCTAATGTACTGGAAACGGTGCGCCTTGAAGATGCACGAAACAGCTTTCCTCACGAACTCTCAGGTGGTCAGCAGCAGCGCGTTGCACTGGCTCGTGCACTCGCCCGAATGCCGAAACTGCTTCTTATGGATGAACCCTTTTCCAATCTCGACATCAACCTGAGAGAAAAGATTTCCCTGGAAGTAAGGAATATTCTCAAGCAGTACGGAATTACCGCAATGATCGTGACGCACAATCAGCATGAAGCCTTTGCTATTGCTGATGAAATCGGGGTAATGAAAGATGGAGAAATGCAGCAGTGGGACACAGCCTATAATATCTACCACAAACCGGAAAATCAGTTTGTTGCAAATTTTGTAGGAGACGGCGTTTTACTTCATGGTGTTGTCACAGGCGACAACCAGGTCAAAACAGGGCTCGGAGTACTTGAAGGCGAGTTTTCTCATAATTTTTCAAAAGACTGCCCCGTAGATATTCTGATCAGACCGGAGGACATTATCCATTCAGATGACAGCGCAATGAAGGCAACTGTCGTGAACAAGGCATTCAGGGGAGAAAGCATTCTTTATACATTGTTGCTTGAGAACGGCGACAGGGTGTTATCACTGGCACCAAGCCATCATGAGCATCCGGTCGGCATGAAGGTCGGTATCAAGCTTGAAATTGAGGATATTATTTTATTTAAAAGATAGCGATCAGATTATTCCAGCGGTTACATCTCGTTCCGGCCTTCAAGCGCCTTTGACAGAGTCACTTCATCGGCAAACTCAATGTCTCCGCCAATGGGGAGTCCATAGGCTATCCGGGTAATTTTTATTCCAAGTGGTTTAAGAAGCTGTGATATGTATTGAGCTGTTGTTTCCCCTTTTGTGTTCGGATTGGTTGCAATAATTACTTCTGACACATTGCCCCTTTTTATCCGCTCAACCAGTTCATTGATTTTCAGTCTTTCAGGAGTAATCCCATCTATCGGGGAGAGGGCACCGAGAAGAACATGATACAGCCCATTAAAGATTTTAGTGTTTTCTATAACAATAAGATTGCTGGGTTCTTCAACAACACAGATCTTATCCCTTTTCCTGTGGGGATTGCTGCATATGGAACATACTTCGTCTTCTGTAATATTAAAGCAGTTCTTACAGAAACGGGCCTTTTCTTTCAGCGTAATAATTGCATTTGCCATGGATATAGCCTCTTCATCAGGCATTCCCATGATAAAAAAAGCCAGCCGCTGGGCACTCTTGCGTCCGATCCCTGGAAGCCTGGTAAGTTCCTGGATCAGGGTTTCAACAACTCCGCTGCTCATCAGCCGAACATATTTCCCAGGCCTGGAATGTTCATGCCACCCGTGACCTTGCCCATGTCTTCACTGACCATTTGCTGGGCCCTTCTTAATGCCTCATTAACAGCAGCAACTACCAGGTCCTGCAACATCTCTATATCATCAGGATTTACAACATCTTTCTCAATCTTGATCGAAACGATCTCCATGGCCCCGTTTGCAACAACAACAACCATTCCTCCTCCGGCCGCTGCTTCAACGGTTTTCTTTTTTGATTCTTCCTGAATCCTGCCCATCTCCTGCTGCATTTTCTGGGCCTGCTTCATCATGTCGCCTAACATTTTTTTTGACATATTTCCTCCATATTTCTTTTATTATCTCTCAAATTATACTGTATATTAATTTATTCCGTTATTTGTTTTCATCTCCTGTTGGTTCATCCTTAAGCGATTTGACCCTTATCAGGGAACTGTTAAAAATCTTCATCGCGTCCTGAACAATAGGCTCGGCAAAAACTTCCTCTTTTATCTGCTTAATATCCGGACCGTTCTTTTGTTTGGGTAGTGAAGATATTTTTAGCCGCAGATTCCGCCCGCTTATCTCATGAAGTTTTGCTTTAATAATACTGGAGCTTTTCTCGATTGAGTCGGCAAGAAAAGACATCCCGCCGTTAAATCCTATGGCAAGTTCCGTTTCAGTAATATCAATTACCCTGGCCTCTGCAAGCTTACAGGCAAGCCGATGATCATCAGCATCTATCTTATCTATCAGTTGCTTCCATATCTCATTATTATCAAGATTTTGTACTGGCGGGGCAGGCGCATTAGTATTAACAGCTACTGTTTTTTTTTCAATGGCTGTGAATCCACTGAAGGTGATGAATGCACTATTGTATTTTCAGGCGGAGGACTGGCCCCTTCCTGACCGGAAATCATTTTCAGAACATCTTCAATCGATGTCATGCCCTTAATAAATGATGTCCTTAACAGTCCCAGTTCCAGCGTGTATCTGGGATTGATCGCATTTCTCACCTCTCCTTCAAGCCTGAGAAGTTCGGACATAAGTAATGTCAGCTGTTCAATATTGACTCCTGATGCATACTTCTTATATCTCTGGACCTCATCTTCGGAAAACTCAAGAAGCCCTCCTGCATCATCAGACACCTTAACAATAGCAATATTTCTGAAATGCTCAACCAACTCCTTGGTTAACTGACGCAGATCACTTCCCCTGTCAGTCAATTCCTTAATTATTACAAGTGTCTCGGAAATATTGCCTGTCAGATATCGTCTCGGACAGGTTATGGATTATCTCTATCTCCGGCAGATCCGAGCAGGCTCTGCAGTTCCTGTTCGGTTATGGCGTCACTGAACGAGTATGCCTGGTCCAGAAGTGTCAGGGCATCTCTCATGCTGCCGTCAGCAGCCTTGGCTATCATATCAAGGGCCCCGTCACTGATATCAATTTTTTCACTATCTGTGATTTTCTTAAGCTGCTCCTTTAATCCTGTTCTTTGATATCCTCCGGAAGGCATGATGCTGACATCTGGACAAAATAGTAGAAGGAATCTTTTTGGGTTCAGTAGTGGCAAAAATAAATATGACATGTTCTGGCGGCTCTTCAAGTGTCTTCAGGAGGGCATTAAATGCAGATGTGCTCAACATATGGACCTCATCGATAATATATATCTTGTATTTCCCGCCTGAAGGGGCGTATTTCACAGTCTCTCTTAATTCCCTTACAGCATCAACACTGTTATTAGAGGCACCGTCAATTTCAAAGACATCTACAGAGGCACCAGCAGTAATAGCCTGGCAACTCTGGCATTTTCCGCAGGGCCCGCTGCCTACACGCTCTTCACAGTTAAGCGCCTTTGCAAGTATCCTTGCCGATGAAGTCTTACCCACTCCCCTGGGGCCTGAAAACAGATAGGCATGAACAATTTTATCGCTTGAGATGGCATTCTCAAAGGTCTTGACTACAGTCTCCTGACCTACGAGGTCATCAAACCCCTGGGGACGCCATTTTCGTGCAAGAACAATATAGCTCATAATGATAAAAAAGGGTGAAAGGTTTCCAGGATTCAAGGGTTCGAGTGAAAGACACCCTTAGTAAATTTCTTTTACTACTTGAATCCTTGGCCCCTTGACTCCTTGGATCCTCCATATGTTAGATCAGCCAGGCCATCAGGTGATCCTGCGGCACACAAAATAACTGCTTACCGTTGCTTCCTTCCGGACCTGGCGGAATTTACAGCATTTTATTGCACAGGGCCCAAAGGCCTGACTGAAATTTAGTAAGTTAGAAGTCAAAAGTAAGAAATTGGAAGAAACAGATATGCTCACCTACCCACTTCTTACTTCTCACATCTCGCTTACTATGGCGGAGAGGGAGGGATTTGAACCCTCGAGACGCTATGAACGCCTACACGATTTCCAGTCGTGCTCCTTCAGCCGCTCGGACACCTCTCCAATTCAGCTACAAGCTGTCAGCAGTCAGCTATTAGCTAAAAAAACAAAAACATAATAAAAAAACATATTAAGTAATGCGTCCTGCGACACCTGAACAAACTTTTCTCGACCTATTACTTTATAACTTTAGCAGCCCAACTTTCAACATAACAGGTTTTATTATGTGTTTTTAAGCTGATAGCTGACCGCTGAAAGCTAATGCCTGCCTTTATGGCGGAGAGGGAGGGATTTGAACCCCCGGTACCTTTCGGCACAACGGTTTTCGAGACCGCCCCATTAAGCCACTCTGGCACCTCTCCATATATTAACTGTAAGGGCGGGGTAACCCCGCCCCTACTATTATACGTATCATCATTTCATCTGCGCAGCTCAAAAAATTTCTTTAATATATCTCCACATTGCTCTTCAAGAACCCCTGCAACTACCCGCACCTGATGATTAAGAGCGAGATCATGAAGCAATTGATAGCGGCTGTTTACAGCCCCGAACCTTTCATCTTTGCATCCATAAACTAGTCGTCCCAACCTTGAATTAATAATCGCACCTGCACACATAACACATGGTTCTTTAGTTACATAAAGGGTTGCCTCATTTAAACGCCACTCCCCTGTTTTCACAGCGCCTTCGCTTAGAGCACGCAGCTCTGCATGAGCAGTAGGATCACCGGAGGTTTCCTTATTATTATGTGCAGATGTAATAATTTCCCCATCGATCACAAGGACAGCGCCAACAGGCACCTCCCCTTTATCAAACGCATGTTCAGCCTCCTTCAGGGCAAGCTGCATAAAATGTTCATCTTTATTCATCTTTGCCGGATGGTTTTGGAAAACAGACAGGGCAATACATCTCACCATTGTCACGCGGGCATATATGCCCGCATCCCTCGCAACATTCGCATTTGTCTAAAGGTTTCCCACATATTTCACAGATTTTAAGATTGCCAGTCATCATTCAAGCACTTCCCAGGATTTAATAGATTAACGCAGCTATTTCCAGCAAAGCAACTCTTATTACATCCCTGTCCCTATCATCCTCATTTATATAGATACAATATATTATGTTTGTAGTATATGTTGTAGAACTTGCCCATTAATTGTGTTAAAATGTACAAAATTTTAATTTAAGGAGAAGTTTTTTTGGCTAAGACCGTTGCGGTCAGTTTTGAAGGCAATGACGTAAAAATTCTTCACTCCTCTCTTAAGGGGAATACCCTCTCCATCATCAAATCAGAAATTGTTGCTGAAAAAGAGTTCGATAATTATTTACAAAACTCTAATGTCTCTGAATTCCTTGTCAGCTATAGTTTTACTGAAACATTCCACGATTCCTTTACAGTCCCCCCGGTTAAGGCAAAGTACCTTGATAAAGTAATAGAGTCGAAGATCAGGAAAGTTACCACCCGCAACGACCTTTCATACATAACTTTTGATCTCGGAGAAGAGCAGGTCAATAACCGGCCTGAACATGCAATCTATTATTTTGCTGTAAGTAATAATGAACTGAAAGAAGTTATAGACAGGTTCGATAACCATAATAAAACAGTAAAGGCCATTTATCCTTCTGTTTTTTCGGCTTCCTCATTGATCAATCGCTCTATGCCTGATGAGCCTGTTCTGGGTGCAATAAATGCAGGTAATGAAATGGGCGTCTTTTTCATTAAAAAGGGCAACATCCAGTTTATAAGAAATTATGAGTCAATGGAGTCTGAGCTATCTGACTTTGATATACAGAATATCAACATGACAATTAACTACTGTTTCCAAAATTTAAGGACAAACCCTTCTTCTGTGCTGCTGCTGGGAGGATTATCCGAATCGGTCAATATTTCCACTCATACCATTTCGCCCCTTGCCACTTTTTATAAGCCCGATGAGATCACATGCAAAAGAGAAGAGTTTGAAAAATTTTTCCTGCCTATCGGCTCTGTCTATACTTCAAAGACAGCCAATATTCTTAGCAAAGATTTTAAATATATTTATGCAATAAAAAATTATATGACTTATGCATCTATCGCCTTTATTATTCTGGCTGTCCTCGGACTGGGTTTTACCTTCTACAAAGGGAAGGGGGCCTATGATAAAAGAACCCGGATCAACACAGCTTCTACCGCCCTTGCCGATATAAGCAGCATTTACTCTGAGTATTCGCAGAGAAAGGACAGCCTCAGCAAGTTAAATCCTCTGGTTAATTATGTAAATAAGTCCGGAAGCGGACTGGGTAACCTGATGATCAGACTGGGCAGTATTAATATTAATAAAATGAAATTTGATTCAATGGAAGCAAGATCGAAAAACAACAAATTATTCACCATCGTTATAAAGGGCTCAAGCACTGTAAAATCATTCGAGGATTTGCAGACTTCCTTTGAAGCGGTTGTCAGAGCGCTCACAAGTATTGATAACATTGAGATGAAAAAGAAAGCGCTTAACATAAGGAATAAATCATTCAATATCGAGTTAAGGTTTAAGCAGGCATGATAAATTACTTTGATTACCTTAGAAAAAAATTCCCCCTATATATTATAAGCGGGGTCATCCTGGCTGTGATAGCGTTTACATCTGTTCTGGCCTACAGATATGACAAGCATCTTTATGATGTGCTTTATGACATGCAGAATATGCGTCTCAATAAAGGTCGGATAAATGAACAGGTCCGGGATATTGATTCCATGGTGGATTACTTCGAGACCCGGTACAAGCTGGACATATCTGACATTAGCCCGGAGCGACAGATATTAAGCACCCTGGACCGCATCAAGTCTCGCCTTCCTGATGCCCATATAACTGTTGCCTCTTTTGAAAAAAAGAAGGGGAATTTGCAGCTTCCCTTAAACATTCAGTTAAATGTTAATAGCTATAGAGGCCTTGTAAATTCAATCGGATACATAGAGTCTCTTGGAATACCGGATTATAAAATAGAGCGGCTTCAAATATCGGAAGGTCAGTTATCAGGACTTGTGCTGATGCTTAGCGGCGCTCTGTCAATGCCTGCTTCATAAAAGAAAATGAACAATAAAACAATAATAATGCTTCTGCTGCCTATAATTATAATAGCTTTACTTGTAACTGCAGCCGGTCTGCTGCCCTTTGAAAAGAGCATGTCTGAAACTGAACAGCTTCTTCTTGAGTTTATCGCATCAGACCTTCAAGTCAAAGAAATGCAGGGGACACGGCTGACTAAATACATAAAAGGCCCTTTTGATTTCAGTGTTAAACAGGTCAAAGCACGGGATGATAAAGTTAAACAGATAGACTATAATGATAAAAGTTTGTCCCTTGTAGTCATTAGTGACAACGCTAAAATGGCGATAATCAACGGTCAGGTTGTTAAGGAAGGTGACAGTGTTTACGGTATGAAAGTCAAAAAAATTGAACCTGAAAGGGTATTAATAAAAAATAAAAAACCCGAATGGTTATACCTGGAGAAAGCAAAATGAGCAAGTCTCGAAATCATAATCGATATTTTATACCGCTTCTGTTATCCCTTTTTTTTATTATGGCTTGCGCTCACAATCAGCAGGCGCCTGTAGCAGAAAAGGAAGAGCAAGTTGATTTATAAAAAAAGAGGCAAATGCTGAAGACCCTTTTAAAGATATAATAGACTCTCCAATCCCTGAACCGGAAACTCCGGAGTTCATCCCGGTCAAGGAAGAAAGCTCTCCTCTCTCAACCAAGACAGTGTCTATTGCAGCCAGAAAGACCGATTTAAGAGATGTTCTTTTCACCATTGCCCAGACAGCAAATCTCAATCTTGTACTGCAGAGGGACGTAGATCCCGGAGCTCCCCATAACCATGACATTCACTAACCTGACCGTAGCAAATGCACTGGATATTATTTTTGATTCTGTGGATTACTTTTACACCATCAAGGACAATATTCTGATAGTCAGTGCAATGGACACAAGGATTTATGAGATCGGTCAACCTAATATTGTGCAGGACTATAAGATAAATGTAGGGGGCGACATTCTCAGCGGAACCTCCTCTGGTGGCGAGGGGCAAACCGCTGTGAGCGGCGATGTTTCCCTGCAATCAGCCACTGACAAGGAAGCTTTTGAGTTCTGGAACGCAATTGAAGCATCAATGAAAACCCTGGTCTCATCAGAAAATAAGAAGAAAAAGCAGACCCAATCCAGTTTTGTAATGAACAGGATGGCAGGCACCATCATGGTCACTGCAACCAGGAAAGAACTTGAAAGGGTCGGCAAATACATAAATAACCTGAAAAAAGTTTTTAGCAGACAGGTCCTTATTGAAGCACGTATTATTGAGGTCCAGCTTTCAGAAGGCCAGCAGTATGGGATCGACTGGTCCAACGTAATTAGTGGTCTGGATATCGGCAACATAACCCATGGGACCAGCAAAACTCTTGAGCCTATTGGCGGGGCATTCCGCAATGTTGTAGATAGCACTGGGCCCCGGTATCTTATTAATATCACCGGAAATGATAATTTCTCTTTTTTACTTAACGCCCTTGAGGAAAATGGAAATGTTAAAACACTTTCCAATCCCAGAGTAAATATTATGAACGGTCAGACCTCGCTACTTAGTGTAGGAAGAAATACAAGCTTTATATCCAAGGTGGAAACAACCACATCTACAGAGGGCACTGCTCAGGTAAGGACCTTTACCGTTGAAACAAGCAGCATTCTTTCGGGTATTATGTTTGGTCTTGTTCCATATATAAGTAAAGAGGGGGAAATTACAATAACCATTACACCGATTATAACCAACCTGGTTGAACTGGAGTCCAAGTTTATCGGTGGTACTGAAGATAGTTCTGCTGTTGAAATAAAGCTGCCTACAGTTGACCTCAGGGAAATGAGCACGACCGTCAAGGTCATGGACGGACAGATGATCATCATTGGCGGATTAATAGACAAAAAGGAAATCATAAGGGAAAACAAGATCCCCCTGCTTGGTGATATTCCTATACTGGGACATGCTTTCAGGAGCGTTACTAAAACTGAAGAAAAAACCGAGCTGGTCATTATATTAATGCCAAAGCTTGTTAGTTAAGAATATACGTCTTCGCTATATTGGTATCGTAATCGGCCTTTCACAGATATTGAAAACTCTTAATCTTTAATGGATTTATATGAAGTTAGGTGAAGTATTAATAGACAAAGGACTCCTCAATGACGAACGTCTCAGGCTTGCCCTTGCCCATCAGAGAATAACAGGCACTATGCTCGGTGAGGCCCTGATAAAGCTGGGCTTTGTTTCATCAAATGAGATCGCAAACACCCTTGCAGAACAGGCAGGGATCCCATTTATTGATCTTGCCGAATATGCAGTGGCTGAAGAGGCCATCAGGTTAATACCTAAAGAGGTGGCTGAAAAAAACGGTTTTATCCCTTTGCGCCTCAGTGACAGCCATGTTGAAATAGGCATTACAAATCCCTCCAATATCCGGGCCATTGACACTGTGTCGAAACTGACGGGCAAGCAGTCAAAGGTCTTTATGATCGATAATGTGGGCTTTCATGAAACCCTTGAAAGGGTCTACTTCTTCCTTGAGAATCCGATTCAGCAGCATATTAATGAAGCAATTGACGAGATCAAAAACGCTCCTGTACTGCCTGCGCCTACGGTAGCTGCGCTTTCAGAAAACCTGATAATGGAGGGGATCAGGAGAAAGGCAACTGATATTCATATCAGCCCTGCTTCAGATACGGTTAATGTTTTTTACAGGGTTGACGGTGTACTTCAATATGGATTCTGTATTCCCAAGAGCGCCCATAACGGCCTTGTATCAAGAATCAAGGTCCAGGCCATGCTGGACATATCAGAACAAAGACTGCCACAGGACGGGTCTTACTCCCTAACATTTCTAAACACAAAATATGACATGCGTGTTTCAACCACACCGACCATTTACGGTGAAAATATTGTTATAAGGGTGCTGGCCGGAACAGGACAGCTTCTTAACATAGACAGCCTTGGGTTTGATCCCGGCAATACTGCTCGATTAAGAACCATATTTAAAAAACCACACGGCATCATTTTAATTACAGGCCCTACCGGAAGCGGTAAGACAACAACCCTGTATGCCGCTCTAAGAGAGGTCAACCTAATCGAACGTAATGTCCTCACTGTTGAGGACCCTGTAGAATATAAGCTCAGTTTTGTAAAACAGACTGCTGTTAACCTGAAGACAGGATATGACTTTGCCATGGCAGGCAAGACCTTTATGCGGCAGGACCCTGATGTTATGCTCCTTGGAGAGATAAGGGATGAAGAAACAGCTAAGATCGCGGTGCGGGCATCAATTACCGGACATCTTGTGCTGTCAACCCTTCACACCAACGATGCCGTTACCTCTATTCCAAGGCTGCTCGATTTCAATATAGACAGGTTTATGCTTTCATCCTCTCTGTCCGCTGTTGTTGCACAGAGACTGATCCGGAAACTCTGCAATGAATGTAAGGAAGAGCATCCTGTGACCAAAGAGGAGCTGAGTGTGCTGGAACTATCTGAAGATGACATGAAATATCTCAGCGAACAGGAACTGAAAACAGCATTTCGTGTCAAAGGGTGTGATGCCTGCAACTTTACAGGATATATGGGCAGGACCGTGGTAGGAGAAATAATGGTCATTAATGATGAGATCAAGGAGATGATATCAGAAAGGGCATCATTAAATAAACTTAAGGAAGCAGCCCTTCTCAATGGTATGATCCCATTAAAAATATCCGGAATAAGAAAAGTCACTGAACATATTACAAGCATTGATGAAGTAACGAGGCTTATAGATTAATGCCTTTTTTCACCTATAAGGCAATCGACAATAATGGTGAGGTGGTAAACGGACAGATCGAGGGGACAGATCTTGATCTTGTCTACAATAACATCGCGGCATCAGGCCTCCATATACTGAACATCAGGCAGTCCAGCAATCTCAGTAATTTATATCTTAAGAAGGCACAGTCCTGGGGAATAAAAGGCAAGGACATTATAGAGTTTGCCAATAATCTCTCTGTCATGCTCAGGGCAGGCCTGCCCCTGATCACATCAATATCTGATATTGCCGAGACTCTGGAAAACAAAAAATTCAGGTCCAAGCTCCTCGATATAAAAAGTTCCATAGAGCTTGGCTCAAGTTTTTCTATTGCCCTGTCCCAGCACCAGGACCTTTTCCCTGACATCTTTATTAATCTAATCTCTGTTGGTGAAGAAACAGGCCGACTCGATGAAAGCCTTACAGATATAGCCACTCACCTTCAAAGAATGGAAGACCTTAAAAGCGCAATCATAAGAGCCCTGATGTACCCTGTATTCGCTCTTGTGGGAACTACAGGCGCCCTTCTTTTCTGGCTCATATATGTGCTTCCTAAAATCAGCGGCCTTTTCACTTCCATGGATATTGAACTGCCGCCTATCACGCAGGCCCTTATTACAGCAAGCGACTTCAGCACTAAGTACTGGTATGTTTATATACTTATCCCTGTTGGAATTTATATCATTTATACGCTGCTTTCCAGGAACAGTAAAACAAAATATTATGTAGATGCTGCCAAACTGAAAATACCCATTATCAAGCTTATTCTTCATAATAAGCTGCTTGCACTATTTGCCGAGCAGCTCAGGATACTTGTTGCAGCAGGTGTAACCATTGACCGCGCTTTTGATATCATGATAGATGTTGTAGATAATGATGTCTTCAAACGGGCGCTGGTAGACACAAGGGAGAATATCATCCTCGGCAGTAGAATAAGCGATGCCCTGAAAAAACACTCCCGGCTATTCCCTAATATGGTGATGCGTATGATATCCATTGGTGAAACAACAGGAAACCTGAACGAGCAGCTTGAAAACCTGTCTACTTACTTTCTGGACAAACTTGATGACATTTCAGATAAAATGGGAAAAATGATAGAACCAATTATCATTATAGTAATAGGAGGAATTTTTGTGGTCATTATCCTGGGACTGTTATCTCCCATCTATGATCTGATAGGAGGCATTTCAGGATAGCCATGGATTTTCTAAATTTCTTCGGTCTAAAAGAAGACCCCTTTAAATTAACCCCTGACCCTGCCTACTATTATCCATCAGCCAGCCACAATGAAGGGCTGCTGCTAATGGACTATGCCATAGACCAGAAAGAGGGCTTTCTGCTTGTAATAGGAGACCCCGGTACCGGAAAAACTACCCTGTTAAAGGTATTCCTGGAAAAGTGGAAGGACCAGGCAGAGATCGCAATAGTGTTAACACCAAGACTTTCCCCGGAAGAGTTTCTGGTATCTGTTGCCGAAGACCTGCAGATCAGCCTTGCAAACAAAAACAAAAATGAAATCATCAGAGAGCTGAGAGATTTCATGACAGCAAAATCAACAGAGGGTAAAAGGGTCATTATTATTGTTGATGAAGCTCAGAACCTGCCCGATGAAACCCTGGAAGAGCTGAGACTTCTGTCAAACCTTGAAACCGATAAGGATAAGCTGCTGCAGATAATTCTTCTGGGACAGCCCGAACTTGAGACAAAGCTTATTGGAGACAGTCTGAGACAGCTTAATCAGAGGATTTCCACACGGGTCCACCTTAAACATTTCAGCCCTGAAGAAACCCTTGATTACATAAACTATCGAGTCATAAAAGCCGGGAAGAAAAACCTGCAGATCCACAAGAAAGTCAGCAGACTTATTTTCAAGCTTACAAACGGAATTCCCCGCCTTATTAACATGTTGATCTCAAGGGCATTGATGGCCGCTTTTCTTGAGGAAAGCAATATTATCCATCCTCGACATATAGAGCATGCCGTATCCAGTCTTAAACACAGTGATATAAAAGTACAGCGAAATATAATGGTCCCTGTATTTGCAGGGCTTGCTGCAATTCTTGTAGCAGCCTCTTTAATATATTTTATTTCAGGGACAAATGAGACTCCATTGGCTCTCAAATCATCAGAAACTGCTGTCAGCAAAAGAACATTTCCAATCAGTCAGACGCAAGCAGACAAGAACATTGCGGCTAACACCAGACCGAGTGAAGCTCCGGTTCCTGGGTTTAAACTCTTAAACGTCAATGTTGATGTTGCCATCGTCAGATACAGGCCATCCATGGATTCCGGGAAGGCCGGCTGGACCTTAAAGGGCAACCAGCTTGTTGTTTTAAATGAGACTGTTGATGAAAACCGGGGAAAGTGGTTCCAGATCCTGTTTCAGGGTGAAAAGCGATGGATATCAGGCGCGGTCGTTAGTATTGCAGGGTTGGAAGATGAGGTTAAGCCGGTGATTATCGAAAGTGCTGGGAAGATAGACCTAGCGGTAGAAGAGATCCCTGAGCCACAGGTTGCACCTGAAGAAAAATCTTTACCTGCAGATAATACGAGGGAAGTTGAGTACAGTTCCTCTCACCTCTCACCTGGCGAAGCAGATCCTTTGTAAACTATTCTTTTCTGTCTTCTCTCTGAAGTATCATAATTCTCTGTCTTATCTGTATTCTTTTTTGTTGCTCAAGAGATTCCAACCGTAATGTTTTTTTATAGAGCTTTAATGCTTCTTCTTTTCTGCCCTGTTTTTCATATACCCTTGCTAGTCCAAGTATGCCTGCTGTATCACCAAGTTTGCTAAGTTTGGAAAAGTATTCGGCAGCACCGGAATAGTTTTGTTTTGTTTCATTAAGAAGGGCCAGGTTGAAAATTGCATTCTTATTATCCGGTTCCACTTTATAGGCACGGCCAAGATAATAATCTGCAGCTGTAACATTTCCGGATTTTGCGTAGGCTATACCCAGGTTTATAAGGGCCGGGGTATAATCGACATCAAGCTCTTCGGCCATGAGTGCATAGTGTATCGACTCCTGAACAAGCCCCAATTTTAAATATATATAAGCAACACTGTTTAATACCATAACATTGTCGCTGTCTATCTCCAGCACTTCCTTGTATGTACCAAGGGCTGATGAATACTCCTGCTTCATCTCAAATTCCCTGGCCTTATATAGAAAAGCGTCTCTCGCAGCAATGTCGATCTCTTTTGTTTCTTCATTAGCCATGGTCGGCATATCTTCATTATCCTTTGGGCTGGATGACACTACAACAGGAGATGCAGAAACTTTTGGTTTTTGTTTTTTTGTTCGGAGTTTCTTCTTTTTTGATTTCGCAGGGCTTGCAGGCACAGTCTTCTTCTCCAGACCGCTTTGTGCTGTATTTCCTGTTTTAACAGTCTTAACAGAATTCTCCTGTTTATCAGGAATTGCTTCAGATTTAGCAATTAGCTGAGGCCGGGTCATCCCTGTGTTAGAGGTACCTGAAAGGGTATTTACAAAAGAAACAACTATGATGCCCGCCAGCACAAAGAAAAATGCTATTCCGGATATAATGAATATTTTTCTTCTGGCAGCTGATCGAGATGCCGAGGACTGGACAATACTTTTGAGATTTGGGGGCACTTCCCTTTTTGGCTGGGGCTGTTTTATCTTTGAGAGCAGGTCAGCAAGCAGGCTCATTACAATCCCGTGAATAATGCATTAAAGGCAGGTTGTTTCAGATAAAATAATGGACTTTTCATTTTGCCTTCAATTATAACAGATATCCTTTTTAAGTGACCCTCCCCGGCAGATCAATAGAATCTCACAGGCAGCAATGTCTCCTCATAGTAATCCATGCATTGCTCGAGCATGCTTTTTAAATTACCATTGCTTGCATCTTACATTACAAATCCGGTATTCTTTTCACTGTTATGACCGGATTATCACCTGAAGAACAGTTACATGTAATCAAGCGGGGCACAGTAGAGATTCTTCTTGAGAAACAGTTACTGCAAAAACTTGAAAAGTCTTATAAAGACAAAAAAGCCCTGAAAATAAAAGTCGGATTTGATCCCACTGCCCCTGATATTCATCTCGGGCATACGGTGCTGCTGGAAAAAATGCGGCAACTCCAGGATCTGGGACATGAGATCATTCTTATAATAGGAGATCTCACCGCAATGATAGGCGATCCCACTGGCAGGTCTGAAATCAGAAAACCACTCACCAAAGAAGAGGTGCTGCAAAATGCAGAAACCTATAAGCAGCAGGTTTTTAAAATACTTGATGAACAGAAAACTGTTGTCAGGTTTAACAGTGAATGGCTCGAAAAAATGACCTCCATGGAGATCATAAAGCTGCAAGCCAAACAGACTGTTGCGAGAATGCTGGAACGGGAAGACTTCAAACAGAGATTTAAGAATCAAAACCCTATAGGCATCCATGAGTTTATCTATCCTCTCTTCCAGGGCTATGACTCTGTAGTGCTCGAATCTGATATAGAAATAGGAGGAACTGACCAGCGCTTCAATCTGCTTATGGGCAGGGAACTGCAGGAAGATGCAGGCCAGGTACCGCAGGTACTGGTTATCATGCCTCTTTTGGAAGGTACTGACGGTGTTAAGAAGATGTCCAAAAGTCTTGGTAACTATATAGGCATTGCAGAACCAGCAAAAGAGATATACGGGAAAATTCTATCAATCAGCGATGAACTGATGATTAAGTACTATGAACTACTCAGTCATATAAGTATTGTGGAATTAAATAAGTTGAAATATGGTATTGAAGACGGTTCTGTCCATCCCAAGAAAGCAAAGGAAGACCTGGCCCTTGAGATAGCGGAAAGATACTGGGACAGGGATGCTGCGTTAAAGGCTAAAGAGGAATTCGAGACTGTTTTTAAAGACAAGGGGCTGCCTGATGATATCCCGGTTTTCAATGTAGATAAAGAAGACACTGAAATCTGGCTTCCAAAAGTAATGAAAGATTCGGGACTTGCAAAAAGCACAGGTGAAGCAATGAGACTTATCAAGCAGGGTGGTGTAAGTGTTGATAATGAAAAATGGACAGATCCGAATAAAAAACTTCATGTTGGTAAAGAGTACCTATTAAAAGTTGGTAAAAGAAGGTTTTTAAAGCTCCTACCATAATCTGTTAACCTCCCCTAAAGCCCTTTTCAAGTTCTTCTATTTACCTGCATTATCCGAGAAAAAGCCAGGATAGCAGCATTTATTCCCAAAGTACCACTTCTTCGTTATCCTGCTCCTGTTTAGTAATTCTCTTTTGCCAAAATTGTTTTTCTCTCTTGACAAGGTCTCTATTAATAGAATTTTTAATTTTTTTTGAATATACTGAATAGTCATCAAAATGAAAGTGCACCACTCGTCCTGTATTGCCTCCAAGGTCAGAGGCTTGCAGCTTAATGTTTTCAAGTTTAAAAAATTCAAGAATAAACCTGCTATTAACATCCCCTACACAAAAAAAATTATCGCTTCCTCGTGATTGCTGAAGAATGGACCCACCGCCAAATGCCTTTGCATGCAAGTTTTTACGCCTCGCACCCTGTTGCAACATTTTATTAATAAGTAATTCCATTGCATGGATTCCATATCTGCCCGCTTCACTCTGGCATACAGGGATATTTTTTGCATAGCGTTTATTGCTCAGAAGAAAGTGGTTCATCCCTATAATCCTATTTACAGGGTCATACATACATGCAGAAACGCATGATCCCAGGATAGTTGTTATTATTACGTCTGACTTTGAAACATATAGCTCGCCGGGATGAATTGTAATTACAGTTTTTGTGCCCTTTTTTTTAAAATCCATTTTCACAGCTCGCTATTAACTAAATCGGTACATTAAGGTATCTGCTAGATAGGATTTATCCTGATATTATTATGGGGATTTTTCTAATTTGACTTGTTAAATGCTATGAAATAATAAAGAGGAAAACACTATTATTTATTAAAGTCCGAGTAAGTCAAGTATGCAGGAGATTAATCCGGGAGATTTAGCCTGCTGGCAGTAGAAATAAAAACTTCCAATGAAAGTGGCTATGGACGTTATGATTAATATAACAGGCCCTTTCATTCCTTTTTCCTCTGCCTCAAGGTCAATATGATAGGCAGGCTGAAAGCTCTGTTGCGGTCTCATGACATTCTGATTAACATTTACCTGAGGCTTTACAAGCGGTTCCTGTACATTTGCAGTGGCTTCTTTTACCGGTTCTGTCTTTTCTGATGTCTGCTCCCGCTGCTTTGATTTAAGCGACACAATATAATGAAATACATCTGTGACCATTCCTATTTTTTGTGTGGCCTCATACACATCATGGGCATCTATGAACTCTTTTTCTTTCTCATATGCCACCTGTAATGTCCTGTCACATAATGAGTTAATAGTTCGTGGAGTTCCTTCAGATTTAAAGGCCAGCGAGATCGCTTCCCATCCTGTTTCTGAAAATATATCAGGATGGCCTCCTGCAATCTGCATACGGTGTGAGATATATTTTTGTATACTTTCCGAATCCATCTTGCCTAATATTTCCAAAGCTGCAATGCGCTGTTTAAATGGCTCCATTTCAGGCTTATTAATTTTGTCCATTATCTCTTCCTGGCCAAGCAGCAGGATCTGGATAAGTTTAGTGGGCCCCTCTTCAAGGTTGTTCAGAAGACGAATCCCGTTAAATGTGTCCTCTGACATAAGATGCGATTCATCTATTATCATCATGTACTTGCTGCCTTCTGCAATAATCTTTAAAAGGGTGTCCCTTATATCACGTATAACAAATGTCCTCTCAGTTGAAGACAACTCAATACCAAGCTCCTGGGAAAGATAAAGAAAAAGGTCCATGCTGTTTGCCGGCGGTTCTGCTATCCATACAAGTTCGAGCGTTTCGGCAAAATCAGACTTTATCATCTGGCTTAAAGTAGTTTTGCCTGATCCTATTGGTCCGGTTACAACCATTAACCCCCTGCCAGCCTTTAATGATTCCGTAATATGAGTGCGGACAATATGATAATCTCCCTGATCAAAAAAGAATACCGGATCAGGTACATTTTCAAAGGGCAGTTTGTTCAGTCCAAAATGTTTTGTATACATATTCTTTAAAACTCCCTCTCACCGGGAATGAGTTTCACCTCAACTCGCCTGTTTTTTGCCCTGCCCTCATTCGTATAATTAGAAGCCACAGGACGGGTATCGCCATAACCGACTACAGATATACGTTCGCGGGATATGCCGTTTTCAACCAGTATACGGGCTATTGCCTTGGCCCTGCGAAATGAAAGATCCATGTTGTCCTGATGCTGCATACCAGGAGTTGCTTTTATCGGAATGTTATCAGTATGGCCCTCAATAACTACATAATGGCCGGATGATGCAGAAATTTTCTGAACAAGTTCATTCAAAGAGCTTATTATGCTGTTGCTGACAACAGCCTGGCCTGATCGGAATGTGCCTCCGCCAAGTACAGCCAAAACCTGCTCATTCTTCTCAGGCTCTTTAGTTTCAGCCTTTGGCGCGGGTTCTTTCTGACTGTCTGCAAGCTTTCCCTGCAACTCTGAAATCGTTGCTTGCAGTTTATCAAGCTGAACCTGACTTGCATCCTGCTCTTTGGCAATCGGTTTAGGCTTAGATTGTTCTTCAGGTTCAGTGACCTGTGGGACAGGCTTTCCCGGCTGACTTTTATAACTAAAGTCATAGCCTGGAATTTCCAGTGCCCTGTACGTTATAAGTCCCGACAGTAAAAAAAAGATAATGGACAGACCAATGATAAATATGCGCATAGTATATTATTCGAATTTATATGTTATTAACTTTAGATATCTTAAAGGATTGATTATAGTATTTCAATCAGTTCAAAGTTTAGGATTCAGGGAAAAGATTGGTCGGCTGAAACCTCGGAATACCATTATTCAACTGTTAGAATGTTCCGTCGTTTAAGCAGTTGAACCTCGATACTTTCTACTCACGTCCGAAGTCATCATCAAAACGCACGATGTCATCTTCTTCGAGATAATGCCCCATCTGCACTTCAATAATATGGAGAGGGATCTTGCCGGGGTTTTCAAGGCGGTGGCGGTTGGCCTTGGGTACAAAGGTTGATTCGCCTTCTTTAAGGACAATTATATTATCGCCGTTGGTGATCTTTGCTGTGCCCTGCGCCACTATCCAGTGCTCGCTCCTGTGATAATGCATCTGCAGGGAAAGCTTAGCTCCGGGATATACTACAATGCGTTTTATTTTGCTGGTACTGTCTTCTTCAAGAATTGTGTAAGTACCCCAGGGACGGTATACCGTCAAGTGGGCCTTGCATTCTTTTCTACCCTGTTTCTTCAAGTCCTGGACTATGGTTTTAACATTCTTGCTTTTTTCCATATCCGAGACAAATACAGTGTCCGGTGTCTCTATAATGACAATATTTTCCAGGTCATTGGCAACAACAAGCCTGTTGTCTCCCCTGATAAAACAGTTCTTTGTGTTTTGAAGTACCACGTCTCCCTCTGTCACATTATTATCTTCTTCTTTCGGGAGAAAGTCATAAAGAGATTTCCATGAGCCTATGTCGCTCCAGCCAAAGTCAGAGGGAAGGACAACACCTTTTTTAGTCTTTTCCATTATCGCGTAATCAATTGATATGTCCGGCAGCTGCTCATAATTCTCTAATGTTACTTCTCCTCTGGACACCATCTTTTGCATGTTCTTGAGCATCTCCGGTTCATGGGTCTTGAACTCCTTTATAAGGGTAGAGGCCTTGAAGGCGAACATGCCGCTGTTCCAGAAGAAGTTCCCTGCTTTCAGGTATTTCCTTGCCGTTTTCTCGTCCGGTTTTTCCACAAACCTCTTGATAGCCAGTGCACCGCTCTTGACCTTCTTTGCACCTTCGATATATCCGTATCCCGTCTCCGGGTAGTCCGGCTTGATACCGAATGTAACGATATAGTTTGAATTTGCAAGAGAAATAGCTGTGTTAAGGTTTTTCTGAAACTCCTGAAGATTAGTCATGACATGATCAGAAGGGAAGATCAATATTACAGCATCTTTTTCTTTTTTGAGGATCTCAAGCACTCCCAGTAAGATTGCGGGGGCTGTGTTACGACCGCAGGGCTCGGCAATGACCTTGCCCTCAGCAGGTATATCTATTTCTTCCAGATGGCGTCCGATTTCAAAAAAGTGATCATCTCCGCAGATGATCCTTAAATCTTCTGCCTTGAGCACAGGAAATAACCTTTTGATTGTGTTCTGAATAAGAGAATCCGTTCCAACAAAGTTAACAAGCTGCTTGGGGAAAAGCTCCCTGGAGACCGGCCAAAGCCTGGAACCTGATCCTCCGGCAAGGAGAACAGGATAGACAGAAAGCTTCTTTTTTGCAGAACTTTTTTTTGCAGGCATAGATTGTTTTATGAAAAAGTTATATCAATCATTGTAAAGGTTAACAAAAAACAAGGTCAATTATATAATCAGTTAGGCATAAAATATCTTTAGCCCATTTTATTCATAAATTTAGTCATAAAAGCCAAAAAAAGTGATATTGGAATTATAATTTTGTGCAGCAGAATATATTCAACTTTCCACATCCATCCAGCAGTCTTCATTTTCGATATTCAGTGAGATTATGTTTGAAATTTCCCGGTCTGCAGATGTGCCGTCCCGGCCCAGATCCTCAAGTAAAGCGCGGGGTATTTCGATAGTACACATTTTATCTTTTCTGAGCAATTGAAACCTGTAAGCCATGCTGTTAAAGAAATAGTAAATGCGGTAAATGATAATGAGATTATCTATTTCCTTGATCTTTTTATCCAGGACATCAAATGAAGGGACATCGCTTTCAGCAACAAGCGGATCATCGGGGTCTTCCATTACGTCTCCTTAAAGAACCTGTAATAATTAAAGTCAGTTTCTTTGTATGTCATTCCGGCAGTCCTTAAGCCGGAATCCAGTTTTTTCAGAAACTTCTGGATGCCCGATTACTGACTTCGGACATGACAAATATAATAATCGTCACTTAATAAATAGATTCTATGTACAGTATACTCCATTACGTCTAATCTTTAAACAGTTCTCCGCTTGCACCATTCTCATCATCTTTGTCAACAACTCGGGCAACACTGACAACTTTGTCCTTTGCTGCAAGGTCTATCAGCTTTACTCCCTGAGTGGCCCTTCCGATCAGAGAAATATTTTTTGCCTTTGTTCGTATTGTCTTACCGCTGCTGGCAATGATGATTATTTCATCATCTTTTGTTACCTGCAGCACTCCGACCACCTTACCGTTTTTGGGAGTTACTTTTATAGTAAATACGCCTTTGCCGCCTCTTGTTTGAGTTCTGTATTCCTTTGCTCTAGTCCTTTTACCAAAACCCTTTTCCGTTACGGTAAGAAGAGTTGTTTCATCATCCAGTACATCTACAGATACAACCTCATCATCCTCTTTCAGTCTTATTCCGCGGACACCCTTTGCTACACGTCCCATCGACCTTACATTGCTTTCGTTAAACCTGATGGATGAACCTCTCCGCGTACTCAGGTTAATGTCTTTCTGGCCATCTGTCATTCGCACGCCAATGAGTTCATCACCGTCTTGTAGTTTGATCGCATTAATTCCGGTTGATCGGGGATGACTGTATGCGGTAAGGGCAGTTTTCTTGACAACACCATTTTTAGTAGCCATAAAAAGAAATTGATCATCTTTATACTCTTTTATGGAAAAAACCGCTGTGATTCTTTCACGCTGGGAAATATGCAGCATATTTACCATGGCCTTCCCCTTTGCTGCCCTGCCCATTTCAGGTATCTGATAAATCTTGAGCCAGTAAATCCTTCCCAGGTTACTGAAGAACAGAACCGTTTCATGGGTTGATGCGGTAAACAGGGTCTCCACAAAGTCCTCTTCCCTGGTCTCCATTCCCATTGATCCTTTACCGCCCCTTCTCTGGCTTCTGTAAAGGTCAAGGGCATTTCTCTTAATAAAGCCATTATGGGATATTGTTACCACCATCTCCTCTTCCTGGATCAAGTCTTCTATGGTAATCTCTTCGGTCTCAATAGTAATTTCCGTACGCCTTTTATCGGCATATTTCTTCCTGATCTCGGCCAGTTCCTCTTTGATTATATTGTCTACAAGTGCGGAACTTGCGAGTATTGTCTTGAGTCTTTTAATTTCCTTTAATAACTCATTGTAATCCTGAATTATTTTGTCTCTTTCCAGACCGGTAAGTCTCTGCAGTCTCATCTCAAGAATGGCCTTTGCCTGGATCTCTGTTAGCGCGAATTTGCTTATCAAGCCGTTCAGTGCTTCATCGGGCGTCTTTGATGCGCGTATAAGCTTGATGACCTTATCAAGATTATCAAGGGCAATTTTAAGACCTTCAAGTATATGGGCCTTTTCTTCGGCCTTTCTCAGCTCAAACTTTGTCTTCCTGACTATTACTTCACGCCTGTGCTCTAGGAATAGCGAAAGCATGTTGTGAAGGTTCAGGACCCTTGGCTGACCATTGACAATGGCAAGCATGTTCATCCCAAAAGTGGATTCCATGGGTGTGTGCTTGTAAAGTTGGTTCATGATGACCTGAGGTATCTCTCCCCGTTTTAATTCCATCACCACTCGCATACCGTGTCTGTCAGATTCATCCCTGAGATCGGAAAGGCCCTCAATTTTTTTATGTCTCACAAGCTCGGCAATTTTTTCTATAAGTCTTGCCTTGTTAACCTGATAAGGCAGTTCTGTTACAACAATACGCTGGCCTTTCTTATACTCTTCGATATCCGCCTTGGCCCTGATTCTTACAATGCCCCTACCCGTGGTGTAGCCATCATGGATTCCCTTTTTCCCATGGATTGTACTGCCCGTTGGAAAGTCAGGTCCCTTGATCTTTTTCATTAGTTCTTTGATCGTAACCTCAGGGTCATCTATCATCATCAGAAGACCGTCAATAACTTCGCCCAGATTATGAGGCGGTATGTTTGTTGCCATACCAACTGCAATCCCTGATGATCCGTTAATAAGCAGGTTGGGTATTTTTGCGGGCAGTACTACCGGCTCCTGTGTTGTATCGTCAAAATTAGGTATGAAATTAACCGTTTCCTTATCAATGTCCTGGAGCAGTTCCTCGGCAACCTTAGTCATACGTGCTTCGGTATAACGGTAGGCTGCTGCCGGGTCACCGTCTATGGACCCAAAGTTGCCCTGTCCGTCAACAAGCATATAGCGCAAGTTAAAGTCCTGGGCAAGCCTTACCATCGCATCATAAACAGCAGAATCACCATGCGGGTGGTATTTCTTAAGCACTTCACCAACTACACCGGCGCTCTTGGAGTATTTTTTACCGGGGATAAGCCCTTCCCTGAGCATTGCATAAAGTATCCTGCGCTGAACGGGTTTGAGCCCATCCCTTACATCGGGTAATGCCCTGCCCACGATTACGCTCATCGCATAATCAAGGTAGGACGTTTTCATCTCTTCTTCAATATTAATTATCGCTCTCGCCATTTATTCTCCTTAAAACCAACAGCTATTAAGATATATTTTGTAGCAGATTTTGAACTGTTTAAACGACCTAAAATTATAACATCTTTCAGGTATAAATAGCACTTATTTTAGCGCATTTAAATACGATGTAACACACTGAAAATAAAGGGAAAGGAATAGTGTTTTGGATGGTCTTACAACTATCCAAGATCAATACTCAATATTGCTCTCAATTTAACAGTCGAGATGCATCCGATTTACATATAAATTGAAGGCTAAAATCTGAGTGTTCCAAAATTATTTGCGCTTATTTTTTTCATATAACTCTCTTATGAAAGACATATGATCATACCCTGCTTCTCCGTACATGGTACATATCCTGTCTGCAAGTTCTGTTTGTTCGTTTGAGTATAGTGATTCTATAATAGCTTTGATATCTTCGTCCTGGTACGTAGGATATATACCTGCATAAAGCATTTCTATATAAAGCTTCCCAACTTTTTCAGAATCACTCTCGACATGCTGTGCAAGATATTCTACGAACATGGACGTATTGTGATCGACTTCAACATATTTGGCGGAGTATTTTAGCATCTCAAATATCTCGTCATCTATTTCATCAATCAATGATATCCATTTTGATATGGCGGACATAATATTTTGATATTCAAATTTCTCGATATTTAATGAAGCTATGTCAAATAAACTTTTCCAAAGAGGTTTTAGTTTAGTTTTGTCGATTGGCCTATCACCTATCATTAAATAAAACGACACAATCTCTGATAACTGGTCAGGATTATTTTTATCTATAAGTCTATAGAGTAGGCTGCTTTTATCCTCCAGTTTTTCCCAATTTTGTAAATATCCAGTACAAATGTGCTGGACAAGTCGCTCTGAAATACGATCATCGTTAAAATCCGTTTCAATAGCTTTATTATAATGTTCATTTTTTCTTAGCAATGAATACAGTACTTCATATACTGAACTCGCATAAAAAAGATATCCCATAAAGGCTGCTTGCCAATGCCTGTCATTATCTTTTGGAAAAATCCTATTAACATTATCAATAACCCAATTTTTACTAAGATGATGTAGATTAGGTAAATACTGGCCTAGCGTTACTGAGAATTCAAATGACGGTTCAAATGTTCTATCAAGCCTTTTATTAAAATCAACCTTAATTGTTTCAATCCATCTCTCTTCATCATTCTTTTTATTTAATCTTGCGTAACGCAGTGAATAGTTCACCATTGCCGAAAAAATATTGCCCTTTGTAGAATTTAATACGGACGTTATTAAATCGCCCATGTCGTGAAGAGTAGATTCAGTTTTCTCAACAAGAGCAAGTAAAATTTTCTCAGCCTCTGGCAATAATTCAGATTTAAATGCATGGCTGTCATTGCGAGTCCCATCATTTATTAGCTCTGATACTTGAGATATAATTGCATTACGATAATCATAGTGACTTTTATCAAACTCTTCCTCCCAGAACTCTTTTGCTGAGATGATTTTTAAAATAAATGCCAAAAGTTCATCCCACTCAAAACTCTTTTTATTACGCCATGCTTCCCAAAGACCCCATAGTAGATCATGTTGATATGTTCTCTGAACGTTAAAGAATGGATTCAAATCTTTGGTAAATTTCTCTGGATTGCTTGATATACATGTTCTAAATTCGCTGGATAGTCCTTCCTTTGTCGGGGATTTCCACCCGATGCTTTTTTCTTGAAAATTATTCAAATAATCGGCGATGTCCGAATTGGACTTTGCACATATCTCTTCAGGTGTTATTGGACTTATTGAGCCCCACCGGGTTTCTGACCAATGATCAAAACCGGGATGGTCAATTTTGACTGGATTCGTTTTTTCATAAGTTTCGTAAGCTGTTATTACATCAGGATGTTTTGCCTCTAATAGTGTGAAAATCCATTCTCGCTTCTTATAAGCTAGGGACTTGTTGATTTTATCCGGTTCCCCCTGTATTTCATCGGGTATGTAATAGTCTTTAGTTTCAATCCAGTTCATAACCTGCTTAATTTGATTTTTATCAAATGAAACACAGTTGTTTTTAAGCAACTCAAATAGCTCATGCTTCACCCCATAGATGTCCAATGGATTACCATCCCAAGTCCAGAACATGTCGTTAAGACTATCGAAATGATGATTTATCGTATGTACAGCAAGTCTTTTAAAGATAATATGATCCTCTAATAATAGGCTTTTTACCATAGTCCTAACATTTACCGGTGATAACTGTTCAAAAGTATCTCGTAAAAAATGTACCATCTGACATTCATATTTATCGGCATGTCGATTTTGCGGATGATTTTCAATAGTAGGAATCCAGAGGATATGAAACATGGAGTCACTTATTTGTATGATTGATTTAATTTTACTTATAACTATTAAGGCAGCTTCTATACCACAAATTTTTATTATTTCATGTGTATTATTTTTCAAAGCTTTAGAAAGCCAATGTTTCTCCATTAGTGATTTATATTTGTCACCATTTTTCTCTGTTAGTTCCCGGTAATCAGTAATTATATCTAGTAGTTTAAGAATAAGAGGTGTTGCCTTTTGCTGAATAATATGAGAAAGAAATGATTTGCCAATTTCACTTCCTACAAGTGCTGAACCCCAACGTGATTTTAAAGACGTTCTTACAAATTCAATATGCTGGTCTTCTATTTTATCTACAGGCAAAGTGGAGACTATCTTTAGAATGATCCAATCCGTTCTATAATTGTCTATTCTTTTGCCATTATCATTCCTATCATTAATAATGGAGTTTACAATCTCAATAAGAGTATCTGTTATATCCCTTTCAGGTTCCTCCTTATTTTTATTTGCTACATGCTCCAGATAATCCAAGATACTCCAGTGAGGAATTGTAAAATATCCGGGTTGATCGGGCACCTCTTGAGGTGGAGGATTATTTGTAGGATTAAAAAAATTCTTTTCTTTTAGCGGTACAAGCCATTGTAAGGATTTTAAATTTTTAAAGAAATATGAATATCTTGCCTCAACCTTTAATAGGTTTGTTAAAGTTTCTATAATTTCAGTGGAGGGCTTTTGGTATTTAAGGAGTCTATCAAGAAGGTCTAATAAATTATAATAGGTACCGATTAATTGGTATAATATCTCCTCAAATGCATTCCATAACTCTTGGAATTCGCTTACTTCTCTTGGTTCCTTCCAAGCCCCTCTTCTGTGAGCATATTTGTGAAATTTTTTCGCAACTCTATGCCATTTAATAGCCAATGGATTTTCTTCTTTTACGTCTAATGCAGTACAAATTTGAGTTACATGTTTGTCATCTTCAGTTCTAATGACTTGATTGCATTCTTTACACATGATTTTCTTTTCATGAAGCACCAAAATATCTCTCAATCCTGCTTCTATTTCCCTAGAAATATGCGCTAGCAAGTATGCCTTGGCTTCTAGATTCTTAATTTGCAGAATTTTTAACCCATCAAGATAAAAAGCAGAAATTTCCTCTCCAATATTTTTAAGTCCTGAGTATATTGCTCGTTGTTTATGATCTAGTTTAATATTCTCGTCCATATGTATATCTATCCTTTTTAAAACAAAAAAGGGCGGGAAAACCCGCCCTTAAATCACTGTTACATATTATCTGACAACCTTCGTCTCATTTCCTCATCAAATATCCAAATTTCTCACTTCAAGTGCATGAGTTGCTATAAACTCTTTCCTCGGCTCCACCTGGTCACCCATCAAAGTGCTGAAGATCTCTTCCGCCTTGATTGAGTCCTCAACCGTTACCTTCAGCAGTGTCCTGTCATCAGGATTCATGGTCGTGTCCCACAGCTGCTCGGGGTTCATCTCACCCAGCCCTTTGTATCTCTGAATATTAATTCCTTTTTTCGCAACCGATAAAATGAAATCAAAGAGCTCCCTGGAACTGTCGAATTCGTGTTTCTCT
>PVMK01113905.1_pt1 | contig 28814 bp, 24 predicted proteins | sample 1853481 | NCBI WGS metagenome assembly PVMK01 (sample SAMN08533507, study PRJNA380276) | Marine sediment metagenome, whole genome shotgun sequencing project.
CGCCCCCGGCGTGAGTAACCAGAACTATGTCGGGGAGTCGCCCTTCCCTTTGCAGAACCTGATTGGCCAGTTCGTATCCGAGCGTTTCTATCCCCAATACGCTTGTGGGGACATAGAGGGAGGCGCTGAAAAACCCTGTATCCTCCAGCACCCGAAGCATGATATAAAAAAGCTCCGGCCCCACGGTAAGTTGCCAGACCTCAGCCCCGTAAGCCTCGCACGCCCGTGATTTCTCAAGAATTTCGGGTTGCCCCACCTTTCTGCTGTCATAGACCTCCTGAAGGACAATTGCCTTCAGACCGTGTTTGGCAGCCTGGGAGGCCACCGCTGCACCGTAATTTCCGGAACTGGCAGTCACCACACCTTTATACCCCAACCGCTTGGCATGATAGACCGATAAGGCGGCTCTCCGGTCCTTAAAGCTTCCGCTTGGGTTGGCCGCTTCATCCTTGACAAAAATCCGGCCCCCTTTTCCGGGCGGAGAAACGGATCTGACCAGTTGGGTCAGATTTTTGAGTTCAACCAGAGGCGTCTCTCCGACACCGGTCTGGAGGAAAATCTCCTGCACATCTTCCAGGGAATATTTACAGGACCCCATAAGCCCTTCATAGTCAAAGGTTATGGGTGACTTTTCAAACTCCCGGTAATCAATCCCGGTCGCCCTCTTCAGGATAGCCCCTTTTCTTGCCATTACCTCTGAATAGCTATTATCCATCCCGCATCTCTTTTCGCCATACTATTTCTTTTCCAGTAATTTCCCGGCCTCATTCCCGATGGGGAGGAGTACCTCCTGGGGCGTTCCGAAATCGTGTTCATATTTTGGGGTTACATCATGAAGGGTTCCGGTTAGCTCCCTCCCTATAAAGGTTTGGATCCTGACAATATCACCCTTGTCGGCCGGTTTATCCAACAAAAAACCCTTGACCCAGCATTCATAGGGGACCCGTTTGGTGGAAGAGGGAAGATTGTCGGCCCGATCAGAGGGTTTCAGGATAACGGTATGGATCTGAACCAGGTCATCTTTTTTTGCGTCAGGCATAGTTGATGGCTCCTCTTTCAAAACCCGGGGGGTGATATGGCTGAGACGATTGTCAGGGGGACATTTCCTGTGTTTGTAAGCCTGTGAGGGGTGTTTTCAGTGATGTATATGGAGTCCCCTTCTTTGAGATCATATATGCCATTCCCCAATTCTATCCTGCATTCCCCTTGAAGCACCAGCGCTGCCTCATCCCCTTTGTGGGTCATGGGATATTCTGCGCTGGTGCCACCCATTTCCAGCCTGGTAAGCAGGAAATCGATTTGGCGGTTGTGATTTAATGAAAGCAGCTGGTAGGTCAGCCGGGAGTCTGTATTCACCAAAATTCTCCGCTCATTCCTTCGTACCACGGGGCCTTCCCGTGAGGAGCCCTCTTCAAAAAACGAACTCAGGGGGGTCCCCAGAGCAAGGGCAATCTTACGGAGTGAGTTTATAGATGAGTTTGCGAGACCCCGTTCCACCTGGCTGATAAAACTAAGGCTAAGCCCGGTTTCGTGGGCCAAGTCATGGAGGGTCATGTTTTGCGTTTTTCTTGTTCTGCGGATTATGGCGCCCCTGTATATGGCGGATGGATCGTTCATGGATCCCTCATGATTTCAATATTAGTGAAATCCAGCATCAGGGCTCGACGGTGTTTACAAACGCTGGATACAGACAAGGTTTATTTGAATAACGTTATGAAATAACAAAGAAATATCCGATCTCTCTTTATAGAGAATAAAAAAATATGCTCGGTAAGGAACATATTATATTTAGAAATGTCAAAGAAACTTGTCAAGATTTTTTTTATATATTTAAAAAATTTCACTTTTTCGACAACATAAAGGTATCTGCTCAATATTTCGGGGAACCCGAATTTATGCGGACATCTCTGGGTAACGATTGGCGATGGCGGAACATACAGACATCTCTTTTAAGAGCCGCAAAACCCAGAAGATACTCGCATCACGGCGGTGAGGTTTACAATTCTGCCCGGAACAGCCCCTAAAGTGATTGCCCCTATTACGTTTGGCTGTCCCGCCTGTCCCGGGCAGATTGGTTAAGGTATTTGGGGCGTGGCAGATGCGAGGCAAGAACTTAAATTGCGCCTCTTAAAAGAGATGTCTGTATGCTCCGTTACCATGAACTAAATCCGTTACTTATTGAGCTATTGCGCATAAAGGCACTATTAATTATTTTATTTCACTTATACTGTAACTGCTCAGGTGGATAGGCTGAAGGCTGAACCCCACGGTGCACGAACTTATTGAAAACTTACCCTTATCTTCCTTGACCTTGCAAAAACTATCTCATCTCTGGATGGACACAAACTAATTGAAAAGATCCCATGGGGATGCTAATTTTGCGCGCATATTATATTTTGTATCCGAGGAAATAGGATGGGCCCAAAAACAAGACCCACTAAATTTCATTTTTTTTATGGCTGGTATGTGCTGGCGGCCTCTTTTTTGATCCTCTTTTTTAATTCAGGGGCCCGGTTTTCCATTGGGGTGTTATTCAAACCCCTGATCTCTGAATTTGGATGGAGCAGAGGCGCTGTTTCTCTGGCAGTCTTTCTCAACGTTGCGGTCTTTGCCATTTCGCTTATGATAGTCGGCAGGCTTTATGACCGCTATGGCCCCAAATGGATCATCCTTATCTCCACCGTCCTTCTTACGACGGGTTACATCAGCGTATCCTTTATTAACTCCCTGTGGCAGTTCCTGATCTTTTACGGGGTTCTGGCAGGCCTGGGTCTGGGTGGAACCTCTGTCCCGCTTATTGCAGCGCTGACCAGCAAGTGGTTTGAAAAACGCCGGGGGCTTGTCATAAGCCTGGCGCTTTCGGGCAGCTGTTTCGGCCAGTTTGCCCTTGTCCCGGTTTTTAATATCTTCTTGTTACGCTACGGATGGCGGACATGCTATATCCTGATCGCACTGATCATGCTGGTGGTAAATATAACGCTTGTTCTTGGGGTGATCAAAGGGGACCCTGAGGAATTGGGCCAAAAGCCGTTTGGCTATTCAGACAATGACGAGATAACAGAACAAAAAAAACAGACACATCAGGGCGAGGGTCTGCCGGATCTGCCGGATCTGGGGTTGAGGGGGGCCATACGCACACCCTCTTTCTGGTTCTTTATCATTGCTATGTTTATCTGCGGCAGCGGTGATTTTATGGTGTCCACGCACTTGATTCCTTTTGTTACCGACCATGGCATTTCACCCACCACCGCCGGGAACATGTTGGCCTGGTATGGGCTTATGAGCCTTGCGGGGATGATTATTGCCGGGCCTGCCTCTGACCGGATCGGAAACAAGATTCCCATTGCCTTTACTTTTGGGCTCCGTTTCTTGCTTTTTCTGATTATTCTGAAATATCAGACCTTTGTTTCCTTCTATATCTTTGCGCTCTTCTTTGGCTTCACCTTTCTTATCACAGCCCCCCTGACAACCACCCTGGTCGGGCGAATGTATGGATTCTCCCATGTGGGTATTCTAACGGGTTTTGTTGCCACCATTCATCACCTGGGTGGCGGGATCTGGGCATACGCAGGGGGGCTTTTTTTTGACAAGACCGGAAGTTACACGCTGATCTTTATCCTCTCGGCCATTATGGCCCTCGTAGCTATCCTGTGTACCATCCTTATCAAGGAAGAGAGGCAGATAATTGCCAGGCAGGTAACTTCTCAGTAAGTACGGGAGAAATAACAGGATATCTGGAGTGGGGTTCGGGTGTTTCTTGAAGGCGCTCTCTCAAAAGGGATTTACCTCTCACTTTCGCAGTGACTGATATTTGGGGTTTTCTCCCAATAAACCCTTATTGGTTTCTCCGTGCTTTCGTCAAAACCTCTCCGAGCTGGAGGTCCTACGAGCCGGAAGCCCAAATATCAGCCACGCTACGACGACTGGTTTAGAGAGCGCCGGAGAGAAACAGCTGAACCCCACGGTGTCCGAACTTATTGAGAACTTATCCAGGCGGTGTCTCCCAAGATAACATCAACGCCTTTAATTTGTGGTTTTCGGGGAGTATAAACTCCGGATCGACCTTGACGATCCTTTGTGCTTCTTCCTTTGCGGATATCAGGAGTTCCGGTTCCCTAAAGACCGCCCCCAGATCCAGTTCCCCGAGCCCCGCCTGTCTCGTCCCCATAAGTTCCCCGTGCCCTCTCATCTCAAGGTCCCTTTGAGCAATCTCAAAACCGTCATTGGTCTCAACCAACACTTTGACCCTGGCCATACTCTCCGGGGGAGCATTCTCTGGGACCATGAGCACACACAGTCCCGGTCTCGAACCCCTTCCCACCCGACCCCTTAACTGGTGGAGCTGGGACAACCCAAACCGTTCTGGGTGCTCAATCACCATCATGGTCGCCCCCGGTGCATGGACCCCCACCTCTATCACGGACGTCCCCACCAGGAGATCTATTTTTCCCGTACGGAATTCCTCCATTATCCGATCTTTTTGATCCGGAGCAATCCTGCCGTGGATCAATCCAACATGAAATCCGGGTGCAAACAGCCGGGTTAGTTTTTTATGCATTTCAAGAACATTTTTCAGGTCATCTTCTTCTGATCCTTCGATTACGGGACAGATTACTATTCCCTGTTCTCCGGTTGACAATCTTTGATTCAGGGCATTAAACACCTTCCTCTTCTCGCTCGCCCCTGCCAGAAACGTCGTTACCGGGTGACGCCCCTTTGGATATTCTTTGATCACTGAAATATCCAGGTCGGCAAAGACAGTCATGGCAAGGGTTCTGGGGATCGGGGTCGCCGTCATCACAAGGAGATGTGGGTTTTTTCCTTTTTTATCAAGCAAAGAGCGCTGTCTCACGCCGAATCTATGCTGTTCATCAATTACCACCAGCCCCAATCTTCCGAACGAAAGCCCTTCCTGAATAAGGGCCTGGGTACCTATGATCAGGTTGTATTCCCCTTTCTTTATCTTCTCATATTTTTTTAACCGGTCAGATTTTACAAGCTTGCCGGCCAATATGACCGGACGGAATCCCATTTTTTTTGGCAAAGAGGAGAAATATGAGTAATGCTGATACGCCAGCACCTGTGTCGGAACCATTATTGCCACCTGCAATTTGTTAAAGACGGCGATGTGGGAGGTAACAGCAGCCACAACTGTCTTGCCGCATCCTACGTCTCCCTGGAGCAGGCGGCTCATGGGTTTGCCGCCTGACAGATCATCCATTATCTCCCCGATGACCCTGTTCTGGTCCCTTGTCAAAGAAAAGGGGAAATAGTCCCGCAACCTCTTTCCCAGATCGCCAGGTATCGATAACGCCGGGGCGGTTCTTTCCCTGGACGTCATCTTTCTGGAAAGAATATTGATCATTACCTGAAAAAAATGATCAAAGGTCAGCCTTTTATGGCCCTTTGTCTTTTTTTGGTTCAAAAGATCAATGGACGAGCTGTTGGGTGGGAAATGAACATACCTGAGCGCATCTCCAAGCCCCGGGAGCCCCAGTCGACAAATCATTTCATCCGGAAGAAGATCCACAACAGCCGGTAGACACTCATCAAGAACCCGGCTTATCAAAGATCTCAGGATATACACTGAAACCCCTTTGACCGCTGGATAGACAGGGTGAAAACCAAGAGATATCGGCTGACCTGCGTCTTCCACCAAAGTGATGTCAGGGTGAATCATCTGTCTTTTACCGCGGTTTGACTGGATACGCCCATACGCCAGGAGCGTCGTTCCCCTTTCGGTGTAACGGCTGAGATGAGGCTTTTTGTAATTAAACCAGAGGAGTTCCAGTGGGGCGGTTTCATCCTCAATGATGATTCTAAAAAGGCCCTTCCCCCTGCGGGACGGCCTATCCTCCCCACCGGAGATAACGGCACCTTTTACCAAGGCCGGGACACCATCAACGGTACTGGAAATATCCTGGAGTTTACTCCGGTCTTCATACCGGATGGGGAAAAAGCGCAAGAGGTCAGTGGGAGTATGGATTCCTTTTTCGGCCAGGAATTGGGCCCTCTTGGGCCCGATCCCCTTAAAGGCCGTAAGGGGTTGTTTCAGAGTCGAAACTTCTTTGTGGTGGGTTTCAGACGATCGGATCACATCGATGGTTGTTAACAAATTGGAGGGGGTGTTACAAGAGAAATCATTTGACAGCAATAGCCTGGGCTAATTAGAATAATTGACAACTGAATATCAATCAAACGGGGCCGATCCAATGGAAAAGGATGGGGGGGCAACAACATATGCCAAAGCCGGTGTCGATATCGAGACGGGCAACAGGCTTGTGGAGCTTATACGACCGATCGCAAACAAAACCTTCCGATCGGGTGTCATCACGGATATAGGAGGTTTTAGTGGGCTTTTCTCATTAAATGTGGAGCATATCAGGAACCCGGTGCTGGCCGCCTCCACAGACGGGGTTGGCACAAAGCTAAAGATAGCATTCATGCTGGACAAGCACGACACCGTGGGAATTGACCTTGTTGCCATGTGCGTCAATGACATCATGGTGGGGGGGGCCACCCCGCTTTTCTTTCTGGATTATCTATCTATGGGGAAACTGGATGTTCAAAAGGTCCAGAATATCATAAAAGGAATCACCGCGGGATGCCTCGAAGCAAAGTGTTCGCTTATCGGGGGAGAGACCGCTGAAATGCCCGGATTTTACAAGGAAGGAGAATACGATCTTGCGGGGTTCGTGGTTGGGCTGGCCGACAACGAAGAGATCCCGGATGGTTCTGAGATTGCGGTTGGTCACCAGATCATCGGGATCGGATCGAGCGGGCTTCACAGCAATGGGTATTCACTGGTACGAAAGATCTTTTTTGAGGGGCTAAAAATGTCTGTCCATGACCATGTGCCGGATTTTGGCAGGACCCTTGGAGAGGAACTCCTGGAACCCACCCGGATATACGCAAGAACCATCACCAACCTGAAAAGAGATTTCCATCTCTACGCCATGTGCCATATCACCGGAGGAGGACTGATCGACAATCCTCCCCGCATGTTACCGGATCGCTGCAAGGCGGTCATCGATAAATCAAGCTGGGCCTACCCCCCCATATTCTCATACCTCCAAAAGGCGGGGCAGATTTCAGATCAGGAAATGCTGCGGACCTTTAATAACGGCATTGGCCTGATGATTGTAATAAACGAGCAGGATACAAGCGAGGTGCTTTTGAGGCTCAAGGCAATGGGAGAAACCGCCTGTCTTATGGGTTCTGTGGAGGAAAGGGGTGAAAATGAAGCGCCGGTTCAGTTTGTGGGAACGTGATCTCGATCTGATCTTTGCCCTGAACCCCTGAACCTGAGTAGTTACTATAAACGTAAATGATTTATTGGAGTTAAACATGTTTGGATTGGGTCCCACAGAACTCATTATCATCGCCGTCATCGTCCTTCTCATATTTGGCGCCAAGCGACTTCCTGAAATCGGAAAAGGTGTCGGAGGCGCTATCAAAGAATTTAGGAATGTGAAAAAGGAACTGACCTCGACAGAAAAGGACGATAAAAATCAAGAGGGCGCTTCCACTCAGGAATCCAAAAGTGAAACGCCGACCCTGGAGGCTACATTGGTCAACAAGGCCCTTGAGCAAGTGCCGGGTGTAAAAAAAGCCATGGATATCAAGAAAAAGGCGGCCAAAGTAAAAGAACTCCTCAAATAAACATCAATACCCGTGTTGAACACCTCCACACATGGAAAAAATAGCTGATATCCTTAATTACCATCCCCATGAGAGGTATTGATGTATGGAATCTGAGGCTACCCTGCCCGCGCCCATTGCAAGGATTACGGTAGCCTGCCCGGTTACGATATCACCACCGGCCCAGACTGCTTTTTTGGTGGTTTTGCCTGTTTGAGGTTCCGCGATAATATAGCCCCATTTATTGAGCTCCAGCCCCTCCGTGGATTGGGTCAGCAGGGGATTTGCCCCTGCCCCCACCGCGATAACAGCCAGATCACATTCCAACTGAAATTTGGACGTCTCCACGGGCACCGGACGACGTCGTCCGGATTCGTCGGGCTCTCCCAATTCCATTTTTAAACACTCCATGCCGGTCACCCGGCCATTTTTATCACCCAGCAATCGGATGGGGGCAGTTAGGAGATAAAACTCGATACCCTCCTCTTCAGCGTGATGGATTTCCGCTGTCCGGGCGGGCATTTCATCGCGAGACCGACGATAGATGATACGGACCTTGTCGGCACCCAGACGCATGGCAGTCCTTGCTGAATCCATGGCTACATTTCCCGCGCCAAACACCGCAACATTCTTTCCCTTTGCGATGGGAGTATCATACTCAGGGAAGAGATACGCCTTCATCAGGTTTGCCCTGGTCAGATATTCATTGGCGGAGTAAATGCCGATGAGGTTTTCTCCGGGTATGTTAAGAAAACGAGGAAGCCCTGCTCCCACGCCCACATATACGGCATCATAGCCCTCATCGAATAGCTCATCCGTTGTAATGGTCCTCCCCACCACCATATTGAACACCACCCTTACCCCCAACCTCTCAAGGAAATTGACCTCGGAATAGACGATCTCCTTTGGAAGCCTGAATTCAGGGATGCCATAGACGAGGACACCGCCCGGTTTGTGAAAGGCCTCAAAGACTGTTACCTCATGACCCTTGAGGATAAGGTCGCCGGCGACAGTCAACCCGGAAGGACCTGAACCAACCACTGCAACCCTTTTCCCCGTGGGTTTGGCCTTTGGAGGAAGATCACCTTTGCCACAATCCCTTTCCAGGTCGGCCACAAACCGCTCCAGGTTGCCGATAGCAACCGGGTCCCCTTTTTTGCCGAGTATACATCTCCCTTCACATTGAATTTCCTGAGGGCAAACCCTTCCGCAGACAGCAGGGAGGGCGTTTCTTTCCCATATCTTGTAAACAGATTTTGCAAACCTTTCTTCTTTTATTTGCTTGATAAAGGCGGGGATATCTATGGCCACAGGGCATCCTTCCACGCATAAAGGCTTTTTGCACTGGAGGCATCTTTCCGCCTCCTTTACTGCCAACTCCTCGGTGTATCCCAGCGGAACCTCTTTGAAATTTCGTCTCCTTGTCTGAGGGCTTTGCTCAGGCATGGCTTGCCGGGGTATTTTTTCTTTCTTAGCCACTTTTTCCGCCATCATCTCCTCCACAGTGCGTACAACATTCGCCGCTGTTATCCATTTTCAGTAGCCCTGTGCTGTGATCGCAAGGCGTCCACAGGACATTGCCCGAGGCCTTTACGCCGCCCTGCATTCACACTTGTGTTTGTCATAGGCAACAGCCTCTTCCTCGCGGTAGGCCTGAAGTCGCTGCATCAACTCATCAAAATCCACCTGGTGCCCGTCAAATTCGGGCCCATCCACACAGGCAAATCGGATCTGCCCACCCACGCTCACGCGACAACAGCCGCACATGCCCGTACCATCCAACATTATGGCGTTCAGGCTGACCAGGGTCTTGACTTTGTACTCTTTGGTCATTTTACACACAAATTTCATCATAGGCACCGGCCCGATTCCTACCACCAATTTTATGTCTTCCTTTTCAAGAATCTCCCTGAGCACGTCCGTCACAAACCCATGATGTCCGGAAGATCCATCATCCGTACAAACGTACAGTTCATGGGACGCAGCCCTCATTTTGTCTTCCAATATAAGAAGATCCTTTGTCCGTGCTCCGATGATTGTCTTCACATGGTTCCCGCGTTCTTTTAACCCCCTGGTAATTGGATGTAGGACCGCGATACCCGTGCCACCGCCGACGCAGACCACCTTCCCGACCGTCTCCAGATGCGTGGGTTTACCCAAAGGTCCTATAACATCTTGAAATTTATCTCCTATTTCAAGAGATTTGAAAAGGGCCGTTGATTTCCCGACAACCTGGTAAATGACAGTGACCGTACCCTTTTTGGGATTTGTGTCAGCCATGGTCAGCGGAACACGTTCACCTGTCTCATTGGCCTTTAATATTATAAACTGTCCCGGTTTGGCCTTTTTGGCTATCATAGGCGCACTGATCTCGTTTAAGATCACAGTGCCGTCTGCCATTTCTTCACGTCTTAGGACTTCAAACATTACAAACCTCCAAAGTAACCGTTCACAGGTTCAGGCCTGCCCGCCAAAGAATGAGTCGGCCTTTTTGGAAAACCATGTAACATAGCATAACACAGAAGTCAAAAGAGAAGGGTTTTGATTGGCAAAACTTTGGGGAGTGTCAGTCCAGAAGAGCAAGAAATTTAATGATGCGCTGAAAAATTGGGATGATAACCGTTGTCCCTCTTCAAAAAAGAAGTTTCTCCCAGTCAATCGATTTAAAGGTCTTGTGCAAAAAATGGTCATCTTCCACCGCGTGGAAGGACAAATGCTGAAATTTCTTTTTGGCAACGGTTTTCACCTCTTTCAACGGAATCACCTGATCTCCGATTCCATGGTAAACCCACACCGGTATGGAAATTTTTTCACCCGTATGGCCGGCGAATTCTGTGAAGTTGATAGCGGGGGCAAGCAAGACCATCTTTTTTACACGGGGTTCGTTTTCCAGGGCAAAAAGGGCGGCCATCAATCCGCCAAAGCTCGAGCCAACAAGGGTGATACCCGATTTTTTGGCAAGCACGCCTTTTAGCTCTTTCATTCGTTTCGGGAGATCCCCCGTGAAGTTGGGGATAATCATGTCCGGGTATTTTTTCCGTAAAAAGATTGACTTTGTCCCCTGATTGCCACTCTCCAGACCATGTATAAATATTCTGATATTCATGAGTCCCCAAGAGGTTGTCCGATGTTTTTCTTGACCTGGGCCTTGCTCCCCATAAATCTCTGAACCAGGTATGCCTACGGAAAATCTATCGCCCACACATGCGCCGTCTAGCTGATTTCAACAATTTCGAATTCCCGGACCCCTCCGGGGGTTTTGGCCTTTACCTCATCCCCCGCCTCTTTGCCTATCAAAGCCTGCCCCAGGGGGGAAGTCACGGATATGATCCCTTTTTCAGGGTCAGACTCATAGGGCCCAAGGAGTTGATAGGCTGTCTCTTCATCTGTCTTGAGGTTGTACAGCAGGACTCTGCGGCCAAAGACAACCCGATCCACAGGACCATCTTCCATCTCAATTATCTCTGCCCTGGCAATGACCGATTTCAATTCATTAATTCTCCCTACGATAAAGGATTGTTTTTCCTTTGCCGCATGGTATTCAGCATTTTCACTCAAATCACCGTGACTCCGCGCCTCCTCGATGGCACGGATGTTTTCGGGTCGAGCCACCCTCTGCAGGTGGGTCAATTCTTGTCTGAGATTTTCAAGCCCGTTCTTTGTAAAAGGAATTTTGTCCATTCTCTTTACCCTTCCAAATCCGGATAAACCGGATTAATTAAAAATAAGCCAAGTTAAGAAAGCCCCAAACCGAGGGCCAATCCCACTTGTCTGATGATGAATGCCGCCAAGAATGCAGCCACCAGATTAAAGCCTATGGAAAACCCGGCCCACAGCCAGGAAGTTTCCCTCCGGATACTGATTACGGTCACAAAACAGGGGACGTACAACATAGTAAAGATGATGAGGGTAAAGGCCTTTAAGGGGTTCCAATCGGGATCATTTCTCAGTCTCTGAGAGAGAGAGGTGGTCCCCTCGGGGTCCACTTCACCGATGGAATAGGCGGTTCCCAAAGTGGAAATCACCACCTCTTTTGCCGCAAAACCTCCAACAAGCGCTATGTTGATTCTATAATCAAAACCCAGCGGTCTGGTTACGGTCTCCAAACCCTGACCGATCCACCCCGCAATCGACCCCTTTAAAGCAACCTGCCGCTCCCGGTCACCCAGCCGGATCATTTCATCTCTAAAGCGAAGGTATTGTGCGGCGGCCTGGAGGTCGTCATTTTGGACATGTTTTTGAGACGCATCTCCCTTTTTGAGAGCAAAAACAGTCTTTACCAGAGGGATAAGAGGGCTATCTTCCAGCCCTTTGAGCACATCTCTCTCATTCTTGCCGGTTGCCCGTGTGAAGGAATCATAAAGCCTGTTGAGTTCTGTAAGGACCGCCCCAGTCGGAATCCATTTATTGATTTCAGGAGAGGCAAGCAGGGATCTTGCGATGTTTACTCGCTCATCTTCAAAAGATTTTTTCTGTTCTTTTGAAAGCCCCGGGAAGGTCATCATGGCCCAAAGGATGATGGAAAGCCCCAGGATCACCGTCCCCGCCTTTCTGATATAATACCAGGTCCTTTCCCAGGTATGGATCAACAGACCTTTGAGGGTAGGCATCCTGTACGGGGGGAGTTCCATGACAAAAGGGGTCTTGGGCCCTTTTAAAATGGTGGAACGGATGATCTTGGCGGCCAAGAGGGCAAACCCCCACGAAAACAGGGTCAGAATAAACATGATTCGCGCCTTGTCTTCAGAGAAAAAGGCCCCAATCAGCATGGCATATACGGGCAATTTTGCACCGCAGTTCATAAATGGTACAACCAAAAGGGTGGTGATTCTTTCCTTTGGGTCCTTGAGGGTTCTGGTGGCCATCACCCCGGGGACCGCACATCCACCGGAGATACCACCGCTGACGATGAGGGCGATGACCGAATTTCCATGCAGGCCAAACCAGCAAAGCACCCTGTCAAGCATATAGGCCATCCGTGCCATATACCCGGAGTCCTCCAAAATGGCGATGGCAAAAAACATAAACATGATAAGCGGGACAAACCCCAAGACCCCTCCCACCCCGCCGATGATGCCCGAGACAATCAAGGATTGCAGATTCCCGGCAGGGATGACGGATGAGACAGTATTGCTGAGAAATTCGAAGAAGACCTCAAAGACCTTGATGGGCACCTCACTGGCTGAAAATGTGAAGACGTAGATCGCATAAAGTATGGCTATCATGAGGAGAGGGCCAATGATCCGGTTTGTCAAAACCTTATCGATTTTGTCTGAGAGGTGTAGGCGCGACTCAATTTTTCTCTTAATGGCCTTTCTGGTGATGCCGGCTATATATCCATACCGATGACCGGCGATGACGCTTTCCGGTTCTTCATCGAGGGTATCAATCATGTGCTTTGATGTTGCCTGACAGATGTCCTCTATGCTCCCACCAAGATCAGGGGCCTTCTTTAGGAAATCAAGGATCTGCCGGTCCCCTTCCAGGCATTTGAGTGCCCGCCACCTTGATGGATATCTTATGTCAAAGGCCCCGGATTTCTCTATTATCGCCTCCATCTGATCCAGGCTTTGGTCAATGTCATTTCCATAGGAAATAACCGCCGGCTGCCATTTCTGACCCATTGCTGCAACCGCTATGACCTCGTCGAGACAATCCTGGATCCCTTGCTTTGATCTCGCCACCATCGGGACCACCGGGATCTGAAGCAAGGTCGATAATAGATGGGGATCCACAACAATCCCCCTTGACTCTGCTGCATCCATCATGTTGAGGGCGATGACCATGGGGGCGCCAAGCTCCTTGAGCTGGACCGTCAGGTAAAGATTCCTGTCCAGATTGGAGGCGTCCACAATGTCTACCACCAGATCAGGTCTTTCGTTGACCAGAAAATCTCTGGCCACGATCTCTTCAAGGGAATACGCAGTCAAAGAGTAGGTCCCGGGAAGGTCAACCACCTCTATATCATACCCTTTGTGGGAAACATTGCCGTACTTCTTCTCCACAGTCACCCCGGGATAATTGGCAATATGCTGTCGTGCACCCGTTATGGCGTTAAAGAGGGTAGACTTCCCTGAATTGGGATTTCCTGCAAGGGCTATGGTAATCTTTTTATTCATTTTCACTGCTGGGGTTCAGGTACTTCCACCTCTACCAGTATACTGTTTGCTTCGTTATTTCGGAGTGTCAATGTAAAATCCCTGATCTTTACGGCTACCGGATCTCTTAGGGGGGCCCGACCCTGTATTTGGATAGGAGTCCCTGAGACCAGACCCATTTCCCGTAGCCTCCTTCCCATGTCACCGATGGCCGATATCTTTCTGATGACCCCCTCCTGATTATTCGACATTTTCCTCATCTTGATGAGCTTTTTCATATAGTAGTCCCACCGTCCGGGTCACCCGCATGGTTACGGGGATGTCCCTCTCAAGGGGTTAAACAAAAAGACCACGAGAGGAACCGACCCAAAAAAATGGGTGTCCTCGTGGCCTCAATTCTTAAATCTCTATAAGTACTCAATAATCCCGGTGACCCCGGGTCTTGACCGTTTCTTTCCGGTGCTCCTCAAATATCAGCCATGCTACGACGACTGGTTTAGAAGCGCCGGAGAAAAACACCCGAACCCCGCGGTGCCCGAACTTGTTGAGAACTTACTATTTATTTCCCAAACTTATTGAATTTATAGTATATATCCTTGCGTTTGTCAAGCCGCCGACACCACCACCTCATCTTCCCCCATTACTTCTTTCAATTTTTTGGCATCACCCGTGACTCTGCCGACAATATTGACGCCACTGGCGGGTTTGATCTTTCCCCCGGTGCTCATAGGGGTTGGCCCGAAAAAGATACAAAAGGCCTTCCCGGTAGGCCAATAACCCAGGTCTCCTATTTCCACCTCCTCACGGGCACTCTCATCCAACTCTGCCTCAACAGGGATGGAGAAATATATTTCATCGCCCCATGTATTAAAGGCGGTCTTCAAAGGCATGGCATCTGCCACTTTTCGGGCGGTCGGCGTATCGTTTAATTCAGCATCAAGCACCAGATTACCTATCTGAATCGTGATCTTCATAGACCTTCTCCTCTCGTATCTTCCAGTGGGTATCTTGGGTCGTGACAAACAACGCTGGGGTGCCGGGTTTTAGCTAACAAGCCAATAATGATGACCTTTAAAATGGCCTTCGACCCTCGCAGACAACAGCAAAGACGTTGGTGCCGTTTCACAACACTCAAAAACCAAAAGCCGCAGTGCCGATAAAACACCAGCTCTTATCATCCTCTTCGGCAGTCGTAAACGATGCGTTTGCGCCGTTGGTTGTACCTTTTTCATTTGTGGCTACCAGTCGAAACTGATAGGTAGTGTCTTTTGTCAACCCCGTGATATCAGTCGAGATCGATATATCATCTGTTCCCGACCCTGCATCTTTTTGCGCTGTGGTTGAGCCATAGCTGGTGGTCGTACCGTATTCAAAATAATATGTCGTGGTGTATCCGTTGGGGTTGACCGTACCATTCAAAGTTGCCGAGTCAGTCCTCTCAGAAGTAGCAGAACCCGTCGACACTGTGGGAGAAGAAATAAAACGAAGGATCGTCCCGGATTCTCCTACGGCAAAAAGGTCCGTCTCGGAACTGCCCCATACACCCCAGAGATCCCTGGTGGAGCCACTGGTCATTTCACTCCACGCACTCCCGTTATATAGGACAATCACCCCATGCCATCCCACCGCATACACCCTGCTTATGCCGCTACCCCATAGCCCATAAAGATCACTGGAACTGGGGCTGGTCATTTTACTCCATACGCTCCCGTTATAGTGGGAAATGGTTCCGGTATCCCCCACGGCAAAGACATCACTGGCAGATATGCTCCCACACCGCCCTCAGCCGGTTTACGGCCTCACTGCTCATTGAGGTCCACTCGCCATCATAGTGCAGAATTGTGCCCTGATCCCCCACAACAAAGACGTCTGTCCCGGAACTGCCCCATACGCCCCAGAGATTATCGACAATGGGGCTGGTCATTTCACTCCACGAACTTCCGTCATAATGAAGGATCACGCCGGCATTACCAACCGCAAAGACATCACTCGCGGAACTGCCCCAAACGCCCCAGAGATCTTCGGCGTTCTCATTGGTCATCTTACTCCATGTGCTGCCATCATAGTGAAAAATCGTCCCTGACTCTTCAACTGAATCCCCTACTACAAAGACATCACTGGCGGAACTGCCCCATACGCTATTTAGGTCCGCACCGGTCACGACTGTTACTCCGCTCCAGGTACTTCCGTCATATTTGAGGATCGTGCTTGAGTCCCCTACTGCATAGACATCAGTGGCGGAACTGCCCCACACGCCGCGAAGAGTATTCCCCGTAGGCGAGGAGATCGATTCCCATCCAGCATTTGCTGCTAGTGGAAACAACATGGATATACCCAAAAAAACAACCCCACTCAAAACCCTCAGAGATTTCCTCATCTGAATACCCCCTTTTTAAACATGCTACTTACGGCCAAGTGGTCAGATTCCCTGTTGAAGCCTGAACTGTTGAACCCGTGGACGAATATTTTAATTGTAGAAATCTTTTTTAAAAACCTCAACCTTTTTGTCCTATAGATTCGCTTCTCTTTTGTGAGGCTCTCAGCCCGCTAATTTAGAATATCCCTCGCATTTTTTGAATTGACAAAACTTTCTCACTTTGACCAATATACCACAGCATCAAATCCCTTTGTGATCCGTTGTTATGGGGCAGATCAATACGACAGTTTCAGGTATCAATAAAATGATTATGAAAACAGAACAAACAGTCTATCAAAGGGCACTCACATATCTTTATGGCCTCCAAAAATATGGGATCAAATTTGGTCTCTCCAAAACGTCTAATCTGCTGAAGGCATTTGGCGACCCTCACAAGGGTCAAAAATATATCCATATCGCAGGGACAAACGGCAAGGGTTCGGTGGCAGCCTTTGTGGCGGCGATCCTGAGAGAAGCGGGTGTTGGCAGGGTTGGCCTTTATTCTTCTCCTCATTTGGTCCGGTTTACCGAACGGTTTAAAATAAATGATCGTGAAATGAATGATAAACAGGCTGTTGCCCTCATTGAAGAATTAAAATGCGTTTTCAACCCGGAGGACCCTCCTACCTTTTTTGAGGCAGTAACTGCTATGGCCCTGATTTATTTCGCAAGGGAAAAGACCGACATTGCCATCATGGAAGTGGGCATGGGGGGGCGTCTGGATGCCACCAATCTAATCACCCCCCTTGTTTCCGCCATAACAACCATATCCATGGAGCATCAGGATTATCTTGGATCACGTCTGTTGGACATTGCCGGAGAAAAAGCAGGGATTATCAAGAAAGGAATTGATGTTGTAACCGGAGTCACCCAACCCCCTGTTATCAGGCTGTTGGAAAACGTGTGCGCAAAAAAGGGGACTTCTTTGTGGCGTCTGGGAAGGGACACACGCTACCGTACCACACGCTCCGGTCTTCATTTTTATGGCACATCACACAGGCTCAAAAGTCTCCAACCAGGGCTTAGAGGAAGGTTTCAGTCCCGTAATGCCGCTTTGGCAATTACCCTGGTGGAACGGCTCGAGGAAAAGGGGTTCACGATTTCAGATCAGGATATCCGGGCAGGCGTGAACAACACCGCGTGGCCGGGCAGAATGCAAATAGTGGCCCGGGAACCCACCATTTTGTTGGATGGCGGTCATAACCCGGAAGCCATAAGGGCGCTTGCCGATGCCATAAGATCCGGTTTTGAGTTTAGACAAATGATACTTGTGATTGGCATAATGGAAGACAAAGAGATCGGCCAAATGCTCCGGTCGATTGTACCCCTGTCTGATTATACAATCTATACGAGGCCGTTATATTCCCGGGCAGCTCCCCCTGAAAGGCTGATGAGCCAGGCGTCATGTTTGGGAAAACCGGGGGAATCAGTGCCCGTTCTGACCGACGCCCTGGATAGGGCCCGCCAGATTGCTGACCCGCGTGATCTAATCGTTGTGTGCGGCTCGCTTTTTACAGTCGGGGAGGCCTTGACCTATTTTGATCCCGAGACCTACAGACCGGATAATTTGAACTAAAGGTGCCCTCGTTTGTTTTCTGCTTGTTTTCAACCGTCAATCAACAATCAACCATCGACAATCATAAATCCTATAGATGTAGCAGGGAGGGATAAGATCATTACTACTAGAAACCCGCCAATCCTTTTGTCCATAATTCTGGCCATTTTCACAACATTGGTTTTTAGTCCCGGAGATTCTTTTGCCATCGACATTTTGTCAACAAAAAATCTGATAGAAAATGAGGAGATCCCCTGGGAAATTACCGCCAAGAGTTTGAGCTATGACGAAAAAAAGGGCATATATGTGGCGGAAGGGGATGTCATAATTTCAAAAGAGAACCAGTTTTTGTATGCGCAAAAGGCCGTTTATAACATGAAAACAGGGATTGTAAAGGTATCCGAAGACGTACGACTTGAGGCGGGTGCAGACGTCGTAACAGGAGAAAGCGGGGTTTTTGACCTCAAAACAAAGACGGGCGAAATCGTTAACGGCTCCCTCTTTTTGAAGAAAAACAACTTCTATCTGAGCGGTAGCGTCCTGAAAAAGGTGGCGGAAGACACATATATTATTAAAGACGCATCTGTGACTACCTGTGACGGGGACAACCCTGACTGGTCTTTTACCGGATCTGAGGTCAAAGTGACGGTGGAGGGCTACGGAACAATAAAACACTCTTCCTTCCGCATACGGGGGGTCCCCATCCTGTACATGCCGTATATGATATTCCCGGCCAAGACCAAACGGCAAACGGGTCTTCTCCCCCCCAGGGCGGGCTACTCCACCCTCAATGGCGGTGATTTTGAATTACCCTTTTTCTGGGCAATCTCCGATCAGACAGATGCCACCCTGTATTCGCGTTATATGACCCATCGAGGATACATGCAGGGAGCGGAGTTTCGATACCTTGCGGACGAATCTTCAAATGGCGTTTTGCAGTTTGACATCCTCTCAGACAGGAGGGCATCAAAAAACATGACCGATCCGGATCAACTGGAAATCAGTCCCTTTGCACGGACCAATCAGACCCGGTACTGGTTGAGGGGGAGATCCGACCAAAACTTGATTGGAGGGTTGATTGCACGTCTGGATGCCGATCTGGTCAGTGATCAGGATTATTTGAGAGAATTTGAAGAAAAGCTCTTTGGGTATCAGGCAAGGACAAATTTGGAGCAGGAGTCAAAACGCCCCTTTGATGAAATGCGGTCACCCACCAGACGATCGGCGCTCAGGCTGAGTCGTGATGGAGAAGGGTACAGCTTACAGGGGTTGGCCAGTTATTATCAAGAGGCAGGAGACCCTGCCGAACAGGACGATATGTCTCAACCCCTGGCAGGACTCGATTTAACATTCCTTCCAGACCAGTTCAAGCAGCTCCCCGTATTCTATAGCCTCAATTCAGATTACAACTATGTCTGGCAAAAGGAGGGGAGCAAAGGGCACAATTTCACTCTGTCCCCAGAAATTAATTTTCCCCTGTGGTTTGGCCCCTATGTGCAATTTGAGCCATCCCTCCGGTATCTCTATAGTGCACAATGGATCAATAATTCTCAAGACAACCGGAATCGCCAGAACAGGGGGCTCTATGAGGCAAAGGCCCGGCTGGCGACCAATAGCCAAAGGATTTTTGATTTTGACTGGGGAAACGTCAAGAAATTGAAACACAAAATCTCTCCAATTTTCAGATACACCTATCAGGGAGGCCAAGGGGACGAGGACGACACCCCCTGGTTCACGCCCATGGATGAGGAAATAGGACCCGGTGAGACAAAAAATCAGGTCTCTTTCTCCCTTGAAAATTTTTTGGATGCCCGTCTGGAAGATAAAAAAGGTCGGGTAACTTACAGTCAATGGGTTTTTTTCAAACTGGAACAAAGTTACGACATCCACGAGGAAAGGCAGGATGAGACCCCCGATAATAAAAAGAAACCCCTCAATCCTTTCTTGGCGGAATTGATAGTAACCCCCTTTTCCGGTCTTGATCTGCGTGGTAATGCAAAATGGGATCATTACGATCACGCATTTTCTGATGTCACGCTATCCGGTCGTTTCACTGTGCCCCGTTCGGGGGGGAGAAGAGATATATATGAGGTGGATTATATATACGGGAAAGACCGCCAGAAGGACCTGAGCGTTCTGGCCGATCTGAATCTGGCCTATGGGTTCTCGATAGGTGGTTCCCTGAAAAGGGACATGGATCAGGGGCGAAATATCTCTACGAGCGGATGGGCGGGTTACCAGAGCCAGTGTTGGGGTGTAGCGCTTGGTGTTGCAAGGGATAATTGGAACACAAGTGTCATGGTAGTCTTTAAACTTGTGGGTCTGGGGGAGGCTGGCGCCCGGTAAAACTCTCTACCCTAACGTTGCATAAAATTTGAGTTCAAAACGCTATAGATTGAGCCAGCAAGGGATGTTTGACCATTTTCAAGGACGAAAGCGTGTTAAACATACGGTGAGGTCTTGAAAATGGACAAAAGTTTCTTGATGGCCTGATATAGGGCGAGCAAAGCGGTTTTGGGCCAAATATTTATGCAACGTTAGGGTCTACTCTATTTTCCTACCAAACGATCCAGGGAAAACACTATGAGAAAGCCAATCCCTATCAGGCACAAGGCAAAGAGAACCTCCATATTCCAGTGTGCGGGAAGGGTGTTTGTCTGGACAATTGGGATCACTTTCCCGTGGCTGCCCACAATAGTCTCCAGTGTCTCCTTCCAGGGCCACACTTTCCTTAGAGAACCCAGCATCAGACCAGTCAGGACTGCAACCATGAGATCATGGTAACTCCTTAACAGCCACCCCAGGAGTCGGGAAAAGACGGCGATACCTATAACCGCCCCCGCAGCCACCATGGCCAAAATAATGAAATCTCTGTTGTTAACCGCCTCAAGCACAAATTGATATTTACCCAGAAGCACCAGGATAAAGGCCCCGGATATGCCGGGAAGGATCATGGCGCAGATGGCGATGGCCCCGGAGAGAAAAAGAAACCATGGATCGTCGGGGGTTGAGACTGGCACCAGACCCACCAGAAAATAGGTTCCTATCACCCCTCCCAAGAGACTCAGCCATGTGTAGAGGCGCCACCCCTCAACCCGCCGGCTGACACTAACGGCGGAAGCAAGGATTAGTCCCAGAAAAAATGACCATATAAGAATCGGTTTGTTCTGGAGGAGCCAGGAAAGAACGCTGGACAATGTGAAAATAGCCATGAGGATCCCGACACCCAGTGCCAGGACAAACTGCCAGGAAATATGATTCAGCAAGTCCCGCAATTTGAAGGTCAGGATAAGTTTGATGCCCTTCAAGTCAAACGATCTTATAGCGTCGATCAGTTCTTCATAAATACCAAGAATAAAGGCCATGGTCCCACCCGAAACCCCGGGAACCACATCAGCGGCTCCCATACAGAAGCCTTTGGCCGTCAAGATCAGGTATTCAAAAAGAGATCTTTCGTGGGGTCTAGGGTTTCCAGTTCCCTTCATTAGAGTTCTCCCTCTGTGGGCCCTTCCATTTTATACACAATTGACGGCTAGGAAAAAATCTTGCCGGGATTCAGGATCCCCATGGGATCAAAGGCAGTCTTGATCCTGGACATCAACTGGAGTCCGGCCTCGGGTATTTCCAATCCCAGATAGGGCGCCTTGGAAATACCGACGCCGTGTTCCCCGTTTATTGTCCCCCCCATCTGGATCACCTTTTTAAATAAAGCCTTTGTCAATATTTTGGCATTTGCCTCTTCGCCGGAATTCTCTTTATTGTACATGATGTTTACATGGATGTTACCGTCGCCTGCGTGTCCAAAGGCAGCGATGGGGAGGCCATATCTTTCTCCAAGTTCATCCAGATAAGCGGCCAGTTCCGCCAGCCGGCTCCTGGGGACCACAACATCCTCATTTATCTTGTGAGGTCTCAATTTGTAAAGAGAGGGCGAAACATTTCGCCGTGCCTCCCACAACCTATCCGCCTCTTCTGCCCCGGACGCGGTTTCAAACTTTATGGCACCCCCGCGGACACAGACATCCTTGATTCTTTTGGCATCCTTCTCAACAAGAATCTCGTCCCCATCCACCTCGATCAACAACATGGCCCCGGCACCCCGGGGTATAGAAAGCCCCATTTCTTCCCTGACGCAATCAAGGCATAATCTATCCATAAACTCCAGAATCGTGGGAATGATCTTGTTTTTGGTGATGTTCGCAACTGTTTTCACGGCCGACAAAATATCCGGGAATAATCCGACCATGGTCTTCTTGGCCGAAGGCCTTGGGATCAACCGAAGAGTGATACCCGTAATTACCGCAAGGGTCCCTTCTGATCCCACCAAAAGACGGGTCAGGTCGTACCCTGCCACCCCTTTCATGGTTTCAACGCCCGTGTCTATGATTTCTCCCGTGGGAATCACAACGGAAAGTCCGAGAACATAATCCCTTGTCACACCGTATTTTACGGCCCTCAACCCTCCGGCGCACTCAGCCACGTTCCCGCCTAGGGTAGATATGTTCAAGCTGGCGGGATCCGGCGGATAAAAAAGATCAACCTTCTCCACTGCCGCCTGCAGGTCGGCCGTGACAACCCCAGGTTCTACCTTTGCAATGAGATTTTCCTGATCGATGGTGAGGATACGGTTCAAACGGCCCATGGCCATCACCAGACCGCCATTGACAGGAAGGGCACCCCCGCTCATACCGCTTCCGGCGCCTCTGGGGATAACAGGAAACCCTATTTCCGAAGCAAGACAAAGAATCCGGGAAATTTCCCCGGCACTCCCCGGAAACACCACTGCGTCCGGCATAAATTTCAGCTTTGTGGCATCCGTGGCATACTCGTCCATGGCATCGTCTTCGGTTATCAGGTGCTCACGGCCGACAATATTTGATATTTTTCTCAGAACGGTTTTGGAGATCATGGGTTGATGGGGACACGGGTCTTGAGTGCGTGTTTGAGGGTCATGACATCTATGTATTTCAAGTCCCCTCCCATGGGGATACCGAGGGCAATTCTGGTAACCTTGAGGTTCCCGGCTTTCTCTGATGAGAGCTTGAACAGGAAGGAAGCCGTAGCCTCTCCCTCTGTTGTGGGATTGGTGGCAATAATAAGTTCCTCGACCCCCTCCCCGGTTATCCTGTTGAGGAGTTCTCCAATCTTCAGGTCTTCGGGCCCTATGCCATCCAGAGGAGAAAGTACCCCGTGAAGGACATGATATCTACCCCGATATACCCCGGCTTCTTCAATGGCGAGTTGATCCCCGGGGCCCTCAACCACACAGATAGTACCGTTGGCACGGCCCTGGTCCTGGCAGATGGGACAGGGGTCATCATCGGTCAGATTAAAACAAACTGAACAGAACTTTATCTTATCCTTGACCTCCAGGAGGCTTTCAGCCAGGTTTTCAGCAAGTTCCCTGTTGCACCCGAGGACATGGAGCGCCACACGGGTGGCCGATTTTTGCCCAATTCCCGGGAGTCTGGAAAACTGCCCTATCAGTCTTTCAAGTGATCGTGGATAAATTCCCATGGTTTAGAACCTTGCAATTCCAGGCCGAAGGCCTATACCAGCCCTGACAGACCCGGGACATTGAGTCCCTTGGTCAATTCCCCCATTTCCTCGTTCATCATATTCTTCGCCCTCGTCAGGCCGTCATTGACGGCGGCCATGATAAGGTCTTGAAGCATTTCAGGGTCATCGCGATCAATCACCTCCGGATCGATCTGTATGGAAAGCATTTCCTGTTTGCCGTTGACCACCACCGTGACCATGCCACCCCCGGCAGAGGCCTCCACGGTTTTGTCACCCAGTTCTTCCTGCAACTTGGCCATTTTTGATTGAAATTGCTGGGCCTGTTTCATAAGCTGGCCCATATTGGGTATACCTTTCATTTTTTACCTCCTTGTTATGCTGGACTGTTCATTGGATTAGGACCCGTCTCTGCTACAGGGGTCCTTCTTTTATTTCCCCTTGAAAAACCTTCAGGATGTCCTGAATGGGCGGGGGAAGATCTGTATGCTTATTGGATTGCTTTTTTTTGGGGGTCTGTGACCGCCCTTTGACAACGATTTTTGGCCGGATATCTTTTTTGAAAAACTCCTGACAGAATTTAGTCAATTGGTCATACCTTTCGGGGTCATCAAAAAAAGATGATGAAAAAGACCGGCTCTCGGTTGCAATCTCCAGAGTCTTGTCTGATAGTTTCTCAAGTTGCCAACCCCTGAGTATGCTGGCCATGGGTTTGCTTTTTGATGAAAGAAACGCCAAAAATCCCTCCCAGCGCTCACCCTGTGTGGAGTCGCCATCTTTGATGGGACGTGTTTGACTATTTTCAGGCACCCGCTGCTCACTTTTAATATCTGTGTTTTGCACCCCATCGGCCGGCAAGCCACCCGAAAGCCTCTTTTCAAGGGATTCCATCTTTTTTAATATTTGATCAAAAGAGAGGAAGTCATCAAGATGGCACATCTTGATTATGATCGCCTCAAGGACCAGACGGGGATGAAAACTGGATCTCAGGTCCCGTTCCCGGTTGATAAGAAAATTCAGAAGTATCTGGAGCTTTTCCACGCCTGCTTTTTCCGCCTGTATTCCGGCCTCCGCCTTTTCCTCTTCAGTTATGGCGAACACATAGTCTTTCGGGGCAATAAGCATCACCAGGAGATTTCTGAATTGCTCCATGAGTGAGCGATAAAATTCCTTGATATCATATCCATAGTTATAGATCTGATTTACAATCTCAAGACAATTTCCGGCCGACCCGTCCAAAATGCTGTCTGAGATTTCAAAGATGATTCGCCTGTCTATGACACCCAGGATTTCGCCGATCTGTTGGTCTTCAACGGTTGTTCCGGCAAAAGAGATCACCTGGTCCAGCAACCCCTGGGCATCCCGCATGCCCCCTTCGGCTTCTCTGGCTATCATTACCAGACCGGATCCGGTTATTTCAATTCCTTCTTCTTTTGCTATTTTTTCCAGATGATCAATAATGTGCGCCAGTGATATCCTCTTAAAATCAAACCGCTGACATCTGGAGAGGATGGTTACGGGCACTTTATGGGACTCGGTGGTGGCAAATATAAATTTCACATGGGCAGGCGGCTCCTCAAGGGTCTTGAGGAGGGCGTTAAAGGCCGGAAGGGTCAGCATATGCACTTCGTCGATGATGTATACGCGATATTTACTCGACGAGGGCATGTATTTGACATTTCCCCTGAGTTCTCTGATTTCATCTATACCGCGGTTGGATGCGCCGTCGATCTCCTGTACGTCAACGGACGAACCATCGGTGATTTCCCGACATGACCGGCATTTATCACAGGGGGTTCCCGGCTCCCCTGCCTCACAGTTGATGGCCTTGGCCAGGATACGGGCAACGGATGTCTTTCCAACACCCCGGGGTCCGCCAAAGAGATAGGCGTGCGCCAACCTGCCGGTTTTGATGGCATTTATTAATGTGTGGGTAACATGTTCCTGGCCGATGACGTCTTCAAAGACCTGAGGGCGCCATTTCCTCGCCAAGACTTCATAGGGCATAATAAAACACCTTGCTGAATCTCTATCCGTCTTTGGAAAAAGAGAATGGCGGAGAGAGAGGGATTCGAACCCTCGGTACCACGTTAGCAGCACACGCGATTTCCAGTCGCGCTCCTTCAGCCAGCTCGGACATCTCTCCGCTATGGGTTTTCGACTTGCTTTTATGACAGGACAGTATAAATAAAACGGCCTTTTATGTCAATAAACATCCCGGTCCGACACCAAGATCGGACCCACTTAAAGCCCTTCGTGTTTTTTATCAACAAATGACCTTGCAGAACGACCACCGGATGGGCCCATATGGCGAGCGCCCATACAAACATAAAGGGACCCGAACATTCTTAACAGGGGAGGAAAACCCCAGGTAAACTATGGTGCGGTGAATTCGGGCCATTTTGTCAAGAGTAAAAATGCGGGCCCAGAGGATCCGACTTTGGTTATCCGCGGAGGGGATTTAGTCTACTGCAATTTGAATGGCTCAAGGAGAGCACCAGGAATGGAGTGTTGAAAGAGCTACCTGATCACCTATGGGGGTAATAGACAAACCCAGTTCCTGAAAACTTACTGTGTTTTATGGCTTAATCGCGGCGCACCTTTCACGATTTCGTCTCCTGGGCGCCCTTAATCAGACACGGGCAGATAAAATCCAAGGATGGTCCCCACTCCCATCTCGGATTCTACCTCAATGTGCCCACCATGTTTTTTGATTATCGAATGACATACGGACAAACCCAGGCCCATCCCTCTCTGGCCGCCCCTTTCTTTTGTAGAAAAATAGGGATCAAATATGTTTTCCAGATATTTTTTTGGAATACCAACCCCCTCATCTTCAATTGATATCTTTACGTATCTCCCTTTCTTGGGGCCTGGTTCGTCTTCCTTGTCCTGCCTCATATTTTCAGCCTTTATTCTAATATCCCCCCCTTGCGGCAAGGCCTCATTGGCATTAATGATCAAGTTGATGATCACTTGTCTAATGTGCTCTTCATCAAAGTCAACCCGCCAGAGATCACCAGGAACAGAGACTTTGACTCTTACGCCAAAACCCAACTGAACAGAATTGGCAGAACCCTGAATTGTTTTTGAGAGGGAACCGGCCTCCTTAAATGGCTCTCCACCCCCTGAAAAGGTAAGAAATCGCCCAGCCAAATCCTTTGCCTGCAGGGATGCCTGTTTTGCATCTGTCAGATTTCGAACAATTTCGCTCCCTGGTTCTGAACATATTTTCGCAAGATCAATATTCCCAAGTATTACCGTCAAGAGGTTATTAAAATCATGAGCAATGCCTCCTGCAAGAATACCTAATGATTCAAGCTTCTTGGACCGTAAACTCTCTTCCTCATTCTTTTTGGTTTTGGTTATGTCGCTCACAATATGGACGGCGCTAACGACATCTCCATCATGGTTCAACACGGGATCCACCGTGACTTTGAGCCATTGATCTGTCTCCGGCAAATGCATTTCTGTGGTCTCGCGGGAATGGGTCTGAAGCATTTTTTGGAAGGGACACCCTGCCATGGGCCTTTCTGAACCGTGGGTTACCATACAGCATTTCCGGCCAATTATCTTTGCCAGGGGCATCCCCAAGAACCCCTGGGCCGCGCGGTTGGTTCGAAGTATGCGGTTTTCCAGATCCATCAGACAAACCCAATCCGAGATGGCATCAAAGCTAACCTCCCATTCTTTTTTGCCTCGTTCGAGGGCGGATGCTATATCCACGTTTTGAATCGCCACGCCCAGCTCCGCTGTCGCCCCCTCCAATGTAGCTACCATTTCCAGCGGCACCTTGTTTTCCCGTCTGTCGGCCAGATGGATCATACCAATGATGGAATCAAGGCTCCGGATGGGGATGAGTGCCACCGACTCATACCCCATCTCATTGCATACATTACGGGTCTCTCCCTTATCCTCTTCTGAAACGGTGGCCAAAAAACGTGTGGTGCCGTTTATATAAAAGGAGCCGCCTTTGGTAAGAAACGGCAATGCTTGATCGGTGTCGCCCTTTATAACATTGATACACATACATTTATCCGATTTAATGGAAAGGGGGCTTTCTGATTCGTAGAAACTTTTGCTAAAACCCGTGTATGACTCATAGGGTATGTTCCCTTCGTTATCCAACATTCGAATACCCACTGCCTCACAGCCGCTAAAACTTTGTATCTTGGAAACCAGTTCTTTGAGCAAACTATTTCTATGTGTATGACCAAGTGCCATTTTGAGAAAAGTGCCAGATAGACGAACCGTGTTTTCCGACAGCCTTAGACACTCTTCCTTTTTTTCCCGTTTTTTGATTTCCGTTTCCAGGTCGAGCATCTTTTTTTCAAGTTTCTTGACCAACCGTTCGCTATACAGTTTGAACGTTTCATCGTCCCCTATTTTGGCTGGCTTTCTTGTCGAAACCCCGCTCTTTCTGACATCCTCAAGTACACCCCGTATAATTCCCATAAACTCTTTTGGATCAATGGGCTTTCTGATGAATGTGTCAGCACCAATTTTTAAGGCAAACTCCTCGTCTTTCTCATCGGTATAGGTGGCAGTGTAAAAGACAAAAGGGACCTCCTTGAGTTGGTCGTCGCCTCTTATCGCTCTCAAGAGCTGAAAACCATCCATTACGGGCATAAGGATATCAGAGATGATCATATCTGCGCCCTCAATTCCCAGTTTTTCAAAGGCCTCCTGACCATTTGCAGCGGAAATCACCTCATATCCATTTCCTTTGAGCAGGTGCTCCAACAGGTAAATGTTCACCTCTATGTCGTCCACAATAAGAATCTTCATAGATCTCCCATTTCAACCGATATACTATCTCTACAGATAGTTCTCGATCTAAGACATAAATGTTTCAGGATAAAGGTGATGAGATACATGTTGGTTCCATTATCCTCTGGCACCAGAATTTTGCATGATTTTAGCCCCTTAAAACCCCTGCTCACATCTGTTTTACGGCCGTTCCCTCCTTGTCACTTTTGAGATCCAATAGCCCTTTGATGTTTTTGAATAGAACATCTTTTTCAATTGGTTTTGCCAGATACCCGTCAGCACCTGCGGCCATTATTTGTTTTCTGTTTTCTTTCGTGTCATACCCTGTAACAGCCAACACCAGTATGTGTGAAGTGCCCGGGGTTCCTTTTACAAGCCTGCATACCTCAAATCCGTCCATACCGGGCATCACCAAATCCAGGATAATAAGGTCGGGTTTAAACTGCGTGATCTGCAATCCGGCAGCGAAACCGTCTTTTGCGATTGAGGTTTCATAGTCTTGCCTTGAGAGCAATTGAGAAATGACATCACAAAATTCCGGTTCATCATCCACGATCAAGATTTTTTTCTTTGGAAAATACCTTCTTGCCAAAGGATACATACCTTGATCCGCCAAAAAGGACCCTAGATCCTCCTTTACGATCCTGTGATGACCCCCCGGCGTGACCGAGGCCTTTATATTTCCGGCCTTTATCCAGCGCCACATGGTCACACGGTCAACAGCGCAAAACTCGGCAGCTTGAGGGATGGTAAGGATGTCTTCCTTTTTGTTCTGGACCATATACAGTTTGCCTCGCAGGAAAAATGCAACATTTGT